>Ga0070761_10000764_pt1 | contig 20407 bp, 16 predicted proteins | sample HubBroMetageREF1_FD_66724 | JGI IMG/M metagenome (GOLD analysis project Ga0070761, IMG submission 66724) | Reference soil microbial communities from the Hubbard Brook experimental Forest, New Hampshire, USA - Hubbard Brook CCASE Soil... | ecosystem: Environmental > Terrestrial > Soil >... | reverse complement strand
ATGGTCATGGGCAATCTCGCGGCCACCAGTCACGGCGCGTGCATGGTCATTCCCGCGCCGAGCTTTGATCCGGTCGCGACCCTGGAAACCGTGCAGGCCGAACGCTGCACCTCGCTGTACGGGGTGCCCACGATGTTCATCGCCGAGTTGTCCGCGCCGGGATTCGCCGATTACGACCTATCCAGCCTGCGTACCGGCATCATGGCGGGCTCGCCGTGCCCAGCGGAGGTGATGAAGCAGGTCATGTCCCGGATGTCAATGCGCGAGGTCGGCATCTGCTACGGGATGACCGAGACCTCGCCGGTCTCGACGCAGACCCGCTCCGACGATTCGCTGGACCGCCGGGTGACCACGGTGGGCCGGGTCGGGCCGCACCTCGAGGTGAAGGTCGTCGACCCGGCCACCGGCGTGACGGTGCCGCGCGGCACGCCGGGGGAGCTGTGCACCCGGGGTTATTCGGTGATGCTCGGCTACTGGGAGCAGCCGGACCGGACCGCCGAGGCGATCGACGCCGCGCACTGGATGCACACCGGCGACCTCGCGGTCATGGACGAAGACGGCTACCTGGCCATCACCGGGCGGATCAAGGACATGGTGATCCGCGGGGGCGAGAACGTCTACCCGCGGGAAATCGAGGAGTTCCTCTACACCCACCCCGACATCCTGGACGCGCAGGTGATCGGCGTCCCCGATGCCGTGTACGGCGAGGAGCTCATGGCCTGGGTCCGGCTGCGGCCCGGCGTTTCCGGGCTGACCGCCGAGGATGTGCGGTCGTTCTGCTCCGGGCAGCTCGCGCACTACAAGATCCCCCGGTACGTGCACGTCGTCGACGAGTTCCCGATGACGGTGACCGGCAAGGTCCGGAAGGTAGAGATGCGGGAGCGGGCCGTGGAGATCCTCAGCCTGTAGGACGCTCGTACCTTATGCGCGGATCGCGTAATCGCGGCGGAAAAGCGTACCGTGGCCGTGCCTGTTCATGATCGCGAACTTCGCGCCATACCGAGCAATAAATGATTGTATTGGATGAAATCGGAGGACAGCGTATGATCGAACCGCTTTGATAGCCAACCCCGCGAAGCGGGGTTGGGGGGGTGCGGAGATGGGCCAGCAGCAGCACAGCCTCACATCGGGGACGAGCCGAGACCCATCGTGGGCGGCCGTCGCCGTGACGACGCTGCGCCTGTGGTGGCAGCGGCATGCCCGCCGTCGACCATCTTCCCGGCGCCCCCGCGGGGTCTGGGTGCTGAGCGCGGTCGCTGCCATGGCGCTGGGGGCACTGGTGACGCTGGCCTTCACCCACCAGGGAGTACAGGCGCAGAAGGACTCCTCGGCGCAGTCCGCCGACCCGTCGGCGGGCACGTCCAGTCCGCTGCAGATCGCCGCGGCGAACCGTAGCCAGGCGGCGGCCTGGATCGCGCAGCAGATACTGCCCAGCGCGCTCATCGGGTGTGACCCGCTGATGTGCCAGGCGCTGGAGGCGGCCGGCGTCGTGGCGGGCAGGCTGTCAGAGGTGCAGCCCTCGGCCCCGGACCCGCTGGGGGTGGAGGTGATCGTGGCCACGCCGGCGCTGCGCAGCCAGTTCGGCCCCCGCCTGGCCACGGTGTACGCACCGCTGCTCCTGGCCAGCTTCGGCTCCGGGGAACAGCGGATCGACGTCCGTTGGCTGGCGCCCGGCGGCACCGCCGCCTTCGAAGCGTCTCTCGCCTCGGCAAAACGCGCCCGCATTGAAGCGGGCGAGCAACTGGCGAGTAACAAGAACGTCCAGGTTTCGGCGCAGGCCCGCGGCGCTCTCCTGGCCGGAAACGTCGATCCCCGCCTGCTTATAACGCTTGGGCTACTAGCCCACGAAATGCCAGTGCGACTGGTACTTTTTGATGACCCGTCGCCTGGTGCGAGTCCGGATGTCCCACTCCGCGGCGCCGAGATCGGTGCCACGGCATCCGCGGGCCTGTCGGCGATGCTTGCGTTCCTGGCTCAGCAAACCACATATCAACCCTCGCAGTATAAGGAAGTCAGGATCGCTAGCGGTCAAGTGGTTACCGTGCAGTACGACGCCCCGGGTCCGCTGGGGCTGAGCGGCCCTTAGCGATTCACCTGCTGAGGGTATAGGGAGGGGTCACGTGTACTTTCGGAAAATAACTAGGCGAATACTCATGTTGCTGGCCGCATCGGCCCTGCTGCTGGGCATTCCCGCCGCGACTGCGTTCGCGTCCTCTGCTACCACGGGTACGGGCTGGATCCGGTTGGCCCACCTGTCCCCGAACACGCCCGCCGTCGACGTTTACCTGTACTCGTTCGACGATTCCAACGCGATGATCGTGCTCCACCACGTCGCGTACGGAACGGTCTCGCCGTACGAGTCGGTCCAGGCCGGCGACTACAGCGTGGCCATGCGCGCCGCCGGCGCGTCCCCCACGAGCCAGCCCGTGTTGTCCACTAGCGTGACGATCGCGGCCGGTCACGCCTACACGGTGGCGGGCATGGGACCGGAATCGGGCCTGCGGCTCCAGGTCCTGGACGATGACCTGACCACGCCGGCCGGGAAGTCCCTGGTACGCGTCATCCAGGCGTCACTGAAACAGCAAGTGGTCAACGTAAGCCTCGGCTCCACGGTGCTCGCCAGCGGCCTGAAGTTCGCGACCGTGAGCGCTTACCAGGCCGTCACGCCAGGCACCGTGACCGTGTCCGTGAGCGCGGGCGCGGGCGACGCGAACTCCAGCGTCACGCTCGCCGCCGGGACCGTCCACACGCTGGTCGTGCTCGACGGCACGAACGGCCTGGAGATCGTCAGCCTGGAGGACGCGTCCGGCAGCGGTACCCCGCCGCTGGGTGGCGTCTCGACGGGCTTCGGCGGCACCGCGGGGCACGGACCCGGCTCGCCGGTGCTGTGGCTGGTGGCCATCGGAGCCGGCGGCACGCTCGCCCTGACCGGCGGGCTGAGGCTGCGCCGTAACCGTCAGCTTCACGCCGGGGTCTAGCTAAATGCCGACCCGTCGGCCGGCCGCGGCGCTCGCGCTCGCGGCCGGCCTCGTCGTTATCGCCGGCGGGATGACCGGCCTGCTGCTGACGCGGCACCCGACTCCGGCCATGCGCCCGGCCGCGGCCGGAGTCGCGGCGCTGCCCGCGCCGACCGGCCCGATCGCGGCGCCGCCGCAGTCGACGACGCCGGAGCCGGTCGCCGCGCCGGTCTCGCTGACCATTCCGCTGATCGGCGTGCAAACCCGGCTGATCACCCTCGGCCTGACCTCCTCCGGCGCGCTGCAGGTACCGCTCACGACCTCGGTCGCGGGCTGGTACACCGGCAGTCCCCGGCCAGGTGCCATCGGCTCGGCCATCATCGTCGGGCACATCGACTCCTACCACGTCCCCGGGGTGTTCTTCCGGCTGTCGAAGCTGACCAAGGGGGACAAGATCTACGTCAAGCGGGCGGACGGGACCCTGGTCGAGTTCCGCGTGACGTCGGTTCAGCAGTACCTGAAGGACCACTTCCCGACCGAGGACGTCTACGGCCCGGTCCCCGATGCGGAGCTGCGCCTGATCACGTGCGGCGGCACCTTCGACTACGCCACCGGGCACTACCTGAGCAACTTCGTCGTCTACGCCACCGAGGTGAGCTGACCAGGCGCATGGAACTGCAGGTGGCCGACAATCCGGAGCAGGAGCAGTACGAGATCCGGACCGACGGCGAGCTCATCGGGTTCGTCCAGTACCGGCTGCGCGACGGCGTCCTTGCCTTCGTGCACACCGAGACCGACCCCCGGTTCCGCCGCCAGGGCGTCGCCGGGCGCCTGGTTCAGTCCAGCCTGGACGCGGCCCGGGACCGCCACCTGGCCGTGCTGCCCTACTGCCCGTTCGTGCGGCGCTGGGTGGCCGAACATCCCGAGTACGCCGACCTGGTCCCGGAGGACAAGCGGCCCGGCTTCGGCCTGTTAACCCGTCATCGCGGTACCCTGGCCGGCGTGCTCGAACACGTCACGGTGACGCGGTACGTGACCCCACTGCGCGAGGGCGGGTCGCTGCCTGCCATCGTCGAAGCGGACAATCTCGGCACCTACGTGATGAAGTTCCGCGGCGCCGGCCAGGGCCCGCTCGCGCTGGTCGCCGAGATCATCGCGGGCGAACTCGCCCGCCGCCTCGGCCTGCGCGTACCGGACCTGGTCCTGGCCGACCTGGACCCGCGGATCCCGGGCAGCGAGCCGGACCCGGAGATCCAGGATCTGCTCCGGGCCAGCGAAGGGCTGAACCTCGGCGTGGACTTCCTGCCCGGCTCGGCCGGTTTCGACCCGCTCGGCTGGGCCGCGGGCCGTGACTTCGCCAGCCAGGTGCTCTGGTTCGACGCCCTCGTCCAGAACGTCGACCGCACCTGGCGTAACCCGAACCTGCTCGTCTGGCACGGCAACATCTGGCTCATCGATCACGGCGCGGCGCTTTACTTCCACCACAACTGGCCGACGGCCGACCCCAGGCGGCCGTTCGACGCCAGCGAGCACGTGCTCCGCGACCGCGCCACCGGGCTCGCCGAGGCGCACGCCGAACTCGCGCCGCGGATCACCGAGGCCCTGCTCAAAGAGGTGACCGACCTGGTCCCGGGGGAGTGGTTCGGCGAACGCGGAGCCGGCGCCTACGCGGAACACCTCCTGGCGCGCGCCCCGGTCGTGCCGGAGGTGATCCGCGAATGACCGAGGTCTTCGAGTACGCGCTGCTCCGGGTGGTGCCCAGGGTCGAGCGGGGCGAGGCGATCAACGCCGGGGTGATCGTCTACTCCCAGGCCTACCGGTATCTCTGCGTCCGGATCGAGCTGGACGAACGCCGCCTGCTGGCCGTCGACCCCGAGGTCGACGTGGACGCGGTGCGGGCGGCCCTGTCGGCCTTCGAGAAGGCCTGCACCGAAGGCCCGCTGGCCGGCCGTCCGCTCGGGGAGCGTTTCCGCTGGCTCACCGCTATGCGCTCGACCGTCGTTCAGCCCGGCCCGGTACACAGCGGTCTGACCACCGACCCCGCGGCCGAGCTAACCCACCTCTTCGACACCCTGGTCCGCACCCGATGACGCCCCCAGCCCAGGTCGCGTAACACGCCTGTAACGCGGAGGTCAGATCATGTCAACCAGGACCGCGCGCAAACGGAAAGGCATGGCATGGACTGGGCGATAGCAGGCGTGTTCTTCATTCTTATCGTGGTGATGCTGGTCAAGCTCAAGCAGTTCGACCGCCGGCGCCAGTAGCCACTCCGCGGTGCGCCGTGATGAAGTAGAACCAGTTCTCGCGGAAGGCGCCGGGTGATGACAACTGCCGGGATTGACCTGTCGGACACCGCGTTCTGGGGCTGGCCACTCGCCGACCGGGCGGCCGCCTTCGCGTCGCTGCGAGCCCAGGAGCGCCCCCAGTTCTTTGCCGAGCCCGAGGTCCCGTTCGCCGAGAAAGGCCCGGGCTACTACGCGCTGGTCCGGTACGCGGACGTGGCCGAGGCGAGCCGCCGCCCCGACGTGTTCTCCTCCGGGCAGGGCGCGACGAGCGTCGTCGACCTGCCCGTCGAGTTCAACGAGTACTTCGGGTCGATGATCAACATGGACGATCCGCGGCACGCCCGGCTGCGCCGGATCGTCTCCCGGGCGTTCAGCCCGCGGATGATCGCCAAGTTCGAACAAAACGTGCGGCAGGCCGCTACCGCGATCGTCGATGATCTGCTGGCCGCCGGGCCGTGCGACTTCGTCCAGCACGTCGCGGCCCGGCTACCGCTGAAGATCATCTGCGACATGGTGGGCATCCCGGATGACCAGTACGAGACGGTGTTCGCCAACACCAACATCATCCTGGCCGGGTCGGATCCGGAGTACGTCAGCGAGAATCTCGACGAGATGGTCATCCAGACCCTGGGCGCCGGGCAGGCCCTGGCCGAGCTGGTCACCAGCCTGGCCGCCACCCGGGCCCAGGAGCCCGCCGAGGACCTGGTCTCCGCGCTGGTGACCGCGAACATCGACGGCGAGCAGCTCACCAGCGCCGAACTCGCCTCGTTCTTCATCCTGCTGGTAGTGGCGGGCAACGAGACCACCCGCAACGCGTTGTCGCACGGGCTGATGCTGCTCACCGCGTTCCCCGACCAGCGCGCCCTGCTCCTGGCGGACCTGGAGGGCCGGCTCGAGGGCGCGGTCGAGGAGATCGTCCGGTACGCCTCGCCGGTCATCTTCATGCGGCGCACCGTGACCCAGGACTACGCGATGAACGGGCAGGACTACCGCGCGGGCGACAAGGTGATGCTGGTCTACTACTCGGCCAACCGCGACGATACGGTGTTCGCCGACCCGGAGCGCTTCGACATCACCCGCTCACCGAACCCGCATCTCGGATTCGGCGGGGCCGGCCCCCACTACTGCCTGGGCGCCCACCTGGCCCGCCGCGAGCTCACCGTCATGCTCCGCGAGCTGCTCACCCGCGTGCCCGATCTCAGTGCCGGCGAACCCGACCGCCTGCTGTCCAGCTTCATCAACGGCATCAAGCACCTGCCCTGCCAGTTCGGCGCGTGCTGAACCGTAACCACGCCCGAGCGCGGTTTCATTGCGGGTCCCGGCTGAACCGTGGTACAACGAGCCGAATGATCACGGTTCCGGGCCCTGAGCAGCCCGCCGCTGCCGGTGATCCGGATGCTGCGGCGGCAGCCGTCCATGTGAGCGGCCTGCGGAAACGGTACGGCGACGTGGTCGCCCTGAACGAGGTCGAACTCACCATCGCGGCCGGTGAGTTCTTCACCTTGCTCGGCCCGTCCGGGTCGGGGAAGACCACCCTGCTACGGCTGATCGCTGGCTTCGAGCGCCCGGACGGCGGCCGGATCGAGCTCGGCGGCAGTGACGTCACCGGCGTCCCGCCGTATTTCCGGGACGTCAACACGGTGTTCCAGGACTACGCGTTGTTTCCGCACATGACGGTCGCCCAGAACATCGAGTACGGCCTGCGGGTGCGGCACGTGCCCAAGGCTCAACGGCGTGAGAAGGTCGGCCGCGCGCTCGAGATGGTCCGGCTGCCCGGGCTCGGTTCCCGCAAGCCGGCCCAGCTCTCCGGCGGCCAGCGCCAGCGGGTCGCGCTCGCCCGGGCCATCATCAACGAGCCTCAGGTACTTCTGCTCGACGAGCCGCTCGGCGCGCTCGACCTCAAGCTCCGCCAGGAGATGCAGCTTGAGCTGCTCCGGGTCCAGCGTGAGGTAAGCATCACGTTCGTCTACGTCACGCACGATCAGGAAGAGGCGCTGACGATGAGCGATCGCATCGCCGTGCTCAGCCAGGGGCGCATCGAGCAGATCGGGACGCCGGTCGAGGTCTACGAGCGGCCGCACACCGACTTCGTGGCCGGGTTCATCGGAGTCTCCAACCTGATCGATCGCGACGGCCACCGGATCACCGTGCGGCCGGAGAAGATCACCTTGCTCGAGGATGACCAGCCGGACCCGCCCGGCACGCACGCGGAGTCCGGGCAGATTCAGGACGTCGTCTACGCCGGCGTTCTCACCCGCTACGTGGTGCGGCTGGACGGGGGCGGCGAGCTGGTCGTCAGCCGGCAGAACGCGGAGGCGCCCGTGTTCAGGCACGGCGTTGGCCAGGGTGACGCGCCCATCGCCCGCGGCGATCGGGTCCGCATCGCCTGGCGGACCGACCAGGCGTTCACGATTCCGACCGAACCCAGTCAGGGCCCGAACCCAGGGGAGGACCAATGATGAACAGATGGGCGCGGACCTCCTCGCGCACGCTGAAGATAGCTCTCATGCTCACCGCCGCGTCGGTCGTGACCGCCTGCGGCGGAAGCAGCGCGAACAGCACCAACACGCAGAACACGGCCCCCGGCGCGGCCGCCGGGCAGACCGTGCCCACGGCTAACCTCCCGGTCCTGCAGAAGATCGGCAAGGGCGAGGGCCAGCTCAACCTCATCGCCTGGGAGGGCTACCTGCAGCCCCAATGGGTCAAGCCGTTCGAGCAGCAGACCGGATGCCAGGTGAACGCGAAGTACGCGGGCAGCTCGGACGAGATGGTCGCGCTGATGAAGAACGGCGGCGGCGGCCAGTACGACATGGTGTCCTCATCCGGCGACGCCGACTTGCGCATCTTGTACGCGGGCGACGCCCACCCGGTGAACATCAACCTGATCCCGAGCTGGAAGGACTTCTTCCCCGCCTTCCAGTCCCCGGCGTTCAACACCATCAACGGCGTGCACTACGGCGTCTCGCTCCAGTGGGGCCCGAACGTCCTGATGTACAACACCAAGGACTTCCCGACCGCCCCGACGTCGTGGAGCGTCATCTACAACTCAAAGTACAAGGGGCAGGTAACCGTCCCCGACAACCCGATCCAGATCGCCGATGCCGCCCTCTACCTCAAGACCAAGAATCCGTCGCTGGGCATCACGGACCCCTACGAGCTGACCCAGACTCAGTTCCAGGCCGCGGTGAGCCTGCTCGCGGGGCAGCGTCCGCTGATCGAGAAGTACTGGGACCTCGCCTCCCAGGAGATCTTCGACTTCAAGAACGGCAACGCGATCATCGGCGCCGGGTGGCCGTATCAGGTCAGCACGCTCAAGGCCGATCACTTCACCATCGGGTCCACGATCCCGAGCGAGGGCGCCACCGGCTGGGCCGACACCTGGATGCTCGCGGCCAAGGCTCCCCATCCGAACTGCGCGTACATGTGGATGCAGTACATCAGCACGCCGAAGGTCCAGGCCGAGCAGGCCGTCAGCTACGGCGAGACGCCGGACAACAAGCTGGCCTGCTCCTACATGAACCAGCTGCAGGCCGGGTCGTGCGACGAGTACCACGCCAACGCGCCGACCAGCTACCTCGCCTCGATCGCGCTGTGGAAGACACCGATCGCGACCTGTGACAACGGCCAGCAGGACTGCGTGCCCTACTCCGAGTGGGTATCCGCCTGGAATACCCAGGTCAAGTGACCGCGCCCGACAACCCTAAAGCAAGAACCCTGTCGGCGGCGCTGTGGCGGCGGCCGTGGGCGCGGGCCACCCTCCTGCTCACCCCGCCGCTGGCCTGGTTCGTGCTGCTCTACCTGGCCGCGCTCGTCGTCCTCCTGATCACCGCGTTCTGGCAGATCAACCCGTTCACCACGAACATCGAGCGGATCTTCAGCTTCAACAACCTGACCACGATCTTCACCAGCGCGGCTTACCGGGCCATCATCGAGCGGACCGTCGGGATGGCGGCGGTGGTCACGGTCACCGATGCCGTCGTCGCCTTCCCGTTCGCCTACTTCATGGCCCGGATCGCCTCTCCCCGGACCCGGACCGCTCTGTTCGTGGCGATCTTGCTGCCGCTGTGGGCGAGCTATCTGGCCAAGGTGTATTCCTGGCTGCTGATCTTCACCCATGACGGGTTCCTGGACTGGAGCCTGGGCAAGCTCGGCATCGGCCAGGTCCACCTGATCTACACCAACTGGGCCGTGTTCACCGTGTTCTGCTACCTCTGGCTGCCGTTCATGATCATCCCGGTGTACGCGGCACTGGAGCGTATCCCGCCGTCCCAGATAGAGGCCTCCCAGGACCTGGGCGCGCGGACCTGGCGTACCACGCGCTCGGTCCTGCTCCCGCTCGCTCTGCCGGGGATCGTGGCCGGGTCGATCTTCACGTTCTCGCTGACCTTGGGGGACTACATCACGCCGCTCCTAGTCGGCGGGACGAGCGCGAACTTCATGGGCAACATCATCTACTCCAACATCGGTATCGCGAACAACGTGCCTTTCGCCGCCGCCATGGCCCTCGTCCCCATCGTCATCATGGCCGTCTACCTGCTCAGCGCCCGGGCGCTCGGCGCGTTCGAGGAGATCTGACCTATGGAGTCGAAGGGCCTGCGCGTTGCCCTGCGGGTCTGGGTCGTGCTGGTGCTGGCGTTCCTGTTCGTCCCGATCGTGCTTATCGTGCTCTACGCGTTCAACCGGTCGAACATCGAGAGCTGGCCTATTTCCAGCTTCTCCGGGCACTGGTTCGCGGTGGCGTGGCACGACGCCGAGGTGCGCAGCGCGTTCCTCCTGTCGGTCAAGGTCGGGCTGATCGCCACCGTACTGGCCCTGCTGCTCGGCTCGGCCGTGGCCTATGCCCTGCACCAGTTCCGGTTCTTCGGCAGCGAGGCCATCTCCTTCTTGCTCGTGCTGCCGCTGGCCCTGCCCGGCATCATCACCGGTATCGCGCTGAACTCCTTCTTCTCCTTCACCGGGGTCCAGTTCGGCACCTTGACCATCGTCATCGGTCACACCACGTTCTGCATCGTGGTGGTATTCAACAACCTGATCGCCCGGCTGCGCCGTATGCCCGGATCCTTGGCCGAAGCATCCATGGACCTTGGCGCGCGCGGCTGGCAGACGCTGCGCTTCGTCACCCTGCCGCTGACCGCGACCGCGCTGGTATCCGGCGCGCTGCTTGCCTTCGCTCTGTCATTCGACGAGGTCATCGTCACGGTGTTTACCGCCGGCGCGCAGAACACCCTGCCCTTGTGGATCTTCGGCGCGATCCGGCTCGGGCAACAGCTCCCCGAGGTCAACGCTGTGGTGTCCGTCGTCATCCTGCTGACGATCATTCCCGTGGTCCTCGCGGCCCGACTCGCCGGCGCCGGTTCCGTCACCCGATCGGCCCGTAACGTCCCCGTCAGCGAGTCAAACCCGAAGGCATAGTCGACCAGGAGCCGCGGCATGAATGTCTCGCTGGATGAACACAGGCTTGGCGGGCTGCGCTGGATCGTGCTGCGGGGCCCGGACCGCGAGGCGTTCCGGGCCCTGGGCGAGCACATGCGCGAGGAGATGGCCGCTCTCGCCGAGACGTGGGGCCTGGTGGGCAAGCTTCGCCAGCACGTCTCGGGCCCGCCGGGCCGTGAGCGGCTGGCTTCGGTGCGGCAGGCCAGCGAGCGTTATTTTCCCGAGGCCTGGGCCGAGCTGGCCGCGTTCGCCCAAGGCTCCGCGGTGCCGTTCGACGATCTGTCCCTGATGAACTTCCGTGGCGACCTCGGCCTGGTGACCGGCGGCATCGGGTGCAGCGACCTGGCCTGGCGGCGGGAGCGGTCGCTCATTGGTCACAACGAGGACGGCGCGCCCGAGAACGTCGGGCAGTGCGTTCTGCTCACCCTGGCTCTCGAGGGTCTGCCCACCGTGACCGCCTTCTGGTCGGCCCGGACCCTCGATGAGGCGGTTGACTACCTGAAGACCCATCCCTCGGCGGGCGGCTTCGCGTACACGATCGGGGATGAGACCGGGCAGATTGTCAACGTCGAGGCCATGGCCGGACGGCATGCCGCCGTGGAACCGGGGGCAGAGTCGGGTCCGCTGCTGTGGCACACCAATCACGGCAGGTACCTTCCGGGTGCCGAGCCGGCGCCCGAGGGAACGAGCGTGGCGCGCGGGCAGACGCTCGGTGCGCTCGCCGTCCCGGAGCAGGATCCCGGCCCGGCCTGGTTCCTGCGTGTCCTGGCCGACGACCCACTGCCCGTCGGCGTGCGCCGCGATCATGAGGGCGGGGATCAGGCCATCACGCTGTGCACGTTCATCGCGGACCTCACCGCGGGCGTGGCCGTGTTCGCCGCCAGGGACGAGCAGCCGGTCGCCATCCCCCTGCTCGACCTGGCCGAAGGCCGCCCGGACCGCCAGCGCGAGTTCGCCCGCGTCCGCGAGCGGTAGCTGCGCCGTCCCCGCCCCCCGCCGTAATTTCTTTTAGGCCGAACGACCCGTGGTTCCAGCACTCGCATAACTGCAACGAATCATCACCACGTGCTGATTTACAGAAACATGATTCCGTGAAGTATAGTTCACGGAAGCTAGCTTCTGCTAAGATAGTCGCTATGGAGTCGGCCAAGCCGGACTGGGTGTTCGACCGGGAACGCGAATGGCAGGGACTCGTGGCGTTCGCTGCTGATCCCTCTCCGCATGCCACGCTGGGTGTCGTCAGCGGGCGGCGTCGGCAGGGAAAGAGTTATCTGCTCCAAGCCCTCACACAAGAGACCGGCGGTCTGTACTTCGCCGCGACCGAGGCGACCGAAGCGGAGTCGCTACGGCTGTTCGCCGACACGCTGGTGCGGTATACGCGCGAACCCATCGAACAGCCATTCCGCGACTGGAACGACGCGATCAGGCACCTGTTCCGCCAGGTTCACGGCGAGCCGACGGTGGTCGTGCTGGACGAGTTCCCGTTTCTTTCCCGGGTTTCACCTGCGCTGCCTTCGATTATCCAGCGCGAGCTGGGACCGGGCGGCGCTGGTTCCGCTAGTTCTGTCCGGCTGGTCCTGTGCGGATCGGCGATGAGCGTGATGGGCGGCCTGCTGGCGGGGCGGGCCCCGCTACGCGGCCGCGCTGGGCTGGAACTCGTTGTCCAGCCCTTCGGGTACCGGGATGCGGCGGCGTTCTGGTCTATCACCGACCCCCGCCTCGCCTTGCGAGTACACGCCGTCGTCGGCGGAACACCTGCCTACCGCAGGGAACTCGTGCGCAGCGACACCCCGTCTGGTCCGGATGACTTCGACGCCTGGGTCCGCCGCACGGTTCTCAACCCGCAGACGCCATTGTTCCGCGAGGCACGTTATCTCTTGGCCGAGGAGACCGATATCCGCGAGCCGGCGATCTACCACTCGGTCCTGGCCGCCATCGCCAGCGGAAATACCACGAACGGCGGTATCGCCGGGTACATCGGGCGGCGCTCTGATGAGCTCTCGCACCCACTGACCGTGCTTGAAGATGCGGCGCTGATCGTCCGCGAACCTGACCTCTTCCGCGGTGGCCGGCCGACCTACCGCATCACCGAGCCACTCATTACCTTCTACGAGGCGGTGATGCGCCGCCGCTGGCCGGAGCTCGAACTAGGGCTAGCGGACGCGGTTTGGCCGGCGACCCAGCGCACGTTTAGCGCCCAGGTCGCGGGACCGCATTTCGAAGCGATCTGCCGCTCCTTTGTCACCCTGGCTGGCGCTGGGCTGCTCGGCGAACTTCCCGCCGAGGTTGGCCACGGCACCATAAACGACTCTGCTGAGCGTGCGCAGATCGAAGTGGACGTGGCGGTCTTCGCCGCCCCAGCATCTGACTCCCCGCGTCGCATCCTGTCTCTCGGCGAAGCCAAGTGGGGTGAGGTCATGGGCCTGCACCACCTGAGCCGCCTCGCCCGCGCCCGCGACCTGCTCGCCGCGAAGAAGTACGACACCAGCACCACAGTCCTCGCCTGCTACAGCGCCGCCGGTTTCGACCGGGACTTGCGCGATAGGGCTGCGCGTACGCCGAGGGACGTTCTCCTCATCGGCCCTGAGGAACTCTACGGCCTCGGTTCTCACTGACCCATCGAAAGATCCCGGTCCGGAACCGACGATTCCGCCCGCCATCGTTCGTCAACAGGATGAGCCTGATTTCGGCCACAAGGAGCTGTTGCGAATGAACGAGGTGCGGACCGTGCTCACCGGCCGGGGCCTAGTCGAGTCGCCGCGCTGGCACGACGGGCGGCTGTACTTCTCGGACTGGTCCGCGGGCGAGGTGGTCGCGGTTGACCTGGCCGGACGCAGCGAGGTGGTCGCGTATGTGAAGTCGCTGCCGCTGTGCACGGCCTTCCTGCCGGACGGCACGCTGGTGATCGTCTCGTCGCCGGACGGGCGCCTGCTGCGCCGTGAACCCGACGGGTCGCTGGTCACCCACGCTGATCTTGGCCAGCCGGGCTGGAACGACATTGTGGTGGACGGGCGTGGCCACATCTACGTCAACCGGGTCGGCTTCAACCCGACGGCGGGGGAGGAGTTCCAGCCTGGTTTCGTGTTCATGGTCGCGGGTGACGGCTCGGTAGGCCAGGTCGCCGACGACATCGCCTTCCCCAACGGGATGGCGGTGACCGCGGATAACTCCACGCTGATCGTCGCGGACTCCTACCGGCACAACCTGGTGGCCTTCGACATCGGTGCCGACGGCACCCTGTCCAACCGCCGCATCTGGGCTGACCTGGGCGACGGCGTCCCGGACGGCATCTGCGCCGACGAGCAGAACGCCGTCTGGTACGCCGACGTGCCCAACCAGCGCTGCGTGCGCGTCGCTCGCGGCGGCCGGATCCTGCGGACGGTCGGACTCGACCGCGGCGGGTTCGCGTGCATGCTGGGCGGGCCCCGAAGGACCACGCTGTTCGTCGTGGCGGCCACATGGCAGGGCATAACCGAATCGGAGATGGTGGCGCCTGGCAGCGGCCAGGTGCTCGCCGTCGACGTCGACGTGCCGGGGGCAGGCTGGCCGTGACGGCCGGCCGCGAGCTGAAGCAACGCGCCAGCTTGATCGCTGTCGGCCGCTAGGCTCGTCCCATGTCCCCGGTATCTCGCGGTCGCAAGTCGCGGAAGGCGAAGAAGGGTAAGAAACCCCCGGCACGCGTCACCACCTCAGGGTGGGTGAAGGCGCCCAGGCGCGAAATCGGCGATCCTGGCCGCGGCGAATCGTGGCCGGCGTCCGCCGAGTTCTCCAGGCCGCTGGACCGCTATACGCAATGGTGGGAGCGTTCCCATGAACGGGTGATTGCCGCTTCGAGCGGTCTGCTCGCGGCGCAGGGCCCGCGAGCACTGGAACAGGCCACTGCCGAGCTCGCCGGCGCCGAGCTTTACCAGGCGGTACGCGACGAACAATTCGGCCTGCGCTTCGACCTGTGGGCCGTGGAGCTAGTAGACCGTGCCGCAAAGCGAATGGTGGATGCGGCCGGCCACGGTGATAACTCCTGGCAGGGCCCGTGGTGGCTTCTGCACGGTCTTGCTTCCATCGGATCATACGGACTTGGCGGTTACGCCTGGGAACAGGCATCGAAGGCAGCGGGCTCGTTGCCACGCGATGCGCGGGCCGCCGATCCGGAGTGGCTCAAGCTGCTGCCGGGGATCAAGGCCACCGGCGACGTGCAGGTGATACGAGACGCGTACGGGACCCGGTTCGGCGTGACGGCGGCGATGAGCTATCCGGGCGGCGTCGACCCGTCGGTATACCTTATGGACATAGACGCCAGCGAGCTCATCAGACTGGCCGGAGCTGGCGTGTTCGACGATGTGGACCAGGCGGTCACGGCCTGGCGGGAACAGGTCGGCGTCAGCGCGGAAGGACGCGCGCCGGTCCCGGCCACGCCCGAGTCGCTGATGTGCCTGGTCTACTGCGAGCATGAGGAGCAGCAGGTGATCGGCGATGAGTCACGGACGCTGCTGGACAACTGGTTTCGCGGCCCTCGCCGCATGCATGATGTCCACCGCATGCTGCAGGAGCACGGGATCACCCTGCTCGAATACCATTCGCTGTATCACGACGTCGACGTGGCGCCAATGGCAGACCCGTTCATCGAATGGTATTCGGAACGACACGACCACCGGCCTGGGCGCGACGCGGTCGAGGCACTGGCTGGGGAGTGGCTGGAGGGAATGCTTCCAGGTACAGAGCACTCGGTCTCACCGAGCCGGTCGGAATCCTTCCGGGGACTCATCAGCGACTGGTTGGATGATCCGATCACCGACGCGGTGCTGGCTCTGCTTCCCGAATGGGTCCGCTGGAATGGCGAGCAGGCCGGGGTGCCCGCGCCCCTGATCGAACGCGCAGTTTCGGCCGCGTCGGCCGGTTAGCGTTCTCGCTGTCTGGATCGAGTCCGGCTTAATCCACCAGAGAGCGCCGTCACAGATCCTTCAGGGCCTGGGCCGGATCGGCCTCCGCAGCGCCGCTTGGCTCCCAGTCGTCGTCGGATCGTGCGTACGGATACCAGCGCAGGTCCCGGCCGAGACGAAGCTGCAGGCGGCCCGCGGTGACCCGGTTACCCCGGATGACGGCCTGCGCCGCCCCGGTCTTGGCCCGCAGCGCGGCCCGCGCCGCCGCCAGCAGTTCTGCCGCGTCCGGTTCGTCCGCGGCCGGGTCCCACTCGGCGCGCAGCAAGCCCAGTCCCGCCGAGCCACCCTGCCGCCAGGCCAGCGCCTGGCGGGCGAGGTCGCGCTCGGCGACCCCGGAGCGCGCCGCGAGCGCGGCGAACGCGGGCGTACCCAGCGCCCGGCCTGCCCGGCGGGCCAGGTCGGCATCCGGGTCGAGGCTCAACCCGGCGTCGGCGGACAGGCCCACCGCCATCTCCCAGGCCCGGACGGCCGCGTCCGCGGCCAGTTCCAGCAGGTCCTGGCGGAGGCCCGATCGCCACGGCGGCGGATCCACGGGAAGCGCGGCGGGCGCCCCGGGCCGACGGGGCGGCAGCGGCACGGCGGGGATCGGCGCCGCTGAATCCGGCGCGCCGAACGCCGTTCTCGCGTCCACCCCTTCGTCGGCCACTGGCTGGCTGTCGGCTACGGGCTGGCTGTCGGTTACGGGCTGGCTGGCCGGCGTCGGAGCCCCGTCGGCGGCATGGTCACCCGGCGTGGCGGCCTGCCCGGGCACGGCGCCCCGGCGGCGGGCCCGGATCCCGGCCAGCACCTGATCCCGGGTCCGGCCGCGCAGCAGGAACAAGGTGAACGGGTCGGCGTCCAGTGCATCGGTGAGCAGGTAAAAGGCTGCCGCGGAGTGCTTACAGGGGTCGGCGTCGTCCGGGCAGGTACACCGCGGGCCGAGCTCGCCACCGCCAGGAAACAGGTCGAGCCCGGCGGCGGTCGCGTCGTCGGCGATCTCCGGTGGCAGCTCGCCGTCCAGCAGCGCAGCCGCGTGACCCAGGCGGGCCGAGATGGCGGCCAGCACCCGGTCCCACTCGTCGTCGGTGAACCGCCGCACCCGGATCCTGACCTCGTACGGCTCGGTCTTGCGACCCTGGACCCGCGCCCGGGCCTCGCCTGGCGCCACGGTCAGGTCGCCGACCGCGCCGGAGCGCGCGTAATCCTGGCCGCGGGGCAGCCGGTCGGGGTCCAGCCGCGCTCGCTGCTCCAGCGCCTCCAGCCACGCCCGGCCCCACCAGGTGCGGCCGAACTCCTGCTGCCCAGCGCCCGCGTCGGGTAGCTCGCTCATGGCGCCGCCCGCAAGTTGACCAGCTCGGTGAGGTCGGCATCGGACAGTTCGGCGATCCAGCCCTCGCCCGAACCGATGACGGCGTTGGCAAGCTCGCGTTTGGTCTCCAGCAAGGCGGCGATCCGGTCTTCGAGCGTCCCCTCGGCGATGAGCCGGTGCACCTGGACGGGCCGGTCCTGGCCGATCCGGTACGCCCGGTCGGTCGCCTGATCTTCCACCGCCGGGTTCCACCACCGGTCGTAGTGCAGCACGTGGGTGGCGCGGGTCAGCGTCAGGCCGGTGCCGCCCGCCTTGAGGGACAGCAGGAATACCGGTACGTCGCCGGCCTGGAACCGGGCTACCATCTCCTCCCGACGCGGCACGGGCAGCCCGCCATGCAGGAACAGCGAGCCGATCCCGCGGGCGTCCAGATGCTGCTGCAGCAACGCGCCCATCTGCGTGTACTGGGTGAAGACCAGCATCGACTCGCCATTGGCCAAGATGACGTCGGTCAGCTCGTCGAACGCGGCCAGCTTCCCGGACCGGCCGTTCAGCGGTCCGGGTTGCTTCAGGTACTGGGCCGGGTGGTTGCAGATCTGCTTCAGCGCGGTCAGCAGCTTGAATACCAGGCCGGCCCGCTCGATGCCCTGTTTAGTCTGGATCGCTTCCATCGTCTCGCGGACCATCGCCTCGTACAGCGTGACCTGCTCGGCGGTCAGCGGGACGAACACGTCCGTCTCTGTCTTGCGCGGAAGCTCGGGCGCGATACCCGGATCGGTCTTCCGCCGCCGCAACAGGAACGGCCGGATGAGCGCGGAGAACCTGGTCGTCGCCTCGGCATCCCGGTACCGCTCGACCGGGACCGCGACCCGGCGGGTGAACGCCTCCAGGCGCCCGAGCAGGCCCGGCGTCGTCCAGTCCAAGATCGCCCACAATTCCGACAGCCGGTTCTCCACCGGCGTCCCGGTCAGCGCGATCTTGGCCGGTGCGGGCACCGCCCGCAGCTCGCGCGCGGTCCGCGACAGCGGGTTCTTCGCGTGCTGCGCCTCGTCGGCCACGACCAGCCCCCAGCCGACCTCGCCGAGCCGGGCTGAGTCCCGCAGCACGACGCCGTAGGTAACCAGGACCATCTCATCGTCGGCCAGGTCTTCCAGGTGCCGGCCACCCCCGTGATAGCGGCGGACCGGAACGTCCGGGGCGAACCTGCGTACCTCGTGCTCCCAGGTGCCGAGCAGCGAGGCCGGGCAGACCACCAGAGTCGGTCCTGCCTTCGCCTCGCGCCGGTGCAGGTGCAGGGCGATGACCTGGAGCGTCTTACCCAGCCCCATGTCATCGGCGAGGCACCCGCCGAGCCCGGCCTCGCACATCCCGGCCAGCCAGGCCAGGCCGCGCCGCTGATAGGGCCGCAGCGTCGCGGTGAGCCCGGGCGGAGACTCGACCTGTACCGGAGCGGAGGCGATGCCGGCGATCTTGGCGGCCAGGTCGGCGAGCGGGCCTTCCGCGACCACCGGCACCGTCTCGCCGTCGATCTCTGCCGAGCCTGCGAGCACGGCGCCGAGCGCCTCGGCGGCGCGCATCCGTGTTCGAGGCGGGCGGCGCAGCCGGTGCAGGAGGGCCGGGTCGAGCATCACCCAGCGGCCCCGCAGCCTGATCAGGGGCCGTTTCGCCTCGGCCAGCGCCGCGATCTCGTCGGCGTCGAGCAGTGCTCCGTCGAGCGTGAGCTGCCAGGCGAAATCCAGCAGCGCCTCGAGCCCGAACCCCGCCTCTGTCACCTGTCCCGGCGCCTGGATGGACACGGCCCGCAGCTTGAGGCCGCCGTCCAGCATGCTGGACGGCCACAGCACCTCGATGCCGGCGCCCGCCAGTTCCTCGGCCGCCGGGCCGAGCAGGCTGGTCAGCGCGTCGTCGTCCAGGTCGATCACCGACGGGCTCGTCTGCCGCAGCGCCTCGGCCAGCGGCGGCCAGATCGGCGCGCCGCGGCGCAGCGCCAGCAGCAGGTCGGTCTCCGCCTGCGGGCCGAACCTGGACAGCACGGTCTCCGGCTGGTTCCACAGCGCGCCGGCGTCGACGATCAGGCTGGGATCGGCGTTGCTCCGCAACTGCAGGGCCAACTGGAAGGCGGGACCGTCCCCGCCAGCCCCGTCCTCCTCGTCGCCGACGTTTTCGTCATCCCAGGCCGCGGGCGGCACCGGGACGCTCTCGATCCGCAGGCCGAGACGGGCCCCGGCCGCGAGGCCGTCCGTGGTGTCGGCGAGCCACTCCGCGAGATCGCCGACCCGGGTCGGCTCGGCGGCGGCGAATGCGGTCGAGGCGGTGGTCTGCGGCGCGGCGGGCGAGCGCGCGATCAGGTCGGCGATCGCGTCCCACAGCTCGCGGATCAGCGCCTCGGGGGAGCGGAGCCGCATCGGGCGCGAGCCGGGGATGGCCAGGGCGTGCGCGGTGGGCGGGAAGATGCCGGCCAGCTCGTGCAGCCAGCTGAGATCGGACGGATCGAGCGGGCCGGCCCGCCAGACGTCCGCGTCGTCGGCTCCCACGGTGGGCAGCAGCCTGCCGCGCGCCACGAGGCCCACGCCCGCGGCCGCGGCCGCCGCCCAGACCCGGGCGCTGCGCCGCATCGGCCGCCCGGCACGCTCGTCAGGATCGACGGCGAGCAGCGCAGGGAGCGCCTCGGCGAGCGGGATGAGATCCGCCGACACCAGCCGCTTACGGATGCCGTCTCTGCCGCGGGGGAAGACCAACTCCAGCTTGGCCGATCCCGAGCCGCGACCCCAGTGCGCGAACACGCCCCGCCGCGGGATCTCGCCCGGCACGAAGACCAGTTCGCCGTCCAGCACGGAACCGTACGCTACCGGTTCTCCGATTGGTCGGCACCCGCCTCAGCAAACTGCTTGGCTCGCAGGTTTCTCCCAACCCGAGATGTCCTAGCCGCCTGGTAGCAATGGAGGCATGGCCGACACAGACCAACGGGCGACGGAGCAGAACGACCAAGGGCTGCGCGAGGAGGCCGAACGGCACTTGCGGGCGCTGGCCGGGGACCAGGCCAGGCTGCGCGAGGACCAGTGGACAGCGATCAGCGCCCTGGTCGCTACCGGGCGCCGGGCGCTGGTCGTGCAGCGCACCGGGTGGGGAAAGTCTGCCGTGTACTTCGTCGCGACCGCGCTGCTGCGCGCGCGGGGTGCCGGGCCGACAGTGATCATCTCACCGCTGCTCGCGCTGATGCGCAACCAGGTCGAGGCGGCAGGCCGGGCCGGGATCCGCGCGCGCACGATCAACTCCGCCAATGCCGACGAGTGGGACCAGCTCTACGCGGAGGTCGCGGACGGCCGGGCCGACGTGCTGCTGGTCAGCCCCGAACGCCTGAACAACCCTGGCTTCCGCGACCAGGTACTGCCGAAGCTCACCGCCGCGGCGGGCCTGATCGTGATCGACGAGGCACACTGCATCTCCGACTGGGGCCACGACTTCCGCCCCGACTACCGGCGGATCCGCACGCTGCTGCAGGCGCTG
>Ga0070761_10000763_pt1 | contig 20413 bp, 12 predicted proteins | sample HubBroMetageREF1_FD_66724 | JGI IMG/M metagenome (GOLD analysis project Ga0070761, IMG submission 66724) | Reference soil microbial communities from the Hubbard Brook experimental Forest, New Hampshire, USA - Hubbard Brook CCASE Soil... | ecosystem: Environmental > Terrestrial > Soil >... | reverse complement strand
CTTCTGGAGATCGCGCTCGCCGCGCAAGTCGCCGAGGGTCACCGACAGACGGCCCGCCACCCGGTCGAGCGTCTGCCCGAGCAAGGCGAACTCGTCTCGCCCGGCAAAATGCGTTCGCGCGGAGAGATCCCCGTCGCTCATGCGCCGGGTAGCGCCGCGCAGCTCGCCCACGACTTGCGCGACCCTCTTGGCCGCCGAAGCGCAGAGAACGAGGGCCAGCCCCAGGGCGATTCCGGCAATCCACCCCGCGACAGGATGGGCCGAGCCCGCAGCCGCGCCCCCGACCGCCAGAATGAAGGTCGCGAGCCCGGAAGCGATCGCGATCGATGCCGCAACCAGGCGGGCGCGTACGCCGAACATCGGACCTTCTTCTTCGACCCTCGGGACGTTCATGGGATTTGCGCGCTCATTTGACCTTGATGAAGCTCGGCGGGACGACCCACTTGGGGCTCCGCAGAAGCTCGCACGTCAGGCCAAGGAAAACACCCCGTAGCACCTCTTCCGGATCCGAGGCGCCGCTCGCGGTGCGCTCGGCCATCAACTTCGACAGAGTCGTCTTGCCGGTCACCGCGTCGATGACGGCGGCTTCGCGCTCCGGCAGTCGGAACATCTCGAGGCGAACGGGAGGCGCGACGACCGGCTCGACCACCTCTTCCCGAACCGGGGCGAGCAGCGATTCGAGCTCGTCGTAGCGATACCCGTGTCGTACCCCACGACCGATGAGCTCGTAGGAGTCGACGCCGAGGGGAAACGTTTCTTCTTGGGAGCGCATTCCGCGGGCGAAGGCGATCTCGCCACGCTTCCACCGGAAGATTTCGAGCAAGCGCTCTTGGGTTTGGTCGTGGATGGCGCGAAAGAGCTCGATGGGCCGCAGCACACCGATGCCAACGAGGGCGTCACCGATGCGGCCTCCGAAACGCGGAAGCACCGCGAGCGCCATCTCGAGCTCCATACGGAGCACTTGCCCGCGGCGAATGAGAAACTCGCCGAGAAGCTCGTGCTTCTCGGTCGAGGTCACGCATTCGGGAGAGCCTTCGACGAAGAACGTGCGCTTCTTTCGCGGCCCGTCTTGCAAGACAAGGACACCGGTCTCTCGACGCACGGCCATGTGAAAGATGCGCGTCGGGAGCCGCGCGGGGTCGAGCTGGCCGCGATCGATGGCATCGGCCGGGAGCGCGACGTCCCACTGCAGCGCCGGGCTGCTCGCAAAACGGGCGAGCTCCGGGTACCGGGTGACGGGCTTGAATCGGCCTTGCGCGCGCGCGATCGAGCACGTCGTGCCCACTTGCCCCGTGGCAAATAGCTCCACGAGCTGCGGGAGCGGGACGGGGCCGAGCAGCGTGCCGTCGACCCGCTTGATCCGGTAGACGGTGGGCGACGCCGGATCGCCGGCGGGGGCGGCCGACGGCGGCGACGACCCGACGCGCTGGATAAACCGGAGCGTGGTGTCGCTCTCGTCGGTGGGGGCGTCGAGGTCGACTTCCTCCGGCAAGCCAAGCCTCTCCACGAAGGCCGCGAGACGCGATGGACCCGTCTGCAGACGCCGCCGCCGCGCGAGCTCCTCGAAGGCTTCGATCATCGCGGCGGCCGACGGCCAGCGGAGACTCGGGTCGCGCGAGAGAGCGCGCAGAAGAACCGCCCGCACGTCGTCCGGAATCCGTGCTCCGGAGCGGTCGATGACCGAGACGTCGGCGTCACGAATGCGCATGAGAACGTCGAGGTCCTGGGCGCCGCTGAAGAGGGGCCGAAGCACCAGAAGCTCGGCCATGACGATGCCGACGGTGAAGATGTCGCTTCGGGCGTCGAGCTCCCGGCCCACCACCTGCTCGGGCGACATGTAACCGAGCTTGCCTTTGAGCTGACCGGCGTCCGTGCGCCTCTCGATCTCGGCGGCCCGCGCGATGCCGAAGTCGGTCAGCTTGACGCCGCCCGAACGGTCGATGAGCACATTGCCCGGCGATACGTCTCGGTGCACGAGTCGAATCGACTGGCCGTCGTCGTCGCGCACGCCGTGCGCGTAGTCGAGCGCCCGCAGAATGGAGAGCACGATGTGCAGGCAGACATCGAGCGGAACATCGTCGCCTCGCGCGGCCGCAGCCCGCACGAGGCGCGCGCCCGTGGTGCCCTCGACGTATTCCATCGCCATGTAGAGCTCGCCATCCTGCTCGCCGAAATCGAAGACCTGAACGATGTTCGGGTGGCTCAGCCTCGCGCAGACCCGCGCTTCGTCCACGAACATCGCGACGAAGTCCAGGTCCCGCGTGTATTGAGGCAGGATTCGTTTGACGGCGACGAGCTTTTGGAAACCGTGCGGGCCCGCCCGCCGTGCGAGATAGACCTCCGCCATCCCGCCTGTGGCGATACGGCGCAGCAGCTCGTAAGGCCCCAGGCGCAGCGGCGCCGGGATGGATGAGGTCGTCATCGCCTTCCTGTCAGCTTAACATGGACAGTGGGCGACGATGGCAACGGGCGGACCGAGCGGCGTCTTAACCTTCGACAAGCCCCGCGGCTGCACGAGCCACGATGTGGTCGCCCGCGTACGCCGCACGCTGCGAACCCGGGCGGTGGGCCATGCAGGAACGCTCGACCCCATGGCCACGGGGGTTCTCGTGGTCCTCGTGGGGGAAGCCACCAAGCTCGCGCCGTGGCTGACGGCTCACGACAAGACCTACGTGGCGACCCTGGCCCTGGGCATCGAGACCGACACGCTCGATGCCGACGGCCGCGAAGTGCGGCGCGAGGCTCTGAGCGCGGCGCTGCGCGCGGCCCTGTCGCCATCGGACGTGCTCGCCCCGATCGCCCCCCTCTTCGAGCGTGCACTCGAGCTCGAGCGGCAACGAATCTCCCAGCTTCCCCCCGCTTACTCGGCCATCCACACCGAGGGCGAGCGCGCCTACGCGAGGGCCCGACGCGGGGAGGCGCCCGTTCTGGCGGCGCGGGTCGTCCGCGTCCTGCGGCTCGAGCTCGTCGCGTGGGGCGAGCGGCCCGCCACGTGCTCGCTCGCTCTCGAGGTGAGCAAGGGCTACTACGTGCGCTCGCTCGCGCGCGATTTGGCCGCCGCGCTCGGCACCGTGGGCCACCTCACCCACCTGCGGCGCCTCACATCCGGCCCGTTTGGCCTCGACCCCGCGCTCGCGATCGACGCTTCGGCCGACGCGATGCGATCGCGCCTCGAGCCCGTGGCTTCGGCCGCCGCGCGGGCCTTGCCGGTAGGGCACCTCACGGCTTCCGGAGTCGTCGACGCCCGCCAGGGACGCCGCGTGCATCCTACCGCCATCGCGGCGCCGTCGTCGGGGCCGTGCGCGTGGCTCGACGACCAGGGCGATCTCGTCGCCATCGGCGAGCTCGACGAGGACCGGGGCGGAAGAGTCGTTCGCGGCTTCGCGGCTACTTCGCGGGAGAGCCCTTGCGCGCCGCTTGCTGAGCCGCCTTGAGCCGCTCGGCCGCTGGCTTGGCGAGCGACCCGGTGGGCGCGAGCTTCAAGTACTCCGCGTATTGCGCAGCGGCCTCTTTGAAGTGCTTGCCGCCGGCCAGCCGACCGCCCAAGTAGTAGTGGCCGGGCGCGTAGCTCGGCTCGGTCTGGATGGCGGCTTGCAGGTCGGCGAGGGCGCCCGCCTCGTCCTTCAGACCGAGCCGGCAAAGGGCCCGCTCCGTGCGCACTTCGCCGCCATCGCGCATCGCGATCGCGGCCTCGAACGTCTTGACGCACGAGGCAAAATCGCCCGCCATCCGGTACTCGTACCCGACCGACGCCGTCATCGCGTAGTCGCCTTTGATCAAGCCGAGAACAGCCCCCAGATGCGGCGACGCACCCGGCGTGTGCCAGACATTGAGCCAGTGAGCGAGCGTCAGGTGGAACATCGGCTCAGTCGGGCCGAGGCGCACGGCTTGTTCGAGCTCCGGGGTTGCCCCCTCCGCGTCGCCCTTGGTCGCCAACACAACCCCGACGTTCTCGTGAAGCGCTGCGCTCCCGGGGTGCGCCGCAAGACCGGCGCGACCCACACGGAGCGCGTCGTCGATTCGTGATTCGTCGACGTAGAGCGCACACAGCTCGGCCGAGGCATTCTCGAGATCGGGCTTGATGCCGAGCGCGCCCTTGTAGGCGGCCTCCGCGCCCGGCCCGTCGCCGACCTTCTCGCACGCCATGCCGAGGTTGTAGAACGCCTCGAAGTTCTGCGGATTCTTCTTCGTGGCCGCCTCGAAAGAAGCGCGCGCATCGGCGTAGCGACCGGCGTCGAACGCTTTGATGCCCGCAAGAAGGTCCGGCGACGCAGCGGGCTCGGGAGCCGCACTGGGCTCGGCCGAAGGCGCAGCGGCAAGCGTAGGAGGCGGCGACTGCGGCGGAGGCTCGCTACCGCCGCACGCGGAAACGAGAAGAGACGCCAGGACGCCCGCGGACGCCACGACGCCCACGGACAAAGCCCAAGGGGCGGCCCCCCTTCCCGCTGAAAATCTCATGGGGACCAGCCTAGCAACTCGGTTGTCCCCGAGTCGGAGAATGGAGAGATCGCCAAGGCGCCCCCCGACGCCAAGAGACGGGCGGTGGAACTTCCGATGGTTGCCCCGAGACCCCCCGAGCCGGCCCTCGACTCTCCTCGGCGTCAGGGGGCGCCTTGGCGATCGCTCGTTTGGCCGATCTCTCGTCGTGCTAGCTGTTCACCGCGCGCACCAGCGTCTCCTGAATCTCTTTGTAGCGGGGCCCGCGGGCGACTTTGGTCCCGTCGAGCTCTCGGACGTAGAAGACGTCGGCCACGCGCATGCCTTCGGTGTTGATCTTCGAGAGCGCGATCGAAAGCCCCACGCGATGCAGCGCGTACGCGAGGCGATAGAGAAGCCCCGGGCTGTCTTTCGCAAAGACCTCGACGACCGTGTGGCTCGGCGACGCGCGGTCGTCGACCAGGACCTCGGTGGGCACCGCGGGGCTCGGTCGCTCGCGCCACGGGGAGCTCGAGCCCGTACGCGAGCGCAAGAGATCCTCGGGGCCGACCTTGCCCGAGCAGACATTCTCCAAGTCGCGCGCGAGGCGCCCGACGACCAAGTCGACTCCTTCGACGCCGCCGTCGCGGTCACGCACCCAGAAGAGGTCGACGGCCTCGACGCGCCCACCGACGGAGCGCGAATAGACCTGCGCGGCGAGCACTTCGAGCCGATTGGCCGTGATGGCCGCGGCGATGCTCGCCAGGAGCCCCGGTCTGTCCTCGGCGACCACGCAAAGCTCGGCGGCCTCGGGATGGCGTGAGTGCACGCGCCCCACGTGCGCGGCTTGCCGGCCGCGCTGGAGCACGACGCGAGCGTGCTGGACGATCGACTCGGCCGCATTCGCGAGCATGTAGCGATCGGGCATCGTGTCGAGGAGCGCGTCCAGGGCTTCCTGGGGACCGATCCAGGCCTCCCGCACGGCTTGGCGCACGGCGGCGACGCGGTCGGCATCGATGCGCGGGAGCTGCCCCGCCAAATGCGCCTCAGCGGCGAAGTAGAGCTCATCGAGCATCCGCGCCTTCCACGAGGTCATCGCCGTCGGGGACGTCGTGCTCAAGTCGGAGACGGTGAGCAGGTACAGATCGCGCAGGCCTTCGCGGCCTCGCATGCTGCGGCAAAACTCCGCCACGGTGGCCTCGTCGTCGAGGTCTCTTCGCGTGGCGATTCGATACATAAGCAGGTGATCCATCACGAGCTGGCACGCGTCGGCGGTGTCTTCCGCCGAAAGCCCCAGGCGCGGAAGAATCACCTGACACATGTCGGCGCCGACTTTCGAGTGCTGCTTGAGAGACCCGCTCGAATCGGGCCACCCCTTGCCCACGTCGTGAAGGAGCGTCGCCAGAAACAGCGGCACGGGGCGCGCAATCTCGGCCGCCAGACGCGAGCCCAGTGGAAACTCGTGGGCGAGCTCGCCGCGCGCCATCTGCCGCAAGCGATCGACCGCAGCCACCGAGTGAACGTCGACCGTATACACGTGATAGACGTCGTGGTGCACACGCCCGGTCACGGGCAGAAACTCCGGCACCATCGCGAGCAGCAGCCCGACGTCGTGCAGCTCGCCGACCATCGACCCGCGCCTCGTACGCGTCTCGGCCACCGTGCACACGAGCTCGACGAAGATGGAAGCCGCCTCGGGGCTCGCCCGCACACGCTCGGCCCAGGCGCTATCGGCGGCCGATCGCACGATGGCGTCGCGCGCGAAACCAAGCACCGGCGCGTCGTGGCGCAGGCACGCCGCATAGATGCGCATCGCGAGAGCGGGGTCGCTCTGCAGGTCGGCAATGTTCGCGATCGTGACGTGCCCGTCGAAGAGCTGGACTCCGTCGCCCACGTCCACCGCGGGGCTCGCCTTGCCCCTCTTTCGCACCGGACGCAGACGTTCGAGCAGGCTCGCGCGGGCGCGCGTGACCGCTCTCGCGTGCAGGTAGTAGTCCTGCATCATTCGTTCGGCGGCGCGGGCGCGGTCTTCTCCGTACCCCATGGCCACCCCGAGAGCCTCCTGGTCCTCGAAGTTGAGACGGTCCGCCTTGCGTCTCGCGCGCGCGTGCAAGCGGTTGCGAACGCGCCAGAGAAACTCCTCGGATCGCGCGATCTCTTGGGCCTCGCGCGTGACGAGCACGCCGACTCGCACAAGCTCGCCCCAGACGCCCATGGGGCCATCGCCGGCGGACTGGCCCACATGGTATCGAGCGCGGGCGGCCCAGCTCGCGCCGTCGAGGTCGCGAAGGCCGCCGGGGCCGCTCTTGACGTCGGGCTCGAGCAGATACACCGAACCGCCGAACCGCTCGTGGCGCACGGCGGCTTCTTCTTCGATTCGGTCGATGAACTCCCCGAGATCGTCTTCTCCGAAGAGCCCTTCGGCGGCCTGGTTACGCAGACCCGCCACGAGCTCCGCGTCCCCGGCCAAAAGACGCAGGTCGAGAAGCGAGGTGGCCGTGGCCAGGTCTTTCTGCGCGAGGGGCAGCGCGTCGTTCGCGGTGAGAACCTGGTGCCCGAGGGGCAACGCCGCGTCCCATAACGGATAGAGCAGCGCCTCGATGAACGCCCCCGCCTTCTCGCGCCCCGATCGGACGACGACGACCATATCGGCGTCGCTCCGAAGGGCCACGGCTCCGCGACCAAAGCTCCCGACCGCGGCGAGCGCGACACCGGCGGCCGACTCTCCTGCGCTACGAGTCGCCGCCTCGAAGCGAGCGATGATGCAGTCGTTGAGAAACCGCGCATTGGCGCGCCCGAGAGCCAGGCCGTCTTCGCCGGCCTCGAGCTGAGCCTCGAGCGCCTGCATGTGAGCGGCCAGAGCCTGCCGAAGCACCGAGCCTTCCAACGCAGGAGACGCGGTCGTAGCCCCAGATTGAGGGTCGAGAGTCATTGGTTCGCGGGGAGCCGCTCGTCGATGATACTCAAACGAGCGACCTCTACCGATCTCCAAGTCCTCTTCGAGGTCCTCTTCGACAAAAAAACGCCCCCGACCGGCATGAACACGGAAACGGGGGCGTAAGAACGAGCGGACGCTAGGGGGGAGGGGCGCGTCCGCCCGTTACGCGCACAGGTAACGCACGTCGTCGCGCCACGCAATGGACATTCGTTGGGGGTGTCCGCTGCGAGTCTATTTATGAAGAATTACCGTATCGAGCCCAGACGGTCGGCATTCTCCAAATCGGAGAGGATGAGCAGGAAGATAACAAGATCAGGAAGGAAATCTGGTGAGGGGGACATCCTGGGTTTGAGGTGGGGGCCCAAACCCGCGGACCCAGGGCGCGAGCGTTGAAGACATCGCCCATTCCCTTGCGCTATGGTGCGCCCCGCTCGGCACCAAACCTTCTTGACTTCGGCCATTTCGGGGGCACGGCAAGAAGAAGCCACCGAGTTTCGGTGTGCCAGGAGAACTTCGCATCATGCATCAGCAGAGCTTTGTCACTCGTCGTAACCGGTACCTTCTGGGCTGGGCGCCCTTCGTGGCCCTGGGGCTCGTCTCGCTCGCATCGTCATGCACCGGGCTCCAGTCCTTCCCGGGCTCTATAGGAGCTGCCAGCGGCTCCGTCGCCGGGAGCGGCTCCTCCGCGCCCGCGGGCTCCGGGAGCGGCTCAGGTTCCACCGCATCGGATGCGTCCGCGTCCGCGATGTCGGGCTCGACCGGCGGGTCGACGGGGCCGAGCGGCTCCTGCATCGCGACCGCGACGATGATCGCAACGAACCTCACGAACGCGATGGCGCTGATGCACGGCGAGGCAAGTAACTGCCCGGGCCCGCCCAACCTCACCGACATCTTCACCACGCCGGGCGTGCCGATGGAGGCCAAGGGCATTCGCTTTCGCGACGGACCCCGCGGCGTTTGCTTGGCCGCCAACTTGCCCCCGGGAAAGGCCGGCTATTCGACAGTATTTCCGTCCGCTTCCGCGCGCGGCGCGACGTTCGACATCGCCCTCGAACAGATGATCGGCGAGGACATCGGCGACGAAGTGGTCGCGTCGGGTCACACGCTGATCCTGGCGCCCGTCATCAACATTCTGCGACACCCGGCTTGGGGCCGCGCCCAGGAAACCTACGGGGAAGACTCGTATCTACTCGGCAGCCTCGGCACGGCGTTCGTCAAAGGAGCTCAGGAGTACGTCCCGGCCTGCGCCAAGCACTACGCCGCCAACAACATCGAAAAGGGCCGGCAGACCAACACCTCGGTCATGGACGAGCAGACACTTCACGAGATCTACGGCCGCCACTTCGAGATGGTCGTTCAAGACGCCGGCGTCGCGTGCATCATGGCGTCGTACAACCTGGTCGAGTCGACCGACGGGCCCGACAAGATCGCGCACCATTCGACGCAAAGCCCGGAGCTCTTGACGACGATGCTCCGCGACACGTTTGGGTTCAAGGGCTTCGTGATCACCGACTGGTGGGCGCTTCCGGGAGACAACGCGGCGTGCTCCGCGTCGCAGGGGGCGCAGGCGCAATATTCGACAGAAGCCGTCAACGCCGGTCTCGATCTGGAGATGCCCTGGGACTCGAACTTCACGCAGCTCCAGAACGACCTGAATGGGAACCAGATTACCGCCCAGGAGATCGCGACGGCCGCGACGGACATCGCCGCGACGCAGTGCCAGTTCAATATCTTGGATCCCGACACGGGAAACGGGCTCAAGGCTGCCGTGACCACGCAGGACCAGACCACGGACAACATCCTGGGCAACACGACGCACATCCAGCACGCACGTCAGGCCGCTACCGAGGGCATGGTTCTCCTCAAGAACGCGATGAGCGGCGGAGCCCCGACGCTCCCCATTCCGTCGACGGTCGCGACGATTGCCGTCCTCGGCGCCACGGTTCCTTTCGCCCTCACGAGTACGGATATCTCGAATGGCACCGTCAACTTCATCAACAGCGTGATGACGGGAATCACGCCGATTACGCACCTCACCGGAGACCTCGGAAGCAGCCGCGTCTACTCGGACCCCACGACGTTCGTCGGGCCGCTTCTGGGCCTGCAGAACGGTGCGCCGATGGGAACCACGATCGTCTCCGGCTCCAGTCCGACGAGCCTCGTCGATTCGACGGGCGCGGCGTACACGGGTGGCGTGGATTTCTACGTCGTCGTCGCCGGCGATACCCCCGAGGATGAAGGGGAGGACTACACGGGCGCGAGCGATCGTGTGAGCTTTTCGCTCGACGATAAGAACGTGCATGTCCAGGGTCTCGCGCCCGTGCAGGACCCGCTCATCGAAGCCGTCGCGGCCCTGGGCAAGCCCATGGTCGTCGTCCTCGAAGGCGGCAGCGTCATCGACATGCCGTGGCTCAGCACGGTGCCCGCGGTCGTCATGGCCTGGTACCCCGGGCAAGACGGCGGCGATGCCCTCGCGGACCTTCTCTTCGGCAAGGTGAACTTCAGCGGCAAGCTGCCGGTCACCTGGCCGAACCCGCTCACGGGAGGCTGCACGGAGCAGACCTGCCAAGATCTCACGGGGCCCTGCGAGGCCTGCTTCGGCGACGAGCCGCTGTTCACCTCGGGGGAATCCCGCCCGACGAACATGGGCTACTACATCGGTTATCGCTATTACGACGAGAACAAGATCACACCGCTGTTCGCGTTCGGACACGGCCTGAGCTACTCGACGTACGCGTACGGAACTCCGACGCTCTCCGCGGCCACCGCGAAGGCCACCGATACGGTGACCATCACCGTGCCCGTGACCAATATGGGGACGCTGGCCGGCGACGAAACGTCGTTCGTCTTCGTCTCCTACCCGAACACCACACGGACCGGCTATAAGAACGTCAAAGAGCTCAAGGCCTACACGCGTACGCCGATCCCCGTGGGCGCGACTCCCACGATGGTCACGATTCCGCTCCGCATTGCCGACCTCAAATATTGGGACACCCCCTCGAGCAAGTGGGTGATAGAAACCGGCGCCATCAACGTGATGGTGGGTGGAAGCTCGGACAGCCTCCTACCGCCTGTGACCCTGACCCTTCAGTGAACCCTCAACCGCCACTCAACGGACTGCGCGGCGGTACACGCCGCTCGCGGGAACGGAGAACATGACCCACGCCTGGTGCCGAACCCTGTCTCCCGCTGCGCTCGCGGCGTCGCTCGTGGTCCTCTCGTTGTCGAAAAGCGCGGCCGCCGACGCGGTCCCCGCCCCGGCGAATGCGACCCCCGACGCCGCTGCGGCCGCAGCCGCACCGGCACCCGCCGAGCCGGCGCCCTACGTTGCAACCCCGGCGACGACTCCGATCCTCGGGCCCGTCGAGCATCTGGGCGCGGACGCGTATCCGAATCAACCGGTGCGGGGCATCGCGGGCGGCTCTCTGTGGGCCACCTTCCACGGTCTGCAGTGGCCGTACATGCCCCACAGCGGAGTCGGCGTCGGCGGGTACGTATGGCTCGACAACGGCTACGAAGCCATCAACCAGGGCGGCAATCTCGCTCAGAATACGAATCCGAAGCTCTATGTGCAGCAAGGCCGCTTCCTCTTGCGGATCACCCCGACATGGACCGACGGAAAATGGTTCGTCCAAGGCCAGAGCGAGTTCGTGGCGGACCGAGACCAGGAGGAGCCCGCGCCCCTCGTCGCGAGCGTCGACGATATGTGGGTGAAGTTTGGGCGCTGGAAGACGTTCGACTTGCAGGTTGGCCGCTACGAGGCTTGGGAGGTCTACCACTTCGGAATGGGCCTCGACCTCTACACGCTCGAGCGAGAGGGCGCGCAAGACGCCTATCGCAATACGGTAGGCGTCGGCCCCGTACCCATCTATGGCGTCACCAACTTGTTCTATCGCCAGGGCGCGGTGGGCCAGGCGGCCCTTCACCTCTATCCGACGAGCTGGCTGCGATTCGAGATCGGTTCGGTCTACGGAAACGACCCGACGGCATCTGGCAACAACGAGGTTGGCGCGAGGCCGGTCGCCATCGCGGACTTCGGATGGGTCAGGTTGAAGCTCGGGGCCGAGTGGGACAAGTCATCGCCGTCCGTCTCGAACTTGAGGGGAGCGACGTACGATTACGGAGCCGGCGGGTCGCTGCAATTCGTGTTCGACCCGTACATTGAATTCGGCGCGAACTACGCCTACGGCGGACAGATTCAATATTCGGGATCAGACGGCACTCGAACCGACACCGCCTCGTTTACCGAGTACAGCGTCGGTGGCTTTGCCAACGCCCGCATCGTCAACGACTTGATCCTCGGCGTGGGCCTCAACTACACGTACAACGTCGATCAAGACTACGACCCTGCGGTCGAGCGCAACGGCGACTTCAGCCAGTGGCAGGGGTTCGCGGCGATTCAATACAAGCTCTTCAGCCGGCTCTTTATCAAGCTCGTCGGCGGCTACGCGCTGGCCATCCTCAACCCGAATACGCACGAGGGCTACACTCCGCACAAAGACGACATGGAGAGCGGGCGGCTTCGCCTTCAGTACTTGTTCTGAGCGCGGGAGGCTACGGGCCCTTATGAGCCTGAGAAGCGCGTCCTCAAGGACTTTCCGTGGGCGGGTCCCCTGCGCGTCAGTGCCGGGCAAAGCGTCACGCCGTTTCTCGGGTAACATAGCCGTATGAACCTATGGAGAAGCTTGGTCCTTTTCGCCAACGCATCGCTAGCGCTCGCGTGCGGTTCCTCAGGATCCAGCGAGATGGCCTGCCCAGTGGGAGAGACCTGCGTTTCCATAGACACCGTCAATTCGTGTCTGCCCGGCTGCTTCGACGACGGCGGGGACCGATGTCCAAACGGGTGCGTGACAACGAATACTTGCGACGGAACCGAATTCGTAGCGTGCTGCCCGGAGCCAGGTCCGGCATGCCAATGACCCAACCCCGCCGGCCTCCACGCCTTACTCGATGCGATTCGCCCCCTTGAGGGCTGCGAAGCGAAGTGGGTCGAATCGGTTCCCGTCCACGAAACGAACAACCGCGAGACGGTCTCGGTTGGCGAGGTCCAGGGGTTCGACCTTCGGCCGGCCGCAGCCGTTTTGACGCGGCGATTTCGATATAGGACCGTACCGACACGCTTGTCCGAGACCGTGCCGAGACGGTCGCGCTTGGCGGAGACTCCGTCTGGAGGTCGCTCGTCGTAGGACCGGAAGGGATCCCCGCACGGACGTCTCGGTGGCCACGCGCTACCCCCATCTCGCCGTGCTGTCGGCCATGGCGCGCGGTCGAAACGACGACGTCCGAAGGCTTCTGCCGCTGGGGCCGCGGGACTGCCGGAGCCGCGGCAGATGCTAGCCTTCGCATCGATCGAGTCTTCGCTCGGCGGCGCTGCCAGAAAGAGCTTCGAGATGCTCCCTCAAGGCTCGATCGACTTGCGTCCCAGGGATTGCGTCCCAGGGATCGCCCGCCCCCCCGGAATTCCCGACCCTGGTGCGGACGTCCTTGTTTTGTCGGTTGCACCTATGGCGTCCGGGCGCAGCGGAAGCCGATGTCCGTGAACCGACCCTCGGGGGTGCAGCTGCCCCTATCGGATGGCACCAAACTGGCGGCGTCCCCGCTGAAGTAGCCCCCCCGGTTGATCCGGTTCGACGCCGCAGCGAGATAAGCGCAATCGGTGCACGGATCGACGTATGCGCTGTCCCAGTCCAGGTTCCATTCCCAGACGTCGCCCGCCAGGTCGAGCTGACCCCAGAGTCCGGCGCCCGCCGTCGCTGTCCCCACCGGCGCGATGCTCGTGAATCCGCTGCAGGGCGAAATGTGCGGGTAGAAGCAGCCGTAGATCGCGTGCTGGTTGTCCGTGCCGGGGCTCGCGGCGCCCCAGGGGTACAGCCGCTGCTGGCGACCGCCCGCGGCGGCGTACTCCCACTCGGCTTCGCTGGGCAGGAATCCTCCGTCCCAGATGCAGAACGCGTAAGCCTCGAACCAGTCCACGCAAATGATCGGAAGATTCTCGTTGCCGGCGGCCGTCGGCGTCCAGGTCGCGTAGGGCTCACAGGTCGCGGTCAGGTTGACATCCGTCGGCGCGACATTGACGTCGTCCGGCGCGACCCATCCGGTCTCGTATGTCCCCGGCGCACCGCTGTTGGCCAGTCCCGCGCCCCCGTTCAAGTGTACGTGCTTGCCCGCGCGTGCCACGGGCGTCCATCCGCTTCCACCGTTCCAGGCGTTCACGAACCGACGGAACCGGCCCACGGTGACGAGGTACTTGTCGAGGCGAAAGGTCGACAGCGTTGCAGGGTCGGCCTCCGCCGTCGGGCTCGAGCCGTAATTGTACGTCCGGAAATACGTGCCGCCCTGGACCTCCAGCGAGGCGCAGCAGGTCTCGCCGCTCGCTCCGCAGTTGGTCATGCCGGGACCGCCCGGCTCGCAGCTTGGCGGACCCGAGCTCGAGCCGCCACCCACTGCCTCTGGGCCCCCATAACCGTCAAGGCCCGTACGACTCCCGCATGCGACGAAAATCACGCTGATCGAGAGAGCCGCGTGAAAAGGGCCCGACTCGTGGCGACGTTTCACCGTGCCCAAATTGGATCGCGTTTTCAGCCTCAGCAGAACGGCATGAGCCCGGAGCGGGTCCTGCTCGGTAAAGTGACCGCGGGGCCAGCCCGACCGAAGGGGGGAGCCCGGCGCGGGAAATCTGAACGCCGGGGTTCTATCTGGGGGCGGCCGTAGCGGCCGTCCCGACCGGATCGGGACCCTTTTCTCCTGCTTACGGCGCAGCCGGAAGGGTCGACAAGAACTTCCACATGAGCGGGTCGCCATTCACGCTGCCGGGCGAGTAGTTGATGTTTCCGACGCTGCTGTCGTTGTGGCCGGCTCCGGGAAGCGGACACCAGACAACGGGATACGCGGCGGGACAACCCGTGTACTTCACGCACGCGGGATAGTTCGGGTCATACATCGTCGTTGCGGTGCCCGTACAGCCGTTGCGCGCGAGAACCTCGTCACGCCCCGGCGCGGAGCCGAAGCTGTCGAGGTCCGTGTTGATCATGGCCAGTGGCCCGATCGGGTTGACCGTGTCGGCCTCGCCGGCCACCATCAGGGCCGCGATGGGGCCCGTACACGCCGGCTGGTGCACGCGCCAGCCGCCCTCTTCGGACACGAAGCCGCGGAGCAGATCCGCCGCGCCGCACCCCGACGTGAACGCCTCCCAGCCGCCGCTGCTGTAGCCGCCGATGAACTCGTTGCCGAGATCGACGCAGAACCCCGCTTCGACGTCCGCGAGGATGGCGCGGATATACGGAAGCTCGGGCCCCCGGACGCACGAAGGCTCCAAGTTCTGGGGCCCCGAGCACGCGCTCCCCCCGTCGGCGAAGCACCCGTTGACGTATTGAAGGCCGATCGTGATCGCCCCCGTCGCGTTGACGCCGAAGCCGTTGCCGTTCTGGGGGGGGTTACCGCCGCAGCCGCCGCCGCCCATGAAGAGCGGATAGGGCGTCGACGGATTGTAGTTGGCGGGCAGCTCGATCGTGTAGTCACGGCGCAGAGCGCTCTCTCCCCCGTTCGTCATGTAAGAAGGGCCTCCGGGCGCGAAGCACGGATCGATGCAGTCGGGATAGCTCGGGGTCGAAGCCGGGGGCGCCCCTCCGTCGGGAACGCACGTCCCCGCGCAGGCTGGAATGTTGATGATGTGGTCCGTGTAACCCCCCGAGTTGGCGCCCACGGGCGCGCTACCACAGCCCTTGCTCATCCCGTGACGCGACGTCGACGGAGCGTTCGAGCCCGAGCTTGCGCCCGTGCCGCTCGAGCCCGCGCTGCTGGCCGCTACGCCGCTACCGCCGGCCCCAGCCCCGCCGCTCGCCGATCCGGTCGCTCCACCCCCCGCTCCGCTCGAAGTCCCGGCGGTGGCTGCGGTGGTGCCGCTCGTGCTCGCGGCGGAGCCCGAGGCAGGGTCCGTCGTCGTACCGCTGCTCGGGGTCCCGCTGCCCCCGCCCCCCCCACTGCCGCTTCCGCCGCCCCCGTTGGCTCCCGTGGCGCCAGCGGTCCCGCTACTCACGCTGCTCCCGCTCGATGTGGAATTGCCGCTGTTTTGGCCGGCGCTGTTGGTGGGTGAGTTACTGCTGCATGCCGCGCCTACGAGGAGTGCCGCCCACGGCGCCGCTTGGAGCCAGAGTGTTCGCTTCATCCTGCACAGGGTAGCGGCCCAACCGCGCAATCGCGAGGACAAAGTCGACGAAAACCCCCTATTGAGGGGAGTCTGCGATGTAGTTGATATCGCAGTTGGTCGTAGTCCAATATACATTGGTGCCATCGAGGGCGAACGACATCGGCTGCGGTTGACCGCGTGCAATCAGGATGGCGTTCGGGGCGTTGCCCCCGTCGAAAGGCGGGCTCGCGCCCTTTTCGATGTATCCGGCACCGTCCGAGCCGGTCTCGCCGAAGTAACCGTACTGGGTACCGACCGCGAAACCGGTCACGTTCGACCCCTCGAGCGTGTTCGGGTAGTCGTCGCCCGCGAGATTGCCCGCGAGCCCACTCTGGACACTCCCCACGCGAATCGACTGACCATTGCCCCAGTAGAGCGAATCGCCCCGGATGACGATGGTGTCGTAAACGAGGTCGCCCTGGGATTCGGCGATGCGCACCGGGCACGTCTCGTTCGCCGCCGCGGTCGGATCGCACATCGTCGTGATGGAGTTGATCTCGACGTTGCCCGACACGTTCGCGGGATAATAGAGATACATGGTGTCCGCGGCGAGCGCGGTGGCCTCACCGTGCTCGGGACCCTCCGCGTACGTGACGTAGGTGACAGTTCCCCCGATGCTCGGGATGCTGTAGAAGCGCGTCCCCGCCGCAAAGTAGATCGTATTGCCGTCGGGCGAGAGGGCCATCGTACTGATCGGCGGGTTCTGCCCGGGCTGCTCGAGGGGGTAGCCAGCGTCGGTGGCCGAGACGGGGGACGGAGGCGGGTCCATCGACATCTTGAGCACGGTCTTGGGCATTCCGCCGGCCGTCGCCGACATGATCGTGTCTCCGTAGCCGCCCGAGCAGAGGCCGCCGTCAGTCGGGCAAAAGACGGGAGTCGACGCTGCGATCCAATAAACCGTCCCCGCGTGAACGAGAAGCACCGTGGCGAGCGGCCCGCTGGGCCATGCGAGCGGCCCATCGGGAGTTTGCACGGCGGCGATGGTCTGGCCCGTAACGATCGTGGTCACGGCTCCGCCATCACTCCCGGCCGGGATGCTCTTGATCGTCCCGTGCCCCAGGTCTTCCCAATAGATGTTGCCGCTGTCGTAGACGACTCGAGTCGATACGCAGCCGGCCGCGGGCGCTACGAGCTGCGACGGTGCCGTACCGCACTTGCTGTTATTGCAGGCAACGGTCGGTGCGCACGTGATTCCGCACCCGCCGCAGTTGGCGTTGTCGGTCGTCGTATCGACGCACTGGGGCATCTGGCCCGCGTCGTAGTCGCAGAGCGTCGGCACGTCGGACTGGCAGACGCAGGTCTCCCCGCTGTCTTTCGTCATGTACGCGTTTCCAGCGCACATGCAGGTCCCCGCCTCTTCGTCGTAGTAGCGGGAAGGGCCGCAGCTATTCGCCGCGCTCGATCCCGAGGTCGGGGTCCCAGACCCGGCCTTGCCGGAGCTCGGCGTACCTGTGCTCGCGGTCCCGCTCGCGCCCGTGGCTGCGCCGCCCCCGGCGGGCGTGCCCGTGGCCGAGCCGCTCGAGGCGCCCGTCGTCGAATAAGGCATGTAGGCGGGGTTATTGCTCGAACACGCGGCAAAGCTCGCCGCAGCCGCGCCACCCAATACGACAATCGCAGCCACGAATCGAATGCGAGCCATGTGTAGTCGAGCCTCCCGTTGGCAAAGAAAACGTTAGTGCGAGCGCAATCGCACGCCGAGCCCACGCCACTCGGACGTGTGTTTCGTAGCAGAATATAGAGACCCGCGTCGAGCCTCGCGCGATGGTTAAATCTTCGACGCGCACGCGGTCCCCAGACACGGGAGGCGCCGTCGGGGCGGAGCTTCCGCAACCTCGCGCGGCCGGTGTGGTTATTTGTTCGATGAAACCCGCTCACTCGTTGCAATGCGATTTGAACGCTGATAATCCTCGCCGGCCCCTAAGGCGCGCGGGAGGGAATTTTGGGGCGGCCCGCCCATCCCGAGGATGACGGAAATGCACGGACTATCTCGCAGGCATCCCTGGTCTTTCGCGATGCCGCTCGCGGGTTGCGTGATCGGCGCGATGACCACGTCGGCCCGATCCGCGCTCGCCGCCGACCCGCCTGCCGATGCGGCCGCCGAAGCGTCGTCGACTTCGACCGCGCCGCCTGCCCCCCCCGCCCTACCCGCGGCGCCGAAGAGACGAGGCATCCCGCTTCGTGTCGAATCAGGGGGCTGGTCCGTCTCGCTCTACGGGTTCGCGGAGTTCGACACGATGTACGACACGACACGGAGCTTCAGCGACGGTGTGGTCAACAACACCCTCGCCCGCCCGCACACCTACGCGGGGGACAATCCCGAGCTTCAAATGTCGGTCCGAAACTCGCGCTTCGGGTTCGACATGCACGCGCCCGACGTCGGCCAGCTGAAGACCTCGGGCCTCCTCGAGATGGACTTCTTCGGCTCCCAGGCTTCGACCACCGAGGGGGACCTCTTTACGAATCCGACCTTGCGGTTGCGGCACTTCTATCTGAAGTTCGAGACCCCCGTCGTCGACATCCTGGCCGGCCAGTATCACGATCTCTTCGCTTGGGGCGGAGCGGGCTTCTATCCGAACTCGGTCGCGTTTCTCCCGCTCCTCGGCGAGGTCTATCACCGCAATCCGCAGTTCCGGTTGTCCAAGGTGATGGGGGGCGACGCAGTCTCGGTCGAAGTCGCCGTGGCAGCGGTTCGCCCGGCGCAGCGCGACAGCGCCCTGCCGGACGGTCAGGCGGGTATCAAGCTCAACGTCAACAACTTCAAGGGCGCGGCCACTCCGGGGGCGAGCCGTCCCGTCTCCGCCCCCTTTGGCCTCGGAATCTCTGCCGTGGGCCGCAGGCTATCGGTGACGGACTTCTCGCCGACGCCCGGCACCGAGCACGTGGTCTACGGCGGCGGCGTGGCCGGGAATCTCTTTCTTCCGATTGTTCCAGCGCACGGGCCCGACAAGGAAGACCTGAGCAACGCGCTGTCGCTCACGGTCGAAGGCTCGACGGGAACCGGAATCGCCGACCTTTATCCCGGGCTGACCGGGGGAGTGCAGTTTCCGTCGCTCCCCAACCCGCAAGCTCTGCTTCCAGTCCCCGTTTACACCCCCAATGTCGACCCGGGCCTCGTCACCTACGACGCGTCCAACGTCCTTCACTCGATCAACTGGCGGAGCGTCGTCGCCAACGCGCATTATCACCTGCCCTTCGGCGGGGGAAAGCGCGTCTGGGTCTCGGCGACGTTCTCGGCGATTCAATCGACGAACGCGGTCGCTCTCACCCCGGTTCAGGGTCAGGCCTTCGTGTGGGGCAAGGGCATGTACGCCGACGGAAATATCTGGCTCTCGCCCACTGAACCTTTGGTGCTTGGCTTGTCCGTTCAAAGGATGGCGGAGACTTTCGGCGACAAGACGACCGCCGTGAACTACCGAGGAGAGGGATCTTGCTACTTTTTCTTTTGATGCCAAACTCTTCGGCACCGCATTCGCGCTCCTTTTTGGCCAATCGCCAAGAGCGGAGGCGTAGGCGTTCCACCTACTTCCCTATCGCACGTTCTCCAGGAGGTTCATCATGAAGTCCCGCCGTTTGCCTGCCGTCGCGTCCTGGACCACGTTGGTCGTGGCGGTCGCCGCCGCGTGCTCGAGTACCCCCGCAAACAACATCAAGCCGTACATGAGCTCGGGTAGCGCATCTGGCTCCGGCGGCAGCGGCGCGGGAGCCACGGGCGGGTCTGGGAGCACCGGCGTCGGCAGCGGTTCTACCCCCGTCACCAGCGGCGCTGGCACCACCAGCGGCAGCGGTGCGGCAACCGGCAGCGCAAGCGGCGTGGTCACCGGCGGCAGCGGTGCGGCAACCGGCGCGACGAGCGGTACGACCGCCAGCGGCGCCGGAACGGGCACCACCAGCGGCAGCTCGGGGACTGCAAGCGGAAGCGCCGGGGCCAGCTCGGGCTCCGGCGGCACGGCTCTGCCCGCGATGAACCCGAGCGCCGGTTGCGGGAAGGCCTGGACGGGAGCGATCAACAAGTGGGTGTCCCAGCCGGCGGGTTGCACGCAAGGAAACAACAACCAAGGCACGGCCGCTTGCCAGGTCATTCCGCCTGGAGGCACCGTCCCGGCGACGGCGATCGAGGGTTCCCCCGAGAACCGCGGCTGGTGGGTCTACGTACCGACGAACTACGACCCGAGCAAGCCGTACAAGGTCATCTACAACGGAGCGGGCTGCGACGATCCCAACTGGTTTAACGCCGGGGAGGACGGGTTCCCTTATTACATGACGGACGACGATCAGGCCATCCTCGTGGGCTTGGACTACGACACGTTCTCGTCGAGCCCGGGCTGCTACGACAACCGTACCAAGACATCCAACGATTTCACGTTCTTCCCATGGCTGATGAACGAGATCGAGAGCACGTTCTGCGTGGACACGAACCACGAGTATTACTCGGGCTACAGCAGCGGCGGCTGGGTTGCGCAGCAGCTCAATTGCGCCTTCCCCGACAAGCTACGGGGCGAGCTCGCCGTCACCGGCTGCGAGCCGGGCGGGGCGGCAGACCCGTACAACACCAAGGGCCAAGACAGCCAGCCGACCTGCGTCTCGAAGCCCACGGCCATGCTTTACATGAAGGACATCGACGACACGGACAATTCCTATGCTTGCATGATACCGGGCTGTGCGAGGGTGCTGGCGCAGAACGGGTGCACCAATACCAAGTGCGACCCGACGGACACGACCATCACGACGCCGTACCCGGCAGCCGCGGTGGCCGGCGTCAACCTGCAGATCTCGCAGGGGACCTGCGTGAAATTCAACGGTTGTCCCGCCGAGTATCCGGTCGTCTGGTGCACGACGAACTACCCCCCGAACCACCACGACGACGACCAGTACAT
>Ga0070761_10000761_pt1 | contig 20471 bp, 18 predicted proteins | sample HubBroMetageREF1_FD_66724 | JGI IMG/M metagenome (GOLD analysis project Ga0070761, IMG submission 66724) | Reference soil microbial communities from the Hubbard Brook experimental Forest, New Hampshire, USA - Hubbard Brook CCASE Soil... | ecosystem: Environmental > Terrestrial > Soil >... | reverse complement strand
TAATCGAATACAGTACGATACGCACCGGTCGGTCACGTAGACCGGAACCGGTTTTCCGCTATGAACCGAAAAATCTCTGTGGCCCGCAAAGACTCTGAGGTTTAGTATTACAGTCGCTTGCTAATCATGCTTCTGCCCATATGGTTCCATCGGCGACCCTAAAGATTCGGCAATTGCGCGCGCCTGGCTGGGCATGGCAGTCGGCGGAGTGTCCTCCATGCCTCTCCCGGCGGACAATGCCTCGCTGCCGTGTAACGAAAATCCGGCGTCCCGGCTCTGACGGCGCGGCCGCTGAAGCCACAACTTGTGCAGGCCGTACAGCGAGCAACCCAGGGCGACCGCCGCCACGGCGTTCATGGTTAGAACGCCGGTGGCAGTCGCCAGAAAGGCCGCCGCATCCACAAGCCGCATACGCGGCAGCCGCCTCCAGGTACTCCATTCAAGCAAACCGATTCCGACCCAAGCGGTTACCGCAGCTAGCGCAGCCATGGGCACCCGCGCAATCACACTGCCGCCTAACGCCACCATCCCCAGCAGGATGGCCGCATGCGCGAGATTCGACAGGCGGGTAGTGGCGCCGCAACGAACGCTTGCCAGACTGCGTGCCGGAATGCCAACACTCATCGGCGCGCCGAACATCGCCGCGCCAAGGTTAGCGATCCCGTAAGCGCCGAGTTCCCGGTCGGCGTCGGTGCGCATCAAAGGACGGTGGCGTCCGCGAAAGTGATCCACCACGCGGGAGGTCAGCAAAATGTTCACCGACGATACGAACGCCAGTCCCAGTCCCGACGGCAGAACAGTCCGGAAATCCGCGGGTTTCCACGAGAAGCCCGCGAATGGCGGCACGCGGAAATCTATGGGCCCCACCAAGCCCTGCTTAATCCCGAGAGCAGTGGCAATGCCCAAGCCGGCCAGGATACCCAGCAGGGGACCCGGAAGCCGGGCGTTGATCCGGGCCGCCAGGAACGAGACGGCGATGACCGCGAAACTGATCGCGACGGTCCCCAGGCGGGCGCTCGCCGCGTGCCTCATGACCACCGCAGTCTGGTACAGCAGGTTCGTCGTGGTGCGGTCGACCGCAAGCGGTACACCGAGCATCGAGGAGAGCTGTGAGAGGACCATCATGGCCCCGATGCCGCACGAGAATCCCGTCACCACTGCATGCGGTACCTTCAATATATATTGCCCGAGTTGCAGCACGCAGAAGCCCATCATGAACACGGAGGCCACCAGGCAAACTTGCGCGGCGCCGCCGATGCCCCGATGCGCAACTGCCAACGCGATAAAAGGGACGGTGGCGCTAGCGGTTCCGCCGATCAGAACGGGATTGCGTCCGAGTAGCGCGGTAATGGGGGCGGTCACCACAGACGTAACAATACCCAACGTCGGCGGCAACCCCATCATGGATGCCAGAGCCAAGCCATATGGCAGGGCGATGAGGGCCGCGATCAGTCCCCCGGAAAGGTCGCCTGCGAAAGCTTGCCACGAATAGCGTATGCGGCTTCGCGCCAAAACCGGCCAGGTGGTGCGCGGCACCCCTCTAAACCTTCCCACCCAACCGAGCGATGGCCGTGCGCCGCAGTTCCCTCAGGCGGCGTAGCACTGTACGCAAGCCTCGCGGAACTTCGCCATTTCCTCGCGGGTGCCAACAGTGACGCGTACCCAGGTCGGCCATACCGGCCAGACACGGCCAATGTAGACCTTATGTTTCGCCATCTGCTCGTAGAAGTCCTTACCCGGCCGCTTCACGTTCATCATGAACATGTTGGCTTCCGAGGGAATGAACTCGATCTTGTGCTTGTCTAGAAATTCGAAGGTTTCGCTGCGGATGGCAGCTATGGCGGCGCGCCGTTCCGGGACCACGTTCTTTACCTTCAGGCTGGCGTTGGCGCCCACCATGGCCGTTACCGGCAAGGCTCCGGCCGTGTAAACGTTCATCTTCTGCAGCAGGTCCGGCCGTGCGATGGCGGCGCCCGCGCGCAGACCCGCCATTCCGTATAACTTGGAAAATGTTCTGAGGACGATCACGTCCTTATCCGCAGCGGCCAGATACGAACTCATGACCGCCGATTGAGACAAGTGAATATAGGCCTCGTCCAACAGCACCACAGACCCGGCGGGTTTGTTCGCCACCAGCCACTCGATGTCGGCTTTCGGGGTAACGGTGCCGGTGGGATTATTCGGATTGCAAACATAAATCACCCCAGGGCTGGGGTGTGCGGCGGCCAATGCCTTCACATCGTGGGCCGCGCTACCCTTCACCAGCGGAACGGCGACAACCGATGCGCCGATGAATTTCGCGGCGCGCGCGCCGGCCTCGTAACCCGGATCGGCTACCACGAAGGGCTTGTCCTTGGAGCAAAACGCCAGCACCGCGCGATGCAGCGGATCGCTCGACCCGGCAAATGCCTGTACGTAGCTCGACGCCGGATCCCAGGAGAACTTCACGCCTTCCTGTTCGGCCAGCGTAGTGGCCATCGCGAATGTTTCTTCGTACAAATACCTGCCGCCCTTTTGCACCACCGCATGGATGGCCTCCGCCGCCTCCGGGCACGGCCCCATGGGGTTCTCGTTCGCGTTGATCTTGACCGCGTCGGGAGGCAGGTTCCGCACCATGGAGAGCTGCGCGAGTGCCCGCTCATTGTAAAAAGGAAGGGCCGCGCCTGCCGCCAGTAAAGAAGCGAACCTGTGGAAGCTGCGACGCGAGAAAGCCCTGTTTAGGGGATTGCCTTCTTGTGGTTTCGTAAAGATTTCACTTGCCATGCTTGTCTCCTCTCCTTGCGATATCCCTGGAATCGTTCCCAATGCGCTCAGGACTTGGAGCGGAATCTCTGGAACGTTCCAATTCGCGGGGAACACTTGCTTGGCAGCAAGCCAGAGTTGCCATTAGTATAGCACCGGCCAGCCGGTTTGCAGATTCGAAAATGCAAGCCTGTGTGAAGCCACGAAAGCTCTTTCGCCCCGCACGACTTTCCCCCCAACGGTCGCAGAAAATTAAAAACAATTAATCAACGGACCGATCAAGCGGTTCGGATGTATACTGTGTGAAAACTAGGAGGCGAAGATGTCTCGGTTAAAGGCGTCCAAAAGTCTGCTAATCGAGTCCGCGCTCTTTTAAAGTGGGACCTCGCTGTTTAGTCTCGATCGCCCGCTGGTTGCGCTTTTTGAGCCACGACCGCTCCGGCACCAAGTCTGCGTTGCGTTGGTCGCGAGCATTTAACGGCCCCGTCTAGGCCGCGGCAAGAACACAAGAACAAGAATAGGATTTGCTTATGATTCGCAGAACGATTTCCGCTGTATTGTTTCTGGCCTGTCTCACGTCGGCATCGCTCATCGCGCAGACCTTTCGAGGCGGCATTGCGGGCACCGTGACCGACTCCACCGGGGCAGCCGTGGCTGGCGCACCGGTCAAGCTGGTGAGTCCGGATACCGGCCTGACGCGCGAAAGCGTGACTTCCTCGACAGGCGAGTTCGTTTTTCAGGATCTCCCGCTCGACAAGTATGACATTACCGTCGCGCAGCCGGGGTTTGACACGGTTCACGTGTCCGGAGTCGTGGTTGATGCCGGCAAGATTGCCACCGTCGGATTGAAACTGGAAGTGGCAAAACAGGCGACCGTCGTCGAGGTGGCGGCCTCCGCCGTGGCGATCGAGACGGCGTCGTCGTCGGAAACCAGTGAAATCGATACCAAGGAGATCCTGGACATTCCATTGAATGGCCGCGATTTCTCCCAGTTGCTGAAGTTCAACCCCGGCGCCAACGCCAACGGCTCCTTCGACGGGTCCCGGTTTAACGGCATTGACTGGAAAATCGACGGAGCCGACAACAACGACCTTTGGCACAACATAAACGCCGTCAATCAAAGCGGCGTGTCGGGCATTGCCGGCACCTTGCTTCCGCTTGACGCTATCTCTGAATTCTCCCTGCAGAGCAGCAGCAGCGCGGAAGAAAACCGCAATTCGGGTGGCGTGCTGAATGTAGTGATCAAGTCCGGAACCAACAGCTTCCATGGCTCGCTGTATTACTTCAACCGCAACGAGGACCTTGCCTCGAGCGACTGGTTTACGCCCCCTGGTTCGCCGACGTCGGAACTTCGCAACAACCAGTTCGGTTTCTCGCTGGGCGGCCCCATCGTGAAGAACAACACCTTCTTTTTCATGGATTATGAGGAGCAGCTCTACAAGCAGGCCCTGACTGCGCCGGGAACCACTCCGTCGGTCGCATGGGTTTCGGCGGCCGAGGCGGTAATGGCCAGGGACGGTGTGGCGGTGAACCCGCTCATGCCGGCCGTGATCAACTACCTCTGGCCGGCCAACAGCCTGTCCGGTCCTGCTAACGAGCACAATTACGCCGGCGCCGGTATCAACCTTTCCAACAGTTACAACGGCGTGATCAAGCTGGATCATTACTTTAATGAGAGGAACAGCATAGCCATCCGCTACTTCGGCGGCACCGGCGATCAGACGGAATACATCGGCTCGGCACTCCCTTACTACTTCCAGACCTGCCCCAGCCGCATGCACAACTTCTCGTTGGTGTACAACGCCGTGATTACGCCCCGGTTGGTCGCGCAGACGCTGGTGGGCGTGAACTATTTCAAACAAGTCTTCGATGACGCCAACCACGGCTTCGATATGGCCTCCGTCGGAATGGAAACCGGCGTCACGGATCCGACGGATTATGGTTCACCGAACATCAACATTTCAGGATTCGATTCCACCGGCTTGACGCCGCCGCTCGGACGCATCGACACCACCGGCCACATCGATCAGACCTTCACCTACACGGTGGGATCGCACGAGTTCCGATTCGGCGGAGATTACCGCTATTCACGCCTCGATGTGTTCTACGATGCGAATGCGCCCGGCACCTTCACGTTCGACGGCACGCAAGGGCCGCTGGCCGCTTCAAATCCGACCGACACCTGGGGAGTAGGCAACTCTCCCATCGCCGGATCGCTCGACGCACTCGCGGATTTCCTTTCCGGCCGCGTTGCGATTGGGCACGCCAGCATCGCCTATGGCAACCAGCAGCGCATTTACAACCTCGAGGGAGCTTCCATTTTTGCTCAGGACAGTTGGAAGGTAACTCCGAAGCTTACGCTGAACTATGGCTTGAACTGGGTCTATCAGAGCCCCATCTCTAATCCGCAAGACCTGATTTCGACCTTCATCCCCGCCGACGGCGGCATCACCTATGTCGGCACGCATGGCCTGGGCACCTTGTGGCCCCGCGATCTGCACGATTTCGCTCCCCGCTTCGGATTTGCTTACCAGCCGAAGGCCGGCGGCAAGCTGGTGATTCGCGGCGGCTGGGGCATGTTCTATCAGGTCCCCAACATCGCCTACTTCGGCAACAGTTCCGCGTCCAACGGCGGCGCGACGGGAATTAACGAGAACATCGGCGGATCCTCACCGGTTTTGACGGTGGTGAATCAATCGCCGATTACGCTCCAGTCGGGCGTTCCTATATTTGCGGGAAGTTCGGCTACCGGCCCTTACGGCGGCTTCTCCGTGAGCCAGCAATTCGTCACCGCTTACAGCATGAATACGAACCTTAACGTTCAGTATCAAGTCGCCAAGGATTCGGTGGTCGAGGTGGGCTATTCGGGCAGCTTGAGCCACCACTTGCCGGACACCTTGGATATCAATCAGATTCCGATCGGCTCGCCTGAGTTGGTCTCGTCGCGGCCTTACTATAGCCAGTTTCCCGACCTCGCCGCCATCAATGAAGTGGAGTCCGTCGGCAACGCCCATTGGAATGGCCTGATTGCGTCCGTGAAGACCAACAATTTCCACGGTTTCACCACCAAGCTCAGCTACACGCTGGGGCACTCCATGGACGATCTGTCCTATGCCCGCGGCATCATCCCTCAGAACAGCTATTGCCTGCGGTGCGATTACGGCAATTCGAATTTCGACATTCGGAACTCGTTTTCCATGTTCCTGGCTTATTCACTCCCTCAGCCGAGCAAACACCAAAATATTCTCGGCGGCTGGCAGTTGAATACCTTGTTCTCTTTCTTCACCGGTACGCCCTTTACCGTCTATTCCGGCAACGATTCCAGCGGCACGGCCGAGTTCGCCGACCGGGCAGAGGTGGTCGGCAACCCCTTCGCGAATGTGCCCGCCTCAAACCGGGCCACCAGCACCTATTACTGGTTCAATCCGGCGGCATTCGCGTCGCCCACACCGGGCACTTACTCGAATCAGGGGTTTGACGAGTTTTATGGCCCTCCCAATCACCAGATCGACTTCTCGGTGTTTAAGAACTTCGCGATCACCGAACACATCAAAGCTCAGTTCCGGGTTGAGATCTTCAATATCTTCAATTTCGTAAACTATTCCGAACCGGCCAACAACCTTCAAGGCAGCAATTTGGGACAAGTCGGCTCGACATACGATGTAGCGTTTGGCGCGCCGGGCATTGGCCCCGGTGCTCCTCGCAACACGCAATTAGGTTTGAAGATACTCTTCTAGGTAGCTACCGGCGAGAAAGTGTGGGGCACCGTCGAAAACACCCGTGGGGCAGACCATCGTTTCTTGTGGCCTGGTAGTGGATTCGGCTTGGCTCGGCCAGAATTCACTTTGCGACCCAGAGCAGGGGAGCGATACCTGCCAGCGCCAGGGCCGTCAGCAGGCATAGGCTCCGAACGCCGGTGCTACGATCCGAAAGACAAAAAGCGTAGATACCCTTGACCAGGTTGTTGCTGGCCGCGGCAATCAGAATGGCTGCGGCAGCCACGCCGAGTGAGGCGCCGGATCCGCCCGATTGCGTCATGCCCATGATAAACGGGTCCACGTCCGTGCATCCCATGATCAGCGCCAGCGAGTACACCCCCGCCCGGCCCAGATACGTCACCGCCAGGTGCGTGGCGATCAACATGGCCAGAAAGAGCGCGCTGAAGAAGAACGCCGCCCGCATTTCGAGCGGATTGTTCGGCTCGAATTTGCGCTCGACGGTTCCCTCCTTGCCATCGGGAAGCCGGGTCCACAACCAGCCCAAGCCGATGCCGGCGCACGCCAGCGCCAGAAACGGCAGCCACAGGCCCGCCATCAAGTTGCGATTGAACAGCGCAACCAGGCCCGCCAACCGCAAGTACATCACGCCGGACGCGATAAGCATGCCGCCGGAGAAAAGGTGGGGCCGCCGTTCCTGCCTCGCGCGCCTGGCCATTACGATGGTGGTCACGGTGGAAGAGTAAGCGCCGCCCAGCAGCGCCGCCAGGATCACGCCCCCCTTCCCCTTGGTCAACTTGTCGATCACATAGCTGCCGTAGGAGACGGCGCTCACCGCTACCACCACCAACCAGGCTTTGAAGGGATTGATTTGAAATGGCCCGAACTCCCGATTCGGCAGCACCGGCAGGATCACGATACTGAGCAACAGGAACTTTGTAAAGGTAAAGATCTCGCCGGTGTCGATGCGCTTCGTCAGACCTTCCAGGCCGGCCTTCAATTCCAGCAAGAGCATGCTGGCCACGGTGATCGCGGTGGCGACCCAGAATTGCTCCCGGTACACCAGCGCGCCGGCCAGATAGGTGGTGAGCGCCGACATTTCGGATGTGAAACCGGCCAGTCCCGACGCTGTCACCTTATGCTGGTAGGCGAGCATCAAAAAGCCCGCTACCACGGCGAAACCCACGGCCACCGAAATAAACTGGCCGCCCGACAGAAAGGCCATGGCATAGCCGATGAGGCCTATCAAGGGATAGGTGCGCACGCCCCCGAACGCATAGCGCTCGCTGCCGGCGCGGTGCTCCTCCCGCTCCAGACCCGTAAGAAAAGACAGGAACAGGACCAGCAGGATCTTGGCGCCCTCCGGTGGCAGCGACATGTAGAAATCGGACATTCACCTGGACTTCCGGGTCCTATTCAGGATACACCTGCGCGCCATCCCTCGACGTCTATTCAGCGGAAGAACACGTCCACAAGCTAATATGGCCGAAGACATGTTCTGCATTGATATAGCGCACAAAACCCGCTATGCCGCGGCCCTGACTTTGGCAATTTTCTTCCTGTCTCCTTCGCAAGCGCGCGCGCAGGGTGGGCCGCCGTATTACACGAACGATCCGGGAACGCCGGGCAATCGAAACTGGGAAATCAACCTGGGATACATGCCGTTCTTGTACAACGCTTCGTCGACCACGCACATGCCGGACGTCGATATCAACTACGGCGTGGGCGATCGCATCCAACTGACTTACGAGAATGCGTGGCTGCGCGTGAAGGATGGTGCGGGCGCCGCTGAATATGGCCTGGGGCAAGATCAACTCGGCGTGAAATGGCGGTTCTACGACAACGAAAAAGCGGGCTTCGGAATATCCATCTTCCCGCAGCTTTCGATCAACAATCCCGATCGCTCGGTGCAGCGAGGCATCACCCCGCCTGGCGCCAGCCTCATCACGCCCATCGAATTCACGAAGAAATTGGGACCGATCGATGTTAACTGGGAAGTTGGCTACAACACGGTGCATCTGGGCCCGAACGGGTGGATCGCGGGCTTTGTGGTGGGACACGATATGTCGAAGAAGTTGGAACTGGACGCCGAATTCTACGGGCTGGGGACGTTCAATCGTTCGAACAACCAGCAAACCCTGGATGCGGGATTGCGCTACAAAATACACCCGCCGTTCATTCTGTTGCTGATGGCCGGACGCAGCGTGGCGCCCGCGTACAAGGGTCAGCCATATTTCGTCGGCTATTTTGGGATGCAATTCCTGCTTCCGCCAAAGCCCTTCGAGTAGGGAGCGGTGGTCACAAATCAATCGCTATAACCTCGTGATCCAGGATGGCCGGGATCGTCAGGCTAACCACTCCGTCGATCTCAGCCACTTGCGGACGCGCTCCGCTAACGAGTAACTGCACCTTCTTCGCGCGCCCTCCTTCCGGCAGCCGCACCGCCACTTTCTGCGGTGGTGTGGGAATGAACTCCCGCAGCGGCCCCTTCATCATCATTGGATTTGTGAGATTCACCAGGTGCACGGTCATCGAATCCTTCTGCCTCCACACGGTCACATCCAGCACGCCGGGACCCGTCACGGTCACCGGGCGCGGCTCGTTGGCCGCCCAATCCACCGCGTTGCGCAGCAGCTTGCCATGGTCCGCCGCCAGAACCTCCCAGAACGTGCGGTCGATGTCCCAGGGGAAATACACCACGCGGCCGCGCCCCGCCTGGCGCACATGCAACTCCGGGATATCGGTTTGTGCCATGCGCGGAAAGACCTCCTCCATGGGCAGATCCGGGTAAGAGGGAATCAGCGTCAGCGGGGCATGGCTATCGCCCGTGGCGCGCGTGTGTACGCGCGACACGCCGTTGATGATTCGCTCGGCGCCTTCCAGGCCCGCCAGAATCGGATGGCGCTTGCCGGTGCGAGGGTCGGTTTCCAGGCGCAGATAGGAGTTCTGCATGCGCTCGTCGATCCCGCCGCCGGTGCTATCGCTGCTATCGAACGACGCGCCGAACAGATCGGCCAAGGCGAAGTCGCGCCGCCGTTCGCCGCGTTCGTCATAGAGCGAGGTTTCGTAAGTGGCCACTAGGCCGCCTCCGCGCGCCACGAAATCGCGGATCTGGCCGCACTGGCCGTCGGAAAGCGCGGCGATGTTGGGGAAAATCAGTATCTGCAACCCGCCGGTGTGGTCCGCATCGAGCAATTGGTCGTGCACCATTTCGAACGGGATGCGCGCCTCCACCAGCGCCTGGTAGTAGCCCAAAGTATGGTCTTCCACCTTCTGCTGCGCGCGCTCGCCGCCGTAATATTGGGCGGTCTGTTGCGAATACACCAGGCCCACGCGCGCCAGCGGGCGCTCCTGCCGCAGGTAGCGCTCGTTGCGGTAATGCCACCCGTAAAGTTCCTCCACCACCGGAAGCCAGCGCCGGTCGTAGAGCGTGCCCGAGAATTTGGTGAACCAGGGACGCAGGCCATTGGCGATGCCGTCCAGCGCCCAAAGCCGAATCTCCGGGCCGTCTTGCACGGAGTCCTTCCAGCGGTAGGGCTCCTCCACGCCCACGCTGAAGATGCCGCCCACGGGCTTGTTCCCCATGGTAGAGCGGTACTCCTTGGCATTCTTGCCATTGGCCCACGGGGCCATCAATCCGCGGCGCGCCTGGCGGTCGGCGAACAGGATAGGCGCCAGCGAGCCCACGGCCTTCATGTCGAGATCGCTGAGCGCCCCGCCGCCGGCGTTGGGGATATAACAGGCGGACGGGTTGATGTGGCGGATCTCGGTATCCCACAGGCGCCAAAGTTCGAACAGCCGCTGCTGCCGCCATTCCATGTATGCGCGCCGCGCCGCATTATGCGGATCGTTGGTGCGCGGCAGATCCAGACCCGCGGCTGCGCGAAAATTCTCGCGGCAGTGCTCGCAGTAGCACATCCCCGACCCCGCCCAACGGTTGCTGAACACGCCATCCACGCGGTAGCGCGTGACGATCTCCTTGGTGACTTGGGTCATGAACTCGAAGTTATAAGGCCCCAGCGCGCAGGTGACCCACAGCTCCGGCATGGCCCAGTGGCGCCGTTTCCGGCCGTCCGCATCCACCGCGATCCAGTCGGGGTGTTGGTCGCAGACATCCTGGTGCGCGGCGTGCGGATCGGTGCGCGCCACCACCACCATGCCTAGTTTTCGGCAGCCCGCCGCCAGTTCGCCGAACGCGTCGCGATCGCCCAGCCACGCACTGCGATAGTGCAATGGCACCGCAGTGGGATAGTAGGCCACGCATCCGCCCGCGCTCAAGCACGCGGCGTCGGAATGCGTGCGCTGGAAGTAGTCCAGCCAGAAAGCCGGATCGTACTTGCCGGGGTCGTCCTCGACCAGCGTCAACTGGGCCCAGCGCATGGGGCGATGGAACCAGCCCGCCGGCTCGGCCGCGGCGGCATTAGGCGTGAAGGCGGCGGCCGCCAGGGCCGCGGCGCTCAGAAAATCGCGGCGATTTAGAGTAGCTTGCATTCAAAGGCCCCCGCGGCTTTTCGCGGCGCGCTTGGCCGGCTTCGCACGCTTCGCCCCAGGCACCTTGCCAATGCGCGGATCCCCGGCGACCACCAGCTCGCAGGCGCGTAGCGCCGCCTCCTCGAAATCCGGGGCATCCGCCGGAAGAACCTGCCAGCCCGTAATCTTCGTCTTGAATACCTGAATGGATCGCATGTTCGGGAACTCGCGGCGCAGGCTTTCGTGGTGCTCTTCGGTGGTCGCCAGCCAGACGCCGTTGTCCGCTTCCTGGCCGCTCTTGTCGCGCAATATGAGGACAATTTTGTCCCGAACGTAGATCGCGAGGCAGCCGAACATGGAGCGGGTCGTGGGCGACACAACCCCGATCGCATCGAGCACGAACTCATGCGGAACGGCCTTGCGCGGTTTGCGGGTGAAGAGGGCGTCGTCCAGCGGGAGAACGGTCTTGCGGCGGGGTTTGGGCATTGGACTTAGGATAATAGGATTATGACCGGCGTGCGAATGGACAAGTGGCTGTGGGCCGCGCGATTTTTCAAGACGCGCTCGCTGGCTGCCCATGCATGTGAACTTGGCAGGATCGACTCCAACGGCCAAGCCGCCAAAGCTGCGCGTGAGGTCCGTGGCGGCGACCTGTTGCGAATAAAGAACGACAGCGGCGACTTTCAGGTGGAGGTGCTGGCTCTCAGTGAGATGCGCGGTCCGGCGGCAGTTGCGCAGACGCTCTACCGGGAGACGGAAGCCAGCCGGGAGTTGCGGCTGAAGCTGGCCGACGAGCGCAAGGCGATGCCGCATTTCGAAGCATTCCGGGCGGGCAAGCCGTCGAAACGCGATCGCCGGGAGATCGGCCGGCTGCGAGGGAGGTAGGACAGGACTCCCGGCCTGTCCTCTGGCCTGTCCTCTCTGCTTGTCCTCTGGCCGGGTTCATCTGTTGGGTGAGAGCCAAACGCCATAGCCCCTTGCCCGAGCCGGCGAGTCGGTGCCGGGCTTAGGGTCTGTCACGAAATAACTGTGCCATCTTGGTGGGGCGGCCAATCTTGGCTGCAAGCCGGCTTTGGCGCGTTGAAAAGCGCGCCTGCAGGCACGATTGCCTGCCCCACATCGAGCCAGCCCAGATCCAAGATGGCACAGTTATTCGTGACAGACCCTAAGAGTCAGAAGCTCCAGCTCTGCGAGGCGTACTCCGTGGCGGCGGCAGAGGCGAAGACCGCGGGATATCCGCTGTACTCGTCCGCGGGCTGCTCTTCGGTTCTAGGCGCACGTGGATTCCCGTGTGCAGCGGAGCGCTCGGGCGCCGTGCGGATCTGTTCCCAGCCCTGCAAGAGGGTGGCCAGCAATCCTTCCACTTCCACCAGGGGCTCCCCCTGCTGGCGCCGATTGGCTTCCAGCAGCCGTCGTTGCATATAGTCGTACAACTCCGCCAGCCTGCGGCTCAGCGTGCCTCCGCGCACATGGTCCAGCGAAATGGACAACTGCGCGAGAATGGCATGCGCCTTCGAGATTTGGCGGGAACGCTCCAGAATACGCCCGGCTGCCAGGTGCGCGCCGGCGCTCCGAACGGAATCACCCGCGGCGCGATAGAGCAGGCGTACCAACTCTATCGGTTCGGCGGTCAGAACTTGACTTTCCAGGTAAGCGTCTTGCGGCGGCATCGGGATCTCCTCACGCCACATATCGGTAGGATGCGTCCCAACTTGCGCGGCCGGCTAGCGGCCAAGTTAGGAAAATACTAGGCGGGATGCGCGCCCAAGGTCTGCGCCATCCGGAGCATGTACTCCGGCGGCGATTGCCAGAGGATCTCGCCCGTCTGCTGGTTGACGACCCGTATCACGGGACGCTGGGTGTCCCGATCCACCGCGAAACTCAGTTCGCTGCCCTCGCCGAATAGCTGGGAGGCATCGATGCTCTTAACGCTGCGGATGAGATCCCGATTCTCCGCCAGCCACGTGGGGCCGGCGGTGTCGGGCACGGCTGGAAGAGCCGGTCCGGGGTTACCGGCGGGTGCGATATCCATAAAACCCCTTCGGGGGGAAGTCTTCTCCCCCATCATCTTATCGGTTGCCCCGGACCGAATCTGCGCCCTAGACTAAAGCTCCGTCCCCGCCTGCCGATAGACTATGCAGGGACGCATTCGCGTGAATCGCACCTTATCGCAACAGGAAATCGACGCGTTGTTCAGTAATGCGGCTGGGGGCCAGCCGCAGGAGTCCCCGGCCAAGAAGGTGGTGCCTTTCGACTTCCGCCGGCCGGATCGCATCGCCAAGTCCCAATTGCGGGCCATTCACCAGCTTCACGAGAACTTCGTACACAATCTGGTTTCCAGCCTCTCCGCCTATTTGCGCACTTATCTGCTGGTAAACCTGGTCAGCGTCGAGCAACTCTCCTGCGAGGAGTTTTTGAATGGGCTGCCCTCGCCCACCTGCATGCTATCGCTGGGGCTGCGGCCCTATGACGGTTACGGATTGCTGGAGCTTAGCCCGGCGCTGGTCTTTCCGATCCTGGAAGTGCTACTGGGAGGCGACGGCAAGTCCACGGCAGCGCTGCGGCGGGAAATTACCGAAATCGAGCAGAAACTGCTGGACAGCCTCTTCCGCATTATCCTGAACGATCTCAAAGAGGCTTGGCAAGCTGTCGCTCCGATCGAGTTCACCATTCATACCGTGGAAACCGAGCCTCAATTCCTGCGCGTGTTGGCGCCCACCGAAGCGGTAGTGGCGGTGGGCATCGAGATCCGCATCGGGGACAACGTGGGGATGATGAACATCGCCGTCCCCTCCATCATCGCGAAGATGATGCGGCAAAAATTCGACCAGCAGTGGTCCATACGCCGCACCCAGTCGACAGAGGCGGAGCAAACCGCCATGCTGGCGCGCATTCGTCCGTCCCGGCTGTCTCTGGACGTGCGCCTGCGTGGCCCCCGGCTGCTGGCGCGGGATCTGCTGCGTCTGGCCGAAGGCGACGTGCTGGCATTCGATTTTCCCGTCGACCGCGCGGTGGACGGTCTGCTCAACGGCAAACTGCGGTTTCGCGGCCGGGTCGTCGCGACCGGCCGGAAGCGCGGCTTTCTGCTGGAAGCCGGGCCGGGTTCCGCGGACGTGGCCGATAAGGATTGAGGGATCATGATTCATCTCACGCGCCTCAACCATCTGCCGCTGGTGCTCAATGCCGACCTCATCGAATTGATCGAGGTCACTCCCGACACGGTGATCAGTCTGACCAGCGGACAGAAGCTGGTGGTGCTGGAACCTGCCGAAGAGGTAGTCCGGCGGGTAGTGGAATTCCGCCGGGCTATCTACAGGGGTATTCCGCTCAATCCGTCCACCAGCGTGGACGGACTGAGCGGGTCTCCGGACGATGCCGTGGACGGCGATGGAAGTCGAATAGGCCATGGCAAAGACAACCGCTCCGGCTCGTGATTCGGCGAAAAAGCTGTCTGGCCGCCGCCTGGACCTGGCGACCATGGGCGGCTTAGCCCTGGCGCTGACCGGCATCCTGGGAGGGCTGGTGCTTGAGAAGGGCAAAGTAACCGATGTCGCACAACTGACCGCCGCCATCATCGTCCTGGGAGGCACCCTGGGGGCGGTGATGGTGACCACGCCGATGGATCTGCTGCGCCGCGCCGCCGCCAGGTTCCCCGCGGTTTTCTTCGAAACCCGGCACTCCCCGGGAGCGATCATCGAGCAGATCATCGTTTACGCCACCAAGGCCCGCAAGAACGGCATCGTCTCCCTGGAGGACGAAACCGCGGCCATTGAAGACCCCTTTCTGCGCAAGGCATTGAACCTGGCGGTGGATGGGACCGACCTGCAGGAACTGCGCCGCATGATGGAATTGGAGATCTCCCTGGAGGAGCATCGCGGGGAGGCTGAAGCCAAGGTTTACGAAGCCGCCGGCGGATACGCGCCCACCATCGGGATCATCGGGGCGGTGCTGGGTCTGATCCAGGTCATGAAGCATTTGGCCAATATCGACGAAGTGGGGCGGGGAATCGCGGTGGCCTTCGTGGCTACCGTGTACGGGGTGGCCTCCGCGAATATACTGTTTCTCCCTGCCGGCAGCAAACTCAAGTCGCGCACGCACGCCGCCATGCACATGCGCGAGCTGATGCTGGAGGGCGTGTTGGGCATCGCCGAGGGTTTGAATCCCAAGCTGATCCGGATCAAGCTGGAGGCTTGGGCGCCCCCGCCGGCTGCCGGGAAGGCGTCCATGCAAATCCCGGCGCCTGTGGCCGCCAGCCAGGCCGCGGAAGCCGCGGCGGAGTAATGCAGGATCTGGTCCTATGGCGCGCCGTCGAAAACCCGAAGAACCCACCAACCACGAACGCTGGCTGATTTCCTATGCGGATTTCATTACTCTGCTGTTTGCCTTTTTCGTGGTGATGTTCGCCTCGGCCCAAGCGGATCATAGCAAGGCCGCGCGGGTCTCCGAGTCGGTCCGCAAGGCGCTCGAAGAGGGACAGATGAAGGCCGTGGTATACGCAATTCTGGGCGGCACGAGGGACGACAAGGGCAAGGGAAACGTGCAAATGAAGGGGCCTGGAGGGGCGATCCCCACTGCCCTGGAGAAGCCGCCAACCGCGGATCTGGCCGGGTCCTTGGAATCCCTGCGCGCGGCTCTGAAGCCGGAGATTGAAAAAGGCCAGATCGGGATCTCCCTGGAGCGGCGCGGACTGGTAATCAGCTTACGCGAAGCCGGCTTCTTCGCCTCCGGCGACGATACCGTCTACCCGGGAACCTATTCCAGCATAGAAAAGATAGCGCGGGCCATAGCTGCATTACCGAGTCAGGTGCGTCTTGAGGGGCACACCGATTCCGTGCCCATTCACACCCCCCGCTTTCGTAGCAACTGGGAACTCTCCGCCGCGCGGAGTATCGCCATGCTTGAGTTGCTGGTTTCCCGCTTCGACATCCCGCCGCAGCGTCTGGCCGTGGCGGGTTACGCGGACACGGTGCCCTTGGAATCCAACGACACCGAACCGGGACGCGCGCATAACCGTCGCGTGGATATCGTCATCTTGAACGAATCGGGCCTCGGCCCGGAGCCGAAACCGGCTGCGGCACGCCCCTGATATTCCGGCACGGTGTTACCGTTGACGCGAGGAAGCCGGATGAGATATTCCACCGTACTGTTCACCTTACTGGCGGCTCCCATGCCCTCTGGTTGGGCAGCCAACGCCGTGGCGGCCACCTCGCCGATGGGCTGGAATAGTTGGGATTGCTACGGCACCACGGTGACCGAGGCCGAAGTGCGGGCCAACGCCGATTACATGGCCCAGCATCTAAAGCAGCATGGCTGGCAGTATGTGGTCGTCGACATCCAGTGGTCCGAGCCGCACCCTCAGGCGCACGGTTACCGCCCCGGCGCGCAACTGTCCATGGACGATTTCGGCAGGCTGATACCGGCGGTCAATCGGTTCCCGTCCGCGGCCGACGGCCGCGGTTTCCGGCCTTTGGCCGATTACATTCACGGTCTGGGACTGCGGTTCGGCATCCATATCATGCGCGGCATTCCCAGGCAGGCGGTGAAAGGCAATCTGCCCATTTTCGGCAGCCGCGCGCGGGCCGGCGAAATAGGGGACACGGCCTCGGTCTGCCCGTGGAACAGCGATATGTACGGCGTGAATCTGAGCCGTCCGGGCGCGCAGGATTATTACGATTCCATTCTGAAGCTGTATGCCGATTGGGGCGTGGACTACATCAAGGCCGATGACATCGCGCGGCCCGCGCATCGCGAGGAGATCGCCGCATTGCACACGGCTATCGGGAAGACCGGGCGGCCTATGGTGTTGAGCCTCTCGCCGGGGCCAGCCATGATCAAGGATATAGCGTTCTTGCAGGACAACGCCAACATGTGGCGCATCTCCGACGATTTTTGGGACGACTGGAAGGCGCTGCGGCTGAATTTCATCCTAATGTCGATCTGGAGCGGCGTGGGGCGGCCGGGCGCCTGGCCCGACGCGGATATGCTGCCGCTGGGCCGCATCGGCATTCGCGCCGAGCGCGGCGAAGCCCGTATGACGCGATTCACGCGCGACGAGCAGCGCACGCTGATGAGCCTATGGTCGATTGCCCAAGCGCCGCTGATGTTCGGCGGCGATCTGCCCAGCAACGACGATTTCACGCTATCGCTGGTTAGCAACGACGAGGTGCTGGCGGTCGATCAGCGCGGAGCCCGTGGCGGCGCGCTCGCGGAAGGCGGCGATAGCGTGGTGTGGGCGGCGGATGGCCCAGGCGGGGACGAGAAGTACGTGGCCGTGTTCAACGTCGGCGACTCCGGCACGATCGATATTCGCGTCGAGTGGGCCGCTCTCAAGCTGCCGGCCAGGTGCGTGCTGCGGGATCTGTGGGAGCGGACCGACATCGGCACAGTTTCCGGCGGGTATACGTTCCGCGTAAAGCCGCACGGATCGGGGATCTACAGGGTAAAGGCCGCGGCCAAAAATTAAAGGCCCCGGCTATCCGGGGCCTTGCACTCAGAGGGTTGGCGGCGGGAGGGGACTGGCCACCAGGGATGCTGTCTGTATGAGTCCAATATAACTCTTTAAGATCTTGTTATCTAGTGTTTTGGCAAAGAAATTTCGCAAATTTTCCCATATTTCCGGTGGCTCTGGGATTACGCTGGCGGCATGATGACGGAACTGGGCGTGCATTGGCTGGACATCGTGCAGATGGCGTTCGACGAAGCCATGCCGCGATCCGTTGCCGCCATGGGCGGCAAGCTGTGGTTCAACCGGCAACCGGAGACGCCCGACACGTTGCAGGTAAACCTACGAGTATCCGCGTGCGTACCCGCCAGCGGGCCGGCCGGCGACATCGAGAACTGCTTTCGCTCCACCTCCACGTGCCTGCTGGGCAGCCAGATGCGCCTGGACTGGGATGCGCGCGAATTAGCCGCGGCGCAGGAGGCGGCGCGCGGCTTCCTGAGGAGGGAATACCGGGCGGCCTTGGAAGTCGGCTGTCTAAGTGAAAGAGGGAATCCGGCAACGGAAGCAGTGACGCTCCTAGAGGAGCGTGAGGATCTTAAGGCGGATGTTTTGGTGGTCCTGGCGGGAGAACAAGTGGACCGCACTCCCTCTTTCGTCTTTACGATAAGCTTGCAGCGGGCGGAATAGGGGAAGCCTTTCGTCTCAAACAATTGAAAACAAGGCGAAAATATTCAGCCTCGCTTTGTGACCGTTTTGCCGGCCAATATCAGATCCCGGATTCTGGGAGGCGCCGAGCTTATCGTTAGGTTTATAAAGAGGTCCTACGAAATTCGTTCCCGGATAGTACACGGCAGTGGACTAGGCGACGAAAACCGGGAGTGGTGGAGAAGGGGATCGACGTGTCGCACTGGCTGGAATTGTTGCCAAGATCGCACGCCGGCGATCGGAAAGGTAACGCGCGTCCGTGCCATAATTTGGCTATGGAAATCACTTGGCTAGGACACGGCACCTTCCAATTCCGCCTCCCCTCCGGCGAGACGATCTTGATGGATCCCTGGACCGAGGGCAACCCCGCCTACCCGCAGGGCCACAAAATCGAGCGTGTGGACACAATGGCGATTACGCACGGGCATTTTGATCACATCCACGACGCGGTGCCCCTGGCGAAGGAGTTCTCGCCGGCCGTAGTGGGCATCTTCGAGACTTGTCATTGGCTCGAATCCAAGGGCGCGGCGAACACCCGCCCCATGAACAAAGGCGGCTCGCAGCAGGCTGGCGCGGTGACCTTCACCATGACCCACGCGGTCCACAGTTGCGGCATCCTGGACGACGGCAAAATCGTCTACGGCGGCGAGGCCGCGGGCTACGTACTGCGCTTAGACGACGGCCGCGCGCTGTACTTCGCGGGCGACACCAACGTCTTCACGGACATGCAATTGATCGAGCAGTTGTACCATCCGGACCTGGCCTTCCTGCCCGTCGGGGATCTCTACACCATGAGTCCGCGCGAAGCCGCGCTGGCGTGCCGGCTGCTGAAGCCGAAGAAGGTCGTACCCATGCACTTCGGGACTTTCCCGGCGCTGACGGGCCGGCCAGACCAACTGGCCGCGCTGATCGGCGATCTGCCGAGTACTGAAGTCTGGGCGCTGGAACCGGGCAAACCAGTGGAATGGTAGCATCGAGCACATGGTGGGCTTTCGGTAGTGGGTCAGTTTGCTAGTGGGGCGGCCAATCTTGGCTGCAGACGGGATTACCTGCCACCCAAGCTATCGCACCCAAACTGACCCCTACATCAATTGCATTTCGAGTCCATCAATTCCTGATAAGCGGGATCTGGAATTGCTGCCCTGCACGGCGAAAGCCACGATGAATGCGGGTGTTTTCAATACGTTGGGCTTTGTTTGCCAAATTCGATCGCCCCACGGGCGGAACTCCTCTACACCTCTGCGGCCGCGCAGATACCCACGCCCAAATGATGAAGGGCGCCAGCGTCGGCTACCTCCCGAAGGAAGGTTTCTCGTTTTCAGGCCGCAACGCCTCTCGGCTTGGATGAACCGCGCCCGATTTATGTCTGCTGCTCTCTCCGGTTATGCTACTGCAAGCTCCGTAGGGGTCAAAGCCGTGACCTTTGGTCCGGCGGGCCGTCCATAACGATTTGACGCGCGCCGCGCGGTCTTATCGCGAGCGCCGTGGCATCATAGAAGTTCACTTGAAAAGGAGAGTTTATGGTTCGATGGCTGTTGATTTTCGTGGCGGGCGCGGCGCTGGCAGCGCCGGCGTTGGCCCAGGAGGGCCTCCCGCAAAAGTGGATCGATCACTGGAAGACTTCCAAGAAATACGTGCTGGCGCTGGCGGATCAAATGCCCGCCGGAGACTACGGTTTCAAACCGAATCCGGACGAAATGAGCTTCGGCCAGCAGATGGCGCACATCGCCAGCTCCAACGCGTTCTTTTTCGCGACGCTGAGCGGGCAGAAGAGCCCCATCGCCAAGCCCGCCAACTACGACAAGGCGACCGTCACGAAGATGCTGAACGATTCCTACGATTTCGCGATCGCCACGCTGCAGGGCCTGGATCCCGGGCGCTTGCACCAGACCTTCGATATGGAAGGCGGCAAGATGGAGGGATTCGAGGTGCTGCTGCTGGCGACGGATCACACGGCGCACCATCGCGGCCAGTGCATCGTCTATTTGCGGACCAAGGGCATCAAGCCGGTGGATTACGATTTCTGAAGACCCGGCGACTGCCTCGGCTTTCACGACGCCGCCTTATTGGGGCGCGATATATATCGCCAGAGATCCTCCTCCCTCCCGGGGGGCTGTCCGGCACGGCAAATTCGATCTGAGTCAATCCAGCCACGGCGCCCCAGGCGTTCGTTAGCCGAAGGGCATTGGGCAGACGCCCAAAAACCCGCTGGCCGAGACACCGGCCCCAGGACCGCGAAAGCCTGCTAACAGGCAGCTTTCGGCGAATTTCGCTTGCGGACGTGTTCCAAATATCGCCGCATATGCGAGAATACGATCTGGGCATGGCAATGCCGGAACAAGCTGCGGTTGCAAGCGGCTGGGCGATTTAGCCCCGAACTTGCGCGGTTCGTGAAA
>Ga0070761_10000760_pt1 | contig 20475 bp, 17 predicted proteins | sample HubBroMetageREF1_FD_66724 | JGI IMG/M metagenome (GOLD analysis project Ga0070761, IMG submission 66724) | Reference soil microbial communities from the Hubbard Brook experimental Forest, New Hampshire, USA - Hubbard Brook CCASE Soil... | ecosystem: Environmental > Terrestrial > Soil >... | reverse complement strand
TTCATCCGCATCTCCACAAATCTCCGCGTCTATTGGGATCGCATCCGCGTGGATAATTCTCCCGAAGACACCGAATTCAAACTCAGCGAAGTCCCCCTGGCCGAAGCCAAGCTGCAATTCCGTGGCTACCCGCGCGTAGTCGAAGGCAATCCGAAGAACGATCTCTCCTACCTTTACGAAGACGTCAGCGCCACAGGCCCCTACTCCCGCCAAATCGGAAATTACACCCGCTACGGCGACGTAACCGACCTCGTCAGCAAGACAGACGACGAGTACGTAATCTTCGGCTCCGGCGACGAAGTCTCCGTGGACTTCGACTCCACGCACCTCCCGGACCTCCCCTCCGGATGGACCCGCGACTATTTCCTCTACGCCAACGGCTTCGCCAAAGACATGGACTTCTACGCCGCCCACGGCGACACCGTAAGCCCGCTACCCTTTCACACAAACGTCCCATATCCATATCCCGACGGCGTAGCGTACCCAGAAGATCCGCAACATTTGGACTACATGCTGAACTACAACACCCGGGGCGTAGCAGGCCCAGCCGGCGAATCTTTCCGCTTCGACTACCCGAAGCCAGAAAAACAATCAAAGGAACAGCCAGAATAAACTCAGCACCGGCGCAATCGCACGATCCAAGGGTTTTATGTAGCGGCCGCTTCGTCCCGCGCCATTCGGGACGAAGCGGGCAGGTTTAGACTCAACCTAACCGAGCATTGTAGTAAACGGAGTTCAAAAGTTGAATGACTCACCGCAGTCGGCACAGCATGAGCGGAGATTCGAGCGGCACAAGTGTGGAATTATCATACCGAGCCTCGTGTTGTTGTGCTCAGTCGCCTGCAATAGCCAGCCATCAACCGTGAGCCGTCCAACAGTGAATGCCGGAGCACCAAGGCAAGCGGCAAATCCTCCCGCGGCCCTTCCTCCGGACGCGACCGGCGGCTTCGACGGCGCCCAAGCCTTCGAACATGTGCGTAAATTAGTCGAAATCGGGCCGCGCCCCCCAGGCTCCGAAGGAATCCGTCGCGCGCAAGCCTATATCATCAGCCAGCTAAAAAGTTTCGGCTGCCTCGTCGAGGAGCATGATTTCCACGGCTCCACGCCGCTCGGCGATATCGCGATGAAAAATATTGTCGCCAAGATTCCCGGCACCGGCAGCGGCATCGTCCTCTACACCACGCATTACGACACAGTACGTCTGCCGAACTTCGTCGGCGCCGACGACGGCGGCTCAGGCACCGGCACCATGCTTGAGCTGGCGCGGATCTTTTGTGCTCGCAAGACCAAGAGCGCTCTCAACGCCTGGATTGTGTTTTTCGACGGTGAAGAAGCGCAAGGCGAGTGGACCGACAGGAACAGCATTCAGTGGAGCGACACGGATAGCACTTTCGGCAGCCGCGAGCTGGCCGCCAGCATGGCGCTCTCCGGAGATCTCAAACGCGTCAAAGCAATGATTCTCGCGGACATGATTGGTCCGTCCGATCTGAAGATCAAGCGAGACAAGAACTCCACACCGTGGCTCATAGATCTCATCTGGGCGACCGCCGCGCGTTTGGGCTACAGCAATGTTTTCGTCAACGAAAGCACAACGGTAGACGGTGACGATCATTTCTCATTCATCCGACGCGGAGTTCCCGGCTGCGACATCATCGATTTCGACGTACAGCCAACCTATTGGCACACGCCCGAGGACACGCTGGACAAAGTTGACCCGCGCAGCCTCGCAATCGTGGGCCACGTCTTCATCGAGACATTGCCCGCACTCGAAAAGAAATTCCACTGAGGCCGAAGCTGCCGCAAACGTTACCGGAGCCTGAATCCTTCCCAGATGCGGACTTAGCTAGGATCATCGAAGGTTGGCCAAACCATTCGCTGGCAATAAACGGATTGATCAAAGCTTTAAACCGGACGACAGGTTGACCTCCGTCACTTCGCCAGATTCTTTAGGGAGATTGCGTCGGCCACCTGCTGCACGTACTGCCGATCGGCCCGGTATTCGCACTCCGCCGCCGCCGAACTTGCTCCGGATCCACCGTCGAATCCCGCGAACTGCAGTTCACAAAGGTTCTTTTTATACTCCCGCCAGGCTCGGTCGGCCTTATTCAGCAGATCCAATTCCTTCACTTTGTCGGCCGCTTGCGTGGTCGTTCGCGCAGCATCTTCATCCGCCACAATTCCCCGAACCGCCGCCAAAAACGCATCCAAATGCTTCTCGGTAAATTCCAGTTCCTTCCCAATGCACTGCTCATGACCAAGAGTGGTCGATTCATTCGCACACGGATTATCACCACGGGAAAACACCGCCGCATATTCCCTATCAGCGTCAGCCACGTGCGGATGGGCGTCCTGCGCATTCGCCGTTCCGGCCAACACTAAACTGATCAATCCACTAGCAAGGAACTTCGCGTAACGCGACATGGCGTCCTCCGAGAAAGAGAACTCTCAGATGCTAGCTTTCTTCAGGCAGTAGAGCTTCACAGAAAATAGTCTTCGAACGTCTCCCTCTCGCCGAACTGTTCCCGAAGCCGAGCGTAACAGCAGTTGGCAGGCGAGGGTCGCCACGTTTCGTGTCCATTGCAACGCCGATCTCAATGAAATTGTGCGCGGATTCGTTTGCGCGTGAATAGAATCCACCACCATATACTCACAGGAATCAGCACCCAGAGCGCAAGCTCCAGTAGAAGTGCCGTGAAGTCCCAAGGGGGATGCGGCTTGCGTAGCGTCGCGGCAATGGCAAAGACGCAGAGCGGAACGGTCACAATGCATAGGCTCATTTGTCTCGCCCCGTTCTTCAAACGCAACAGCCCGATTGCCGTGATCAGTTCCAAAAGCGCAGTGCCCAGCAAGGTGCAAAGCCCGAACGGCGTATTCGCAGGGGCACTAGTCTGATCCGAGAAGTAGATCATCCGCGCAGCGCGTTCGAACACCGCCAAAGTAAGCACGCTTACCGCAATTTGAAAAACCGCGACGGCAATGATCGAGATTGTTGGCCGCGGGCGAGCGTTGTTGAGGCCTGACGTGCGAGCCGGCTCCATGCCTCCGCATTGTAAGGACTGGATCGAGCTACTCCCAGGGTGCCGTACGCTGACAATTGTAGCTCGTCGATCCATGCTTCATTGCCTGACTTATCGGAATGCCTGGCGCGAAGCATTGCTATCGGCACATGTTGGTGACAGTCCAGAAACGTTAGTGCTCTATCGGAGGCGCGTTTTTGCTAAAGCGTGAAGTCGGGCGAGGTGCTGTTCGCGCGTTCGATAGAGCCGTTTGAACGAGCCCGCTGGCGGTTGCGGTGGATGCGCGCTAATGGCTGCAGCCGATCTAACGGCTATGGGAATTGAACCCTTTTTCCTCTGTAGTCTAATGATTTTGCAGGGCTTAGGAAAAACAGGAAAAAGCGAAAATCGCTGTTAAAGGCGTTACGTTGCGGCAGGATGTGAGGAGCATAGCACGCGAAGCGTCCGCCGCGCGGGCGGCTTCGTTCAAACGGGGTTCTGGGAAGTTCCAATCTGCCAAGAACAGGAGGACAAAACGGTTGTTCAGCCTTTGGCATTTTCGAAATCAAAAACAAAATCTCAGGTAGAATTGTCCTCTCGCGCCGAGCATCGCTAGCCCGTCAGGGATGCTACGCGCCTGTTACAAACAACGCCGCCCGAGCGGAGCCTGACTATGCCCTCCACTGAAAAACTCGACACTCACCATAAAGCGCTCACCCTCAATCTCGATGCATCCGCCTTCGGCTCTTTCGCCGAAATCGGTGCCGGACAGGAAGTCTCGCACTGGTTCTTTGTAGTTGGAGGCGCCTCCGCCACAGTCGCCAAAACAGTTTCCGCCTACGACAAGGAAGTCAGCGACGATCTTTATGGCTCCGGATCGCGCTACGTATCCAGGCAGCGACTGGAGTCAATGCTGGAGAAGGAATGGGCCCAGCTTCTCGCGCAGTTAAACCATACCCGTGGGCCGGATACGCGCTTCTTCTCCTTTGTTGATACTGTCTCCGCGCGTAATTTCGCCGGGACGAACGACGCGCACGGCTGGGTCGGTCTCCGCTTTCAATCGCAGCCCGGCGGCGCTGCAAACGACGTGCTGCTGCACATCAATATGCGCGATCCTTCGAATGTCCTGCAGCAGGAAGCCATCGGTATCCTGGGCGTGAATCTGATTTACACGGCGTACTATGAATTGCAAACCGAGGAATCATTTCTGGCAGGCTTGGCCGAAGACGTCGTCAAGGAGCGAATCGAGATCGACTACATCGATCTTCGCGGGCCAGCATTCGAGGGTTGGGATCGCCGTAGCCTACTAGGCGACTTGGTAAGCAAAGGATTCGCCGAAGCTGTTTTCTTCCCGTCCCAGGGCCCGGCAGTTCCTCCTACCGAGGCCCTCTACAAGAAAGCTTTAGCGCTCGCCCCGGGATACTTTGGCCACGGCGATCCGTCTCACTCGCAAGTTCACATGCAATTGTTGGCCTCGGCTATTCAGGAGCTTCAGAAGGAGCTGGGCGGAACAAAGCTGGCGCCCGCAGGCTTTTTTTGTCTGACGGCAGCTCCGCTCACGCCGGACGAACCGGTGCCGAAAGTCCCCGATTTGCTTCGCCGGATCGATGCGCTTCTCGCAGCTGGCGGCGACGTGCTGCTTTTTCGCCAACGCGAGCTCTACAATATGAAGTCTCTCGTAAACCGCTACACGCAGGCGCCCGTCCGCTTCGTTGCAGGTCTTTCCCTGATCATTCGAGCGCTTGGAGACGTTTCCGGCAGTCTCGCAGGAGGGCATCTGGAGGCGCTTGCACGTCTGTTCGCACAGAACATCCGCATCTACGCTTATCCGATGACCACTACGGAGCTGCGCGAAAGTCTAAAGAGTATTTCCTCCGCTATCGGTTGGGAATGGAGTGACACGGGCGGAATGGTTTCTGCCACCCAGCTGCGGCACACGCCACCTCTTGGACACCTGTTTGCCTATCTTCTTGCCAGCAACTTTCTTATCCCCATACAAGTTCCGGCGAGCCTAAAAGCCGACGCTTGACCGCCGCCTGTGCTGCAAGTAAAAGCGCCGTTCGCGCCCGGCACCTCCCGCGCGTATCGTCGGCTATTCGGAAACTGATCCACCACCGATCATGCAACCGGCTTGCTTGCCTCCGCATACCGTGATAATTTCACTACTTCCGAATCACCAGCAGCAACTCACTCACGTATGTCGTCGTCTAATTCAAACGTTCAAATCTCGAAATTAACCGGGCCTGCGCGACACGCCTCCGCACCCCCGCGCGAGCCTGTCTTCTGGCGCGTCGAAGGCAGCCTCCTAAATCTCACCGCCGTCCGTCCCGTCGGCTTCTTCGCCTGGAATTCGCAGAGCTTCCTTCAACGCTGGACCCGCCGCGGCGCCATGGCCATCCTCGCGGTAGGCCGCCCCTTCCTCTACATCACCGACCGCGTCTTCGCCACCCGCCTCCTCCACACTGTCCTCCGCGGAGTCAGCCGCGACCGCCTCGATCTCCTGGGCGAAGAATTCTTCGAATATTTCCTGAAGCCGCGCCTGAAGCAGCCAGGCATCGCCAAACTGCAAGAAGCGATCGCCGAGGGCGGCGAAATTGTCTTGGTGAGCCAGGGTCTCGACCACATCATGCGCCCGCTAGCCAAGCACTTCGGCATCGCGCGCATCATCTCCAATCGTCTCGATTTCCGCGAAGGCATGGCCACCGGACGCCTTCTCGATCCCGTAATCCGCCCCCGCGGCGCCTTCGCGCGTTTCACCGGCAGCCAACCAGACGGGCGCGTCTCCCGCGAAAAATTAATCAGCATCCTCGGCTTCGAAAAAAATCCGCAAGTCCTCGACGAAGCCATCAAACTCGCCGAACGCACCGCCCCAAAAATCTACGTCCCGGTAGTCCACTACGAATCGCGTAACGGCCATCAGGCCTTTTCCGTTCGCGGCGCGCTCCGTGAAAAAAATATCCTCCTCATAGGAGCCACAGGCTTCATTGGAAAAGTTTGGCTCGCAAATCTGCTCACCGATCTCCCCGAAATTGGCCGCATCTACTTGCTGGTCCGCCACAATCGCGCTAACACGTCGCTTCAACGCATGCAGCGCGTAATCGAAGAATCCCCAGTTTTCGAAAAGCTAGCCGAACACCATGGCGAACACTTCGCGCAATTCCTCCAGGACCGCATCGAAGTAGTCGACGGCGACGTAAGTAAGCCCGGCCTCGGCCTCAGCCCCCAAGACCAGCAAAAGCTCTCCCGCACTCTCGACGTAATCGTCAACAGCTCCGGCCTAACCGATTTCAACCCCGACCTGCGCGACGCGCTAGCCGTAAACGTCTGCTCCACCGCCTACGTCCTTGATTTTCTAAAAGAATGTGCTCACGCCTCGCTCCTCCATCTCTCCACCTGCTACGTAGTAGGCCAGCGCGACGGCCGCGTCCTCGAAGAATTGCCAAAAAACTACATCCCAACCGGAATCTTGAATTACGACGCCGTAAAAGAATGGCAATCGCTCGAGAACCTGATCAAAGAGACCGAAGCCCGCGCCGAATCCCAGAAAGTAACCGAAGAACTCCGCCGCACAGCCCAAAAGAAAGAACACGCCGCGAAAGACTTGCAAGGCCCAGCGCTAGAAAATCAAGTCCGCAAAAATCGCGTCCGCTGGCTCCGCCAAACTCTCACCGACGCAGGCTCCCGCCGCGCCAACGAACTAGGCTGGCCCAACACTTACACCTTCACCAAAAGCATCTCCGAATCCTTGATCAGAAATTTCCTCAACGCCAATCCTTCAGCTGCAATCGCAGTAGTCCGCCCAGCAATAGTCGAATCCTCGCTCGAAAAACCGTTCCTCGGCTGGAACGAAGGCATCAACACCTCCGCCTCCCTCTCGTACTTACTCGGAACTTTCTTCCGTCAGCTACCAACCAACGAATCCAAATGCCTCGACCTCATCCCGGTTGATCTAGTCTGCCGCGGCATGACGCTGATCTCCGCCGCGCTAGTCACCCGCCGCCAGCAGCGCGTCTATCAACTCGCCACCTCCGTAGCAAACGCCTGCAACATGCGCCGCTCCATCGAGCTCACGGGGCTAGGCCACCGAAAATTTTATCGCGCGCACTCCGACCTGCAGCAACGCATGCGCCTGCGCTTCGACGCCATCCCCGTTTCCAAAACGCGCTACAAAGCCATCTCCGCCCCAGCTCAAAAAGCCGTGGTGCAAGCCATCAACCGCGCGACCGAACCGTTCGCCTCAAAGCCTCCGCTAGCCCGCCAGGAACGCGAACTCGAAAAAGTGATCAAACTCATCTCCCTCTTCGAGCCCTTCATCCTTCACAACGATCACGTCTTCGAAGCCGCCAACGTCGAACGGCTCAGCGCCGCGCTCCCTCCCGAGGAGCAAGCCGATTTCGGCTACGATTCCCGCGCCCTCGACTGGTGGGATTATTGGATCAACGTCCACATTCCCGCTCTGCGCAAGTGGTGTTATCCTCTCATCGAAGGACGCCAGCTGGAATCGCGTCCCCGGCGCTCGGTCCCGCTCGCATCGCACAACGACGCGAATGCGACCACCGCCGCGGGCGCTGCGAATGCGGCATCAAGCTCGGGTCCGGCAACGGCATCCTGAAACTCAATAACTGTGGCTATCCTCCTGACCGGTTCCACCGGATATATCGGCGCGCACATCGCGTCGAATTTGCTTACGGGCCATTCCGACCCGCTGAATTTGCTCGTCCGCGCGCGCAATGAACAGGAAGCCCAGGAGCGCCTCTGGCGCGCTCTCCAACTGCATCTCGATTTCCAGCGCTTCGACCAACTCCTGCACGACCGCATCCGCATTTTTCGCGGCGATCTCACCGACGCGCACTTCGGCCTGTCCGACGACGACTACGCGCAACTAGTCCGCTCCACCGATTCCGTAATCCACTGCGCTGCATCGTTGAATCGCAAATCCGAAAAAAGCTGCCTCAACGTAAATCTCCGCGGCACTCTCGAAGTCATTCAACTCGCCCAGCGTGCGCGCGACCAGCACGGCCTCCGCCGCTTCAGCCACGTCAGCACCGTCGCAGTCGCCGGACAACGCTCCAACGAGGTAGTCCAGGAAGACACGGCCATTGACTGGAATCGCTCCGACTACGATCCCTACGCCCGCACGAAAAAATTCTGCGAGCACATGGTTCGCCAGCTGTTGCCAGACGTCCAGCGCACCATTTTTCGTCCCAGCATCGTCCTCGGCGATAGCCGCCGCCCCGAAACCAATCAATTCGACATGGTGCGGGCCTTCGTCTTTCTCGCCGGACTACCCATGCTGCCCTTCCGCCCTGGCGATCGCATTGATATCGTCCCCGTGGACTTCGTCGCCGACGCCGTCTCGACGCTCCACCAAAAAGAAAATCCAGCGCACGAGATTTACCATCTCGCGTCCGGCCGCGAGTCCGAAACATTCATCGAACTGACCGAATCGCTTTCCAAAGCGCAAGGAAAGCGCGGCCCCGTCTTCGTCCCCAGCTTCGAAAAATCCACGGAGAAAATCGTCAACGCGCTCGCAGGCCGCGCCGGAAAAATCGGTGGCCTGGCCACGCTCCTGAAAGTCTTCCTCCCCTATCTTTTGTGGAACACGGTTTTCGACAACACTCGCGTTGTCGAAGAACTCGGCCGCCATCCCGCGCCCTTCTCGCAATATAGCTTGCCTCTCCTGCGCTTCAGCCGCGAAAATCACTTCGTTTTCAAATATCGCGAATGGCCCGCCGACGCGCCCGTCCACGCCGCCTCCCGCGCCGCAAGCGCCTCGCAGGATCCGCGCTCATGACCGATCTGCTCCTCGAAATCTGGGTCAGCGGCCTCATCGAACTCAACAAGTTCGAATGGATGCTCGGCGCCGGACACGCCTGGCAACCCGGCACAAAACTGAAACTTCTCTTCGCGGGCTACAACGGCACGCGCAACACCGGTTCCGACGTCCGCGTCGAAGAAATGATCCGCCAGGTCCGCCGCATCCTCGGCGACGAAAATCTCGCCCTCAGCGTCATGTCGCAGAATTTCGATCTCACCCGCGGATATTTCGGCGACGCCCAACAGGTCCATCTCCCAGACGTATTCCCGCCGTTCCTGCACAGAGTCGTTCGCCACAACGACGGCGTCGTAGCCTGCGAAGGCTCCATGTTCAAAAGTAAATTCGCCAACGCTCTCACGACTATGATGATCGGCACGCTGGGCATAGCGTCAGCGCAAAATAAATTAAGCATCGCTTACGGCGCGGAAGCAGGCGCCATGGACCCGCTGCTGCAAAAAATGACCCGCCGCTACTGCCGCGATTCCCTGATCATCACCCGCAACTTCGAATCGCAAGCCGTCCTCGGCAAACTCGGTGTCCCCACCGAACTCGGCACGGACACCGCCTGGACTTTCGAACCCCTAAGCCCTGAATACGGCCACAAAGCCCTGCGCGACAAAGGCTGGGACGGTTCGACTCCTGTCCTCGCCGTCTGCCCCATCAATCCTTTCTGGTGGCCGGTCAGCGCGTCGCTGGCAAAATGGCTAGCGCACTCAGTGGTAGGCGCGTACAAAAAAAGCTACTACCGCACAATTTATTTCCATCGCTCCGGCTCGCAAGTAGACACCGCCTACGAAAAATATCTCAGCGAAATGGCCGCCGGAATCGCCAGCTACCAAAAATCGCGCAAAGTTTTCCCCGTAATGGTCGCGATGGAAATGCTCGACCGCGACGCCTGCGAGCGTGTAGCGGAAAAACTAGGCGGCGCTCCAGTCTTCGCCTCCGATCAATTCAACATGTACGAACTCGTTAGCATCCTGCGCGCCTGCGATCGTTTGCTCTCCTCGCGCTATCACGCCATCGTCACCACCATGCCCGCCGGCATTCCCTCCGCCGGTGTCACCATGGACGAGCGCATTCGCAATCTCCTGCGTGAGCGCGGCCACGAGCATCTCCTAATGCGCGTGGACGAGCCTGGCCTGGCCGACAAAATCGTCGCAGCCCTTCGCGCCCTCGATTCCGAAGCCCAAGAAATTCCCGACGCGATGGAACGCACCGTCGCCCGCAACCTGCAATTAATGGCCCGTATGGGCACCTATTTTGAAGAGCAGGTAGCCCGCCGCTATCCGCAATTTCCCGTGCGCTCCGGCGTCCTCGGCTGGGAAGATTATCTTCCCCCGCTCGGCCCCAACCTGCTAAAGCTCCTCGAAAAACATAGCGGAGTCCTGGCGGCATGACATTCGTCGAAAATATTTTCGCTCGGCTGCAAAAATCCGCCACCGAACCGGTGCTACAGGAAATTCACGGCGAAAAAATTCACTCCGTCACTGGCAACGAATTGCTGGCAATCACCCAGCAAGCCCGCCACTTTCTCGTCGCCCGCGGCCTGAAAAAAGGTGATCGCTGCGCCCTGTTAGCCCCCAACAGCATTCGCTGGGCCGCGCTCGACCTGGCCCTGATGGCCGAAGGCATCATCGTAGTGCCGCTCTACGCCCGCCAAGCCCCCGCCGAACTCGTCGCGATGATGCAAGACTCCACACCCTCGCGCATTTTTTGCCTCGACGCCTCCATAGCCGCCGAAATAAAAAAACTCTGGCCCCAGGCCCCACAAATCTCACTCCTAGAAGGCGTGTATGCAGGCGAACCAAGCGTCCCCACGCCGCCCATACACCACGAAGACGCGGACGTAATTTCCATCATCTACACCTCCGGAACTTCCGGCGAGCCCAAAGGCGTAGTCCTCACCGCCGGAAATGCAAACCACATCGTCAGCGCCACAAATGCCCGCCTCGATAAATTAATGGGCCCCCGCACCGAAGCAGATCGCATCTTCCATTACGCTCCCTTCTGCTTCGCCGCGTCCTGGATCCTCCTCCTCACCGCGCTCTCACGCCACAGCGTCCTGGCGCTCTCCACCGACCTGACCAAACTTGCCGACGAACTAAAACTAGCCGCCCCGGAATATTTCCTGAATGTCCCCACGCTCCTCGAACGCGTCCGCGCCAGAATTCAAACCACCGTGCAAGACCGCGGCGGCCTCGCCACAGCAATTTTCCCCCGCGCCCAGCAAGCCTTCATCCGCCGCCACAATAAACAATCCAATTTCGGCGATTCCTTCTGGCTGGCTCTTGGCAATTCCCTGATGTTCCCCGCAATCCGCAAAAGCATCGGCCCCAACCTGAAAGCTCTCATCTGCGGCTCCGCCCCGCTGGCGGTCGACACTCAACTTTTCTTCATGATGCTTGGCATCCCGGTCTTGCAGGTGTACGGCCTCACCGAAACCACCGCCATCTGCACCGCCGATGATCCCGCTCACGTCGAACCCGGTTTCGTCGGCCCCGCAATCCCCGGCGTAGAAATGAAACGCGCCGATGACGGCGAAATCCTGGTCCGCGGCCCAAATATTTTCTCCAGATACTGGCGGCGCCCCGCCGAAACCGCGAAAGCCCTGCAAGACGGCTGGTTCCACACCGGCGATCAAGGCGCACCGAACGAAAACGGCAACTGGCGCATCACCGGACGCATTAAGAACTTGATTATCCTCAATTCCGGCCACAACATCGCGCCAGAGCCCATCGAAGAAAAACTCGCGCAACATTTGCCCGAAGCGCAGCAAGTAGTCTTGATCGGCAATCAACGTAGTTTTCTCGCGGCTCTAGTCACGCCCAACGGCACAAACGGTGCCAACAAATTGACCGAGGCGCAAATTCAATCCGCCATCGAAGCCGTGAATGCCGCGCAACCCCATTACAAACAAGTGCGCGCTTTCCACATCGTGCCCGAGCCCTTCACCATGGAAAGCGGCCTGCTAACCACCATGGGCAAACTAAAACGCGACGCCATCACCCAGCGCTTCGCCGCAGAAATCGATGCGCTTTATCACAAGAAGCCCTCATGAGCAGCTTTCAAGGCGAAACACTTTCCTGGCACGTACTCGACGGCACCATCGAGCTAACCCTCGACCGGGCCCCCTGCAACGAAATCGGCCGCGCCACACTAGCCGACCTGGAAAAATTCATCGCCGCATTCCCATCACTCCAACGCGAAGCCCACGCGCTGATCATCCACAGCACGCGCCAAGAAGGTTTCTGCGCCGGCGCCGATCTTCGCGAGACCTATCGTGTCGCCCAATCGCTCCCAAAAGACGAGCGCCTGGCCGCACTGCGCAATTTTCTCGAACGCATCCATCGTGTAATGAACTCTCTCGACGAAGCCCCGCTCACCACCATCGCCGCAGTTCACGGCGTCACCTTCGGCGGCGGCTTCGAACTAGCGCTCACCTGCGATCTGATTGTCGCTGATAAAATGACGCGTTTCTGCTTCCCCGAGCTGCGCCTCGGCCTAATTCCCGGCTTCGGCGGCATCCCCCGCCTGAAACGCGACCTCGGCAACGCCGTAGTCCGCGACCTGCTCCTAACCGGCCGCAGCATCAATGCCGCAAAAGCGCAAAGTGTCGGCCTGGTCAGCCAAGTAGCAGCAGAAGGCGACGCCCTTCGCGTAGCCCGCTCCACCGCCGCGCAAATAAATAAGTTCGAGCGCAACACCGCCATCGCCGCCAAAAAATTCATCAAACCAATCCCCCACGACGAGCTCCGCCGCGAAATCGAAATCTTTTGCGACCTTTTCATGCGCCCCGCCGTGGACGCCGGCCTCCGCAAGTTCGTCGAAAGCACCGATGCGCTCCCGTATCTCCCGTAGCGAAGCGCGACGCACCAACCGTGCAGACCCAACCAAAATTGTGGCAAGATAGAACGACATGAACACTCTGGACAAAACCACCGACGAGGTCCTGCGCCTAGCCGCCGAACATTTCAAAGTTCAGCGCGATCAACTTTCCCCCGACGACGATTTCTTCAAAGAGCTCGGCATCAACAGCCTTCAGGCCCTCGATCTCCTGACCCGCATCGAACAGCATTTCCAAATCGAGCTCCCCGACTACGAACTCCAGGGCGTAACCGATTTCCGCACCCTAGCCCAGCGGATTCATTCACGCCTGTAATGCTGGATCTCCGCCAATACAATTCTCTGGGGGAAGCGCTGCGCGCCGCGCTCGATCGCTGGCCAAACGAAATCTGCCTGATCGAAGCCGATCGCGACCGCGAAAACGCGCGCCTCACATATCGCCAATTCAAAGACCAAGCGCTTCCCCTCGTGAGCGCCCTGCAAAACGCCGGACTGAAAGACGGCGCTCGAGCCGCCATAATAATGACCAATCAGTCGAAATGGCTGATATCCGCCTACGCGATTTTCTACTGCGGCGGCGTCCTGGTCCCGCTCGATTACAAACTCACCGCCGCCGAGCAGCTACAGCTCCTCGCCCATTCCCGCGCCGAATTTCTCGTGATCGAATACCACCTCTGGCGCGCCATCACCCAAGCGGAAGAATTCAAAAATCTCACCGCCCGCACAGTACTCGTCACCGAAGCTCCCGCAAGCGCCGATTTAGGCGGCGCGCATCGCTGGGAAGATTTTCGCGCAGCAGGCGAGCCCACATTCACCGCGCGTAGACGCAACGACCCCGCCTGCATCGTCTATTCCTCCGGCACGGGCGGCCGCCCCAAAGGCTGCGTCCTCACCCACGACAATTACCTCGAACAATGCGTCGCTCTCACGTCGCTTTATCCTTTCTGGCCCGGCGTGCGCTACCTAAGCATTCTCCCCACGAATCACGCGATTGATTTCATGGTCGGCTTCATCGGCCCATTCACCTGCGGCGCCACCGTCGTGCATCTGCGCACCCTGCGCCCCGAATTCATCCGCGAAGCGTTTACAAAATACAGAATCACCTACATGGCCCTCGTGCCCATGATCCTGAAAAATCTGGAACGCGGCCTACGCCAGAGATTCGCGGATCTCCCGTCAGGCAAGCGAAAAATCCTCAACGCGCTGATCGCGACAAATCGCGCCTTAACGCGCCGCCGCCCCCATCTGAAAATCAGCCGCACGTTGCTGCCGCAAGTCCACAAAGCCTTCGGCGGCCAACTACGCGCCCTTTTCGTAGGCGGCGCGTTCACCGAGCCCGAAACGCTGCAATTTTTCTACGATCTGGGAATTCCAGTAGGCAATGGCTACGGCTGCACAGAAGCTGGCACCGTGGTCACAGTAAACGACCTAAAGCCGTTCCGGGGAGACACCGTCGGCACACCGCTCCGAGGCATGGAAGTGAAAATCGCAAATCCGGGCCCGGAAGGAATCGGCGAAGTCACGGTCCGCAGCCGCACCCTAATGTCCCACTATCTCGACGATCCCGAAATGACAGCCGAGACGATAGTCGACGGCTGGCTGCTCACCGGAGATCTCGGCCGCCTCGATCCCTCCGGCCACCTCCAGCTCTTCGGCCGCAAAAAAAACATGATCGTCACCGCAGAAGGCAAAAATATTTATCCTGAAGATGTCGAAACCTATTTCTCCGGCCTCCCCGTAAAGGAATTCTGCGTCTTCGCAGCAAATTATCTCTGGCCCACCCGCATTATGGCCGGCGAACAACTCATCCTCGTCCTGCATCCCGACACGGGCCAGGAAATCACAAAAGAACTAATCACGGAAGTCGCCAAACGCAATCGCCGCCTCCTGAACTACAAACGCGTCAGCGGCTATCTTGCCTGGGACCGCGATTTCCCGCTCACCGCGTCCCTGAAAATCAAACGCGCCGAGCTAGCCGAACAAATCCGCCAAAATCGCGACCGTTCCGCCGTGGTGCCGCTATAATCCACGTCGCCATTTCAGCGCCGGAGCCCTCGCCCCTGTGAGCACAAAATTTCTCGCCATCGTAAATCCCGCAGCAGGCGGCGGCAAATCCGGACAACTCGCCGCCGGCATGCTGGAAAAAGTCCGTCAAACAGGAATCGCTCTCACCGTAGTCCACACCGCCCGCGCCGGACAGGCCACCGACCTCGCGCGCCAAGCCTACCGCGAAGGAACCCGCAATTTCCTGGCCGTAGGCGGCGACGGCACCTCATTCGAAATCATCAACGGTCTTTTCCCCGCCGCCGAATCCCACGGCCGCCCCACGCTGGGCCTCCTCCCGCTCGGCACTGGCAATTCCTTCCTGAAAGATTTCACCAAGCGCGGCGTCGAACACACCCTCGCAGCCCTGAAAAACAATTCCCGCCGCCCCTGCGACGTAATCCACCTCCGCCACGCCGAGGGCGAACTTTATTTCCTCAATCTCCTAACGCTCGGCTTCCCCGCCGACGTAGCCGAAACCACCAACCGCCGCTTCAAACGCTGGGGCGAACTTGGCTACATCCTCGGCGTCTTCACGCGACTCGTGCAGCTCGAACATCTCGCATTTCCGCATCGCCTCGCCGAGAAAACAGAACAGGATCGCAACCCCGCTCTCTTCCTCTCCTTCAACAACAGTAAATTCACCGGCGGCCACATGATGATCGCTCCCAACGCCGATCCCAGCGACGGCCTGATCGAATACGTCCGCTGGGGTCCCATCGGCCGCCTCGGCCTCATCTGGACTCTGCCGCGCCTTTTCACCGGCACGCACATCCATCATCGCAAAGCTTCCCGCGCCGCCACCAAGCGCATTGATTTCGGGCTGGCGGGCCCGGTGAACGTAATGGTTGACGGCGAAAGCATGCGCCTCGAATGTCAGTCCCTGGAAATTCTCCCCGCCGCACTGGACGTGCTGGTATGAAACACGCCTACCTCACCGTCCGCTCCGCAATCCTGTGGACAATCAGCGGCATTCATTTCGCCGTAGTCGGCACAATTCTCATCGCGCTCGGCGCCGTCGTCGATCCGCGCAAGAACGATTGGCCCCAGCGCGTCTTCTTCCGCAATATCCTGCGCCTTGCCGGAGCCCGCTTCGAAGTGCGCCGCGCCGCAGGCTTCGACCCGACCCGCGCCAGCATCTTCATCTGCAATCACGTAAATCTTTTCGACCCGTTCGTCGTCTACTCCGCCATCCCCCAATTCCTCCGCGGTTTCGAGCTGGAATCGCATTTCAAAGTTCCCGTGTACGGCTGGATGATGGGCCGCTTCGGAAATATTCCCGTCCCCGACGCGCCCAGCCGCGAAGGCCTGGAAATCATGACGCAACGCGCCAAGGCCGCTCTCGATTCCGGCGTCAGCCTGATTGCTTTCGCCGAAGGCTCGCGCACCCGCACCGGTCACGTTCAGCCATTCAAGAAAGGCATCTTCAACCTCGCGCAACGATTCGGAATTCCCATCATCCCGGTCAGCGTGGTCGGCTCCTACCAATTCTTCCAAACCGGGCACTGGATGCTGCACCCCGAAAAGATCACGGTCCACATTCACGACACGATTGAAACCACCCAAATCGCGCGCGCCGACATAGACGCCCTCCGCCAACGCGTGCAGGAAATAGTCTCCGAGCCAGTGGAAAAATCGCTGCAGGAAAATCCAGTGAAGAAGTCCTAAAAACTTTTGCGCTAGACTACCGCACCAGCGCCGTAGGCGCGGCACAACCTAGCCCAGGCCGGAAGTCCTGGGAAAAAGTGGAAAAAAATCACAAGCGCCGTAGGTGCGACACAAGTTCTTGTTGCATCCGCGCTGGAAGGCGCGCCTCGCGCTAAGAAATCTGCGTCTCATTCGCCGCCGGCAACGACCTCCCCGCCCGCAACTCCTGCCAGGTATAAACCACGCGATGAATCACCGTAATCGTCGAAACCACCGCGATCACCCACAGCACCTGCGCCATCCGATTAAACGCGCCGCCCATGATTAGCAGCACCAGCCGCTCCGGCCGCTCCATAAATCCCACTTTGCACAAAGGAATAATCGATTCCGCCCGCGCCCGCGAATAACTCACCATAAACGAACTAGCCATCGCGACCGCCGCCAGCGCCATGTAAAACGGCCGCCCAATCAGCGTGTAGTGCACCACTAATCCCATGTACAAAGCCAAATCCGAATAACGGTCCAAGGTCGAATCCAAAAACGCGCCAAACGCCGTCACCCGCCCCACCCGCCGCGCCACTTGCCCATCTGCCATATCCAAAAAGCCGGCCAGAAAAAGCACCGCCGCCGCCTGCCGGAACATCCCCATCGCGAAAAGCGCCGCGGCCCACGAATTCACCGCCAGCCCCAAAAAAGTAAACATGTTCGGCGTAATCCCGGTCGCCGCGAGTCCGCTCACGACGTGTCGCAGCAACCACCCCCCGCCTTCGCCGATCCAATAAGTCGGCGGTTTCTTCCGTTCGGCTGAACCGTTTTCCATAATCAGAAAATCATACTCCGATTTCGCAGCAACAAAAAATCCGCGCTCAATTCTTCCGCAAAACCATCTCCGGTACTCTTCCGCCGTAAAGCAATTTCGGCTCGGTCTGCGCTTGCACTTCTTCCGGCGTAAATCCCGGAGCCACTTCGCGCAACACCAATCCATTCGCCGTCACGTCAATCACCGCCAAATCCGTGATAATCGTATTCACGCACTCAATCGCCGTCAGCGGATAACTGCAAGCCTTCACGATTTTCCGCTGCCCATCCTTCGCATTATGCTCCATGGTCACGATCAATTTCTCCGCGCCCACAGAAATATCCATCGCCCCGCCAATCCCCCCCGCGCCCTTCGCTCCGGGCACCCGCCAATTCGCCAAATCGCCTTTTTCCGAAACCTGTAATCCGCCCAAAATACAAATGTCCAGATGCCCGCCCCGCGTCATCACATGCGCATCCACCTGCGAAAAATAAGCCGCCCCCGGGACCAAAGTCACCGGCACCTTCATCGCATCCACTAAATCGTAATCTTCCTCGCCCGCCTTCGCGCGCGGGCCCATCCCCAAAATTCCATTCTCGCTGTGAAAATAAACCACCACGTCTTGCGGCACGTACGCCGCAATCAAATTCGGAATGCCCCAACCCAAATTCACGTAAGCCCCGTCCGGCAACTCCAGCGCCGCGCGTTCCGCGATCTGCTCGCGCCTCAGCCGCGCCTTAGGCATTGTGGATACCCTTCGCCACCACGATGCGGTCCACATAAATCGAAGGCGTCACAATCGTCTCCGGATCCAGCGTCCCCGTCTCCACCACTTCATCCACTTCCACTATCGTGATCTTCGCCGCCGTCGCCATGATCGGATTAAAATTCCGCGCGGCCTTGCGATACACCAGGTTCCCCATGCGATCGGCGCGCTGCGCCTTGATGAACGCGTAGTCCGCGCCCAGCGCCTGCTCCAAAATACATCTCTTACCGCGAATCACGCGCTCTTCCTTGCCCTTCGCCACATCCGTTCCCACGCCCACCGGCGAATAAAACGCCGGAATCCCTGCACCAAACGCGCGCATCCGTTCGCATAAAATTCCCTGCGGCACCAATTCCAGCTCCACTTCCCCCGCGTCGAATTGCTGCTGAAAATAAGTCGCGCCCGGCCCCGGAAACGCCGCCACCACATGCCGAATCTGCCGGTTCTTGAAAAGAATCCCCAGCTCGCCGTCGCCCGTCCCGCAATTATTGCTGATCACGCTCAGATTCCGCGCGCCCCGCCGCGCCAATCCCTGAATTAAATTATTCGGAAATCCCGCGCCGCCGAATCCGCCGAACATGACTGTCGCTCCGTCCGGGATATCCGCCACCGCAAGGTCCACCGAAGAAAAAACTCTATCTTTTCGATTCATATTTGATTGTGCCGGAGCACAGCCGAGCCCCAAGCTTCATACAACGATATATCCGTTCGTATCTCCTCTTCGATGAATACCACAAAACCCACCGAAACACCGAACCGGGCTGTGCTGCCTATCTCATGCCGAATGACGTACACCATTTTTCACCACGAACCCACCGCCTCGACTACAATCACCCCCGACGGCGACCGCCAACCCAAACATGGATCATCCCCACGCCGCAACAATCCCCGAGCAAATCGCATCCGCCCCCCTCCCTCGCCGCCGCTGGGTAATCGCCTGCGTCCTCGGCCTCGGTGTCCTGATAAATTACTTCGACCGCGTCAACATCTCCGTCTCGCAAGACGCCCTCCACGCCGCCTTCGACATCAGCGCAGTCCAGTTCGGCTACCTGCTCAGCGCCTACAGCTGGCCCTACGCCGCGCTGCAACTTCCCTGCGGCGTGCTGCTCGACCGCTTCGGCGTAAAATTAGTCGGCCGCGTCAGCACCTTCCTCTGGAGCGTCGCCTCCTTCGGCGCCGCAGCCGCCACCGGCGTAGGAAGTTTCTTCGCGGCGCGTCTTCTCCTCGGAGTCGGCGAAGCTCCCACCTTCCCGGCGAATTCCAAAGCCATCGGCTACTGGTTCCCAGGCCGCGAACGCAGCCTCGCCACCGCCATCTTCGACGCCGCCGCAAAATTCGCCCCTGCCACGGGCGTCCCGCTCATCGGCCTCCTGCTAATCCACTTCGGCTGGCGCTGGAGTTTCGCCGCCACCGGCATTCTCAGCTTCCTTTATTTCCTCCTCTTCTACTGGATCTACCGCGATCCCAGCGAAGATAAATCCCTCACCCCCGCTGAACGCGAATTCATCCGCCAAGGCGGCGCGCAATCCGAAGGCCGCGCCAAAATCAATCAAGCCAGCTCGCTCCTCCACCTCTTGCGCCAACGCAAAGTCCAAGGCCTCATCCTCGGTTACGCTTCCTACAATTACACTTTCTATTTGCTGCTCACCTGGATGCCCAGCTATCTTTCCTCCGCCCTGCACGTGAATTTGCTCCACTCCGTCCTCTATTCCAGCGTGCCCTGGCTCTTCGCCACTTTCACCGATCTCGTAATCGGCGGCTGGCTCGTCAACGCGCTCATCCATCGCGGCCGCGATGCCTCTCTCGTCCGTCAAGTTGTTTTGGTCACCGGAACAGCGTTCGGCCTCGGCATCCTCGGCGCCGCGCACGCCCACACTCCCACCAGCGCGCTTTTCTGGATCAGCGTTTCCATCGGTGGTCTTTCCGCAGCCGCGCCGGTAGGTTGGTCCATCCCGTCCCTAATCGCTCCAGAAGGAAGCGTCGGCACTCTCGGTGGAATTCTGAATTTCGGAAATCAACTATCAGCCATCGCCGCGCCCATCGTCACCGGCTACGTAGTCGCGGCCACCCACGAATTCGCCTGGGCCTTCGTCGTCGCCACCACGTTCCTGCTAGCAGGCATCGCCGGCTACATCTTCGGCCTAGGCCGCATCGAGCCAATCCCCGAACCGCTACCCGCGCCCATCACCGGCCCGCGAGATTAATCGCGAAGAATTCACCGCGCCGCATACTTCTTCGTCTTCTGCGTCCGCGAATTGAATACGTCGAATCCCCCATCCGCACGCCCAATCAATTCCAAATAATTCCCCGCGTCCGCCCCCTGCGGATTAGCAATAAATTCCGGCGCAACATCGTGCGCCGCCCCGCCCTCCTCCGAATAATGCAACTGCCACAAATCTTCCAGACCTGGTGACTTCTCGATAATGTCCCACGTCGAAGGCGTCCCGCCCTTCTTCGCGCCGTTATCCATGATCGCCACGCGCGGCGCGATTCCCCACACCAGCGCGGGACTGCTGCTCTGCTGCCAGCCATGATGCGAAACAATGTACACATCCACCTTCCC
>Ga0070761_10000759_pt1 | contig 20476 bp, 17 predicted proteins | sample HubBroMetageREF1_FD_66724 | JGI IMG/M metagenome (GOLD analysis project Ga0070761, IMG submission 66724) | Reference soil microbial communities from the Hubbard Brook experimental Forest, New Hampshire, USA - Hubbard Brook CCASE Soil... | ecosystem: Environmental > Terrestrial > Soil >... | reverse complement strand
CAGCACTCGAGGGTGCGCGTAGCGAGGCGGAGCGATCATTTGGCAACAGCGAAGTCTACATCGAGAAAGCGATCATCAATCCCCGCCACATCGAGATGCAGGTGCTGGCAGACGAGCACGGGAATACGGTTTATCTGGGCGAGCGCGAGTGTTCGCTGCAGCGCCGGCATCAGAAGGTGGTCGAGGAGGCGCCTTCTCCGATGGTTGACTCCGACATGCGGCGCCGCATGGGTGAGGTTGCCGTTCGCGTGGCCAGGGCTGCGGGATACACGAATGCTGGCACGGTGGAATTTCTGGTTGATCAATCTGAGACAGACCAGAAAAAGAATTTCTATTTCCTTGAAATGAACACGCGGCTGCAGGTGGAGCATCCAGTGACCGAGCTGATCACCGGGCTCGATCTGGTGCATTTGCAGATTCGCATCGCCGCCGGGGAGCGGCTGCCGTTCACGCAGAACGAAGTGCAGATTCGAGGGCACGCCATCGAGTGCCGCATTTACGCTGAAGATCCGGACAATAATTATTTCCCTAGCCCTGGCAAGATCACGCTGCTGCAGGCGCCGTCGGGGCCCGGCATTCGCCGTGATAGCGGCATGTACGAGGGCTGGACCGTGCCCATGGATTACGATCCGTTGCTGGCCAAACTGATCGGCTACGGTACAGAGCGCGAGCAGGCCATCAGCCGGCTGACGCGAGCGTTGAATGAGTATTTTGTGGGTGGGATCAAGACCAACATTTCTTTGTTCCGGCGGATTCTGAGCGATCCGGATTTTCGCGCCGCGAAAATGGATACCGGCTTTCTCGATCGACTGTTGAGGCGGAAAGTGCCCGACGCTCCTGCGGATCCGAAGGCGATTGAAGTCGCGGTAATTGCTGCCGGAATTTTTGCCGTCCTCGGCTCCGCAGCCAGCGGAGCGGACGAGCATTCGCTCGCGAGCGAATCAACGCGCAGCGAGCTGAAGACTGCCTCGAACTGGAAGAGCGCGGCGCGCCGCGAGGGGATGCGATGAAGCGCAGCCGGACTACTGGGTGCCCGCTATTCGCAACATCGTCTTCATGACTTACGACATCATCATCGACGGCGAGCACTACCGGCTCGATCTCAATCGAGCGGATGGGCGCTGGTCGTGCTTCGTTGATGGTCGCGAAGTCGAGGTCGACGCCGTGCTGGTACGGCCTGACGTGCTCTCTCTCCGCATTGGCAACCGCGCCTACGAAGTGAAGTGCGAACGGGTCGGGGCCGACACGCATGTTTGGGTGGGCAGCGAGCGGTTTGCGGCGGAAGTACACGATCCGCGGTCGTTGCGCGGGCGCGTTCGCGAGGTGGACGAGCGAGGACCGAAGAAACTGACTTCGCCGATGCCGGGCAAGATCGTTCGTGTGCTGGTGAGCGAGGGCGCCGAGGTCGAGGCGGGCACTGGTGTGCTGGTGATCGAGGCGATGAAGATGCAAAACGAAATCAAATCTCCGAAGAAGGGAACGATTCAGAAGATTCTGGTGAGTGAAGGCGCCGCGGTGAACGCCGGAGACCTGCTGGCGATCGTTGACTAGTCAGATCGTTGAATAATCAGATCGTTGACTAGTCAGATCGTTGAATAATCAGATCATGAATAATCAAGTCGTTGAATAATCACATCAAATCAGAAAAACCCGGCAAGGCTCCGCGTGGCTATTTCTCCACGCCGTTGCTGTCGAGCACCTTCTTGGCGTAATAGTTCTCGACCTTGGCGGAATCGCGCAAAACTTCGTAATACGCCGCCTTCAACAATTGCTCGCGGCGATCGTGAAGCTGCGAACGGATGGCTTGCTGCACTCGCGGATCAGCAAACTCGCGCTGGCCCGCGGGTTCCTTCGATACCAGTTTCACGATGCGGAATCCCACGAACTGATTTGCCGGGCTAAGTACGGTGATGACCGGACTGTACTGGCCGGGTTTGAGTTTCATCACCGCATCGCGGGTGGCGGCATCGGCGCGATTCAGGCCAGACTCGGGGGTGGTGCCGAGATCGCCGCCGTTGCCGGAAGTCTCCGGGTCTTCGGAGTACTTCATGGCCAAAGTCGCAAAGTCGTCGCCACTATCGAGGCGGTTGGCGATCATGTCGATTTTCTTGCGGGCCTCGGCGGCGTTTTGCGCTTTGTCGTTCTGATTGTGGGCCTGCGGGTTGGGGGCGGGAGTCACCATGATCTGCGCGATATGGTACTGCGTCTCGATCAGGTTGAACTCGCCTTTATGCGCATTGTAGTAGTTGGAAATATCCTGTTCGGTGACGTTGATCTTGGAAGAAACTTCCTTGTTCATCACTTTTTCCAGAGTGATGGAGCGGCGGATGTCGCGCTTGAAATCGGGCAGCGAGATCCTTTTCTCCTGGAGGCGCTTCACGAATTCCTCGTCCGACGAGGGAGATTTGATCTCGTTATATTTGCGGTCGACTTCCTCGTCGGTAGCCATCAGGCCGAGCTTCTCGGCGCGGCGCATGACGATTTCGTCCTCGATAAGCTGGTGCAGAATGTTCAGGCGCAGCGCGGTGGCCTGCTCGCCGGTGGGCGGCTGCTGCGCCGACGCGACCTGGTTGTCGTAATAGCTGTCGACTTCCGACTTTAGAATCTTCCGGCCATCGACCGTAGCCATCACATCGCCGCCGGTCTGCGAGTTGCAAGCGGCCAGGGTTGCCAGCAGTACAGCGGCCGAAAGCGCGGCGGCGAACTGGGCCAAGAAAGAATTTTTTCTCAAGAGCATTTCTCCGTTCCGGACTGTAACTAGAAGTGAAAATCTGGGCAGCGGAAGCGTGCCGCTATCACCTGCTTCCTGCTTGCTGATCACCGATTACTTGGATGCGGGCGCTGAGGCCGATGGAACGTGCTGCGGCACTGGTTCTCCGGCGTCCTTCAGAGCGGCGTCCAGTGTGGCGCGGATTTTGCTCGCCGGCACGACGCCGTCAATCTTCTGCCCATTGATGAACAGGGCCGGCGTTCCGTTCACTCCGAGTTCGTCGGCTTCCTTCATCGACGCTCTCACCGCATCTTCGTTCTGCGCTTTGACGCAGGCTTGCAGCTTCTCCGCGTCCACACTGTGTTTCTGGCCCTGCAGCAGCGCCATCTTGTCGATGGCATCAAAGCGCGCCCCAGGCGTCTTTTCCGTGTCCACCTCGCGCTTGTTGGCGTGGATGTAGTCGGCGAAGTCCCAATAGGCGTCACTGTTTTGCGCGGCCAGGCAGTTTGCGTCGATCGCGGCATGCAGCGCCCAGGGATGAATTTCCGTTAGCGGATCGTCTTTGTAAATGAAAGTGACCCGGTCGCCATACTCCTTAAGGATTTCAGGAAACAACATGCTGTGCATCTGGGCGCAGAACGGGCATTCGAAGTCGTCGAAATTGACGACCACAACCTTGGCGGTCTTGGCTCCGCGCGAAGGCCGGCCGTTGACGTCGATCTTGCTCATCAGTTCGGCGAACGGATCCTTGGTCAGGTCGAACCGGGTTACGCGCAGCATGGTGGCGCGGTCCTTAGTGAGCAGGAACTTGTAATCCTTCTGCTTGCCCTCGCCGCCGTCAATGCTCACGGCTACGGTGTCATAGCCTGGCATCTCGGTACTGGGAGTGATGGCGCCGACGACTACTTTTACTTCCGCCGGAATGGTATAGTAAGCGCGCATCTGCCGCTCGATCTTGCGAGCCAAATCAGGTGGCGCGGACTGGGCAACACAGCCCAGGCAAACCAGAAGCAGGACGAACAGCGAACGTCGAATTAGAGTCACCAGGAGCCGCCTCAGCATCACTTGTTATCGTTTCGATTATCTCACAGGGCTTGGGAAGCGGCCCGTCTAGCCGGTGTGGCGAAGTTGTTCGGCAGGCAGAAGAGTGTTCATGGATCCGGAGCGGAAGCCTTCCAGGTCGAGGGTGACGAACTTGAATCCCAGTGCTTTGAAGATGGCCGTGAACTGGCCTGCCATGGCGGGATTCAGAGCACGTTCCAACTCATCGCGAGCGATCTCAATGCGGACAATGTCGCCGTGATGGCGCACCCGGAACTGGCGGAAGCCGAGGGCCCGAATCGCATCTTCGCCGCGCTCGACTACCGAGAGCGCCTCGCGCGTGACCGCGCGGCCATACTCGATGCGCGAGGAAAGGCAGGCCGATGCTGGCTTGTCCCAGATGCGCAGTCCGGCCTGGCGTGCCAGTTCGCGAATCTCTCGCTTCGTGAGTCCTGCCTGCAGCAGCGGGGCGGCAACGTGGTGCTGCCGGGCGGCCTGCTGTCCGGGGCGGAAATCGCCCTGATCGTCAAGGTTCACGCCGTAAGCGATCGCGTCGAACCCGCGCTCGGCGCGGAGGGTTTCCATCACTGCAAAAAGTTCATCTTTGCATTGGAAGCAACGCTGCCCGTCGTTCCGGGCGTACTCAGGGCGGTCGAGTTCTGAGGTGGAGATGACTTCAAGAGGAATCTGCTGCTCGCTGGCGAAGGCGACGGCGTCGCTCAACTGAGTGCGCGCCAGGCTGGGCGAGTCGGCGATCACGGCCAGCATGTTATCGCCGAGAGCGCGGTGAGCGGCCCAGGCGAGGTAAGCGGAATCGACGCCGCCCGAATAGGCGACGAGCAAGCGCCCCAGTTGGCCGAGGTCCGCCCGGAGCTGAGCATCTTTCGCGGCGATGCGGATTTCGGTTGGCTGCACAGCCATTATGGTACCAGCCTCGAGCTGCGCCCCCCAAACCCAACGCCTTTGCCGTTAATACAAGCGTTCCTGGCGCCGCAGATTTCCGAACGAACCGATGTTTGCCAGGGTGAAGGTGAAGCGGAACAGGTTCTCGTTGCGGACATTAGCGATGGCATAGCGGCGGTATTCCACCGTCATGCCGCAGCAATCCCAGTTATACGTAGTCTGCGCGGTGGCGAACTGCAACTGACCCGTCTCTGCGTCGATGCCGAAACTGCTGGCCGCGCTGAGTCCACGGCGGGTCAGTCCGCCATAGCCCAGCGCCACGCGGAACTGATTAAACCTGCAGGTAGGCTGGGCGGTGATGGTTGTGCTGCAAGTCCCTTCACTCTGAGTGAGGGGAGTCGTATTGGGTTGCGGAATCTGCAGAAACGCATCTCCTCCGCCAATGGTGAACGGTCCGAGATTGTAGTTCACCAGCAACGTGCTGGCGTTGATGCGGCCCAACTGAAAGTCGTAATCGAGATCCCATTCGGCGTCAGTATGGCTGCTGGTGGCAGCCCGCAGGCGCGACACGATCGGAGAAAGGTGCCGCGGCTCGGTGGCGAAGGCAATGCCGGTCAATTCTTCCGTGGTGGTAAAGACGTTGCGCTGCCCGGTCACGAGCGCTCCGCCGAAAGTCGGATCGAGGAAATACTTTTGCGCCAGCTCCCAGGTGACAATCTCCCGCACATCGGGAGCCTTGAGGCACGGATGGTTTTCCAGAGTGCTGAGCCGTCCCCACGGGACGATCTGTTCCGGCGCCGCGGCGCCGACCGCCAGGCCCGTCATGGGCTTCTCGCACTCCTGGTCTTTGTCTTTCTCCTGGTCTTTCTCCTGCGACGGCGGCTTCTTTGCGTAGAGGCGGGTCACGAAGCCATATTCGACTTCGTGGGTGTTACTCAGGATGTCGCGCTCGTCGAAGTGGAGCACGCTCGCGAAATCGTTTACGCCCGTCACCAGGCGGTAGACGGCCCGCGGTTCGATGACGTGCTTCCACTTCCGCCCTAGAAATTCCTTGTCAAATATTTTCTCGAGAACCGGCGGCCGAACTTCCACCGATGCCTCCAGGGCCTGGCGGTTCGTGGGATCAGTGACGGAGAGGCCGTTTTCGAACCGCTCGGTGTAGTACGTCTCATGTAAAGCGAGTGCGGGGCGCAGGGACCATCCGCCGAATTGCAGGGGCAGGGAGATCTCGGGGTTGAAATCGAAACGCCCGAGTACGTTTCCAGTACTAAAGCCGGGTTCGCTGCGCGAAAGACCGGTGAGCGAAGCGTCGAAAGACCAGACGAATGGCGAGCGTCCGACCCCGTGGTCGACGCTCGATGCGTCGAAGCTGGGAGCGTGCCAGATCTGAATGTCGTCAAAAACCGGCGGGTTCGACAGCACGCCCTTCGATTCCGTGGTCTGGAAGAAGTTTTGATAGCGCTCGACCATTCCGCCGTAAGAGAAACCGGCGACCTCTTTCGAAAGAAAAACCTGCGATTTCACTTCCGAGTTGACTGCCTGGGTGAAAACGTCGTTGAACGCCAGTCGGAACAAGAACGAAGTCAGGTAGTCGATATTGGAGACGGCACGGAAGCCGGAAAAAGTGTCCGCAGCTGTAAGTCGCGCCTCGTCGCCGCCTTCCTTCAGCGGCGGCAGGCCGGCACCCTGGCTGATGCCGCGGTCGATCACGCCAAAAAAGTTCAAGTCAATGTAGGACTGTTCGCCGGGGCGCACGCGAAATTCCCCGCGCTGCGACCAGCCTCGCTTGGAGAAATATTCCGCGCCGATGATGGCGTCCAAGCTGCGGTTGATGACCCAGTAGAAGGCCTCGCCGATCTCATTGCCATTGGTGGACGAGCGGCCGCCCGAGGGCACCAGAAATCCGGTCTCGCGCGCTTCCCGGTCCACGGGATGCGTGGCATAAGGAAAATAGAGGACCGGCAATCCATGCAGCCAGAACGTGCTGTGATAAATCTGGGCATTGCCGCCGACGTCCACAACTATGGTGCGGGCGTGGAACTGCCAATTGGGGTGAGGAAGCTCGCAGGTGGTGATGGTGCCGTCATAGACGAGATAGTGGTCGGGGCTGGTTTTGTCGACGATTTTGCCGCTGAAAGCGAATGGAGCGGTCGAGGTCAAGACCACGAGGTTGTCGCGCATCCGGTACCCAGTGGTTGCAGTTACGTCGTAGAAGCGCCCGGTCTCGGCCGTCAGATTGTATGTTCCATGGCTGGCCCTGATGTGGTCGTCGTTGGGGCCGCCGTCGAGCCGGAAGTGTCCGGTGGCGGTGGCCTCGCCGTTGTCGGAGTTGTAGGTCATATCGTCGGCGCGGATCACATAAGTGCGGTAGTGGATCTCGGCGTCGCCATGCAGTTGGTAGACGTCCCCGACCTTTTCCTGCTCCAGGGCGCAGATGGTGGTTGAGTCGGAATCCTGTGTCGCGGCTTGGCTGGCACAAAGCGTGCTTGCAGCGGGCGCAGGGGTTGCGGTCTTCTGCGCGACTCCTTTCGCGGGCGGAGCCGATGTGGGCGCAGCCGGTGCAGTCAGAGCCGAGGATTGGCCGGAATTCTCTGCGAGCAACCGGCTGGTTACTAGCGCCAAGGCGGGAAGCTGATGACAAAGAAACAGCGCCGTGATAAGGAATCTAGTGCGAAGAGTCATCGGAAGAAAATCAACGGGAGAAGATCGTCTATTCGACCTACCTGCCCTTCAGTCTGTTTTGCCGCGGCATCGTGAACTTAGCACGGCGCTGGCCGCGAGGCAAAGTGGCGAAAAAGGCTAGGATTCCCGTTGGTTTCTTGCGGTTGTACGTTGGGTGCGAACGAGTACGATTTTGCAGGAACGATTTTGGCGCGACTTTAGTTCGAGACGATTTCAAAAGACTGGCTTTCATGAATTGTTTGCTGTGTGGAGAAGTTTGCCGTTGCCCGGAGCCCCTTCCCTCTGCTCTGTCGCAGTTGAGACCTGCGGAGTCCTCCGTAGTATCCGATTCGTCAGCCGAAATTGTTCCCCAGGCCCCAGGTGCTCCTGCTTGGCGCGACGAACTTTCCGCGCGGCTCAGCCGATATCGCGCGCGGCGCAAAGTGCGTCCGCCGCGTTACCCGTCTTTGAGTCTGCGGTTCGAGGCACAGGAGTTGCCGGCGAGCCCGACTGCTGTCACCGGATTCTCGCCGCTCGAGGCGTTCGAGCCGGTCTCAAACCATGCCCTCGCGCTCGATGAAATGAGGCGTGAGCCCTCCGCCGCCGAGACGGAGATTGAATCTCAGCAGGCACCTGTCGCAGAAGCCGCGCCGCGTCCCCCACGCACGCCGATTGGACATTCCGCCGCACATCCCACTGCAAAGATTATCGAGTTTCCCGGGGCTGCCTGGGGACGCTCTGCCTGGGGACCGCCTCCGCCTTCGCCGGATCAACTTGCCGAACCGGTCAGCGAGCGGCCGAGAATTCTCGAAGTCCCCGAGGTCGAGCCTCCACTGCCGGCGCTGGGCGGAATAACCATCGAGGCGGCCGAGCACCCGGAAGCGGAAAAGCGGCCCGGCATCGATTTTCCGCTGGAGAGTGCGGCGCTCGGCGTGCGTCTCGTGGCTGCCCTGGTTGACGCGCTCATCGTCGCTGCGGCGTCGGCCATCTTCGGCGTCATTTTCTGGAAGGTGGCTGCGGTCCGTCCGCCGCTGGCGCAAATTCTGGGACTCGCCGTGGGAATCTCGTGTCTATTCTGGGCGGCGTACCAATATCTGCTGATCGTCTACGCCGCCACTACTCCAGGATTGCGCGCGGCGGGCCTCGCACTGGCCCGTTTCGACGGCAGTCCCACCGGCCAATCCCTCCGCCGCTGGCGGGTTCTGGCCGCCTGCCTCTCTGGTCTTTCGTTGGGTATGGGCTACGCCTGGGTCTTTCTCGACGAGGACGCGCTCTGCTGGCACGACCGGATTACGCACACCTACCTCGCTCCGAGAGGGCGAGCAGCCAGCTCGAAGCCCAGGTAAACGAATCCTGCCGGAAGGCTCGGTCGGCCCTCCCTGTGCTATCTTCAATGGGTTTACCCTGAGTTGCGGTTTCCGCACTCCATCTGAAGCATGGCCACCGTTCCTGAAGGTACAAAACCGGCAGTAAAGGTCTTCGTCGCCACTACGGTGATGCTGACTTTTATTTCGTTCTGGCGTGCCTCCGCGATCGTGCTGTCTGACCTGGCCTCCTCGGCCTATTACGCGGGCGGCGACGCCGAGAAGGTCATCGGCAAGAGCGCGCCCTGGTTCATCCTGGCGGTCATGCTGTTCAGCTATGCCGTGCGGGCGTTGTACATCGAATCCAGCAGCATGTTCGTGCGCGGCGGCGTGTACCGCGTGGTCAAAGAAGCCATGGGCGGAACGCTGGCCAAGTTTTCGGTCTCGGCGCTGCTCTTCGACTACGTGCTCACCGGTCCCATCAGCGCGGTTTCTGCGGGGCAATATCTCGCCGGATTCATCAAGGACATTGGCGTTGTCCTGCACCGCCCGCTGAATTTTTCTGACGACCACTTCGCCGCCGGATTGGCCATCATCATCGTGATCTACTTCTGGTGGAAGAATACGCAGGGCATCCACGAATCCAGCCAGAAGGCGTTGCAGATCATGGCCATTACTACGGTGATGGTGGTGATTCTGATCATCTGGTGTGCGATTACAGTGTTGCGGGCGCCGATTCAGCTGCCGCCCAACCCGCTGCACGCCGGCGTGGTTCCGTTGAACAAAGATTCGCTGGGCTGGCTCAACGGAACCTGGTTCAGCCATTGGATCTGGATCATCGCCTTCGTCGGTTTCGGGCACTCCGTGCTGGCCATGAGCGGCGAAGAAACCCTGGCGCAGGTCAACCGCGAGATCGAGCACCCCAAGCTGAAGAACCTGGAAAAGACCGGGCTGGTGATCTTTGTTTACAGCCTACTATTCACCTCGCTGGTTTCGTTCTTCGCAGTGATGATTATTCCGGACAACGTCCGCCCGGATTACTTTGCCAACCTCATCGGCGGCATCGCCATGTATCTGGTGGGGCCGACCAGCCTGAAGCTACTGTTCCACGGCTTTGTCGTGCTGGTAGGCGTGCTGATCCTGGCGGGGGCGCAGAATACTTCGATCGTGGGTGCGAACGGCGTCTTAAACCGCGTGGCCGAAGATGGCGTGCTGACCAGTTGGTTTCAGAAGCCGCACCACCGCTACGGCACCAGCTACCGCATCATCAATCTCATCGTCTGCATGCAGTTGCTGACCATCGTGCTGAGTCGGGGCGACGTCTACCAACTGGCCGCGCTCTACGCCTTCGGCGTGATCTGGAGCTTCACCATGAAGTCGCTGGCCGTGCTGGTGCTGCGTTTCACCGAGCCCGGCAACCGCGCGTGGAAGGTTCCGGGGAACTTGCACGTCGGGAAAACGGAAGTTCCCTTTGGGCTCATGATCATCTCCGCGGTCCTGCTGATGACTGCGCTGGTAAATCTTTTTACCAAGTATCAGGCGACGATCGCGGGAGTGGTTTTCAGCGCAATATTCTTCGCCATCTTTACGATCTCTGAGCATCACGTTGCCAAGGAGCGCCACGGCAAGCCGGAGCAGCTCGACCAGTTTCGGGTGTACGGAAATCAGGAACTGGGCAGCGGCGCCATGGGAGTGCGTCCGGGCAATATCCTGGTCGCGGTGCGCGATCCTCGTAATCTTTATTACTTGCGCCACGTGCTCAGCCATACCCATACCGGCAAGCAGGATGTGGTGGTCATGAGCGCGCGTCTCTATCATCGCGAGCACAGTTTCAGCGGCAGCGAGGTGTTTGAAGCCAGCCAGGTATTCGACCACTACGAGCAGGAACTGTTCACCGCGGCCGTTGCCGTGGCCGAAAAAGAGGGCAAACCCATCTCGTTGCTGGTTGTCCCCGCGACCGATGTGTTCGAAGCCATCATGGTGACTGCGCAGCGTCTCGATTCGAGCCGCGTGATTTGCGGACTCTCCAACAAGCTCACCGCCGACGAGCAGGCCAAGCTGACCGGCGACGCCTGGGAACGTCTGCCCGAGCCGCGTCCGCGCATGACTCTGGAAGTGTGCGCCCCTGATGGCACGATTCGCGAATTTTCGCTTGGGCCGCACGCGCCACGCATGCGGCCACAGGATGTTGAACTCATGCACCAGCTATGGCTCAACATCACGGCCGATCCTAAGTTTGCCGGGGCGCACCATTACCACATCGTCGCGCTTGCGCTGGAGGAACTAAAGCGCGAGCTGAGCACAGAACAACGCGCCGAACTCTTGGCGAAGCTGCAAAAGGAAATGAACGTCCCGGCTCGCGATCAGAGTGAAGAGGAAAGCGACTTAGAGTCGTAAGGAGGTCCCATGGCGCGAATTCCCGGTGCTCCCGGCAATCAGGGTGGTCTGCTCCGCCGGTTGTTTGTCGGGATAGTCTACCGTGTTACCCAGCGCAGACTCGGCCGGATCATCATGCCGATTCAAGTGACGGCGCATCACGGGAAGATTTTCTGGGGATACATCCAGATGGAGCAATCGCAGATGGGTGCTCATCTGGTCGATCACAAGCTGAAGGGCCTGGCCGAGCTTCGTGTAGCAACTCTCGTTGGATGTCCGTTTTGAATCGACATCGGCTCTGCCGTGGGCAGAAAGACCGGAATCTCAGCCGAGCAAATCGCCAACCTGAACAACTATCGCAGCGACTTCAATTTCTCAGAGATTGAAAGACTCGTCCTCGAATATGCCGATGGAATGACCCGGACTCCGGTGGAAGTTTCGGATGCTCTCTTTGCGCGGCTGCGGGAGAAGTTCAGCGATGGAGAACTTGTGGAGCTCACGTCGGCGATCGCGTGGGAAAACTATCGCGCCCGCTTCGATCACGCCTTTGGAATAGAAGCAGAAAATTTCACCGAAGGGGCGGTTTGCGCCCTGGCGGTTCGAATGGATTCACAACCGTGACTGCGAACTGGCTGTGTCACTTCTTCAGAAGGTTCTCGAGCGAGGCTCGGAGATCGCTGAAGTGGAACGGATATCCGCTGGCGAGTAACTGCGCCGGTTCGACGCGCTGGCTGCCCAGCAGAACGGTCTCTCCCATTTCGCCGAATGCCAGCTTTACCGCGAACGCCGGCATTGGAAAAATCGCGGGGCGCGAGAGCACGCTGGCGAGCGTCCGGGTGAATTCTGCATTCGTTACCGGCTTGGGTGCGACCATGTTGACCGGGCCTCGGAGATCGGCTTTCAGGATGTGGTGAATTGCGCTCACCATGTCCTGCACATCGATCCAACTCATCCACTGTCGCCCATCGCCGATCCTGCCGCCTACGCCCATCTTGAACGGCGTGAGCATTTTTCCGAGTGCGCCGCCTTTTGGGCTCAGGACCACGCCGGTGCGCATCTGGACGGTGCGAATGCCGGCGTCGGCTGCGGTTTGGGTAGCTGCTTCCCACTCGCGGCAAACCTCAGGCAGGAATCCGATGCCGGGAGTGCTCTGCTCGGTTAACACTTCGTCGCCGCGATCGCCGTAGTAGCCGATCGCCGAACTGCAGATAAACACCTGCGGCTTGTGGTTGGCCTGAGCCAGGGCCTGTGCGAGATTGTGCGTGCCGACGACGCGGCTGTCGCGTATCTTTATTTTCTTTTCGTTCGTCCAGCGCCCGACAATGCTCTCTCCTGCCAGATGAATGACCGCATCGAAACCAGAAGCCGACTCAGGCGCGATCGCATTCGCAGGACTCCACGCAATCTGATCCTCGCCTGTAGTAGCCCCGCGTATCAGACGTGTGACTTCGTATCCGTGAGTCGTGAGAGAAGGAAGAAGCGCGGCCCCGATGGGCCCGGAAACCCCGCTGACCAGAATTCGCGAATTCATGGCTGACTGCTTGTCACTGTAACAGTTGACGGTTCCATCAACCTAACCTGCGGCGAATTCGAAGGATTTGAAGCGACTGAAATCATGGTTCCCGACTTTCGTTGTTGTACGTTCGGCTCGTAAAGCTCCCGGCTATTTCGGACGATGGTGTAAGAGAGCTCAGTGGAGTTCCAAGGTCAGTAAGGAGATGTTTTGTGCAATTCCTGAAAGGGGGGCTGGGCTCATGCCTTGTTGCCGCGATGGTTTGGTCATGGCTGAGTGCGGCCGGAGCGGCACAGGAGAGAATCGTGATTGTCGGGTCCGGCTCCAATGTGCCGGTTCATCTCTATCAGGCTTGGACCCGCGAGTTTAACGCAGCAAACGAACGCGTCCAGGTACGATACCTGCCCTTGGGAACCTCCCAAAGCGTCCGACAAATCAGCCAGGGGATTGGAGACTTCGGCGGCGGCGAAATACTCCTGACTGACGCAGAGATGCACGGTTCTAAGATTTCGCTCCTCGCGATTCCCGTAGTCTTGGTCGGACTTGTGCCCATCTATAACCTGCCCGGCAATCCCGAGTTGAACTTTTCCGGTGACCTGCTGGCGCAGATCTATCTGGGAATCGTGAAGAATTGGAAGGATCCGCGGATTGTGAAGTTGAACCCCAAGGTGGAACTTCCTGATCTTCCCATTCGAGTTGTGCACCGCAGCCCGGGGAAGGGATCGAACTATATCTTTACGGCCTTCCTGTCGAAAACGAGCTCTCAGTTTCGGACTGAAGTGGGCAAGAGCCCGTCACCGCACTGGCCCTTGGGATTGGAGGCCGATCGTGGTCAAGACATGGTGGAAAAGGTTGCCGCGACGCCGGGCTCCATAGGCTATGTGGACCTGAATTTTGCCCGCAACTCGGGTCTCGGCTATGGCCGGGTCGAAAACGCCACCGGCCGTTTCGTGCGGGCCACACCGGCGGCAATTGAAGCTGCCTGCGTCGCCCGGGAGGATTCCCTACCTCCCGATTTTCGCTTGGATGTGACCAACGCTCCGGGCGAGGACTCTTACCCCATGGCCAGCTTGACTTGGCTTTATGTGCCCAGTTCGAGTATTTCAACCGCCCGCACCGCTGCCTTAAAGCAGTTCCTGAACTGGTCTCTCCAGGAAGGCCAGAAGGAAGCAAGAAGCCTGGGATTTGCGCCATTGCCGGATCGCGTCGCCGCCAAGGCAAGGGCCGCGGTGAATTCACTGCCATAGGCTGACGATCCCGCGACCAACGCGCGATTTCGCGGCTCAACAACCCCGGACGCAATGGAAACACGGTCCCACATAGCCCGCTACCGTACTCCTCGCGGTTATAATCCATCATGGCGAGCTTGCGCCAGCAGATCGCGACCACTGCCCTTACGCTTACCAAGTTTCGCGACTTGATGAAGCGCATGCAGGAGAACCGCCCGCAGGACGATCTCACCATCGTCAAGAAGGCCTACGACTACTCCCTGAAACATCATGAAGGCCAGAGCCGGGCTTCCGGCGAGCCTTACCTGGTCCATCCGCTCGAAGTCGCGCTGGTTCTCGCCGAAATGAAAATGGACCCGGTTGCTGTGGCCGCCGGACTGCTGCACGACTCGGTCGAAGACACCTCGGTCACCATCGTCGACATTCGCAAGGAATTCGGCGAGCAGGTTGCCCACATCGTCGAAGGCGTCACCAAGATCAGCAAAATTGACTTCGCCACGCGCGAGGAGCAACAAGCCGAAAACCTGCGCAAGATGATGCTGGCCATGGTCGACGACATCCGTGTGATTTTGATCAAGCTGGCCGACCGCCTGCACAACATGCGCACGCTCGAACACCTGCAGCCTGATCGCCAGCACAAGATCGCCGAAGAGACGCTGGAAATTTATGCGCCCATCGCTCACCGCCTGGGCATGGGCAAGATTCGCGGCGAACTCGAAGATCTCGGCTTCCGCTTTCTCGATCCCGTAGGTTTCGAGCAAGTGGAAAAAGCCGTCAACGCCCGCCGCAAGCAAGGCGAGGCTTTCCTCGCCAAGATGCAGGTCACCATCTCTGAGAAGCTGAAGGAAGCCGGCATCCAGGCGCGCGTGGAAAGCCGGATCAAGCGGCTCTACAGCATCCACAAGAAACTGCAGCGCCAGCACATTTCGGTGGACCAGGTTTACGACCTGTGTGCCATGCGCGTCATCACGCGTTCGCTGCAGGATTGCTACGCCGTGCTCGGTATCATTCACAACCTGTGGCGGCCGGTGCCGGGACGCATCAAGGATTTCATCGCCATGCCGCGGCCGAATTTCTATCAATCGCTGCACACTTCGGTGATCACGGAAGACGGCACGCCATTTGAAATCCAGATTCGCACCGAGGAAATGCACAAGATGGCGGAAGAAGGCATTGCCGCCCACTGGAAATACAAAGACGGCCCAGTCTCGGCGCAGGACGAACAGCGCCTCGCCTGGCTGCGGCAAGTAGTCGAGTGGCAGCGCGACGTCAGCGATCCCAACGAATTTCTCTCCACACTGAAGGTCGATCTTTATCCTGAAGAGGTCTACACCTTCACACCAAAAGGAAAAGTGGTAGTGCTGCCGCGGGACGCGACGCCGGTTGACTTCGCTTACAGCGTGCACACCGAAGTCGGCCACACCTGCATCGGCGCCAAGGTGAACGGGCGCATGGTTCCGTTGCGCCATAAGCTGCACTCAGGGGACATTGTCGAGATCCTCACGCAGCCCGGCCACAAGCCCAGCCGCGACTGGCTCGGACTGGTCAAGTCGTCACGCTCGCGCAACAAGATCAAGCACTGGCTCAACGTTCACCAGCGCGAGCGCGCCATTGAAATCGGACGCAAGCTGATTGAAAAAGAAGCGCGTAAATACCGCATCGCGCTCAAAGAAATTAAAGACGAAGAGCTGCAGAAAGTGGCTTCGGGCTATGGCTTAGGCAAGGCCGACGATCTCATGTCCGGCATCGGCTACGGAAAATATTCCGCGCGACAGGTTCTGGCCCGCCTGTTGCCAGCCGGCGCGACGCATTCCATCGCCGGCGACATTGAGTCCGAGGGGCTGACTTCGCAACCCGGCACTATCGCCAGCGTCGTGCGCCGCGTCTTCGGCGACCATAACGCCATCACGGTTCGCGGCCAGGGTGACATGCTGGTCTACCGCGCCCAATGTTGCAATCCGATTCGTGGAGAGAGCATCGTTGGCTACATTACCCGCGGCAAAGGCGTCGCAGTACACTCCATCCACTGCCCTAACGTGACGAACCTGATGTACGAACCCGAACGCCGCATCGAAGTCGAGTGGGCCCGCGATGAGAGTACGCCCACCGCTTATCCTGTGAAGCTAACCGTTTTCTGCGACGACCGCTTCGGTATGTTGAAGAGCATTACGGGAGTGATTGGCGATGCCCAGAGCAACATCAAGAACATCACCGCGCATACCGCGAATAGCCAGGCCAGTGTGGAAGTCGTTCTGGATATTTCCGACTTGAAACACCTCGAGCAGATTATTGCCGGCCTGCGAAAAATTCCCGGCGTGCACGAAGTGCAACGCCTACAGAAAATCTAAAATCTAAAGACGGTGGCGAAGCCCTTCACGCCGAGACAACGGTCTCACTCCGATTTCCACGTCACCTTGAAGCTGGCCCCGTCCGATGCCAGCGCCGACGGAACCGCGGTGTCCTTGCTTTTGCTCGATCCATTCTTGGTGGAAATCGATTCCTGCACCGCGCTGCCGAAATCGGTGATCGGCCCCGAGATTGAGGAGTCCGTCGCTTCATTCATGCCGGTGCTTATCCCCGTATAGAGCGTCCCGAAAGGATCCACGCCGAAGTCCGACAGTTCATTTCCGTCCATCTCTTCAATCCATTCCGCCGAATTCCTCGGAGGCACGCCGCTCCCAAACGCCCCGTCGAACTCCACTTCCTTGCTGAAGCCCTGCCCCGTCGTATCGTTTCTGAGAGCCACCAGATATTCGTTGCTGCCCTCATATGTCACCGATGCCGAAAATTTATCGCCCGCCGCGATCGACACGTCGTTTATCACCACACTGCCTAGCGGATAAAACTCGTACCACACCCAATAAAACGGAGTCTCGCCGTTGCAGTCGGCGTCCGTTCCGATTTGCTCCACCGTGCTCGACGACCAGCCGTCAATGCCCACCCACTCCGACGAGTCGGTGTTCGGCGTCTTCGTGCAGTCCACCGCCGCCACGATCCATGATCCCTCCACATAGGTGAAGTCCTTGCCCGTAACCGCATACCCAGCCCAGATCGTGTTGTAGGAAACGGTGACGTTCCGGATCGCATCGTATACAGGGGGACGCGTTCCGGGAGCCACTATCCTAGGCCCGTGCTTTCGCGGGACAAACTCCGCGGTTGCCGTCGCTGAACCAGGCCCAGCGGCCATCTGCGCCAACGCGGGCGCAGCGCTCAGGGCTAATAAGACTCCACAAATTCCCTTCAAGTTCGATAGCATAGGCGTCCCCCGTTGTCTTCCCCGGATTCTCATCTTCCGTCCCGAGGCCGCAACATCTTATGCCGCATCGCGGTCGCCATCAAGCCATAAATTTCCCATCTGCCCTCCCGATTTTCCCCGCCCCCTTTGGTGTGGCGGTCTGCCACTCTGTGTTACCCTGAGTCCTCTGTGGTTCTGGTTTTACTGGCCGCTGGATACTGCAACTGACAACTGATTTCTATGCGCGAAGTCATCTCCACAAAAGATGATTTCTCCCTACTCGCAGGCCATCAAAGCAGAAGATCTCCCATCCAAATCTAGTCGCTGCCGCTCTTCAGAACAGCCTCTCCGTGCAAAGATTCCTCCAGCCGGGTGCTCAGCCAGGTTGTCAGTTGTTCCTTTACGTGCAGGGGAACTTCAACGAACTCCAATCCTGCAGCGCCCGCACCGTCACGCCAGCAGACTTCCGCGCTGATCTTGGCGCTGACCGGAGGGTCCGGCAAAGTCAGCCGCAAAGCGACTCGATCGCCAACCTGCAGCGCCGGCGAGCTGCCGAGAGCGATGCCGTGTTCGCTGATATTCACGGAAGTTGCTATAAACTCAGGCCGCGAACCGACGGAGACATACACCAGGATTTGCACGGGGCAACGGTAGTAGCGCCTCTTTTCGTTCACCATGAGCGGGTGGGACACTTTGAGCGTACGCACCAGGACTGCCGCAGATATGGGTTTGACGAGCACAAAACTGGCCCCCGCGCGGAATGCGCTGGGCATTTCGTCATTGCCATTCAGGATGGCCATGACCACGGCTGCTTTGTGCGACGTCATTTCCCGAGACTTCCTGAGCAGTTCCAGGGCGGCGGCTGAATCCTTGAAGTCCACGACGATCGCTTCGTATTTGGAGTGACAAAGTTTGCCAGTGGCGGAGGCGAAGTCAGAGCAGACGTCGACATGCATGGCCAATTTGCCCATGTAGTGGCAAAGAGTATCGATGGTCTGAATGTCGGCACTGACCAGCAGCGCACGGACGCCTATGCTCTTAGAGGGCACGGGGTCTCTTTTCTCCGGCTCGATGCGGTCGCGCTGACGCGGGCGGGGAAAGCGCTCATATGGCAAGGACCTCGGGTATTTCCATCTCGCCGTGTTCGAAGGCATGCACAAATGCGTCCACGACCTTGGGATCGAAGTTTGATCCCGCACTGGAGACGATCACCTGCTTGGCCTCGAATGGAGTGACTGCCCGGCGATAGGGCCGGTCGCTGGTCAAAGTGTCAAACGCGTCGGCCACCGCCAGCACCCGGGCTTCGAGCGGTATCTCGTCCCCTTTCGCAGGACCATATCCCGAGCCATCGAACTTGTCGTGATGGGAAAGAATAATGGGAAGTACGCGGCGTAGCGATCCCCCGACCGGTTCGAGCAAGGCGACGCCTTTTTGCACATGCTTGCGCATTTCCAGCATCTCTTCCGGAGTCAGGCAGGCGGCTTTGTAGAGGAGTTGGCGGCTGGTTTCGAGTTTGCCGACGTCATGCAGCATGGCCGCCGCCCGTACGTCGTCGACCCGTTCCTGATCGAATCCCATCTGCGTCGCAATCGATGAGGCGTAGAACGCCACCCGGTAGGAGTGGTTGTGCGTGTATTTATCGTTGGAGATGAACTGCTGCAGAATCGTCAACAGGCCAAAATAAGTTTGTCGCAGTTCGAGCATATGACGTTCTTTCTTGTCATACAGCGTTCCCATGGCGTAGGCCGTGATCTCCAGCAGGCATGCCCAGGTGACGATCTCGGACCACTCGGCGTAGCTCAACGCAAACGGGCCGGTTCCCGCAAACAGGCCGGTATTTTTCCATAGAAGGATGATGACCAGGAAGATGCTGGCGCTGGCGGTGAGCACCGCGTGCCTGCGGCCATAAACGTAAGCCGAGAAGATCGTGGGCAGCGTATAGAGACCCAGGATCATGCGGTGCGAAGCTACCAGCCAGTTGAACATGCCTGCAATCACGAATAGAGACAGCACCAGCCAGAGTTCCTGGTTAATCTTGGCTAGACCAGTCGTGAACCTTGACTTGGAAGCCGCGGCCTCTCCCGCCAAGGTTCCCGGGCTGCCTAGCATGCGTTCGTTCGTCAACGTAGATGTTGATTTCATTCCATGTCCTCTTCCACTGCTGGGATGATCTCTTGAGTGAGACTCCACCCTTTTGCTATCGGCTGGTTCTTGCCCAACTTTAGGCCGAGGCACGCAGTAGCCTTAGGTCGGTTCTCGCACTCAGTTCTCAGTTAGAATCTTGTGAGCCTTGGTATTCCTTGCCAGTGATGTTTTCTTACCGAGAGCCGAGAACTGAGAGCCAAATTTTATGCGTGAAGTCATCTCCACGAAAGACGCTCCGCAAGCCATCGGCCCGTACTCGCAGGCCATCAAGGCCAACGGATTCGTTTTTGTCTCCGGCCAAGTGGCCATCGATCCGGCGACGCAACAAGTCATCACCGGAGACGTGGCTGCGCAGACCGATCGCGTCCTGCGCAATCTGTCGGAGATCCTGGAAGCTGCCGGCAGCGGTCTGGGGAAAGTCGTGCGCTCAACCGTGTTCCTGAAGAACATGGGCGACTTCGCCGCCATGAACGCCGTCTACGGCAAGTATTTCAGTACGGCGCCGCCCGCGCGCTCCACCGTCGAAGTAGCGCGCTTGCCAAAAGACGTGCTGGTGGAGATTGATGTGATGGCGCTGGCATGATCGGAACTACAACCACAGAGGGTACAGAGGAAAAACAGAGGCATCGGCGTTTCTCCGCGTCATCTGCGGTCAAGATTTACCTGGGGGGAACTTTCATAATGAAGATTGCAATTATTGGAATCATCGCAATAGTGCTGGCCGCCCTGCTTGTTTACGCACAAACAGCGACCCACAAACCGGCTCAGGCGGCTCGCCCTAACACCAACGCTCCCACCAAGGTAACGGGCGACGGGGTCAAAACCGAATCCGGCCTGCAATATTGGGACATTAAAGTCGGCGCCGGTGCCATCGCGAAAACCGGAGACAAAGTGACGGTCCACTACACCGGATGGCTCACCACAGGCAAGAAGTTCGACAGCTCAGTCGACGCGAATCAGCCGTTCGATTTCACAATCGGGGCAGGCGATGTCATCAAAGGCTGGGACGAAGGCGTGGCTGGAATGAAAGTCGGCGGCAAACGACAGCTGCGAATCCCGCCGGAACTGGGTTACGGAGCAACCGGCACTCCCGGTGGCCCCATCCCGCCGAACGCAACGTTGATCTTCGACGTGCAGTTGCTGGCGGTGAAATAGAGGCCTGGCCGCAGAGGACGCGGCGGGACACAGACGAACAGAAATTCCCGGTGGGACGGTGGCTTAGTTCCTTACGCCTTGGCCACTTTGCCGCTGCGGATGCAGGACGTGCAGACGCGCATGCGCTTGCCCTGGCCCGCGACCTTGGCGTGCACCGGACGCAGATTGATGTTCCAGCGCCGCTTGGTGACGTTGTGGGCGTGG
>Ga0070761_10000758_pt1 | contig 20478 bp, 15 predicted proteins | sample HubBroMetageREF1_FD_66724 | JGI IMG/M metagenome (GOLD analysis project Ga0070761, IMG submission 66724) | Reference soil microbial communities from the Hubbard Brook experimental Forest, New Hampshire, USA - Hubbard Brook CCASE Soil... | ecosystem: Environmental > Terrestrial > Soil >... | reverse complement strand
CCCGGGTCCCAGTCGCGCACGCGTCCACTCGCCGTGACGGCCAGCGGCAAATGGAAGAGCGGGATGACGGCGTATCCGTCGAGCAAAGTGCGCTCGGCTTGATACAGATCGTCCAAATCGAGATCGAAATCGGAAGACTTGGCGCGAGATGTCAGGTATAGCGGCGGCTGCATACCCAGTTGACGAGCGGCTTCGCCGAGCGACGTGGCTGGATCGGGGCTCGGCAGCACTACACGCATCAGGCGGATGTCCTCCGCTCCCGACAACGATACTTGCACCGTGATACCAACTTCGCGCGCGTTGAGCGCGATGCGCTCGGCGATCAGTTGGGCTTGCGGATCCCTGGCATCGTAGCTCAGATTGAGCGCGGGCTGCCGCGAGCCGGCGAGCACGGTTCGCGCGCGTTGCGGATTCGCCTGCGTTGAAAAAACCTCGCTGTAGCCCGTCATCCAGTTGGGAAGAATGCTCGCGGCGGGTTCTCCCGCGCCTTTCAAGAGCACGGACTGGATGGGCTTGCGATCGATGGCGAGCGCCAGTGCTTCGCGAAGGCGAGGGTCTTGCGCTTTTGAGTTCGCGGAGAAAACCAACGTGAGCAACTCCACCGGCAACGACATTGATAGCGACGATGACGACGCGCCGTACCGCTGCGATCCGCCGGCTGCCTGCGGCGCCTCCGCGATTACGTCGGTCTTGTCGAGTTCAAGCGCGATCGCCTGGTCGCGCAGCGATTTGCCGAATTCGATTTCGACGGTGTCAACGAAAGGACGTCCGGCCCAGCTATCCTCATACGCGGCGAGCTTGAGAAGTTTCCCCGGCTGCCAATCGGCGACGAGGAACGGGCCAGTGCCGAGGGGACCGCCGTTGGCACTGCGCTTGAGCAGGAGATTGCGGGGCAGCGCGAGCTCGGCGAGCAACGAAGGCATGGGCGACTCGCTGTCAATATTTATCGACACCGAATCCACCGATGCGCGCACGGTCCAGCCGGGATGAAGCGCGCCTAGAATCTGCGCGATGGCTGTCGGCGACGCCGCACTACCGTCGTGGAACTTCACTCCGCGGCGCAGCGTGAGCTGCCAATGCCGGGCGGTTGCGTCGCTTTGCCACGCCACGGCTAGCGCGGGTTGGGGGCGGCCTTGCGCATCCATTCTTACGAGAGTGTCGCCGATTTGCGATAGTGTGCGCGCCATGTCCCAGTAGTTGGCGGGCATGGTGTTTGCGGGAAGGTCGAGCGTGCCTGGAGCCGATTGCAGCATGACGCGCAGGGTTCCTCCGTAGTGCGGACGGGTCTCGGCTGTTGCGTTGTTGGATGAGATCATTATTGAGGAGATCATTGATGAGACCAGTGACATGACCAGGGCCGCACACCACGGACCAGGGCGGCGGATCGAAAGTTGGCGTGGCCGGTGGCGGCCGCCGAGCTCCGCTCGGCTTGGACGGGCGAGGGCGCCCGTCCCTCCACGAGCGGGGCTAATTGCTGCAAGAAATCGATATGCGATATGCCTCATACCATCCCGTGTCTTTTCGTTTCACGATTGCGGCTGCGCTATTGCCGCCGCTGTCCGGCCAGAGCGCGGTGATTCGCCCACCGAACTCCAGTGCGGAACTGGCAGCGACCGGATCGCGATCTGGAATCTCGAACGCGCGCAGGCCGTCGCGCCCCGTATCCCCGCCTTCTGAGACCAGCAGCTGTGTGCCGGCGCCGCAACTGGAGTGAATGGCAGCCAGATCGCTGCCCCATTTCGCGCCGCGGATTACCTGATCGGTCATGCCATCCGCCAGGTGCAACGATCCATCGACCGCGGCCAGGGCCCATAACGTATAACTCGACCGCGGAAGTGAGGCTGCCGAATAGAACGAAGGAACGTTAGAGACTTTTCCGATGCCCGGAGAGAGTCCTCCCGTGAAGAAATTGCGCGAGGCGGCAAAGAAGGCGCGCACGCCGTTGTCTTCCGGCGTCAGGGGCCAGGGGTCGTCGGTGTCGCTGCAGTTGAGCGTAAGCGGCGCGCTGGAATTCGTTCGGCAGAACGTTCCGGGCAAGTAGACATCGAACAGGTGGTCACGGCGCAGGAGCAGGCGTCCGCGCAAATCGCGGGGAAAAGTACGCGAGTGCGCGATGGGTAACGATGCTTCCAGATCCCACGGTCTTGGTGTTGCCGAATTCGGTCCCGCCGAATCCGATCCCTGATGGCGATAGATCGCGGTCATGCCGTCCTCCAGCACGAGCAGGCGAGATCCTCCCGGCATTTCGACCAGAGCCACGTCGAGCATCGGTCGTTCTTGCGCGAACAGAAGCGTCGCTCTTAGAACGATAGGCATCGCGGCGGTGAACGGCGTTCCCGTTAGCGATCGTGGCAACGAGACGATGGCGACCTTCTTTTCGTCGGATCCGATTGAGATCTCGGCCGTCCAAACATATTCGCGCAGGCTCTCGGAGAGAACGACCTCGACCATCCCGATCGCCTGCCCGGCTTTAGCGGTGCGCACGCCTTTGACCAGCAACTCGGCTTCGAGCGCGCTGCGCACTTCGCGCACGGATTTGTCGTCGAGCGACGACCGGTTGGTGACCTCCAGCGCAAAGGCGCCGGGGCCCGAGTCCTCGGCGATCTTGTGGGCGAGTTGGCGGGCTGTGTCTCCCAGGCTCGAAGCGGATAAAGACGATGGCAGGAGAATGGTTGCGAGCAGGAACGAAGTCAGCCAACCAAGCCGCAGACCGCTGGAGGTTCGCGCTCGCATGTGTGGAATGGGCTGATTATAGCGCTTGGTGGATCGCGGCCTGTTCATAGGGAGGCTCTCAGTTCCCAGTTCTCAGAAAAATCTGTGACCGCGCGGTTCAGTTCCGACTAAGTGCTGAGCACTGGCCTTTACTGAGAACCGAGAACTGCCTTTGCCTATTGCTGAGACTTACCCTCGGAACCTTCTAGGTCTTCGGCTTGGCTCACGTGGCTCGGAGAACTCATTCCGTGCATGATGTCGTTGAAGAAAAACTTGCCGTCCGCCGGGACCATCATGACCTGTAATTTGTCGGAAAGGCGCTCGGCCACAATTTTGTTGATGAGCAGCGGATTTTGCTTCAGGATCGCGGCTTCGCTCGCCATACGTTCGGCGTCGGCGGAGGCGGTCAAGCGGATGCGTTCGGCTTCGGCTTGCGCCAGCAGTTTGCGGCGTTCGCCCTCGGCTTTGCTGTCGATGAGTTTGGCTTCGCCGGCGGCCTCGGCATTCTTCACCGTGGCTTCCTTGCGCGCTTCGGCTTCGAGCTTTGATTGCTCAATCTGCTTTTGTTTCAGCGGGAGCGTGTACTGCATGGCGTCCGACTCGCCCTTGGCTTGCAGCACGCGCACTGCAGCCTGGCCCTCAGCCTGTTTCACTTCCTGCACCTTGGTCGCTTCGGCGTCGGCTTCGGCGATTTTCACTTGCTTCTGATGGATTTCGGTCTCCACGCCCATGCGGTCGTTTTCCTGTTCCTTCAGCAGCAGAGACTCAAGGCCTTTCGCGTACTCCTCTGGAAGCTGGATATCCCGCAGCATGACTTCTTTCACCACGATGCCGTCGGCGGCCAGCCGTTTGCGAATGATTTCGGCGGAGCGCTGCCGAACTTCTTCGCGCTTGGCGGAGAAAACTTCGCGCACCGTGTAACCCGGCACGAGTTCACGCCACGCGGTGGCCACCACCGGCGGCACGATTTCTTTTTCCAGCGGCTTCGGCAGATTGGCTTCGATGTAGTCGAGGCGCTTGGGATCGATCTGGTAACGGACGGTAATGGCGAGGCCCAGCGTCAGTCCTTCTTTTGCTTGGACATGCAGGGCTTGGACTTGCAGCGATTCGCCTTTCGCCGCACCTTTGGCCAGCGAATCTTCGCTGACGCCAGTGGTGAACAACTGGTCGCGCGTGTTGAAAAGCTCGACCCGTTCGACCAGCGGCATCACGAAGTGCACGCCCGGATAAAGCGTTCCGGCCAGCGTGCCTTTGGTCTGGCTTACGCGCACGCCGGCCATTCCGCTGGGGACGATCACGATGCCGGCCGAGATCAGCAGTGGAGCCCAGGCCAGCATCACCAGCGCAACCGACGTGCGCCAGCGGACACCTGGAGCAAGCCCGGGCGCGGGCATGCCGGCTTCAGGACGGAAGTTCAGACGTCTGCGCTGCCAGGCGATCAGCAGGTAAGCATCGTAGGAGAGAATTCCAGCAGCGACCGCGAACATCGCGATCCCCGCGCTCAACAGCAAATACTTCAGCAACAGCATGGTGATGCTCCTTTCAATTCCTAGGTGCGTTTTCAGAGAAGTGTTCGGGAATTTCCGAGCGGCGCGCGAACGCGACGCGGACGATTTGTCCGAAGATGAGTTCTTCGATCAGCAGAGAGGCGGCCAGCGAGAATGTAAGACCGCCGATGATTACCAGACCTTGCAGAATCGTTTCCATGATTGGCTCCATGCCTTCACGGGAAGAAAAGCAAGCGGGGAGCCAGAGTTAATCAGTTGAAACGAATGAGGTTAGGATTGGGTGCGGGCTGGATGGCGTGTCCATGGAAACGCGGACGTGTGCGAGGGGACACGTGGATCCCAATCTTGTTTGTACCGTGTCGGCGGTCGGTTGGAAGGCGAAATTGAGTTGCTGCGCGCAGGGCCGAGCGGTGCCCGGCTTGGACAGCCGAGGGCGGCTGTCCCTACGAATTGGCCTCGCCGTCTTAGAAAAAAAGCCGCAATCAGATTTGCGCTGATTGCGGCGTCCATAGGAGCTAGAGGAAACACCTTGCTTGCGGAAACTTGAACAACCAAACCTGAATTAGACGCGTAGCTTGCGCCGTACGAGTCCTGCAATCCCGATCAGGCCAGTCGAGAGCAGCAATAGACTGCCCGGTTCCGGCGTGGCGAGCGATGCTCCTCGATAGCCGATGAATTCCTGCGGACCATTACCCGGGCTACCGCCGACGGGCGTGTACAGCGCCAGTCCTTTAAACTCGCGCGACGGAGCATACCGCGCCATCAGCAGAGCCTGGGCATCAAGGGCCAGCACGGCACTGTTTGTCGTGATGCCCTTGCTGAAGAGGTTCCACACCGCCCAGTTGCCGACCTGAGCGCTATAGGTCCCATTCATGACGCCTAGAAAAATGATGCCCGCGGCTTTGTAATCCATAATGTTGTTGCCAAACAGGCCTTTGCCGGAAAGCAACCCGCTGACGTTGGCGGTCCAGCTCTCGCCGCCGGAAATGTGGTTGTTGAACGAGTCACACATCATGGCCGTGGCTTTCCCACCGTTGACCGAGAAATAGTAAGGATAGGTGTAGTAACCACCGGAGACGTTCGTACCCGGGTACAGAAACGTCATGTTGACCGTGGTGGAATTGGCCGCGGCCAGCGTGGAAAAGGATAAGGCTACAACCAGCGACAACAGAAAGCGTCTACGTAACACGATGGTTATCCTCCAAAGGCAAATTCAAACTCGATTACTCTCGTTCTCGTCAAACTTTTCTGCTGGGGAGGATGCAACTAACAAGTGCATCCGCGATGCCAATCGGCGCAACAGTTCGTGCTCGTCGCTGCAACCACTTGCCGGTTGCGGGAAGAGCAATGTGAAAAAGTTTGCAGATATCCTCGATGCCGTGGGGAAGTGGATCGGTGCCTGGTAATCGGAAGGAAGTAACCATGACAGGCAGAACCGCCCGTCCAATGCGGGTTCTACGGGGCTAGGGTTCCAGCGGCATGAAATTCCACCTGCACCGTGTCGCCAACCTTGAGGAAAAGCACACTGGGGTTTTTCATCCCCCACTGCACGTACGGAATTTGAATCGAAGCCTTCGCCGTCCAGGCGCTTCCAGCGAGGGTGACTTCGACGGGGAAAGTAACTTCGTGTTCCGCACCATGCATCGTAAACATGCCGTGAACCCGGAGCATGGAGGCGCCCTCCGTGGCGAGTGTGCCCTCGGCGCGATTGGGGCGGAAGATGATCTCCGGATAACGCCCGCTCTCAATCACATCCTTGTGCATTTTGTTGTCACGCGAGCCGTTGCCGGTCTTGCCGCTGGTGGCGTCGAACGCGACTTCTCCGCTGACCTTGCCGGTTGCGGGATCGAACTGAATGTCGCCGCGCTTCAACAGGAACGTACCCTTCACCGTGTGCAGGTTGCCGGCCAGAGCGATGTCGGCCCCGCTGCGAGCAGCATCGAGTTGTAGCCGGAGTGTATCGGCAACCTGTGCTGACGCCGGCTGGGCGGCAAGCGCAGCGGCCACGACGAGCGGGGCGAACTGACCAAGCGCTATCGAAGGAAAAAGGTTTGTTATGAATGTTCCTGAAGACACCGAGATGGATTGCAATGAGCGCGCGCCTCCGTCAGGCCTTCAGCAGTTCCCACCCCAAGGCAATTCCGTTTGAGATGTAATCCTGCGTGGAGCCCTCGCCCACGTGCATGGCCAGCATTCCAGCAAAGGAGCGGGGGCTCGATTGGAATACCTGCATCATGCGTTGTCGCAAACGGCTGTGTCTGGCCATGAACAGCATCAAGCGAGCCATGAGGGCGGGACGGCGCAGTAGCATACGGTGCCCCTGTTGATAGCGAGCAAGGTCTCCGCTCGCCAGGCAATCGCCCAGCAGAGCGGCTTCCCGAAAGCCGAGGCAAATACCTTCTCCGGTGATGGCGTCCACTCCGCCCGAGGCGTCGCCGACCAATACCGTCCGACCACGATACACGCGCCGCAGCCTCCGGGTGATGGTGATCGCGCCGCGCTCGCTGGAAGAGTGCTCCGAATTTTCGAGGCGCGCCGAAAGTTCCGGAAACTCCCCGAGGGAGTCTTCGAGTCGCAGCCGCGCCTTGGGGTTGGATGAGATCAGCGCAACGCAAACTTCTTCGCGGCTGACGGGCGTGACGTAAACCTGGCAATGACGTCCCCAGTGGAGTTCCATGAAGTCGGTCCAGGGGGCGACGCGGTAATGACACCGGAATCCGAAACGGCGATTCTTCTTCTTGGGTGCATCCAGTTGGTGTGCGTCGAGCTGGGGTGTACCCAGTTCGCTCCGGTCGAGACTTGCCCAGCCGCGGACACGGGAACTGGATCCGTCGGCGCCTACGACCCAGCGCGCGCGCACCAATTCACCCGCCACCAGCGCGCCTTCCGGATGGAGCCCGATCACCGCCGTCTGCCACTTCATGCGAACACCCGAAGCCGCCGCATGATCCAGCAGGACACGATGCAAACGCGTGCGGCGGATTCCGAGGGCCGCTCGGCGCGGAAAAGGAGCTTCGGCCTTGATGTCGTCGCTCACGAAGCGAATGCCGCGGAACGGATAGGCTTCGGCCTCGGGAATCGTGATGCCGAGTTCGTGCAGAGTCTCGAGTCCCTCCGGCATCAGTCCCTCGCCGCACGACTTGTCGATGGGCGGCACCGCGCCATCGGCCACCACCACGCTCAAGCCGCGACGGCGCGCCGCGATGGCGGTAGCCAGACCGGCAGGTCCGCCGCCGACCACGAATACATCCACCGGATTCGGAAAATGGTCCACAAGTTTGGGTAAGGCGTCAAAGTTTCAAGCTTTCAGAGTTTCAAAGACTTGCCACGGTTTAGAACGCACCGCTCTTGCCGGTTTCTTGGAAACCTTGAAACCCTGAAACTTTGCTTCTTCCTACCATTCCAGCAAAACGAATTCCGAGCAGAATCCCGGGCCCATCGCCGCCAGCAGTCCGAGTGTGCCGGGTGCGGGTCGGCGATTCTTCATGACTTCTTCGAGCACCACCAACACCGAAGCCGACGACAAGTTGCCGGTCCTGCGCAAGCATTGCCAGGAGACGTCGAGTTCGCCATTGTTCAAGCCGAGCGCCTCGGCGGTCGCCTCCAGAATCTTCGGTCCGCCGGTATGCAGCGCCCAGCTGCCGATGTCGGCGCGAGTCAGCCCGCGTTCGGCAAGAAAGTCGTCGAGATCGTGCGCCAGATTTTTTCGCACCAGGTTCGGAATTTCGCGAGAGAGAACGATGCGAAAGCCTTTTTCCGTTACGTCCCAGCCCATCATCTCTTCCGTGTCGGGATAGAACACGGAGCGGGTCGCGAGGATCCTGGGGCCGGAGACTTCTCCCTCAGCGTCAGTGCCGGCCACGATTACCGCGGCTGCGCCGTCGCCGAAGAGCGAGGAGGAGATCAGGTTGGCCATGGAGACATCGTCACGTTGAATGGTGAGCGAGCAAAGTTCCACCGACAGCACCACCGCGGCTTGATCCGGATAAGCGCGCACATAATCGGCAGCGCGTGAAATGGCTGCTGCGCCGGCCACACAGCCCAGCCCGAAAACAGGAACACGGCGAATGTTTCTGCACAATCCCATCTTGTTGATCAGCAGCGCATCAATCGACGGACTGCTGATGCCGGTCACGGAAACAAAAAAGAACGCGCCCAGATTTCGGCCATGCACACCCGCATCCGCCAGCGCGCCGGAAACCGCCTTCTCGCCTAGATCTTTGGCGGTGCGAATCCAATGATGGTTGGCCTCGCCCCAGGTTTTCATCTTCAGATATTCTTCTTTGGGGAGAGACAGGAAGCGTCCGTCGACGCTGACGTGCCGATGCAAACGCCGCAGCACGTGCGGGTTTTCGAGCTGATCGCCCCAGTATTCCTGCAGCGCCCCGAGCAACATCTCCTGGGAGTAGTAGTGCTCGGGAAACGCGCTCGCCGCGCCAACAATTCGCATGGTGGTTCCCATCCCGGTGGCTTTGGGCCAATCTCGTCCGCCGAGTACCACAAATTGTATGCCGATTAGCGACTTTAGATGCTGGCCACAGTGTTAAAGTATGAAAATTCAGAAAGGCTGGACCAACCAGTGAAGAGACTAATCATCGGAATGCTACTTGGTTTCCTCATCGTGCCATTCGGAGCTTACCTCTATTTCGCCAGCGGCAGGGCTCCCGTTGCTACCACCGACTCCGACATGCCCTTCGAAGGTTTCTTCGCGCACAAAGCCCTGGATGCGCGCATTGCGAGAGAGATGCCGAAGGATGTCCCGGTCAAGCCGACCGAAGGCAACTACCTGGACGGCGCCGACCTTTACAAGCGCCACTGCGCCGTTTGCCACGGCGTGCCGCTGACGGCGAAATCGTCGATTGCAGCGGGAATGTATCCGCGGCCGCCGCAGCTGTTCGAGGGCAAGGGCGTGACCGACGATGAGCCAGGCGAAACCTACTGGAAGATCTTCAACGGCATTCGCCTGAGTGGCATGCCGGGTTTCAGCAAATCGCTCACTGAAAATCAGATGTGGCAAATCGCGATCCTGCTCGCCAACGCCGACAAACTGCCGCCGTCGGCAAAAGCGGCGCTGGTCGCGCCCATCGCAGCGAGCGTGCCTGCGACCATGCCGCTGATGTCGCCCGTACCACCCGCGCCGGCGTTTCCGAATTCCGGGCAGCCGAAGTAGGCCGGCTGAAGACGCCTGGAATTCGTCATTCGTCAAGCGAGGCTGACAGACCACCCTACCCCCAAGCAGCGTCTCGCGCTATCGTGTAGACATGGCGTTTGGCCGTCCCAGGACGTTGTTCACCGAAGCGGAACTGTACGACTATGCCGTAGGCGCGCTGGCGCGCCGCATGCGCTCGGTCGCGGAACTGAAGCGCCTGCTCCGCAACCGGGTGGAAGCCGATACGGAAATCGGCAAGACGCTGGTGGAACTGATTGTCGTGCGTCTGAAAGACCAGGGCTATCTGAACGACGCCAAATACGCGGTGGCCTTTTCTTCGTATCGCCGGGACAACGAGAAATTCGGGCGCATGCGGGTCGTCAACGACCTGAAGGCCAAGGGAGTGCACGGCGAAGTCATCGAGAAGGCGGTCTCTTCCGTCTATGACGAGGTGAAAGAAGAAAATCTCGCGCGCGCGTATCTCCGCCGCAAACGCCTGCTGAAGCCCAAGGACAGAGATCAGAGACAAACCGCCCGCATCTTCAGGAACCTGATGCGCGCCGGTTTCGGAGCAAAAACTATCTTCGCGATCCTGAAAAAATGGGACGTGGACGATGAGACGCTAACCGAACTCGAGAATGAGACTTCGGAGGCGTAAGTAAAGTTCCGAAGTTTCAAGGTTTCAGAGTTTCAAGGATTCGTTACGGATTGGATCGCACCGCCTTTGCCGGTTTCGCTGAAACCTTGAAACGTCCCTCTGTGTTTCCCTGTGTTTCTCTGTGTCCCCTGTGGTTATCGTTTAGAATCTGACTTTACAGTTCAACCCCATGCTCACAGGCTCCGAAATTCGGCGCAGGTTTCTCGACTTCTTCATTCAGAAGGGACACCGCGAGGTGCACTCCTCGTCGCTCGTCCCGGCGAATGACCCGACGCTGCTCTTCACCAACGCGGGAATGAACCAGTTCAAGGACGTTTTTCTCGGCCTCGAAAAGCGCGACTACGCGCGGGCGACCACCTCGCAGAAATGCGTGCGCGCCGGCGGCAAGCACAACGATCTCGAAAACGTAGGCTTCACCAATCGCCATCACACGTTTTTCGAGATGCTGGGGAACTTTTCGTTTGGCGATTACTTCAAGAAGGACGCTATCGCCTACGCGTGGGAGCTGATTACATCACCGCAGTGGTTTGGGATTGAAAAAGAAAAGCTGTATGCCACCATCTTCAAGGGCGAAAACGGAGTCCCGCGCGATGCCGAAGCTTACGACCTGTGGCTCGGGCAGGGCGTGCCGAAAGACCGCATCTACGAATTCGGAGCGAAAGACAATTTCTGGCAGATGGGAGACACCGGTCCCTGCGGCCCGTGCAGTGAGATTCACTACGACATGGGCGTGGCGGCGTCCGAACAAGGACACACGGATTGCGCCTTCACCTGTGATTGCGGGCGATATGTCGAACTCTGGAACTTGGTATTCATGCAGTTCGACCGCGATGCCAGCGGTAGGCTGAATCCGCTACCCAAGCCTTCGATTGATACGGGCATGGGGTTGGAACGTGTGACAGCGGTGCTCCAAGGTGTGGTTTCTAACTACGAGACGGATTTATTCACCCCGCTGATCAAGCGTGCAGCGGAGTTGACGGGCGCCTCACTAAAGAAGGAACTCGACAAAGAGGCACATACGAAGTCAGCCGCTTCATTGCGCGTCATCGCCGATCACTCGCGCGCCGCGACGTTTCTGATTTCCGATGACGTGATGCCCTCGAACGAGGGCCGCGGATACGTCCTGCGCAAGATCATCCGCCGCGCTATTACTCACGGCCGCTTGCTCGGTCAAACCAAACCGTTCTTGAATGAGATGGTCTTTGCGGTCCGCGATCTCATGCAGGATGCCTATCCGGAGCTGAACGACACTGCAGATCGGGTTTCAAAAGAGATGTTGGCCGAAGAAACGCGGTTTGCGCACACGGTCGACCAAGCACTCCGCCTCATGGAAGACACTATCGAGGACGCGGTTTCGGAAGTGTTGCGCCCGGGAACACCCGACACGACGCTTTCGAGGAACGAGGCCGCTCGTGGGGGTGAACTCCCAACCTTGATTGAGCGCATTGCAGAAGCTAAGCAGCGCGGCCTCACGGTCAAATTGAATGGTGAAAAGGCTTTCCAGCTTTACGACACATTTGGATTACCCCGAGATTTTATTGAAGAGTCCTGCCGCGACCTCGGCATAGTGTTCGACGGAGAAGGTTTTGATCACGCGATGCAGGAGCAGCGCGAGCGCGCTCGCGCCTCCTGGAAAGGGGCGGCCAAGCAAACGGCTAATCCTGCCTACCAGCAACTTCCGAAATCTGATTTCGAAGGATACCGGCAGACGCGCTCCAACGACTGCGAAATCCTCGCCATCATCAAGGGCGGCCAAGGTGCGCAGGAACTCAAGCCCGGCGACTCCGGCGAGGTCATCCTTGACCACACGCCGTTCTACGCCGAATCCGGCGGACAAGTTGGCGATCGCGGATGGTTCTACTCCGACGATCACAACACCGTCGTTGCCGAAGTAACCGGATGCTACTACCCGGTGCAGGGAGTGCGCGCGCATCAGGTCGTCATGAAATCCCCACCTTCCGCAAAAAACGCGGAAGGGTGGGGCACCCTCCGCGTGGGCGATAGAGTCGATGCCGTTGTGGACACCGCGATTCGCGAAGCCACCATGCGCAATCACACCGCTACGCATCTATTGCAGGCGGGGCTGCGCGAGGTTCTGGGCAAGCATGTGAAGCAGGCGGGATCGCTGGTCGCTCCCGATCATCTGAGGTTTGATTTTTCGCACTTCACTGGCGTCGCGGAAGAAGAGCTGCAAGAGATTGAAGACATCATCAACAAAGAGGTTCTGCGCAATGAGCGGGTCGAGGTGCTTGAGAACGTTCCGATCGACGTGGCGGTCAACCAGTATCACGCCATGGCGCTGTTCGGTGAGAAGTACGGCGACCGGGTGCGCGTGATCAGGATTGGAGATTTTTCGACGGAACTATGCGGAGGCACGCACACGGCGCAGACTGGCGGGATCGGGCTGATCAAGATTCTGAAAGAAGGCAGCGTGTCGTCGGGCGTGCGGCGCATCGAGGCCGTGACCGGCGAAGGCTCGCTGCGCCACTTCCGCAAGGATCATGAACTGGAAGCTGTGGTTGCCAGCCTCGTCGGGCCCGCCCTGGCGCAAAAAACGCGCACGGATGGGGCACCCTCAGCCGTGGAGGTGTCGGCTACTCCGGGGGAGGCTTTGAAACTGGAACTGGAAAAGAAAGACGCCGAAATTAAGCGCCTGGCGCGCGAACTTGATCAGGCGCGGATGAAGTCGGCATCGTCGAGCACAGCCAACATCGGCGAAAAGGTTAAAGAAGTGCGCGGTGTTAAAGTTCTTACGCACCGCGTGGATAATCTGGAGCGCGCGCAGATGCGCACACTGGTCGATCAGCTTCGAGACAAGCTCGGTTCGGCCGTGGTCGTGCTGGGGTCGGCCTCGAATGGCAATGTCTCGCTGATTGTCGGTGTGACCAAAGACCTCACCAGCCGAATCCAGGCGGGGAAAGTCATCGGTCCGGTGGCGCAGAAAGTCGGCGGCAAGGGCGGCGGGCGTCCGGATCTGGCCGAAGCGGGCGGCAAGGATGCTGGGGCGCTGGACGCGGCTCTCAGTGAGGCTTACGGTGTGGTGGAGTCGCTGCTAGGTTAAGGCAGGACACGCTCCAGCGAAAGAATAGTTCTCAGTTCCCGGTTCTCAGCGATCGCCCGGAGGTAGTTTTTCTGAGAACTGAGAACCGGGAACTGCCCTTCAGCTTCTCCACTTCAACGTCACCGGCCCGCTCATCGGATGCCGGAGTTCGCCGCCATTCTTCTTCATTTCCAGCATCGCGTTCTTCAAACCGAAATACCATTTCGCGGGACGGTCGGCGTCGTCGATCAGCATTAAATGCGGATTGTGTTTCAGTCCCTCGGACTGCAGTTCCATGGTGCGGCGGTCCTGCTCCACGAACTTTGCGAAAACGAATTTCAGCAATTCGGGACCGAAGGGAATCCAGCGAAATAAATTCCAGGCTGCCACTACGTCGATGCGGCACTGGCTGCGCGTGATGGGGGTGACGGTGGTCAGGCTGGCGAACCAGTATTTGCCGGCGCGAATGATTTCCGAACGCAGGTTGGGCAAGACGAAATCGATGGTCGTCGAGATCGAATCGGCGTCGGCGTAGAGGCGCAGAAGCTTGTAGGGAGCGCTGTTGGAACTGGGTGTATGCGCGCTCATGCGAAATCCGTAGGGAATGGGTTCGAAGTGTTTCTGTTTTTCGTGGATCGATTTTTGCGAGCGCCACCACCATGCCTGGTGAACGAAGGGGCCGTGCGCTGGATCCATCAGTCCGATGATGCCGTGGTCGACCGAGCAGGGCAGGTCGGCGGCTAGATAGGCGAGCTTGTAGCGATCGCTGAATTTTGGAATCTCGGGTGCGGGAACGGGAGCCTGCGCGGGCTTCGAGAATCCGGCGCCGACCGGGCCGGGGTCGGGAATAAAAACCCAGATAAATTCGTCGCGCTCTTCGCACGGATAGCTGCCAGCGTAAATGCGGTCGATTTTAAGAGTCTGCTCGGGGACGAGCGACGGAATCAGCTGGCACTGGCCGGAGTGGGCGTCGAATTTCCAGCCGTGGTAGGAGCATTCGATTTGCTGGCCGTCGAATTGTCCGCAGGAAAGCGGCATGCCGCGATGCGGGCAGGCGTCGCGCAGGGCGAAGGCTTGGCCTTGCTGGTCGCGTCCGACGACGAGCGGTTGTTCGAGCAGCATCGTCTTGGCGAGCTCGCCGCGATGGAGTCGATTGGCCGGGAGCGCACGATACCAGAAGCCGAAGAGCATGAGCGCATCGGGCGTCTGCGACGGAAGTGGGAAGTCGTCGGGCATTGACAGGTGAGGATACCGCAGTAGATCAAAAACTTGAACCGCCGAGACGCAGAGAGCGGCGAGAGCGACAAACGAAGATCAAAACCTTGAGCCACAGGGGACACGGGCCAGGGAAAAATCAGAGCCAAGAACTAGAGATCTTACACCCGCTCTCCGGAAAGCAGGCGCGTCTTTAGCTGGATGTAGGCTCTGCGCGCTACTCCGGGCCGTTCGATGTGGGCAAGGAAGAGCTTGCGCAGGGCCGCGGTGGTCAGGCGGCCTTCGAGGTAGGCGTCGTAGAGATCGTTGCCGGTGAGATATCCGAGTTGCTCAACGACGTACTCGTACTTGCGGCCGGTGAAGGCTGGAGTTGGCGCGACACGGAGGTCCCGCTCGCGGTGCTGCATCAGAAAGTCGAGAGCTTCGACGGCGTCGGCGAAGGGAAGCGAAGTCTGATGCTCGAGGTCTTCGCGCGTCACGTCGAACAACTCCCCGATATCGGCATCGCGGAGAGCGGGACGTGCCGGATGTAGGATGCGCGATCCAAAACAGGCAAGCGCGTTTTCGAAGACGGTCATGTAAAACGCGTCGTCTTTGTCCAGCGTTTCCGCGGCGGGTGCGGCGTTCGGTGCCGGCTTGCCGTGACAAAGATTCGGCAGTCCGCGACAGGCCTGATGCAGAAAGCGAGTGGCGTCCTCGGCGGAGGACGTCATACGAAACTGCCGCACATACACGGCGTTGATCGGCGTGAGGTAGACGCTGCCGCGCTCGCGAACCTGCCGCAGCAGAGATCGGCGATGTTCCGCGGTGAATCCCTTTCGCGATAGCAGCCGGTGGAGTGGCGCGTCAGAGCTGCGCGAATAAACTTCGGGCATCAGGTCAACCAGCAGCCTAGGCTGGGTAGTGTTGTGCGGGGAGTACTGATTGATGCCGAGAAAGCGCACCATGCCGTCGATCAGGTTGTAAAGCGTGGGGCCGAGATCGGGGGCGCTGTGGTCGTTATCGCTGCGTCCCCAGCGGTCGAGGCAGAGGCGGTAATGCTCGTATTTCTCGAGCGGCGTGGCGTTGAAGACGCAGAGAACATGCTCGCGGGCATCTTTGCTTGCCTCATTGCGTACTTCGACGGCTTCAACGTGGTCGCGGGCTTCTCCGGCGGCACGCCAGTAGAGGGCGTCGACGTTTTGCAGCACGGTGAGCATGGGCTCCGCGGGAAGGCGCTGCTGCAACAGGGCCGGCAGATGCTGGGGCGCGAGGTGCGACTCGCCGAAAAGAATCAGAATGAGCGCATCGGAATGGCGCTGGCGGAGTTCGGCAATCTTGTCGGCGGCGTGACGGTCACGCGCTCCGATTTTGCGCAGATCTTCGCGAGGCATGCAATCGAGCCCGTAGACGGACGCGCCGTGGTCGCGGGCGGCGGAGAGCAATTCGTAAAATGGTGCCCAGTCGTATCCCCAGTCGAGTTCGAAGCGGATGCGCTGGCGCAATTCATTTTCGTCAATCTCGCCGCGGTACCATTCGTCGAGAATGTGCTGGTCGCGGGAAAAAATAGTTTCGACTCCGAGCACGATGGGCCGCTGCTGGAGTTCGGAATCGCGGAGGAGTTCGGCCAAATAGCGCTGCGAACTGGGCAGAGCATGGTAGTCACCCACCAAGACGGTTCCGGCTTTGGCGATTTCGTGGCGCACATCGCTTGCGCTGAGAACCTTCTGGTAGGAGCAGTAGGCCTCGCGAAAGTCGCGAAGGTATTTGCGTCCGGCGGCCGGATCAATGGCGCGAATCTCACGCTCGACGCTGGCGATGGCGTGGAGTTGGGCGGCACTGCGCCGCGATCGTAAGATGCTGGTGGTGGCCATAAATGCGTCGCTGGTCGTCGGTCGTTCGTCGTTCGCTGTTGGTCGTTCGCTATTCGCCTTGCTATCCTTAGACTTGCTTTTCGCTCAACCCTATCCTCAGCTTCGAGGCTGTGGGTTGAATGCCTCGTGGAGCGCCAACTTTGCCTTTTCTTGCGCCGGAAAACCTGACCGTTGCTACGACCGGCGCCAGTGGATCGATATTTCTGAAGCACTTTCTACTCACCGTGGAACGCGATCCGCGGGTTAAGAATGTGAACTTCATCGCTTCTGACAGCGGCCTGCGCGTCATGGCCGAGGAACTCGCTATCGAAGGCCGTTCTGACCTCTTACGTCAAATCATCGGCGCGCCTTCGGCAAAGATTCAGCAGCAGTCCAACACCGATATCGGGGCGAACGTGGCCAGTGGTTCGTATCCTTCGGACGCGATGGTCGTCATCCCGTGCAGCGTCGGTACGCTTGGCCGCATTGCCAACGGCACCGCCGCGCATCTCATCGAGCGCGCCGCCGATGTGAGCCTCAAGGAGCGGCGGCCGCTCGTGCTGTGCGTACGCGAGACGCCGCTGAATAGAATCCACATCCGCAACATGGCGCTGGCGGCGGATGCGGGGGCGACGATCTTCCCGCTGATCCCGACGTTTTATAACCACCCGTCGAGCGCCGATGCCATGGCACAGGAATTCGCCAACCGCGTGCTGGCGCATTTGGGACTGGCCCAACCCGACGCATACCGCTGGAAAGGCTAGCCAGTCTCCGCTTCTCAGTTCTCAGAAAAACGCTCGTTCCGCGGTTCTGTGGTTTTCACTGAGAACGGAGAACCGAGAACTTCTTCACGAGAACTTTCTTCAAAGATCTATGACTTCGGGGGAAGTCTTTCCTGCTTTGCAGGGTCCTTTCAGTCTAGGGAAGGGGAAGTAACGAAGGTAGGTATCTGGCGGGCATGTACTGCGAGTGTTTCTCGTCAGCTATACTCAACCGCGTGCAACCAGTCGGCCGGAGATTAGAAAGCCCATCCGCACCCAGACAGTCCCTCGACGATTTCCTGGATAAGAGCGGCGTGATGGAGGTCCTGGTCTGCGCGGTTACCGCTCTTGCCTATCTGGGCACGCTTTCGTTCGGCTTTGTTTATGACGACAAGCCAGTGATCGTGGACGACGTTGTCATCCGCTCCTGGCGCTTCCTAGCGCATTACTTCATTCCTCAGATTTCCGCCGACATCGCGCCGCCCTCAAGCGGGACGTTTTACCGGCCAATCGTGTTCCTATGGCTCCGCCTTAACGACGCTTTGTTCGGTCTGCATCCCGCGGGATGGCACTTCGCCATGCTGGCGTTGCATGTTCTGACGACATACCTCGTCTTCGTCGCAATCGAAAAATTGACCGGCAGTCGCGGGACTGCCGCTCTGGCTGCCATTCTTTTTGGGCTGCATCCGGTTCATGTGGAGAACGTCGCGTGGCTTTCCTCCGTGAACGACTTGCTCATGACCGCGTTGCTGCTCGGCAGTTTTCTCGCATCCCTCAACTTTCGCACTGGCAGAAAAGTGAAATGGATGGCAGCATCCGTGTTTTTGTTCGGATTGGCGCTGCTCTCGAAGGAAACAGCAGCCGTTTTCCCGCTATTGATTCTTGGCTTCGCGGTGATCTTTGAGGCGCCGCGCGCCACCGAGGATTCAAAACCAGCTTGGTCGGCCTTGACAGCTTCGGCCTTAAAAGACGGGCTGGTTTCGATTCCTTATTTCGCGCTTCTTGCGATCTATCTCGCTGCCCGGAGAATGATGCTTCATGGCATGGCGCAATCGCTCGCGCCCCTTAGCTGGACCACGATGGTTCTTACCTGGCCCTCGGTCCTGTGGTTCGATCTGAAGCATCTGCTGCTTCCCGTCTCTTCCAGCGAGTTCTACTCGCTGGCCTATGTAACCGCGCCTGGTTTCGGGAACTTTCTGCTGCCCATCGTTTTCCTGGCGGGCGCTTTGGTCGTGGCGGGGTACGGGATCTCTAAACTCCCCGACCGTCGCGTTGGAGTTTTTGCATTGGCGTGGGCGATTCTGACGATTCTGCCCACTTTATATTTGCGCGCAATTGCTCCGGACAATTTTGTTCACGACCGTTTTCTCTATCTGCCTTCGGTGGGGATCGTGATTCTGATCGCGCTGGCGGTCGAACAAGTGTGTGCCTCGAAGACGCTACAGAGAGTGGTGGTGGCGATTCTCTGTACTGCCGCTTTCATCGGGACCTTGATTTATCAAGTGCAGTGGGCCAGTAACATTTTGCTCTACCAGAACGCAATGATTTATGCGCCTGAAAATCCGGTCGTACAGGTTAACCTGGCCAATGAACTCGGCAATATGGGCCGTTATGATCGTGCCGTCCCGTTGTACTTGAGCGCGCTTCAGCGCGATCCGCGCTTCTGGCTGTCTAACTACAACCTGGGTTACGCCTATTACCGAATGGGAAGGTTTTCCGATGCCGAGGGTTATCTGAGGCGCGCGATCCAGATCGATGATAACGATCCAGATCAATTCATCTATCTCGCCCGCGCGCTGATGGAACAGGGAAAATTGACCGAGGCAGCCCAGAATGCCGAGCGTGCCCTGCAAAGGTCGCCACGCTCACCTGGATTCCACTTTGTGCTGGCTAAGATCCTTGAGGCCAGCGGCAACCGCGAGCGGGCCATTGCCGAATACCAGGCGGAAGTGTCGTCTTTTCCGGAAAACGCGCTGGCTAGAAGCGAGCTGCAGAGACTCCAGTCGTCGCGATAAGAACCCGGCTAGGTGAAGTTCTGCCGGTTGAGACGGTTTTTCTTGGTGATGCTGCCCCAGGTCTGATAGCAGGCGACCACCCAGGGGACGAGCAGGGAAAATACCAGGCGCGCCGGCAGCGTTCGGAGAGATGTTTTCAACCCCGCTTTTCGGAGGTCGCTCCAGTCCAGCCTGAAGGCAAAATAGATTTCGAGCGCGAGCACGCATAACAGCGGAATGGGCGAGTAGACCAGAGCAAAAGCGGCGAGAATCTCGACCAGGCAGCGAGCCACATTCCGCCACAGGCGGGCCGAGCGTCCTCCCAAAACGCCGTCGGTCACGGAATAGCTGACCATTTGCCGCAGCGCGGAGCGGAAACTGTGTCGTGGTTGGTAAACCGCCTTGGCACGCTCCGCGAAGGCGGGAGTCACCAGCTGACGCACTTTGCAATCGAACACGGTGTCTTCTCCGAGGAAGACGGTCTCGGGAAATCCGCCGACTCGTCGCCAGACTTCTTTGCGAAAGGCCATCGAGCGGGCGGTGCAAGACTTGCTGGGTGCGTTGGAACTTAACTTGACGCCGAAGAAGGGCGCCGAGGCAACGTCCCAGACCGTGGACTTGGTTGGGTCTGGATTCGTTAGATCAATATACGATCCGCCGAGGGAATACTCGGCGGCGCCGCTGAGAATCGGGGCCGTCAGGTTGGCGAGCCAGTCGGGATGGTAGGTGCAGCCGGCATCAGCGCAGGCTACAACATCCGAGGAAGCTGCAGCGATGCCGACATTGCGACCGCGTGCGATCGGTCCCGGGCAGCTTTTCAAGCTACAGCTTTCGTCGCGGATCGGAACCAGCGTCGGGTATTTTAAGCGGGCGGCTTCGAGACGCTCCCAGGTTCCGTCGGTGGAACCACCATCGACGATGATCACTTCGGCGGGAGCGAGCGTCTGCCGCATCAGGCTCTCAACCAGCGAGTCGATGTCATCGCGTTCATTGAGGACCGTAGAAGCCACGCTCACTGCTGGCATGTTGAATGGAACCCCACGGCAGTTATTTTCATCTCGGCGGAATTAGTGTACCCGCGAAGGGCGGTTCTCAGTTCCCGGTTCTCAGTTCTCAGCGAAAGGCGTCGGGGTCACTGAGAACTATTGCTTCTTCCGGCACTCCACCTCCGTGCCGTTGACTCCGCCCTGGCTTTTTTTGTACTCTGCCGGTACACCGGAAAGGAGGTGGTCGGATGACAAGTTCTGAAAGTCACAGTAGAAGTACCAGACCAGGTGAGGTGGCTGAGTCTTAGGGCGGTTGCTCTAAGCGGAGTTCTCGAGGAACCTTTGGTCGGGGGAATCGGGAACAATCTCTCGCAAACAATCCGTGAGTTTGGGCTGATCCGCCGGACACAAGCTGTGCCCGGTACCGGAACGAGCGAGGGGCCACGAGAGTGACCACCTCAGTCAATCCCAAACAGTCCACCGGGCAGCCCGCAGGCTGAGAAGCTTGCGGGCTGTTCTCTGTACGCCGTGCATGTTCGACAGCTAGCGGGTGCAAGTCCGGTCCCAACCGGATGGAGGTGAAGGGTAGCGAAGCGCAAGGGCGTCACCGCGAGGTGGGGTCT
>Ga0070761_10000757_pt1 | contig 20488 bp, 7 predicted proteins | sample HubBroMetageREF1_FD_66724 | JGI IMG/M metagenome (GOLD analysis project Ga0070761, IMG submission 66724) | Reference soil microbial communities from the Hubbard Brook experimental Forest, New Hampshire, USA - Hubbard Brook CCASE Soil... | ecosystem: Environmental > Terrestrial > Soil > Temperate... | reverse complement strand
GCGGGGGCCCGCACGGGTCCCTCGGGCAGCGCCCGGACCGGCGGCGGACGGTTCGCGCGTTCCGCCGCAGCGCCCTCGACCTCCGGTGCTTCGGTACGCGGGTCCGAGGCGGAGCGGGCGAGGTCCGACAGGATCTCGAACGCGCGCACCGCGTCGGTCGACTTGAGCGCGAAATGCGTGTCGGTGTACACGCTGATCATCTCCTCGCAGTTGATCCCCCACCGCCCGAACGCGTCGGCGAGGAAGCTCAGGATCCGCGGGGTGACGAGGACGTCCTCGGAGCTGCGCACGCTCACGACCGAGAGGCGCCGGCGCACCGAGACGACCGACTCCCGCGGGATCGCCCCGAGGATGGCGGGCAGGAATCCCTCCTCACAGAGGATCGTCACGGACCCGGACCCCTCGAACAGCTGGAGGATCCGGTCGCGGCGCGCGAGGGAGCGCTCCGCGCCCATGATCACCCGGCTGAGGAACTCGAGGTCGCCGCGGACCGTGAGCGACGCGACGTGCGTCCGCAACTCGAGGTGGCTCGCCCGCACCACCATCCGCAGTTGTTCCTCGTGGGTCGTCTCCGCCTGCATCTGCCGTCGATAGCGCCGGCAGGCGATCTCGACCGCCTCCTGGCTCCCGAGGCCGGTGTCGCGCCGGATCCGGCGCGCGAGGGCGGTGAAGTTCACGATGTCGTAGAGCAGGCAGTCCCGGACGGACGGGCGGCTGTCGATGTAGCGCCGCGTCTCGTCCGCCACGTTCTCCCGCCGGGGCTCGTGGGGGGCGGAGGGGTCGGAGGAGGTGCGCGCGGACCGAGAAACCATGGGAATCAACTCTCCTAGAACATTCTAGCGTGCCGGGGTGTAAAACGTTCGCGGAGGTTCTCGAAAACGCACGTCGGGGTCTCCCGTCGCCATTCGACGGCCGTGGGGGTTGCCGTCGGATACGAGACAGGGGTCCGGACGCCGCCGGACGGCTCGCGGGGCGCGCCGTAGAAGCGCCCGCGGCCCCCTCCCGAAGCGGTCTCCGATATGGAACGGGTTCCTGGTACCGGAGCTCGACCGGGGCCCCCGGGGCTCAGGACGAGCCGTTGCGGCCGTCCGGGTCCGGGGGAGCCCGCCGGCGAAAGGGCCTTAAAGGAAGAGTAAGTGGTTCGCGCCATGCGCCCGGTCCGGTGCCGTCTCGCCGCGCGAAGCGCGGCCCTTCGGAACCCGCTCCGAGCGACCCTCATCGCGCTCGTCCTGGTCGTCTCCGGCCTCGGACTCCTCGAGCTGCCGTCCGGGGCGTCGGGCGGCGACCCGACGACGGCCGCCCCCTCGGTGTCCCAGGTGCCGGCCACCGTGACCCCTCCCTCTATCTACTCGTTCTACGCGTCCCCCTCTGAGTTCTTCGTGGGAAGCCTGACCCATCTGAGCGTGGGCGCGAGCGGATCGGGCACGTTGAGCTACGCCTACCTCGACCTCCCCCCCGGATGCGCTTCGTCCAACACCGCCGACCTGGCCTGCACGCCGACCTCCTACGGAGCGTACAATGTCACCGTCGTCGTGAGCGAGGCGGGCACAACGCAGACCGCCCGCTCGTCGACGACGATGCTCGTCGACCGCGTGGTCACGGGCACGTTCTTCTCCCTCAACGGCTCGGTCGCCACGTGGGCGACTCCGAGCGCCGAGGACTGCCAATCGATCGTGAGCGTTCCGTTCTACCAGAACTTCTGTTCTCCGCAGGCCCAGCAACCCACCCTACTCCCGCTCGCGGGAGGCGTCGTCGGACTCTCCTATCAGCTCGAAACGACGGTGACTTCGAACCATTGCAGCGCCGCCTCCGCGACCCTCGCCCGCGTCGCGTTCCAGACCTCCGCCGATAACGGCTCGAGCTTCGGCAGCGTCACCAACATTGGCAACGACACCTGCACGTACCTCGACGCCATCGAACCGTCGTTCGCCGTCGGAGGCACGTCCGTGTACGGGGCGTTCGTCGAGGAGAACTCGTCGGTGCTCCCGTCGGCGTACGTCGCGCGAAGCGCCGATGCGCTCGGGTTCGTCCGCTCGACCAACGATGGCACCTCGTTCTCCACGGCGGTCACCCTCAGCGCCGCGGGCAACATCGCCCACCCGGAGGTCGCGGCGGTCGGGTCGACCGTCTACCTCGTGTACGAGGATATCGCGAACTCCTCGACTCCGATCGCCGGCGGTGTGCTGCCGATCTCCCTGCATCTGCTCACGTCTACCAACGGCGGCGTCAGCTGGCGGTCCTCCGTCACGCTCCCCGGTCTCGGCGCCGCGATGGGATACACGAGCGCCTCCCCGTCGATCGCCGTCAACGCGAGCGGCGCCGTCACGGTCGTCTACGCGAGCGACCGGGTCTGCCTGAGCACCGGTTCCTCGGGCTGCACGGTCTACGGGGACTCGATCGTCGAGTCGACCTCCACGGACAACGGGACGGTGTGGGGCGCACCGAAGGTCATCGCGACGGGGGCGGGAGAAACGGCGTGCTTCACGGGCGCGTGCGGGGCCGCGTACTTCCAGTCCACGCCCGAGATCACCTTCGGATACTCCCCCAGCGGGTCCGACCTCTACGTCGTCTACGCCGCGACCTACAACCAGGGGGCGGCCGTCGCGGACAACTTCAACCACACCGGATTATTCGCGGCGGTCTCCACGAACTCGGGCGCGTCGTGGATCGTGAGCGCGATCGACGCGGCCCCGGGGCCGTCCTCCCAGCGCGAGTTCGAACCCGCGCTCGCCGTAGGGGCGCACTTCGTGTACCTTTCGTTCCTCGTCTCGAACGAGTCGGTCGGACTGTTCGGCTTCGCCAACTCGCTTTCCGACTTCGTCCAAACGGTGCCTACCGGAGCTCACGTGTGGTCGGCGCCCACGGCGACCGATATCGAGTCGTTCACCTCCGGAGGCTCGGTCAACGCGACCCGGACCTCGTCCCCCGGATATGCCTCGAGCGTCGCGCTGCTCTCGAGCGGTCGGGCGCTCATCGCCTTCGCCCTCCCCGGCGCGGTGTCGACCACGATCACCCAGGGATCGACGTACTACTACGCGAACACGAGCTACCCGACCGCCCTCGTGGTCGGAGCGCTGCTGATGCCCACCGACCCCGATGCACTGGCGATTACGTTCACGCAGACCGGGATCCCGACGGGGGTCTCGTGGCAGTTGACGATCAACGGGATCACGTACCTCGTCTCGACCCCGTCGATCGAGTTCACCGACATCCCCGCGAACGTGCCGGTGATGCTGGGAGCCTACTATGCGGGGGGTTTCTGGACGATCGTGACGACCTATTACAACGCGACGCTGACCTCATTCTCGTTCGACCAGACGTACACGTTCGCCTTCGAGGTCTGGGTCGGGCTCACCTTCGACATCTATCCGTCCTCGCCGAGCCTCGGCTTCCTTCTCGACCCGTTCGAGGACGAGGAGATCCAACTCAATGTGATCAATTCCCCGTTCTATGCGTACGTGTACGATGAATGGTTCGTCAATGGGGAGGACATCTGTAACCCGACCTGCGGCCCGTCGATCACCGAAACGCTGGACTACTATTCGGCGGTCGGCTCTTGGTACGACTCCTGCACGAACCTCTGCAACTGGACCACTCCGTTCTACTTCCCGCTCGGCTCGACGCTCAACTTCACGATACCGGAGTGGGAGAGCTACTTCGGCCTCACGCCGGTGTATCTCTCGGGAACCGGTGCCGGAGCGTACAACGGACCGACGCAGACGTACTGCTCCGACCCGTTCGACCCGTACTTCTGCACCCTGTACGCGCAACCGATCACAATGCTCGGGCCCGTCAACGAGACGCTCTGGCTCTCCGATGCACCGGTCAACCTGACCACGGACCTCACGGTCACCGCCCCGGGCCTCCCGTCCTCCTCGGTGTACCACTTCTCGTTGAACGGGCAGGCGTACAGCGGAACCGCCCCCGCCGCCGTAGTGGTCGACGCGGCCCCGCCCGGGGCCTACATCGTCTCCTCGGTCTGGGCCACCTCGTCGAGGCACGGTTGGGAGTACTTCGGCCAGCTCAACGGTCCGAATCCGTTCCTCAGTCCGGTACTCACCTCGATCAACCTGACGTTCCCGGCATTCGTCAACATGAGCTCCTCGGTGGGCGTGGTGGAGTTCCATGCGCCCGCCCTCTCCTTAGGCACGTCCTGGTCGATCGACCTCAACGGTACCACCTACACCTCGAACACACCGTTCCTCAACGTTTCGACCCGCGACGGGACGTACGCCTATTCGGTCGGCGACGCGACGTCCGCGTCCGGCACGACCGGCTACGTACCGTCCGGCGCCGCCTCCCCGATCACGGTCGATCCGGGCAACGTCTACACGGTCACCTTCGTTCCGGCCTTCCAGGTGGAAGCCTTGGCGTCGACCGGGGGCTACGTCGCGCTCAGCGGCCAGGGCCCGCAGATCGCAACGTCCGAATGGGTCGCCGCGGGCGCCCGCGTGTCGATCGACGCGATCCTCACGTCGGGGTACACCTTCATCGGCTGGAGCGGCACCGGCAGCGGTTCGTACTCCGGCACCAGCCTCTCGACCAACATCTTCCCGCAGGGACCGGTCGTGGAGAGTGCGACGTTCCAGCCGCAGCCCGGCGCCCGCTTCAACCTCACGGTCCAAGAAGCCGGCCTTCCGTCGGGGACGTGGTGGACCGCCAATGTCGGCGGAGCGGGCCACTCGACGAACACCTCGTCGGTGACGGTCAGCAACCTGTGGCCGTGGAGCGCCGCGGGCGGTATCGGCCAGTACTCGTTCACCGTTCCCGTCGTCTACGTTCCCGGCACGAACCTGACCCGGTACGTCCCCTCGGCGACCCCGGCCACGGTCGGCACGAACGGAACCTTCACGCCGCCTCTCTACGTCACGTTCGCGCCCCAGTCGCTATTCCAGCTGGACGCTCTCTCCGGCGGGATCGCGGCGGCCACCTACGGCGGGGCGCCCGTCGGCACCTCGGTCTGGGTGACGCCGGGTGGCGCCCCGGTCAGCATCGTCGCGATCTCCAACCCGGGCTACGTATTCGTGGGCTGGCAGGGAACCGGCGCCGGGTCGTACTCCGGCCCGCTCGCGCAGGCATCGGTCGTCGCAGACGGACCGGTCACGGAGGTCGCGGTCTTCGGGCCGGCCGTCTCGCCGATCGCTCCCAGCTACACCATCACCTTCCATCTCGTCAGCTCCGTCGCCTCGGGCACGACGTGGGGGGTCGTGTTCGGTGGACAGGGGTACTCCTCCAATACCGCGAACCTGACGATTCCCGGCGAGCCGGCCGGGAACTACGGCATCTCGATCGACACGGGCACCGCGCCGGGCGGTCTCGTGGAATACAAGGCGACCCCCGGAGACCCGGTCGCCTATACCGTGCGACAGAACGCGACCATCGACATCTCCTTCGAGACGTTCTACTGGGTGGCGATCTCCTCCGCGGTCGGCGGAACCGTGACCCCCGGGAACGGGTTCTACGCCTCGGGCTCCATCCTCTACCTCGTCGCGACGGCGAACGCGAGCTACTCCTTCACCGGCTGGGCCGGGACCGGAACCGGCAACTATTCCGGCACCAACGCCACCGGGTCCGTGCTCGTCTCGGGTCCGCTCACCGAGGTCGCCGAATTCCAGCCGAGCGGGGCCACGGCCGCGGCCTCGACTATCTGGTCGCAGCCGGGAACGTGGTTCGGGATCGGTGCGGTCGCGCTCATCGCCGGACTCGTGGTCGGACTTCTCAGCGCGCGTTGGGGCGCTCGCTCCTCCCGCGGTACCACCCGGGGGACGGACGGCAGCACAACTCCCGAAGCGCAGGCGCAAAGCGGGGGTGCCCGGTGACGCTCTCCCGCCCCCGGCTGCTCGGCACGCTGCTCACGGTCGCCGTCGTGGTGATCATGCTGGGAAGCTCCCTCGGGCTCGCCGGCGCCGTCCTGCCCGCCGCGTCGACCTCGGGCGGACTCTCGACTTCCCCTTCGGCCGCGATCTCCTCCAACGGCGCGACGGGAACCGCTGCGGCGCCGGCCGCCCCCGCGGGACTTTCGATCGACAACTCCGCGTTGAACAGCTCGGGACGCGGGACGTTCTACAACACCCACGGCCTCCCCGGGGCTTCCTTTGCGAACGAGACCTGCATCCGCCGTAGCTGCTACAGCGTCACGAACGACGTGGCGACGACGGTGACGCCGGGCGGGCTCCTCGTCGCGGCCTACACGACCCTCACCCACGAGAGCCCGTGCGTCGCCCTGCGGCCGTACAGCGTCTCGAACATCGCCATCGCCACCTCCTTGAACGGGGGCGGCTCCTGGTCGGCGGTCAAGTACGTGGGCAACCCGACCTGCGCGAGCTCCGGTTACCCGGACGCGTGGGAGCCCTCGATCGCTTCGCTCTCGAACGGCACCCTCGTGCTGGTCTACGTAGAGTACAATCTCTCCGCTTTCACCCTACCTCCGCTGACCCCAACGACGTGGCCCCCGACGGAGTCCCGCCTCGTCTTCACGGAGAGCTATGACGCCGGGGTCGCATGGACGACACCGCAGGTCCTGAACATCTCCAACCCGGCCAGCGCGCCCCCCGGCCTTCAGTTCACTCCCGCGCTCCCCTCCGTGGCGACGAGCGGGAACACGATCTACGTCACGTGGATGTCGCTGACGATCGAGAACTCGTTCGGAAACATCGCGCTGCTGGTCTCGACCAACGGAGGGAGGAGCTGGAGCCCCACGGTTCCCGTCTCGACCGGTCTGTTCGCGGGCTATTCGATGGACCCTCAGGCGGTCGTCGGACGCAACGGAGAGCTCTACATCGCGTACACCTCGAACGTCACCCTGTCGTCGTTCTTCTGCGGTGCGAACGGTTGCGTGGAGTACTTCCCGGCCGTCTGGGAAGGGTCGGTCTGGGTCGCGAGCTCCACCTCCAACGGGACCCTGTTCAGTTACACGGACGTGGCGCCGAACGTTCCGCTCGGCACCCCCGCGTGGGCGCCCGGGGTCAACCCGACCTCGTACGGGCCGTTCGAGACCCCCGCGCCCCAGATCGCCTACTCCGCGACGACGCACCAGTTGTTCGTCGCCTTCTCGGCGGGTGAGGTGGCGAACAACACCACCTTCTGCTTCTACGGCGCGGACGGATGCCTCGCGGACAACCTCTACTTCTACAACTCCTCGGACGCCGGACAAACCTGGACCGCCGGGAACATCTACTCGACCGTGTTCAACGCCTCCGACATCGACCCGTCGACCTTTGCCCGCAACGCCACCGACTCGGTGACCAGCGTCGCGATCGCGACCGTGGGCGCGACGGTCGACGTGGAGGCGGCGTTCTACGACGGCGGACTCTGCGACGGAGTCCTTTGTGGGGTCGACACCGAAGTGGTGTTCAGCACGTCCAACGACGGGTCGTCCTTCACGGTGCCGGCGACCGTCGCGGCCGACTACACGCCGTTGGACTATGCATGGTCCGGCGAATACTCGTCCATCGCGGTCGTCGCGGGGACCCCGAAGTTCTTCTGGACGCTCAATGCGTGCCCCGGGTGGGCGACCACGCCGTGCGGACCGTACCCGTCGTCTCCCCTGCCGGTCTCGCAGGTCGAGCTCTCCACCCTCGTCACCGGGAACGTCGGAGCGACGCTCTCCTTCGTCGCGGCGGGGGTAGGCTCCCCCACGAATTGGACGGTCTCCGTCCTGGGGAACGTACGGGGAGGTCCGACCACCGGCACCCTGTCGGTGAGCGACGTGCCGACCGGTGTCGCGATCTTCTTCGTCGTTCCGGGGATCAACGAGACGAACGTCCGATACTATGTCCTCGCGGGGTCCGCGTCGCCCGGATCGCCGGTCACCCTGTCGGGGAACCTCACCGTGACGGTCACGTTCGTCGCCTACGTCCCCGTGACGATCGCCTATCGGGTCCCGAACATCCAGGGTCCCGCCTGTCTGTACGCCCAGGACCAGGACCAGGCCGGCTGTCCCAGCTTCTATCCGGGGTGTCTCGGGGCGCCGTTCGGGAACTTCACCGAGGCGTGCTATTCGTACTACTTCAACCCCGTTCCGCCCGCCGGTGAGCAGTGGGTCCCCTCGGGTCACGTCGACACGGTCGGCCTATCGCCGTTCCCCATGACCTGCGACTATCCCCAGGGAGGGGCGTTCGGGTATGTCGAGTGTTACATCATGGAGTTCACGCTCGACCCGCTCGGCTGGACGGGGAGCGGGCCCGGAAGCGTATCCACGTCGGGACTGAACGTTTCGTTCACCCCGCGGGGGCCCGTCACGGAGACCGCATCGTTCCTACTGTCCGGGTACTGCATGTGGTTCTACGACTACTTCCCGCCCGGGACACCCTACCTCTACTCGTACGGTTGCCAGAACTTCACCGACACGCTCACGATCGCGGAATCGGGGCTCCCCGCGGGCTCGACCTGGGGCGTCACCCTCTCCGGGGCCGCCGGCTCCGGCACGATGCAAGCGCTGGCGGGCCAGCCGATCGTCAACAACACCGCGGCCGTTGGCACCGCGTCGATCTCGGCGTGGAACGTCCCGAGCACCACTCCGGGCGATGTCTGGGTCGGCACCCCCAGCATCGCTTCGCCGATGTTCCTGCCGGCCGCCGGACCCGTAACGATCACGTACACGTTAGAACCGATCGCCTCGATCTCCGTACCGGTGACCGTCACCACCCTCGGGCTTCCGGCGGGACTCGCCGGGAACGTCACCTTCGATGACGTCGGGACGGGGGCGAACACGGCGGTCTCCGCCGTCGCACCGGGCACCACGACCAACCTCTCGGGCGGACAATACACCGTCACGGCGGCCCCGATCATCACGACTGACGGCGTCGAGTACTACCCGAGCGAGATCTACTCGGACATGTCGGTCATCAATGACACGAACCAGAGTGGGAACTCGCCGACGACCATCACCCTGGAAGGACCCACCACCGTCATCCTCGCGTACACCGCCCAGTACTGGGTCGATATCGTCGCGGGCGCGGGCGGTACGGTCTCGCCGTCGAGCCAGTGGGTGTCGGCGGGCGGGACGATCACGCTCTCGGCGACCGCGGACACCGGGTACTCGTTCCTCTACTGGGTCGGCACCGGAGCCGGCTCCACCTCCGGCCCGTCGGCGCTGCTCTCGCGGGTCGCGATCCAGCCGAACGGACCGGTGACGGAGCTCGCGGCGTTCGGCGTGGCCCCGCCGGCGGCGTGGACGGTCACGCTCATCCCGTATGGCATGCCGAACGGGCAGGAGTACTCGGTCAGCATCGGCGGCCAGACCTATTCCGGCGTGGGCAGTTTCCCGATCACCAACCTCTCGACCGGGACGTACACCCTCTCGTTCCCCAACGCATCGACCTCGGGGGTGTCCCCGGTCCTCTACTCGCTATCGAGTGTCACCGCGACGGCCGGTCTCTCCGGGAACCAGCTGACGATCAATGGCGACCTCTCGCTGCTGCCCGTCTATCAGACGAACTACCTGATCGCCGTCTCCGAAACCCCGGGCGGAAGCCTCAACGTTCCGGCCGGCTCGTCCTGGCAACTCTCGAACTCCACCTTCTCGGCAACGGCCACGCCGAGCTCCGGGTACGCCTTTGCCGGCTGGTGGGTCTCGGTCGGCGACGGACCTTCCTCCCTCGCGAGCAACCTCCCGCTGCTTCAGATGGTGGTCACCGGATCCGTGAACCTGGTCGCCCAGTTCGTCTCCGCGCCCGTCGTCCATACCTCCACCTACACGCTCTCGCTCCAGGAGAGCGGGTTGCCTTCCGGCGTGATGTGGCAGGTCACCCTCACCCCCGGGAACGGGGCGTCCGGCACTTCCTCGGTTCTCTCGGCCAGCGGCCTCAACGGCAGCTACGTCCTCAGCGTGGCGATCTCGTACTCCGCCACCGGCGTCCGGTACGTCCCCACCGGTCCGGCCACCCAAACCGTGACGGTGACCTCCAACCAATCGATGCCCATCACGTTCGTGGAGCAGGTCCTCGTCTCCGTATCGACCTCAGGCAGTGGCGGCGCCTCGGGAGGCGGCTGGTACAACGCCACGACCTCCGTGCCGCTCGTGGCCGCCCCGGCGCCCGCGGGCTGGACGTTCGTCGGATGGCAGGGCACGGGCACCGGCAGCTACTCGGGCCCCCGTGCGTCGGAGACGATCACGCCCGCCGGGCCGGTCACGGAGACCGCCACCTACGCCCCGGCGTCCACGACGACGTCAGGCTCCGCCTCCACCCCCTGGACCGATTTCCTGATTCTCGGCATCATCGTCGCGGCTCTCCTCGTCATCGGCCTCGCCGAAGGGTTCCTCTCGGGCCGCAAGCGAAAACCGCCGACCCGCGGCCCGGTGCGCGCCCAGCCCCTGCACCCGGAGGTCGCCCCCTACTCTACCGGAACCCCGGCCCCGCCGAAGTCTCCGGCGGCGCCCGCGCCGAGCGCGCCGGCCTCGCCTCCCCCCGCTACTTGGAACGAGACCTGAGCCGTCGTCCGGTCACCGTGCGCACGCATCGACCTCGGAGGGGTGCGACGCGCCCCCGCGGTCCGTTTCCCGACTCGCGCCCGAATCATCCTCGGGTGGGACGGGCCGGGACCGGTCCGGAGCGTTGACCTGGGCGCGAGAATCGCTCGGGAGGCGCGCGGCCCCCCCGGCGCGGGACCCACCGCTCCGATGGGAGATCCGAATCCCCATATCCCACCGCTGTCGCCCCCGAGACATAACCCCGGAGCACCCCCTTAGAGCGGTACATCTCGCGAGCAATCCGACGGGAATCCGACGGAGGTCTGAGGTGGCCGGAAACTGCCGGGGGCGAACGTTCATAACGAACACGGGGGTGCGTCGGACCGATGTCGCGTCTCGGGATCGTAGCGATCGCCCTCAGCTTGCTGGCCCTCACCGGCGCCGCCCTCGTCGCTCCCGTAGCGGGCACCTCCCCGCACGGAGCGGACGTCGCATCGCCGCCCTCCTCCCCGGCGACGGTCGCGTCGCCCGCGCATCCCAGTCCCTCTGCGGCAGCTACCACGGCTGCCCCGTCCGTCGCGGCACGGACTGCGCTCGCGCATTCGGTGGAGTCGAAGCTCGCCGCTGCCGGCGTCCCGCAGAAGGCGATCTACCTTCCGAACTTCCAGGGCGGCGGTGTACAGACCGGGAACGTCGTCGCGCCAATCACTCGGATCGCTCCCGCGCCGATGGGCCTCGGCGACTTCGGCGTGCGGAACACCACCGGCACTCCTACGCCGTACGTCATCGACAGCACCAGCTGGGAGGGCACGATGACCCTCAACAGCGGCGATTTCTTCTACATCGATAACGACGGGCCCGACACGTTCGGTGTGCAACTGAACGCCGTGCTCGCCAACGTCACCGTCTACGGGGCCCAGCACAACGTCTACTGGATCCAGGACGTCATGTTCTACACCCCGAGCAACCACTCGCTCCAGTTCATCGACAACATCTGGAACCTCTCCAGCACCAACATGGCCGAGCCGGCGAGCACCTTCTACTCCTACAACGGCACGCCGTCCGCGTCGGAGTACTACTACGACCTGGGACCGACGTTCAACGTGGGTTTCCCGTTCACGGTCCATCTCTTCGTGAACTCGAGTATCACGAACATCAGCTCGAAGTCGTACTCGACCGTCCGATTCGGCTACGAGGTCGTCCCCTCGTTCGGTCAACGGATCCAGTCCGGCGTCTACGACACCGTGCTCTTCAATTCCAACATCGCCGCCGGTCCGGCGGTGCCCGACCCCGAGTTCCAGGTCAACGGAGGGCACCTCACGCCGACGAACTTCCTGCTCTACGACTCCGAGCTCATGATCGGCGGGCCCGGAGGTGGCAGCACGACCCAGATCTACGCGATCAACGGGTCGATGCAGATCGCCTACCTCAACCATCCGGCCGGCCAGTACGTCCTCGACCCGACCGCTTGGGACGTCGGAACCGACACGGGCGAGACCTCGGAGGGAGTCGCCGAGTCGTACACCACCGCAGGGACGGTGGACCTCGGGGGCGGGCCATCGCTCATCCTCCCGCTCTGGAACGCGACGCCCGGTGGGAACGTGGGCCGTCTCACGCTGACCGGTTCGGTCACTCCGGACAACGCGTTCGTGTTCCTCTCGACCGGGTCCACGTTCAACATCACGAGCGCGGAGTGGGCGCCGATCCTTCCGGGCGGCTCCTACACCTTCTACCTGCCGCCGGGAAGTTACTCCGGCGTCGCGATGCTCGCCGACCACACGACCCGCGACCTCTCGTACCACGGGGTCGCCGGCGGGACCTCTCGGGTCGCCATCTCGATGCCGTACAACGTCGCGGTCGGGGTCGATACTCCGCTCTTCGCCTGGAACAACGCGCAGCTCGCGAACCTTTCCACGAGCGGAGCCGGAACCCTCGGCAGTCCCTACATTCTGTACAACAATCAGTACGCGCCGTTCTCTCCCCTGTTCGGTGAGGTGAACGACTTCCTGTTCCAGGTCTTCCCCGGGGTGCTGGTCTCGCAGACCACCGCCTACTTCGACCTCTACGCGCCGCCGCCGTTCACGGTCGTCTACCCGGCCGCCCTCGGCGCCGAGCTCGGGGCCGCCGGCGTCCCCAATACGAACCAACTCCAGATCGAGTTGTACAACACGACGCACGGCACGATCTCGGACGGGTCCGACATCGGCGGGTGGATCTACTATCAGCAGGACGGCTTCCCGATGCCGTACTATCCCGACGGGGAGATCGTCCTCTGGGGCGCGACCGATACCTTGGTCGCGGACAACGTCTTCCAGGACGACGGCGTGGGGATCGCCCTCCTGCAAGGGTCGGGCAACGTCATCTTCGGGAACGAGTTCCTCAACGCGCCGTTGAACCCGATCAGCTACCCGTTCCAGTTCGGGATCTGGGAGTTCGAGTCGGGGGACCTGATCTACAACAACGCGTTCGACACGACCGCCACCGCGTTCTCCCCCAGCTACAACATGTATGACGGGGACACCCAGACGAACCGGAACTCCTGGAACCTCAGCGGCTGGCAGCCCGCGAACACGGTCCGCGTCGTGAACGGCTTCGACCTGAGCGGCAGCATCACCGGAGCGCCCGCGGTCTGCGGGAACTGGTGGTACGACTACACCCCGGGCAGCGCACTCCCGTACAATGAACCCCTCGGAGGAGGTGCCCCGTACATCGCGACCGGTGGCGACTACTGCCCGGAGGGACCGAGCGGAGCGGTCGGCTACACGGTGAGCTTCTCGGAGACCGGACTCAGCTCGGGGACCTGGTCCGTGGCGCTCGCCGGGGTCGGTCAGAGCGCCTCCGCCGGGTCGTCGATCACCTTTGCGATGCCCAACGGCACCTGGCACTTCACGGTCGGGGCCGAGACGGGTCTCGTCGTCAGCCCGGCCTCCGGGACGGTCACCGTCTCTGGCGCCTCGCAGAACGTCCCGCTCGCCTTCTCCGCCTCCTCGGGAGCTCCGTTCGTGTACCTGGCGACGGTCTCGGTCACGGGCCTTCCGTCCGGAACGGCATGGTCGGTCACGGTCGGTTCCGCGGCCCTCCACTCGAACGGATCGTCGGTTTCTCTCACCGAGGCGAACGGCACCTACGATTACTCGGTGAACCCGGTCAGCGACTACACGACCGCGAACCCGAGCGGGTCGTTCGTCGTCGCGGGGGGCCCTGCGAGCGCCGCCGTGGCCTTCACGGCGGACCCGGGGTGGCTGAACGCGACCGTGGCGCCGGGAACGGCGACGGTCACGGTCGATGGCCAGGCGGCCCCGCTGACCTCGGGCGCATTCTCCCTGCAAGAGATGCCGGGGACGTATGCGATCGTGGTGAGCGCGACCGGCTACGCTCCGTACTACAACAACGTCAGCGTCCTCGCGGCCCAGGGGAACTCGCTCTCGATCCACCTCACCGCGACCACGACGTCCCCGGGGAGCGGTAGTGGGAGTACGAACTCGACCGCCGCGGCGACCTCCGGGTCGGGCCTTTCGTCCGACCAGTTCTACGGGCTCATCGGTGCGCTGATCATCGTCGCCTTGGCGATCATCATCGCCGCGTTGCTCCTGCGGCGTCGCAACGGCGGCGCCGCGACCCCCGCGGAGGAGTACGAGCCGCCCGCAGCGGAAGCTCCGCCCGAAGAGGTCGTACCGGAAGGCATGTATCGGCAGCCCGCGCCCTACGACGAGTCCCAGCCCTGATCAGAGGCCCGGCGACCCACGAACGCCGGCGCCACGCGCGCCGGAAGCTCGGCTCGGTTGCCGTGAACCGGAGGGCGATGTCGGAGTGGTCCTGCTCCGCGGCTAGTCGCCGGACCCGGCGGTCCATCGAAGGGAGTTCCCGCCGTCGACGACCAACGTCTCTCCCGTCACGAACCGGGCCATCTTCGAAGCGAGGAAGACGACCGCCGCCGCGACGTCGTCCGGCTCTCCCCAGCGTCCGCGGGGGATGGTGTGCTGGATCGACTCCCGAGTCCGCGGCGACTCGTGGAGCTTGGCCGTCAGGTCCGTTCGCACCCACCCCGGCGCCACGGCGTTGACGCGAACACTGGGAGCCAGGGCGAGCGCGAGGCTTCGGGTCAAGGAAAGCAGCCCGGCTTTGGCGACGGAGTAGGCGAGGGAGTCGGGGTCGGCGAGCAGACCCGAGATCGAGGAGATGAACACGACCGACGCACCGGAAGGCGCAAAGTGCGGGCGCGCGGCACGGACGAGGGAGTACGGACCCACGAGGTTGGTCTCCAGCGTCTCCCGCCACGCCTGAAGGGAGACCGCCTCCCACCCCGTCGGTCCGCCGATCCCGGCGTTCCCGACGAGGATGTCGACCCGCCCCAGCTTCAGCCGGGTGCTCTGCACGAGGTCGTCGGCCTCCTCGGGCTGCGCGGCATCGCTCGGGAGGGCGAGCGCGCGACGTCCGAGGCGCTCGACGGCCGCGCCGACCTCCCGCGCCGCACGACCCTCCTTGTGGTAGCTGAACGCGACGTCCGCGCCCTCGGCGGCCAGCGCGAGCACGATCGCCTTCCCGATCCCCCGGGAGCCGCCGGTCACGAGGGCGACCTTGCCGGCGAACTGCGGCGTCTCGCTCATCGGAGGGTGACCCCCCCATCGACGCCCAGGACGAGGCCCGTGACCCAGTCGGCCTCCAAGCTCAGGAGGTACCGCACGGCGGGCGCGATGTCGTCCGGGTCGCCCCAGCGCGCGAGGGGCGTCGCCGTCACGATCGCGGCATGGAATGCCGGGTCCTCGTGCCCGCCGCGGTTCATGTCGGTTCGAATGAAGCCGGGCGCCACCGAATTGACCCGGATCCTGGGGGCGAGCTCGAGCGCGAGCGCGCGCGTGAGCTGCTCCACGCCTGCCTTCGCCGCCTGGTAGGGAGCGCCGCCGACCCCGGCATGGGCTCCCATCACCGACGACACGGTGACGACGCCCGGATGGAGGCTCTTGCGCAGGTACGGCAGGGCAGACTGGACCGTCCGGAACGTGCCTTCGAGGTCGGTTCGCACGACGCTCTCGAAGTCGGCCCGGCCCACGGCCTCGACGAGGTCCCCGCGATAGACCCCGGCGGAGGTCACCACCCCATCCAGTCGGCCCTTCCACTCCCCGGCGGCGCGAACCATTCGCGCGGCCGCCTCCGGGTCCGAAACGTCGCCGGAGTAGACTCGCGCGTCGCCGCCGGCGTGGACGAGGGCGGCCCGGAGGGACTCCGCGGCGGCCGCGTTCGCCCGATGGTGGACGGCGATATCTGCGCCCGCCCGACCCAATTCGAGCGCGATCGCCCGACCGATGCCCCGCGAGGCACCGGTCACGAGGACGACGCGTCCGGAGAGGTCGAACACGCACCGTACAAGCACGTCGGCGGGGAAAACCCTACTGCCGGGGGAAGGGACGGACGCAGGCCCGAAAGTGGGCACGGAAAGGGTGGGTCGAGCGAAACGGACGGGCGCGTGCCCGTGGCGCTCGCCGGCCTACGGCTTCTTCTTGTTCTGGCACCCGCACGTGTCGCACATTGCCGTCCTCGCTCCGGAGCAGGGGTCTCGACCTAATGAACCCCTGCGTCGGGGCGGCCGGGGCGGTCTCGCTCAGATGGGGATGAACGAGTGCGCGACGATGAGGGCGATGAACAGGATGGAGATCGTGTTCACGACCTTGATGAGCGGATTGATCGCGGGGCCCGCGGTGTCCTTGGTCGCGTCGCCCACGGTGTCCCCGACGATCGCGGCCTTGTGCGCTTCGGAGTGTTTGCCTCCGAAGTGGCCACTTTCGATGTATTTCTTGCCGTTGTCCCACGCCGCACCGCCGGTCGTCATCGTCAGAGCGAGCGGGAAGCCCGACACGATGACCCCGAGCAGCAGGGCCGCGAGCGCGACCGGTCCGAGCAGGAATCCGACGAGGAGCGGCGTCGCGACCGCGATGATGGCGGGGACCGCGAGCTGTCGGATCGCCGTGACCGTTACGATGTCCACGCACTTTCCGTAGTCCGCCTTCGCCGTGCCGGCGAGCAGGCCGGGGATCTCCTTGAACTGGCGGCGGATCTCGAAGACCATCCGCTCCGCGGCGATCCCGACGGCGTTCATGAGGAACGACGTGAAGAAGAACGGCAGCACCGCGCCGATGACGAGGCCCGCGACGACGAGCGGCGTGCTGAGCGTCAAGAGCGAGGTGAACACGGCCCACGGACGGCCCCAGGAAGACGCTGCGGCGAACGTGTAGGCGGCGAACAGGGCCAGGGCGGCCAGGACCGCCGAAGCGATCGCATATCCCTTGGTGATCGCCTTCGTCGTGTTGCCGACCGCGTCGAGCGGGTCCGTGATCGCCCGGGCCTCGTCGGGGAGGTGGGCCATCTCCGCGATCCCGCCGGCGTTGTCCGTGATCGGTCCGAACGCATCGATGGCGATGATCATCCCCGTGACCGAGAGCATGCTCGCGGCAGCGAGTCCGATCCCGTAGAGTCCGAGGTACGCGTTGGGGGCGACCGAGGAGCCGTTCCAGCCCGCGGCCGCGTACGCGATCAAGGTCCCGGCGACGACCACAATGCCGGGCATCCACGCGGACTCCAGGCCGACCGAGAGTCCGCTGATGACGGTCGTCCCGGCTCCGGCCTGGGCCGACTCCGCAATCTTGTGGACGGGCCGGTAACTCGCGCTCGTGTAGTAGTCGGTGATGACGACGATGAGGATCATCACGATCAGGCCGACCGCGGTCGCAACGAAGATCCCGATGTTGCCGTTCATGAAGTAGTAGTCCAGCAGATACAGACCCAGTACTCCGACGGCCGTCGTCGCCCCCAGGCCCTGGTAGAGGGCCCCCATGATCGACCCTTTCGCCCCCATCCGGACGAAGAACGTCCCGACGATGGTCGCGACGATCGCCCAGGCGCACACCAGGAGCGGGAACAGCACCGCGTTGGGGAACATGGTGAGCAGCAAGGGGTAGACCGAGGGCTTGCTGATCAGGAACGCGAGGAGCATCGCGGCCATCGCGGTGACCACGTACGTTTCGAACAGGTCGGCCGCCATCCCCGCGCAGTCGCCGACATTGTCGCCGACGTTGTCCGCGATGACTCCGGGGTTTCGAGGGTCGTCCTCCGGGATACCCGCCTCGACCTTTCCCACGAGGTCCGTCCCGACATCCGCGCCCTTCGTGTAGATGCCGCCGCCGACCCGTGCGAAGAGGCTCATGAGGGAGGCCCCGAACAGCAACCCGACCATGTCGAGGACGTTCCCGCCGAACGCCCAGTAGAATCCCACGAGTTCCAGGAGGGCGAGGCCCGCGACGGAAAGGCCCGTCACGCTGCCGCCCCGGAAGGCGAAGCTCATCGTCGAGGCCAGGTTCCCGCCCCGGGCCCGAGCCGCGGTCCGGACGTTCGCCCGAACGCTGACGAACATGCCGACCGCGCCCGCGAGAGCGCTCCCGGCGACGCCGAAGAGGAAGCCGACCGCGAGCAGAACCCCGTTCCCGGAGAAAGCGACCGCGATGACCGCCGCCAGGATCACGGCGACGATGAACACGACCGTGTATTCCCGGCGCAGGAAGGCGTTCGCACCCTCCCGGATCGCCGACGAGATCTCCCGCATCCGGTCGTCGCCCTCGTCCTCCCGGAGGACCAGCGCGGTCTGGACGCCCGCGTAGGCCAGACTGAGGATCGCCGCCAAGAAGATCAGGAGTTCCAGTTGGTTCGTGGATAGGTCCATCGAGTGCCCTCGAAATTCGAGGGCGGCTGGGCCGGGCGCTTAATAAAGCCTTGCGGGCGGGCTCCGGACCCCCGTCTCCCCTGCGACATGGGTCTTATATTCCGAAAGACGCCGAATGGTACCGGATGATCCCTTCGCCCGCCCCCGGAGACAGCAACCAGCGACGCTCCCGAGTGACCTGCGCGGTCTGCGGCCGGCCGGTCGAACTTGCCCGCCTGCGGGAGCACCTGCGCTCCGAGCACGGTTCGAGCAGCGCCGAGCTGGATACGATCTACCTCAATGCCCGGATCGAGGCGAAGCGCACCCGGCGGTCCCAGACCCGTTAAGGGTCGAACTCGCGTCGGCGGATCCGATCGAGCGCGTGGGCCGTGAAATCGGCCCGCGAGAGCGTGCGGCTCTCCTTCGAGCCGCGGGTGCGGACGGCGACTACGCCTTCGGCCGCCTCCTTGTCCCCGAGCACCAAGACGTACGGGATACGGTCGACCTCGGCGGTCCGCACCCGTTTGGAGATCGACTCCTCGGGGGCTGCCACTTCCACTCGCATGCCGTTGTTTCGGAGCTCCTCGGCGAGCCCGCGGGCCGCGGCATCGTGTCGCTCCGACACCGGGAGCACCCGCACCTGGACCGGTGCGAGCCAAGGCGGGAAACGGCCCCCGCAGTGTTCGATGAAGACGCCGAGGAACCGCTCCCAGGAGCCGAGGATGGTCCGGTGGATCACCACGGGCGTGTGCATCTGGCCGTCCGGGCCCTGGTATTCGAGCCCGAATCGGAGCGGCATCTGATAGTCGAGCTGGACGGTTCCCGTCTGCCAGGGACGACCGAGCGAGTCTCGGACGTGGATGTCGATCTTCGGCGCATAGAAGCCGCCTTCTCCCGGGGAGACGCGATACTCCACCCCCGACTCCTTGAGGACCTTCTCCAGGGTCGCCTCCGCGCGGTCCCAGACCGCGGACTCTCCCAGGAACGTCGCCGGTCGGGTCGACAGCTCGTACGACCAGGTGAGTCGGAAGGTGGTGAACGCCTGTCGGATCCACTCGAGGAGGTGGCGGAGCTCCTCCTCCACCTGCTCTTCCGTGAGGAAGAGGTGCGCGTCGTCCTGAACGAGCTCGCGCACCCGCGTGAGACCGTGGAGCGTGCCGCTGGGCTCGAGCCGGTGGAGCGGCGCGAACTCCGCGAGGCGCATCGGAAGCTCCCGGTAGCTTCGCGTGCGCGAACGGAAGATCAGCATCGAGCCGGGACAGTTCATCGGCTTCCAGCCGAAGGTCCGGTCGTCCAGTACCGAGAGGAACATGTTCTCCCGGTAGTGCTCCCAGTGTCCGCTCGTTTCGTACACGGACTGGGCGAAGAGGAGCGGCGTCCGGATCTCCGAGTAGCCCGACGCCTTCAGATGCTCGGTCACGAACTTCTCGAGTTCGCGGACCATCACCATCCCCTTCGGGAGCCAGAACGGGAAGGCGGGCGCTTCGTCGAGGAACATGAACAGTTCCTGCTTGGCCCCGACCACGCGGTGGTCTCGGGCTTCGGCCTCGGTCCGAAGTTTGAGGTAGGCCTCCAACTCCGGCCGGGTAGGGAATCCCACCCCTCGAACTCGCTGCAGCGACACTTTCGCGTCGCCCTCTCCATGCTCGATCGCCGAGAATCCGAGCACGTGAACCCCCTCCAGCCAGTGGGTGTCCGGCACGTGCGGCCCCCGACAGAGGTCGATGAACGTACCGGTCTCGTAGATCGAAACGGGCTCACCCTCCGGGACCTCGGCGATGTAGCGGAGCTTGTAGGGGTTCTTCGCGAACAGCTGCTGCGCCTCCGCCTGGGAGACCTCTCGGCGAGTGAATCGGTCTCGAGCCTCGATCGACCGGCGCATCGCAGTTCGGGCGAGGTCGAGGTCGGCGGGTAGAAGGGGTCGGACCGCGAAGTCGTAGTAGAATCCGTCCTCGGTCGGCGGCCCGACCGTGGGCAACGCTTCCGGAATGGTTTCGACGAGGGCTTTCGCGACCAGATGGGCCGCGGAGTGCTGGAGGACGTCCCGACCCGCTCGGTCCTGGAACGTCAGGGGTGCGATCGTCGCGTCTCGCTCTACTGCGGTCGCAAGGTCCACCGGCCGACCGTCGAGCAGCGCGGCCAGGAACGTCGACGACCGGTCGGGGGCCCACTCCGCAAGGAACTCGCCGATCGTCCTGCCCCTCGGACCTTCTCGCCGATGGCCGTCCGGTAGGGTGACGGTAACGTGCCCCTCGACCACCCTCACCGCACCCCCGGGCGCGCCGACCTCGCACGAGTCTAAAAGTCTTCGTTCAAACTCGAACGAACGAATCTCAGGAAGCACCCGGGGCCGAATCCGGCGAACCCGATATGCCTCCGGCGATGCG
>Ga0070761_10000754_pt1 | contig 20519 bp, 15 predicted proteins | sample HubBroMetageREF1_FD_66724 | JGI IMG/M metagenome (GOLD analysis project Ga0070761, IMG submission 66724) | Reference soil microbial communities from the Hubbard Brook experimental Forest, New Hampshire, USA - Hubbard Brook CCASE Soil... | ecosystem: Environmental > Terrestrial > Soil >... | reverse complement strand
ACTGAAATCCGCGGTCGCCGCGCTCGGCCTGACCGCGCTGACCGCCGCCCAGGCCAGCCCGGAACGGCTGAACTGGCTGGTCCGCGACCACTGGGGCATCGAGGCCAACCACTGGCTGCGCGACCTGGACTGGGACAAAGACCGCTCCCAGCTCCGCCGCGGCTCGGCACCCCAGATCATGGCAGGCCTGCGCAACCTCGCCACCGGGCTGATCCGCGCCAGCGGCCGCACCCAGATCGCCCCGACACTGCGGTGGGTAGCACGCAACCCCGCCCGCGCCCTGCTATTCCTCGGCCAGACTGCCTGACCAGCAATTCCTACTTTGCGCACCGCCGTGGGTGCCTCGGCCTCATCGATCCCTCGCTTGTAAGCTACCGGCGCGCTCAACTTCAAGCCCAGCTTCAAGGCGACATGGCAATGGTCTTAGGCTCAGTACTCCGCCACTGGCACATGACTGAGAGCGGCTACGGCTACTGTCCCCGCGGCCACGGCAACAGCCTGGACTCACATTGGTAGGCCTCGCAGTTCGAGTGACCACATCGGTGTGACGAGTTGCAAGGAGTTCAATGCCGGTCGTTGGCCGCAGGTCATAGTGGCCTGTATTGGTCGCATGAGGTCGCTGCCGGACGGTCAGGTTGCTGAATTTCCCGCCGTACGGGGTGGGTGCTGAGACTACCCGACATAAATCGTCTTCCCTGCGTTGAACGAATCCGCTGGCAAACCACTGGACAAGCGTGATTGCAAGGGTCACGGCAGCTTCGGTCTCTGTGAGGAGTTGATCTCGGGTATCTGGTCCGCCAGCATGACGCGATCGCTGCGCAGTCCACAGAAGTTCGTACCCTGAAGGGTGCGTCGAGCGCATCTGGATCTTGCGTCACCACAGCTAGCGTAGGGGCAGCCAGGCGAGTTGGTCTGTAGGCCGGGTCCTGTGCAGGCAGTTCCCTGACCTTGGCGAATGTGCCGCGTATGCGGTCTGACCTGCGGCCGAGATCACGGCGGTTCTCGTCGGTTCTCGGTAGATCGCGAGGTGGTGTGCACGGAATGTGCCCGACCGCGACGGTGATGGAGTCCTGTTCCATGGCTTGCCAGAGGCCGAACGGATGGGGGGGCATGCCGTTGCTGCACTGTGTCGCTCGAGACCTGCTCAACTGTTGTTCGATATGCTGTCACGAGTTTGGCCGTCCGATCGAACGTAGCCACGGGGGACCTTCTTGAAGATCAAGTGGAATCATCAAGGGCTTCAGCAACTGGCCGAGGAGGCAGGTAGGCAGGCAGCTGATAAGGCTCAGGACGTCTATGACCGCGTTCTGAGCGTGGCGGTAGGTAAGAGTCCACAGGACGTGAAGGACCTTCTTGACCGGGAGTGGGAGTCTGAGTTCGGAACAGTACCGACTGACCCAGATCTCACGAATGTTGCACGCGAGCTGGCCTCAGGACACCGGGTCGAAGTTCGAGTTGGACCCGCGACTGGGCTCTAGGCCTGAGTTCGAGCTGCCATTCCGGTGCCCAACGGAGCTATACGAGACTCCCACCGCGCCGCCTGGCTGGACTACGACAGTGACCTTGCCCGTTATCGAAGGCACCCCTGATCCGCCTGCAGGTGGATCACCTGCCCGGTGACCGGGACCCCGGCGGTGTGGCTGTGGTCCTCGGCTGTCGGGAACGCGCTGCCGCGCGGCATGACACGCATGCGCAACGGGCCTACGGTCTGGGGAAATCTGCAAGCTCTCAGCGCTCATACCGCGCTGACGCCAGCACCGGCGGAAACCAGCCCGCCCGAACCCGGTAGTACAGCCCCCGCGTCGCCGACAAGGAAACATTCCCGGGGTGCCGGAAAGAGGTGTCCCCGTCCGGGGCTGTCACGGCAAATTGCCGTGCCCGAGTCAGAGCTCAAAGCGCAGCAGGGGAGGCCGGTCCGGAATCGCGCCGCGCGACGCCGGCCAGGACGTGGCCGACGCGGCGGACCGGCACTGGCCGGGGCATCCATTCCCGCCAGGTCTGCGCTTCGGCTACCCCGGGGCCGGTAAGGTCCCACCCGGTGAAGAACGAGGTGATGTCCGCTAGCGGGTGGTTGACGAACTGCCCGGCGGTGTACTGGGCGGCCAACTGCTTGGCTAGCATCTCGTCGTCGTAGCGGGCGACCGAGACGATCAGGCAGCTGCCCGCGGCTACCAGCTGCCGGTATCCGGAGGTCACCTGCCGTGCGGTCGGGGCGTCCACGAAGTGCAGCACCGCGCCGAGGATGACCGCGACCGGGGCGGCCGGGTCGATGACCGCGCGCAGCTCGGGATGGGCCAGCACGGCGGCCGGATCGGTCAGGTCGGCCGCCACGGCGGCCACGCCGTCGCCGGTGGCCATCAGCGCCCGGGCGTGGGCCAGCACCATCGGGTCCAGGTCGACGTAGGCGACCCGGGCGGCCGGGCTGGCCGTCCGGGCGGCCTGATGGGTGTTCACCGCCGCGGGCAGGCCCGAGCCCAGGTCGAGGAACTGGCCGATGCCCTGGGAGGCGGCCCAGGCGACGGCCCGGGTCAGGAACGCCCGGTTCTCCCGGACCATGGCGGCCAGCGGCGGGTAGATCTGTAGCAGTCGCTCGGCTTCGGCCCGGTCGGCGCGGAAGTGGTCCTTGCCGCCCTGCCAGTAGTCGTAGACCCGGGCCATGTTCGGCGCGCGGGGATCGAACTGCGAGGTCATCGCCGGGTCTCCATGTGGTCTGCATGCTGGTCCCGGTCGAGGTTCGGGCGGGCGCGGAGGGTTGCCCCTCGCGGGGGATGGTCCCGGCACCCCGTCGTGCGTCGTAGGCTCCCGGCCGCCCCGGCGGTCAGCTCGCCGCCTGGGACGCCCGGTGCGGCTGTGCCCGCGCGGTCACTGAGGTTGCTCATGTTGGTTGAGCCTGCCGGAATCCGGCCAGGCCGCCACCTCCACGCGGCGGCGCGATTCGCACCCTGGTCTATCCTGTCCTGGCCTGCGCGGACGCGGGCCGACCAGTGGTGTTTCACCCGCATTGGCCTCAGCGTGAACCCCGGGAGTCCGTTCAGCACGGCGCAGGTGAGCCCTGGCGCGTCTGCTAGTTCAGGGCGGCAGGTGCTCGGGTGAGGTGCTGATCAGCAGTGGCAGGTGATCGGATCCCTCGGCCTGCAGGACGGTGGTGTGCGCGGTGATGCCGGGGACGGTGATGCAGTAGTCGATGGGTTCGGCGGGCTGGCGGGCTGGATAGGTGGGCTGCGGGAGTGGCGGTAGGCGGATGTCCCGGCTGTCGACGAAGCAGTTTTGGGGTGGTGCGTTGAAGTCGCCGCAGATGAGCCAGGGGGCGTCGAGCCGGGGGACCATCTGCTGGAGCTTTCCGGCCGCGGCGGCCCGGTCGGCGGGGTTGCCGCGCGGGAGGTGGGTGCTGCCGACCCAGAAGGCCGCGCCGCCGAACGCGAGCCGGGCCAGGGTGGCTGACCGCGGTTCGGTGGGTTCGGTCCGGTCGTAGGGCCGGTCCGGGGTGAACAGCTGCCAGTGCTGGACCGCGGTGACCGAGATGCGGGCGAGCAGCGCATTGCCGAATCCGCCCGCAGACGCGCCGGTGCCGAATTCGAAGCTCGGGCAGAAGATCCATGTATACCCGCAGCTGGCCGCGACCTGGCTGAGGATCAGGGGGGTGCTCCAGGTCTCGTCGACTTCGGTCAGTGACACGACGTGCGGGTGGGTGTGGCTGATCAGCTTGATGACGGCGCCGGTGTTGAGCGTGCCGGCTTCGTCACGCCAGGAATGGATGTTCCAGTGCAGGATGCGCACGTCCCCGGCGTCGCCGTGGGGCATGCGGCTGGCATCCGGCATCGCCGGGTCTCAACCGGGGACTTGGCAGCGGGCGGCCAGCGCACGGATCTTCGCGTTCCGGCTGCTGCGCGGCAGGAGCTCACCGAGGAGGTCGCGGGTGAGGCGGTGATGGCGGACCTCGTCGGGCGCGGCCTGTTCGGCCTCGGCCAAGGCGTCTTCCGCGGCTCGCGGGTTCCCGGTCTGGGCGTGACAGCGGGCGACGTCGATCAGGAACCGGGCGTGCCGTTCTGCGAGCCCAGCAGGCAGGGCTATCGGCCGGGCGGGGATGGCACGTACGGCCTCCGCGGGACGGCCGAGTTCCAGCGGGATGACCACGGCGTGGATCGCGATGTTCGCGGGCCCGAACATGGTCCCCAGCGTAACGAGGTCTTCGCCGGCCTCCTCGGCGTAGGCGGCGGCTGCCTTCAGCGCGGTGTAGGCCTCGTAGGCATCGCAGCGGCGGGCGGCGGCGGCCGCCGCGCTGAGCATGGCGCCGCCCCGCAGGCATAGCAACTGACGGCGGTCGGCCTGCGGGGCTGCGTCCAGGTGCGCGGTGGCTAGCAACGCGATCCGGCCGGCGTTCTCTAGGTTCCCGGCCCGCATGTGTACCTCGGCCAGGCACCGGGTCGCGGCGGCGGCACGCAGACCGTCACTAGCCGCCGTGGCCGAGTTCACCGCCCGGGTCGCCGCGACCCAGGCGGCGGCCGGGCTGTCGGCTTTGATCAAGGTCCACCCGGCGACCGCGTACAGGTCGGACAGGATGCGGGCGGCGTCGGCGTGCTGGTTATCACTGCGGGCGTGCACCCGGGCGAGCTCGGCCAGCCCGATCAGCCGGGGCAGCAACCGGGCCAGCGCTGTGTAATCCGACCTCAGCTCTGCGGCGGCCGCCGCCGTCCGGGCCTGGCCCAAGTCGCCCAGGACGCCGGGAATGCCCGCCGGATGCCGGTCCAGGTCCGAGCCTGTCACCTGGCGCATGACGGAGGCCGGATCCAGGACCGCGTCGTAGATCCCCGCCGCCCACGGCGGGATGACCGGGCGGGACAGGGCGGCGGCGGTGACCGAGGCCGGCGCGGCGGCCAGCGCGGTCAAGGTTCCGGTATCAGCGAGGAGCGTCCGGCGGGTCAGCGCAGCCGCGGGGTGACCGTCTTCTTCCCGCACCTGCAGGCCGGGCGTGGGAGCGGAGCCGGCCGCGGGCTGCGGCGTGATCCGACCGGCATCTGCGGTGTCGGCGTAGGCGGCCTTGTCGGCGTCCGGCATGCAGGCCAGGTCGCGGGCGTCGACGAGCTGGTCCCACGTCGTCCCGTAGGCCTGGGCCAGCACCGTCAGCGCCCTGACCGGCGGGCGGACGCCGCCGTCGGGCCACTTCTCGTAATCGCCGATCCGGTTGCCGCGCATCGGCGCCCGCGGGTTGCCGGTGATCTCATTGAACCGGGTGGCGGCCTGCGTCTGGGACAGCTCGGCGGCATACCGCCATGCCTGCCGGGGCCGCATGCCGCACCGGCCGAGGTCGGCGGCGACCTGGGACACCAGCTGCGGCCCTGTGATCCCGGCCGCGACAAGCGACCGGCGCAGCTGGTCCCGGTACGGCCTGCTGCCTGGCTTGCCGCGTGTGGCCACGGTATCCCTCCGGCCCCTTCCATCGTGCTGGCCCTGTCCCTGATTGTGCCCGGCTGCCTGCGCCCAGGCGAACAGCGCCGCTGCCGCAGCGCCTGCCCGGATGGGGTATTTTCCCGGGCTGGCGGGTAACGGTCCAGGCCGCGCGCCTGCCGGGCGCGGGTGAAGTTGCGCGCGCGGCGGGGGCGCTGCGCTGGCCGCGCCGCTGGATGCTGGTGTCCGTGGAGGCTGCGCAGACCCTGGCGGACTATCTCGGGCAGCGGGACCGGGACGGTTCGCCGTGCTGAGGTTCCGGAAGGTCCATGGTGCCGGGAACGACTTCATCGTGTTCGCCGACCCGCCGACAGGCCAGCCCTGGGCGGATGCGGCCCGGCAGCTGTGCGCCCGGCGGACCGGCATCGGCGCCGACGGTCTGGTGGTCAGCACCCGGCTCGGCCTGGCTGCGTTCGAGGTCAGCTGCTTCAACGCCGACGGGTCATCCGCCACCATGTGCGGGAACGCGCTGCGCTGCGCCGCGTTCTGCGCGGCTCGTGATCACGGCGCTCAGGAGATGACCCTGGTCATGGCCGAGGCTGAGCACCGCGGGGTGGTCAGCGGCGACGAGGCCGCAGTCACCGCGCAAGCCGGTCCCGTCATGCCCGGGCAGGTCCGGGTGACATGGGACGGGAAAGCCTTCGCGTTCGACGCGGTTCATACCGGGACCGAGCACGTGGTCGCCATCGTCGATGACCTGGACGACCTCGACGTGCCAGGGTGCGGGCGCTTCGTCCGGCATCACCGGTCGCTGGCCCCGCTCGGGGCGAACGTGAATTTCGTCCAGGTGACCGGGGCCGGCTCGGTCCGGATCCGGACCTACGAGCGGGGCGTGGAGGCCGAAACCTTGTCGTGTGCCAGCGGCGCCGTCGCCGCTGCCGTCGTGGCCTGGGCCCGGCACCTGACCGGAGATGGCCCGCTGACCGTGCACAACAGCACCCGGACTCCCCTGACCGTCCGGCCCGGCCCCCAGACCGGGAGCCACGCGAGCTGGTGGGTGAGCGGGCCGGTCGCTGTCGTCTTCCGCGGTGAGCTGTGATCCTCCCGGTCATCAGCGCGGCCGACCGCGGCCGCCTGATCGAGCAGATCCGGTACCTGGGGGGCTGGGCGACGCGCTGGGCGAGCCAGCTCAGCGTCGCGCTGGTCTACGGCGGGGTGTCGGCCGAGGACCAGCTGTACCTGGCCAAGAGCCCGCCCGGGCAGCTGTCAGTCACGGCACTGTCCGACGCGCTGACCGCCCTCGGCGCGCGGTTTTCGGTCCTGGACCCGTGCCGCCCGGGGTTCATCCAGGACCTGGCCGGCTTTGATGTCGCGCTGCCGAACTTGCACGGCCCGTTCGGCGAGGACGGGCGCCTGCAAGGGCTGCTGGACTACCTGCGCACGCCATACTGCGGCAGCGGCGTGTCCGCATCGGCGATCGCCGCCGACAAGATCCTGTGCAAGCGGATGATGGAGTCCCTGGGCATCCCGACGCCCGGCTGGCGGATCTGGCCCGGTCCGCTCGCTGCGTGGCCCGGCCATCCGGTTATGGTAAAACCCCGCATGGGCGGCTCCAGCGTGGGAATGACCCTGGCCTGCGATCAGGGCGACCTGCACGCCGCGATCAAGCTGGCCGACGCCGACGACCCGCCCGGCGTGCTGATCGAGGACTACGTCCTGGGCCTGCCGGTGACCGTCGGCCTGCTGGAGCTGCCCGGCGGCATCCTGGTGCTCCCGCCGCTGGCCACCCGCGTGTCCGACGCGGACTTCTACGACGCTGCCGCCAAGCTCGGTACCGGCGCCGCGGTCTCGTACGATGACCCGGGCCTGCCTGGGCCGGCCCTGGCCGCCCTCACCGCGCACGCCCTAGCCCTTTGGGACGGGCTGGGCTGCCGGGGCATGGCCCGGGCCGACTTCATCATCACCGAGTACGGGGAGGTCAACGGCCTTGAAGTGAACACAACTCCTGGCATGTCGTACGGATCCAACTTCCTCACCGCGGCCGGCCGGTGCGGGCTGCGCCCCGCCGATGTCGTCGCGGCGATCCTGCACGAGGGCCTGACCCGGCCGCGATACGATGCACCGCTACCGGTCCCAGCTTTCACTGCCCGGCCGGCCCAGGAAGGCCCGCCGTGCTGAGCGCGAAGGAGAACCGCCCCGTGTCCCGCCTCCACCAGGTGCCAATGTGCCGCCAGCGCATCGACGCCGGCGAGTGGGACGCACACGGCGGCGCCGTGCTCGGCGACCGCGCCGAATGGTCTGACCGCGCCTGCGGCATGGCCGCGCTGCGGATGATCCTGCTGGCCTACCGCTGCACCGCGCCGTCCCTGACCGAGCTGGTCAGGCTCGGCGTGCACGACGGCGCCCTGACCGACCAGGGCTGGCTGCACGCTGGCATCGCCCGCCTCGCCGAAGGCTTCGGCATCCCCGCCCGCGCGCTGGCCGCCGGCGCCCCGGACCTGCCCGGGTACCTGGACGCCGCGCCGGTGATCGTCTCGGTGACCGAACGGTTCCCCCAGGACGGCCGCAAGGGCGGCCACCTCGTAGTGGCCCACGGCTACCACGGGACCCCGGCTCGCGATCCCGACATCCTCATCCGCGACCCCTCCGGCTGGGGCCAGACTTGCGACCGGGTGCCGCTCAGCCGGCTCGCCGCCTCCTATTCCGGCCGCTGCATCACCTTCGCGCCGCTCACCGCCAGCACCGGGGAAACTCCGCCGTGATCCCACTCAGCCTGGCCGAGATCGCCACCGTGACCGGCGGCACCGTCACCGGCGCCCCGGATCCGCACCTGCACGTGACCGGCCCGGCCGTCAGCGACTCACGGCAGGTCACCGCGGGCGGCCTGTTCGCCGCGGTACGCGGCGCCCGGACCGACGGGCACGACTTCGCCGCGCAGGCCTTCGCCTCCGGCGCGGCCTGCGTACTCGGCTCCCGGCCCGTGGCTGGGCCCGCCGTCATCGTCCCTGACGTCACCGCCGCCCTCGGCCAGCTCGCCCGGCACACCCTGGCCCGCGCCAAGGACGTCACGGTCATCGCGCTGACCGGCTCAGCCGGCAAGACCACCACCAAGGACCTGCTCGCCCAGATCCTCGCCCGCCACGGGACCACCGTAGCGACACCTGGATCGTTCAACACCGAGATCGGTCTGCCGCTGACCGTCCTACGCACCGAGGAGACGACCCGCTACCTGGTGCTGGAAATGGGCGCCCGGCACGTCGGCGACATCGCCCACCTGACCTCGCTGACCCCGCCCCGGGTCGGTATCGTGCTGAACGTCGGGTCAGCGCACCTAGGCGAGTTCGGCACCCGCCAGGCCATTGGCCAGGCCAAAGCCGAGCTCGTCCAGGCCCTCCCCGCCGCCGCCGACGGCGGGATCGCGATCCTCAACGCCGACGACGACATCGTCGCCAGCATGGCCCGTCACACCACCGCCGCGGTCATCACCTACGGCACCGGCCAGGCAGCCGTCCGCGCCGCCGGCATCCGCCTGGCCGACGGCAGGGCCGGATTCACCCTTCACACCCCGGCCGGGCTAGCAGCTCCCGTCACGCTCCAGCTGCTCGGCGCCCACCAGGTCCACAACGCTCTAGCAGCAGCCGCCGCCGCATACGCGCTGGGCATGACCACCGAATCGATCGCCGAGGCCCTATCCGCAGCGTCGCCGCTGTCCCCGGGCCGCCTCCAACTCATCCAGGTCGGCAACGGCGTCACCGTCATCAACGACGCCTTCAACGCCAACCCCGAATCAACTGCTGTCGGCCTACGCGCCCTGGCCTCCTACAGCCAGGGCCGCCGCACGATCGCCGTGCTCGGCGAGATGCGCGAACTCGGCCCCGCCGCCCAAGCCGCCCACCACGACATCGGCCGCCTGGCCGCCGCCCTCGGCATCGACATCCTCATCACCGTCGGTCACGGCCACACCGACACCCTCGCCGACGCCGCCCGGACCAGCACCCCGCCGCCCGCCGTCCACACCGCAGATAACCCGGACGCGCTCCTGCCCACCCTGCAGCACCTGCTCCAGCCCGCCGACGTCATCCTCATCAAAGCATCACGCTCCGTCGGCCTGGAAAACTTCGCAGCCAACCTCCAAGGCCCCGAGCCCGTGTCGTAACCACCACCAACCGCCGTGGCAAGGACCCGCGGTACGCGCCGCCAGGGTTACCGTCCTGGGCCCGCTGACCGCCATCTGAGGTCTCCGCGCCTTTCCTGGGTGCTGAAACCACGCCCCGTTCGGCCGAAAAATTATCCGCTCGCGGACCTTAGCTGAGCATGCGGCGGCAGGTGAACCGCCTGCTGCGCCCGCTCGTATATTTGGTCGGGACCACGGGCGGGCGATGACGCCTGCCCGACACGGATAGCAGCTGGTTTGTCCCAGAACACCGACCAGCACGGGTGCTCAGGCAGGAAACCGGCGGGCCGGGCGCGGTCTGCGGCTTGGCAGTGCGCCCTTTCCAAATGGGTTCTTCGGAAGGCGGTGCACGAGACGAGTTATGGTGCCCGCCCCGCCCGGAAGGCAGTGCTGATCGATCTCGGCGGCGTGCTCATTCCCGATTACCTTCCGGCCGCCGCCGCCGCGTGGACCACCCGCCTCGGCCTCACCCAGCAGGCGTTCCTGGGCGCGCTGTTCGGCGGAAGCGACGACCAGGTGCTCACCGGCCGGGTGAGCGAACCGACGTGGTGGGACATCGTCGCCGGCCGACTCGGCGCCGGGCCTGGCCTGCTGGCCGAGCTGCGGCAGGACCTGGCATCCCGGGAGGTCTGGGATGAGGCACTGGTGGCGCTCCTGCGCCGCCTCCGCGGTCACGCCAGGACGGCCATCGTCAGCAACGCCTGGCCGGGGACGCGGGCCAGGATGGCTGAGGCCGGGAAACTGGACATCGCCGACGAGATCGTCCTGTCATGCGAGGCCGGGTACGCCAAGCCTGACCCGCGCATCTACCAGACCGCGCTGCGACAGCTCGCTGCCACCCCCGGCGACGCCCTGTTCATCGACGACACGCCGGGCCATGTCACCACCGCCCACTCACTCGGCATGACGGGCCACCTCCATACCAGCACCGCAGGCACCATCACCCGGATCGAAGACTTCCTCTACACACAACCACACGCGATCACGAAAGATCTTGACCCACAGGGACGCGTCCGGCCATAAGTTGACTTTGCCTGGCGGGCGTGTTTTGGCTATGGTCGCGGAGCGCTGCGTTTGGTGTTGCTGGTCGCAGCGCTGCGGCCTCGGGTTGCGTCGGCACCAGCACGCCCCCGACGGTCCCGCTCGGCAGGAACACCCGCAATTCGGCAGACCGCAAGGCCGCGACACGCCCGGGACAGCCGAGTCAAAGAACGACCCGTCCCAGGTATTGACAAATTCTCTTCGTGACATAGACCCACGCAAGACGCAGAAGCTTTCGTCATGCACACTTCTACTGCGGATTGGCCCTGGGTGGGGAAAAATGTCGGTTATCCCGATGTTCGGGTTGTGGCCTATCACCTGTCGGCGACCGTCGTTTCAGCCTTGGTGATCTACCCAGATGGCACAGCTCAGCCGGAGGTTCTTGATCCACAGATCTTGACGGTAACTCGTTCAGGCACGTCCCCATTACTAAATTATTTTCTTCCTTCTGATCGTGGCTGGTCCTGAGCTGCTGGCCGCAGGACGCGGACGAGACGCGCCGCGCGGCCAGCGAACGTCAGCCCTGGTAGGCGATCGTGAGGTAGGTGGAGTAGTTATTGCCGAATCCGGTGACGAGCACCGTCCCCGTGACGGGGCTGACCGCCACCGAGACCGTTCCGCCATCGTTGTGGCTCTGCACCCACAACGGAGTGCCGGCGGCAGTGCTATAGGCGATCGTGGTGGCATGCTCGGCGGCGAATGTCGTGCCGGTGACGTACACCGTCTTCCCGTCCGGGCTGACTGCCACCGCGTAGGCCTGATCGCCGTTGCCGCCGAATTCATCGCCGTCGTAGGCCCTGACCCATACCTGGGCACCGGTGGCAGCGTTGTAGGCGATCGTGGCGTACTCCTGAGCGCCGTCGGTGCCGGCCGCCCCGGAGATCATTCCGGTGACGAGCACCGTCTTCCCGTCCGGGCTCACCGCCACCGCGCGAGCGTAGTCAGTGCCGGGAGTGCCGTACCGGCTGGCCCACACCTGGGCACCGGTGACGGCGCTGTAGGCGATCGTGGCGTACTCCGTGGTGCCGCCCGCATCAACCGATCCGGTGACGATTATCGTCTTCCCGTTCGGGCTGACCGCTACTGCGGCACCTCCGTCACCGTACTCGCCGCCGCTGTAGTGCTTTATCCATCGCTGGGCGCCGGTGACGGCGTTGTAGGCGATTGTGGCGTACGCCGTGCCGCTGCCGGTCCCGGTGTTCCCGGTGACGTACACCGTGCTTCCGTCCGGGTTGACCGCCATTGAGGCCGCCCCGCCGTAGGTGAGCCCGCCGTTGAACCGCTGCACCCACACCTGAGCGCCGGTAGCAGCGTTGTAAGCGACCGTGGCGTAGTCAGCGCCGCCGCCAGCTGTGGAACTGTTGTCGCTGTCGCCGGTGACGTACACCATCTTCCCGTTCGGGCTGACCGCCACCGTGACGGGCGCGCTGGCGTAGTCGCCGGGAACGCCGTACCGCTCTGCCCACAGTTGGGTACCGGTGGCGGCGCTGTAGGCAACCGTGGCGTAGGACGTCCAATCCCCGTAAGTGGCGCTGCCGCTCTCTCCGGTGACGTACACCGTTTCCCCGTTCGGGCTGACCGCCACCGAGACGGCCCTGTTCGGAATGCCGTCAATGGCACCGGGACCGGTGTAGGCCTTGCTCCACACCTGGCTGCCGGTGACGGTGCTGTAGGCGATCGTGGCGTACTCCTCCGTGCCGCCTGCAGCGGTGAAGTACCCGGTGACGTACGCCGTCTTCCCGTTCGGGCTGGCTGCTACCGAGGCAGCGCCGCCGTTTTCGCCGCCAGGTCCGAAGAGCCGGACCCACACCTGGGTGCCGGGACTGGCTGCCGGAAGGACTTCACCCGTTATAGGACTGTCAGTGGCCGCGTCCGCAAGTGAGGCGCTCCCCGCGATCGCGAGGCTGACCGGCAGCAGGGCGGTGACTGCCGCCATCAGGACTTTTCTGCGTTGCATTGCTGCTTCTCTTTTCGTGGCCGGGCTCGCCGACCTGCTAGCGCCCGGCCGAGGTCACCCCGCACCCCTGTCTTCACCCTGCGCCGCTAGCTATCACTGCGAGTCACAGGTTATCACGGAGAGTAAAGAAATATCATCAGAGCGTGTCGGCGGCATAGGCGGCCCGCAAGCTGCCAGGCCGCCGGTCCCCTGGATCAAAAAACTGGCTGTCGATGCACGGCTTCCATGAGGCGTCCCGCGGGCAGCTGCGACGTCAGGTGGAAACCACACCGGCAGGTACGCGGGCGACTTGATGCCGAGGACGTGCATGGTCGAGGCTGGCGAGCTCTTCGCGCCTTTCCTGGGTGCTGGAACCACGCTCCGTTCGGCCGAAAAGTTATCTGGTCGCGGAGCTTAGCTGGGCGTACGGCGGCGGGTGAACCGTCTGCTGCGCCCGCTCGTTTATTAGGTCGGGACCACGGGCGGGCAATGACGGCTGCCCGACACGGATAGCAGCTGGACGCAAACGCTCCAGCTGGACGTGGAAGGCGCTGGCCTTCCGAAAAGGGGAGCACGGTGAAACCGCGGAGCCTTGCCAAAATCCTGACCGCCATGATCGGCCTGGGCCTCGCGGCCACGGCCTGTTCTTCGACATCTAGCCCAAGTCCGGCCAGCTTGACCAGCCCGAGTGCGTCGCCGCAGCCGGTCGCGTCGTTCCTCGGCCAGCTGCACGGGCTGACCCAGGTCGCCTCGACGGTGCCGGGCAACGGGGACGTGAACCCGTACGGGGTCGCGGCCGTGCCGGCCTCCGGGGGCCGGCTAACGGCCGGGGACATCCTGGTCAGCAACTTCAACGACAAGGGGAACGTGCAAGGGACCGGGACCACGCTCGTGCAGGTCTCCCCGGCCGGTAAGGCCAGCGTGTTCGCCAACATCTCGGCGTTGCCGGCCGGCCAGGCCTGCCCGGGCGGCATCGGGCTGACCACGGCGCTGGGCATCCTGCCCGGCGGCTGGGTGGTCGTCGGCAGCCTGCCGACCAGCAACGGCGGTGCGCTGCCCGCCTTGAATCCGGCCGGCTGCCTCATCGTGCTGAACGACCAGGGGACCGTGGCGGAAACCATCACCAATTCCGACATCGCGGGGCCCTGGGACCTCACCGTGAAGTCGAGCGCGACGTCGGCTGAGGTGTTCGTGTCCAACGCCCTGGGCGGCAACACCACCACCCACGACGGGCTCCCGGTGACCGGGAACTGCACCGTGGTGCGGCTGGACCTGGCCCTGAGCCCCGAGTCACCGCCGAAGCTCACCAGCAGCACCGTGATCGGGACCGACTTCCCGTGGCGGGCCAACAAGGCGGCGCTCATCCTCGCGCCGACCGGCCTGGCGCTGGGCAGCAACGGCACGCTGTACGCGGACGACACGATGACCAATTCGGTGTCGGCCATTCCGCAGGCGCTGACCCGGACCAGCGCCATCACCGCCGCCGGCGGGAACCTGTCAGCGGGCGGCGCGCTGAACGCGCCGCTGGGCATGACCCTCGCGCCGAACGGTGACCTGATCGTGGTCAACGGCAACAACGGCAACGCGGTCGAGATCACCCCGGCCGGCAAGCAGGTCGCCACCAGGACGCTGATCAAGAACGGGGCCGGTGACCTGTTCGGCATCATCACCACGCCGGGAGGCCTGCTGATCGCGAACGACGGGACCAACGCGCTGGATCAGGTCAACATGTGATCGACGGGAGCCGTTCGGCGACGGCGGCGCAGGACCGGAGGGTGTTCAGCAGGAACGCCGCGTTCTGCGCGTCGGGCCAGGAGGACATCTTGACCACCACGGTGCGAGCGGCCCGGTCGGCGTAGATCAGCTGGCCGTGGATGCCAAGGCAGACCAGGACCGGTCCGCCCGCGCCGGGGATGACCCAGAACTGGCTCCGGTACCAGCCGCCAGGCAGGACGTATTCGTTGTCGGTCCGCGCGAAGGCCTCGCGGACCCCCGGCTCGGGGTGGCGGACGTCGGCCAGCCAGGCTTCCGGGACCACGATCCGTCCCTGCGCCCGGCCGTCGTCGACCAGCATCTGCCCGAACCGGGCCAGGTCACGGGCGGTGGCCGAGATCCCGCCGTCGGGTATGGCCGAGCCGAGCGGGTCGCAGGTGATTTCGGCGTCCGTCTCCGCCCCGATCGGCTGCCAGATGAGGGCGGAGATCAGATCGGCGGTCCGGACGCCGCTGACCCGCTCGCACGCCCAGCCCAGCATGTCGGTGTCAGCCGACCGGTAGCTGAACTCGCCGCCGTGCGGCCCGGCGCTGCCCAAGGTGGCCAGGTACGGGTAGGCGCCGGCCAGGTCGCCGGGGAGCGCGGGGCGCCAGCCCATGGAGCGTTCCATGACGCGGACTTCGGCGTCCGGCTCGGTGTAGGTCTCCCGGAAGGCGACGCCGGTCCGCATGTCGAGCAGGTCCCGGATCGTGGCGCCGGCGTAGCCTGAGTCGCTGACTTCGGGCACGTAGGACGTCACCGGGGCGTGGATATCCAGCAGGCCCCGGTCGGTCAGCACCGCGGCCACGCAGCTCAGGATCGACTTCGACACCGACATGAGCAGGTGCCTGGTGCCGGCGGTCATGCCCGCGTAATAGCGCTCGGCTACGACCTGTCCGTCGTGCAGGACCAGGAACGCGTCGGTGTAGCTGTCGGCCAGCACGTCTTCCACGGTCGCGACGCTGCCGTCGAGCCGGGTGACCGCGGGGTTGCCCAGGGCCGGGCCGGCGGGCAGCGGGCCTGGCTCGGCGGCCGGGATCGGGTGGCTGGGGATGAGCTCGCGCATGTGCCGGAACGCCCAGCGATTGAACGGGGGATCCTGCCAGTTGGCCAGCGTGACCTGCGATTCCGGCGCCGGCGGGAAGCCGGCCATGAGCTGGGACATGACACCCACCCTAGAATGCGGCTATGTCGTCGGAGCGGGCGCCGGAAGATCCGGGGGCCCCGGTCACGGCCTGCAACTGGCAGGACCCGCCGTTTAACCGCTGGGCGTTCTGGCATGTGGGCGAGATCCTGCCCACCTATCAGGTCGCGCGGGGCGGCGGGCCAGCGCGTGCCCTGGCCGCCTCGGGGACGGCCATCGACCTGTCTGACGTGACCATCACCCGGGTCGACGGGTCGGCTGGCACGGGCGCCGAGGTCCTCGCGGATACCTTCACCGACGCGTACGCGGTGCTGCAGGACGGTGAGCTGGTCACCGAGTGGTACGGCCCGCTCGGGGCGCCGGACCGGCCGCACGCGCTGATGTCGGTGTCCAAGTCGGTACTGGGCTGCGTGGCCGCGGTGCTCATCGACCGGGGTCAGCTCGATCCTGAGGCCCCGGTGACCACCTATGTCCCCGAGCTGGCCGCCAGCGGCTATGCCGGCGCCACGGTGCGGAACGTCCTGGACATGCGCAGCGGGGTCGCCTTCCTGGAGGAGTACGCCAACCCGCAGGCCGACATCCGGCGGATGGATGAGTGGATCGACTGGCGGCCAGGCGAGGACGGGGCGGCGGGCGAGCCTCGCGGGCTGTACCGGTTCCTGGCCACGCTGCGGGCCGAGGCGCCGCATGGGAGCCGGTTCCTGTACCGCTCGGCGGAATCGGACGTGCTGGGCTGGGTGTGCGAGCGGGCGGCCGGCCGCCCGATGGCCGAGCTGATCTCCGCGCTGGTGTGGGCGCCGATGGGCGCCGAACACGACGCCCGGCTGCTCCATGACGGGCTGGGCACCGCGGTGCACGACGGCGGCCTGTGCGCCACCGCTCGTGACGTGGCCAGGTTCGGGCAGCTGCTGCTGGAGGGGGGAACGGTCCCGGACGGGTCCGAGGGCGTGCGCCGGGTCGTTCCGCCGCGCTGGCTGCGCGACGGCTGGGCGGTGGACGCCGACGTCCGGAGCGCGTTCGCGGCGTCCCCGGCCGAGGCGGCCTTTCCCGGCGGCTGGTACCGCAACCAGTTCTGGTTCCGCCCCGGTGCATACGGCGACGTACTGCTCTGCCTGGGCATCTACGGCCAGATGCTGCACGTGAGCCGGCGCACGAACACGGTGTGCGTGAAGTTCTCGAGCTGGCCGCAGGCGCAGCACCCCGCCTACCTGGAGGACACGCTGCGGGCGTTCGACGCGATCGGCGGCGTGCTATCCGGCCGGGACCCGGCCGGGGGGCGGCGCCGCCTGGCCGGGGTGGTCTCGGGTCTGAGCCGCCAGGGCGATACGGTCGCGCCGCCGCCACCAAACGTGATCTTATCCACGCGGCCTCGACGGGTGCCCAGGTCGCGCTTAACCTGGCGTTATGCCTCGCCGCCAGCTCAACGGCATCGCCGAGATCCGCTCGTTCTTCCGGACCAACCAGCAGCCGATCTACTTCGTGGGCCCGACCGCCTTCAACCTGCTCGGCATCGATCGCTGGGTGCGCAACTTCCAGTACATCGCCTACTACGACTCGTGGGACGGCCAGCACCCCAGGGTGTTCACGCCCGAGAACCGCCCGTACATCGAGTTCGAGTCCAGCGAGCAGATCAACAACTACCTGCTGCGTGACCCCGAAGTCCGCCAGCACCTGCGCCGCCGGGGCGGCGTCCCGATGGTGGCGATGGTGTTCTTCGACGAGGAGACCGAGGAGATCTGCCGGGAGCAGGGCTATAACCTGATCCTGCCGCCGGACTCGCTGCGGCGGCGGCTGGACTCCAAGATCGTCACCACCCAGCTGGGGAACGAGGCGGGGGCGCCGTCGGTCCCGAACGTGCTCGGCAAGGCCGACAGTTACGCTTCGTTGACCGCGCTGGCTGCGGGCGGCGGCTTGGGCACGGACCTGGTGGTGCAGACACCCTACGGAGATTCGGGTAAGACGACATTCTTCATCGCCTCCGAGCTGGACTGGGACTCGGCCGCGGCCGACCTCGACGGCCAGGAACTCAAGGTGATGAAGCGCATCAACAACCAGGCCGCCGCGGTGGAGGCGTGCATCACCCGGCACGGCACGATCGTCGGGCCGTTCATGACCGACCTGACCGGCTACCCCGAGCTCACCCCGTACAAGGGCGGCTGGTGCGGCAACGACCTGTTCCCCGAGGCCCTGTCCGAGGCCGACCGGGCCGTCGCGATCAGCCACGTCCGCAAGCTCGGTGACCGCCTGGCCCGGGAGGGCTACATGGGCTTCCTCGAGGTCGACGTGCTAGTGGACGTCGACACCGGCGCGGTGTACCTGGGTGAGCTGAACCCCCGGATATCCGGGGTCTCGTCGATGACGAACGTCACGGCCGGCGCGTACGCCGACGTGCCGCTGTTCCTGTTCCACCTGCTGGAATTCATGGACGTGGACTACACGATCGACGTCGAGGAGATCAACGAGCGCTGGCGGGCCCTGGCGGCCGTGGACGTGTGGTCGCAGCTGATCATGAAGGAGCCGGGCGACGAGGTCGAGCGGATCCTGGCCGCCCCGCGGACCGGGGCGTGGCGCCTGGCCGACGGCGGCGCGCTCACCTTCGAGCACGTCAGCAACGACTGGCACGAGATCACCACCGAGGACGAGGCTTTCTTCATGCGGGTCTACGGCCCGGGCGAGTACCGGTTCCATGGTGCCGACCTGGGCATCTTGGTCACCAAGGGCCGGATGCAGACCGCTGAGGGACTCACCGAGCGGTGCCGCCGGTACATCCAGGGCATCCGGGCCCACTACCAGTCCGAGCCGCTGCCGCAGCCGCCGGCGGTCAAGCCCGTCGCCTACGTCAAGTAGCGCGGTCAGCGGGGTCCGGGCGGAGCATGTCGCGCAGCGCGGCCATGACGTCCTGCGCCGCGCTGGCCGGGGTGATCTCCGGATCGGCCAGTGAGAGCGGTATGCCCATCCCGTCCGTGGCGGCGATGGTGAGCACCGCGATCTTGTCCGGGTCGTACTTGCGGCCGAACGTCCCCCGCTCGATGCCGCGCCGCACCACCTCCGCGACCAGCCGCCGCCAGGCGGTGTTGTCGCGCAGCGCGTCGGCGCGCATCTCCGCGTCCCGGATGCCGAAGTGCCAGGACTCGATCCACAGCCGCCCGCCCTCCGGCGCGTCCGGCAGGTACCCGGTGAGCGACTTGGAGATGATCAGCTCCAGTTGCTCCCACGGGTCGCTGAGGGCGGTCACGTCCGCTTCCAGCGCGGCGATCTCCGCGCTGGAGGCGTGCCGGAACGCGGCCACGAGCAGGTCCTCGCGCGAACCGAAGTAATACTGCAGGGTGCTCACCGGGACACCGCTCTCGGCGGCCACGTCGGCGAACCGGGTGGCGTCCGCGCCGCGTTCGGCGATGACCCGGCACGCGGCCTCCAGGACCGCGATCTTGCGCCGGCCGGCCCGGCGGCCGGGGCCGCGGTGTGTTGCTCCGGCAGACTCCAGGCCCGAGACGGTCATGAGGTGGTCCTCTCTTCGCCCTGCGCCGGCGCGGCGATCCCGTCCGCGAAGTAGCGGGGGATGAACCTGGACGTGACGAGCATGACGATCATCCCGATGACCAGCGAGCCGACGCCAATCAGGAAGATACCGCCGATCCCGTGGAAGCTGGAGTAGCTGCTCGCGGCCGGCCAGTACGACTTGACCGACAGGACGAACGCGCCGAGCAGCGTCAGCCCGCCGAACAGCGGCAGGATGCCCTTGACCAGGAACGCGTGCGCGCTGGTGCGCAGGTCACGGCGGAAGAACCAGACGCACGCGAACCCGGTGAGCCCGTAGTAGAAGGCGATCAGCAGCCCGACCGAGGCGGCCGAGTCGGCCAGCACGTTCTTGGAGACGGCGGTCAGCAGCACGTAGAACAGCGCCGACACGATGCCCATGACCAGCGTGGCGACCGTGGGGGTGCGGTAACGCGAGTGCATCCGGGCGAACCAGCCAGGCAGCGCGCGGTGCGCGGACATGGCCAGCACGGCGCGCGCGGTCGGCATGATGGCGGTCTGCGCCGACGCGGCGGTGGAGATCAGCACGCACAGCACGAGCAGCTTGCCCGGCGTGCTGCCCAGCACCGAAGAGGCCATCGCGCCGAGCACGTCGGTGCTGTGCGCGGCCAGGAAGGCGGGCCCGGCGTAGGCCAGGCAGGCGGCGCTGATCACGGCGAAGATCGCGACGAGCACCAGCGTGGCCATGATCGCGGCGCGGCCGGGGGTGCGGGCGGAGTCCTTGGTCTCCTCGTTAACGCTCAGCGCGCAGTCCCATCCCCAGTAGATGAAGACGGCCAGCAGGAAGGAGTTCGACAGGCTGCCGAACGATCCGGTCCACGGGTCGAGCCATCGGGCCGACGGATGAGCGGCGCCGGGCAGCGCGTGCCCGGTGCCCGCCTTCACCAGCGCGACCACCGCGAAGACGGTCAGCACGCCCACCTCGATGACCAGCAGGATCTGCTGCAAGCGGGCGGACACCTCGATGCCCCGGTAGCACACCCAGGTGAGCAGGGCGATGAACGCGACGCCCACGGCCGTGACCCAGAACGTCCCGGCCGCACCCGCGCCCACCAGCTCGAGGAAATACCGCCCGGCGATCTGGGACAGGCTGGCCATCACGATGACGTCGGCCGCGATGATCCCCCAGCCGCCCATCCATCCCGTCCTGGGCCCGAAGGCCCGCGCGGACCAGGTGAAGGTGGTGCCGCAGTCCGGGTCGGCCTTGTTCAGCTCGCGGAACGCGTACGCGATGCACAGCATCGGCACGAACGACACGATGAGGGTCCCCGGGCTGTGCACGCCGACGACGGCCACGATGAGGCCGAGCGTGGCGGCCATGCTGTAGGCGGGCGCGGTCGACGAGACGGCGATCACCACGCTGGAGATCAGCCCGATCGCTCCGGCCCGCAGGCCCTTGTCGTGCGGAGCCGGAGCCGAAGCCAGAGCCGGAGTCGAGCCCGGCGCACTGGGCTCCGCGATGGTGAGAGTGGTCATGGTGGGTGCCGCCTTCCGCCCGGGGCTGGGTTCTAGCGGTACTGTATCTCAATACCATATTGCTGTACAGGTTT
>Ga0070761_10000752_pt1 | contig 20535 bp, 16 predicted proteins | sample HubBroMetageREF1_FD_66724 | JGI IMG/M metagenome (GOLD analysis project Ga0070761, IMG submission 66724) | Reference soil microbial communities from the Hubbard Brook experimental Forest, New Hampshire, USA - Hubbard Brook CCASE Soil... | ecosystem: Environmental > Terrestrial > Soil >... | reverse complement strand
AGTCACACTCAGAACCAACGTTTCGTACACCGTTTCAGGCGTCGCTCTGCTCCCCTATTTTAACGTCTCCCAATGGACGACGAACGCGGGCACATTATCGTATAGCAGCGGGTCAGAGCGTTTCGCGCTTGCAGGTACAGGTGTTATTTCAATGTACGTCAGCCAGCTACAGGATCTGAGCGGTTGGGTCGGTTACGTCCAGTCCCCGAATGCAAATACATCCGTAGGGTCGGCCTTCGGGGATTTCCAGGTCCCTGAAATCGAGCTAGAATCCGGAGATCCTGGCGGGGTCGCACGCTGGGCGGCGGCCTTCTGGGTCGGAGTCGGCGGCTACGCCTCGACGGCGCTCTGGCAAGCCGGTATCCAGTTCAACTGGACGCCGTCGGAGGGACTGCAATCGTCAGCCTTCTGGGAGGCGTTCGGGCCAGGGTACACGCACGTCGGCTGGTCAACTGCGCTTGACTTTTTGGCAGGAAACCAGGTCTCCGTGAACGTGTCGTCGGGAGCGACTAATAGCACATTCGTGATCCATGATATTACGACTGGTAGGAGCTGGACTGGGACGGAGCCATACACATCAAGCCGCGCGACACGGGAGTGGGTCTACGAAGACGAAGGAGTTAACGGATTGGCACACTCTACGTCCGTTACATTTTCGAACATGACCATTGCCGGGTTGCCCGCGACCCTCTATCAATGCTACCTCGATGCTGAGATCTCGGGATACTCGCCTACGAGTCTCGGTTTGGTGGGGAGCTACCCGTCGTTCTCCGCCGTCGTAGACTAGGGTATCTATACTGGCTCTACGGTCTCAGACCTGCTAAAGGAGACCGGGCAGTGGGTGGCAATCCACCGTCTTCCAAGAGTGACCTGCGTTCCGAGGTGACATCTACCTGGGTGTCAAGTGGGCGCCGCGACGCGGACGCTCAGAAGTTCTCTCGCCGGGCCCGCTGGGATGTTGCCAGGCCCCCGAGACAGCTAGTCTTGACGAGAGCCACGCGGCCCGCATTGGCAATCCTGTTCGCTGCCCTATTTCTCGCGACGGCGAGCGTTGGCTCCCCGAGTGTCGGCGCACCAATCGGCGAGTCGAGCCGTTTCGACTCAGGGGTGGCCTTCCGTGTCACAGGGTCCCGGGAGGGGGATGGCACGAGGTTCACATCGGGGCTCCTGGAATCCTCGGCAGCTAAGGACGTTGCCTCGGGTTTAGCGACCGACAGCACGATTCCTATCCCGGGTGGTCCTTTCGGTTTGGCGTACGACCCCGTAAATGCGCGTCTGTTCATAGGGGATTTCGGGAATAGCTCACTGTCTGTTCTAGATACAATCTCGAATCAACTCGTTGGATCCATTCCCCTGACCTACGGCATAAACGACCCAGTTTACGACGCGTCGAATGGGCTCGTTTACGTTGCCGATACAACCGAAAATGTATACGAGATCAACGCGACCAATCTGAGTATCGCCGGGATAGTCGTGAACCCTCGAGGCTGTGGCGGGGGTTGCGCCCCTGATGTGCAGGCGTACGACCCGGCCAACCGATCCGTCTACGTGGTGGATATCGACACGGATTTCGTCAGCGCAATCCAGAACAGTCACGTTATCGCTGCAATTCCGATCGGCAATTACCCGCTTGGCGTAGGATACGACGCGTGGAACAACGACCTCTATGTTGCGAACTACACCGGCGCCGTAGTCGTGGATGGCGTGACAAATCACGTGACCGACCTAGTAAGATTCACCGGGCCTGCCGACTACCTCACAGAGGACACCTTCAACGGCGACATGTTTGTCGACGACGAAAATACCACTGGTCAAGCCAATGTGACAGTCATCGACCCCACATCGAATGCTGTCGTCGCAACAATTCCCGTCGGCCTCAGAGGCGGCGAAGAGGCGTTTGACCCGCTGACGGGCGATGTGTACGTGGCGCTCGATAATGCATCCGACGGATACGGACACAACGGCTCTGTGGCGGTTATCAATGGCACAAGCGACCGGGAGACGAGCGTTTTACCCGTCCAGCAACAGCCAGAAGGGGTGGCTTACGACTCGTTCAACCACGAGGTCTATGTAGCGAATCTGGCGAGCGGTTCTCTCTCCCTTCTGCTGCCGCTTCACAGGATCTCCTTCGTGGAGAGTGGCCTAAATCCTGGAACGTCGTGGTCGGTCATCGTGAACAATATCTCACTGAGATCCGCCGACGCCACAGTGTCCCTCAACGGCGCAAATGGGCCCTACCAATACTCAATACCGCCGGTTCAAAACTATACAGTTTCCACGAACGAGGGCGGGGTGAGTCTAGCCGGTGGAAATCTGACGATAGGGGTCCGGTTCGCCCCTGTGACGTTCGCCGCGTCATTCCAAGAGCGAGGCTTACCCACGAATTCTAACTGGTCCGTTACGCTGGACGGCTTGATTCGATTCAATCAGGACAGTAATATCTCATTCCAAACGGCAAACGGGACATTCAACTTCACGGTAAATTCACCGGAGGGATTCCAAGCGAGTCCGACGAACGGGTCGATCCGGGTTGCGGGCTCGAATCTCTCAGTTATGATATCCTTCTCCGCGACCCCCGGGTCTGGTCCGCCCCCTAGCCGGTTGTTCGGCATCCCTCCGCCCGAGGCGTACGCGCTAGTTGGAACGGTCGGCGGGTTATTGATACTAATAGCAGCAATTGTAGTCTGGGTACGGACTCGAAGGGTACGACCGCCGCCCCGCACGTCCCGCAACGAGGAGATTCAAAGTTTGCCCGTAGATTCGAGGTAAAGTAAGTCGACAGACTCAGAGTCAAAGTCATCTGATCCACTGCCGGGATCAGACTCAGGTGGGTTTTTTTCCCCACTGGTTGCAACGGAGGTTGCGCCTACCGAGGGTCGACGGTCTCACCGAACCGGCTAGACCAGCCGTCCGCCCTCAACCACTGGCTTTCCGTCAATGTTGACGTCAGCGCCATTGAGGACCATCCAAGCGCCGAACGGAGAGGAGTTCTTGCCTCCCCGGAAATTGTTTGCACCGATACTGAAGTAGACGGCTCCGACTTCCTGATCCTCCATCTGGGGTGACTTGTGTATCTCGGGATTCAGCCCGATGGAGAAGACCGCGAGCCGATCCCGGCCGGCTCGAGGTGCCTTTGCGTAGGCTTTCATTATGCTCTCGCCGCCCGACTCGTAGGACTGCTCCATCAGATGACCGTCGTCAAACTTCCATACGTGTCCCGTGACGGGGCCGGAGATGGGGTAGGTCGTGTGATTGCCGATCAACGAACCCGACGCGGAGGTGTGGTCGATCGCCTGTCCGACCACCCCGCCGGGTAGGACCGCCATATTGTCGCCCGCCTTCAGGTCGGCTCGGTCGATGAGAGCGTCGTCGAGTTGAACGGGGAACTTGCCGAGTAGGAACGAAAGTTCGGTACCGTTAGGATGGCTGACGGTTACTTTCTTTCCGTTCCGCAGCCGGTCACGTATCCGGGCTCCGGAGCGGTGAAGGTCGGTCGGGGACACCAGGCTCGCGCGTGCCAGCTCCTCTCGCCACGCATCCAGGTCCAGTTTCCAACGGTCAGCGGCCAACTGGCTCGTCCGGCCCAGAAACATCCGTGCGCCGCGAATCTTCGCCTGCTTCGCCCGCCTATACCACTCCGGATTGAATGCCGCGACACCGGCCTGTTTCTTGGCGGGGATCTCGGAAAGTCTTGGCCACTCCGACGGCCCGAAGAAAAATACGTACGCGGACGCGTCTGCCAACATCGCCCATTCATGCGAGCCGACTCTTCCCGTATGGCGTCCCTCGCCGGCCTTCAACGCGTTCCAGAACAGCTCCTCGTCTTCATACAACAGGACGGGATTCGCGCCCATGCGCCGAGCCTCTGCCACGAAGGGCTTCGCCCAAGGAAGGCTTTCCGTCCAGGTTTCGATAACTACGTTTTCCCCGCGGCGGACTCCTAGAGTCTTCGAGAGCACGTTCTTAGCCAACTTCGCTCCGAGCGCAGGGCCTGAATCCGACACGGCCGCCCGAGGCGTCAGCTCGTACAAATACCCTCAAACCCCGACTGTCGCATCCATTAAGCGCCCGCGGCCCCCCACGGACCTCACGGTGGATACTCGCTCAAATGGGAACCAGCGGCCGCCGCCTGTCTGCCCTGCGCGAGACTCCCGAAGAGCGCCTTCGAGCGATGCGAGTCGCCGAAATTACCGGGGGGAATCCTCAGCGGAGACGGAGACCGGGCCGGGGGGGAACCGGCTCCGGCTCCATCGGGGAAGGGTAGACCCCGGGAGCCATCACTCGGGCGCACCTCCATTACACTCTCCAAGTGTGCGAATATCGATCCGGACCGTGAACGGGGGCTGGACTGTCGGTTGCACCCGCGCGAGCCAGCGACAGCCATTGCGGGTGAAATGCGAGTCCGGTGCCTACGCCTCAAGAGAGCTTGCATTGAAAGTGCCTCACTATGGGCTTGATATACTGCAAGTATGATTCGGGACTCCCTCGATGGGAGCCTGATGTCGGTCTCGAACCTTCGGGTGGGTCTTGCTAGCGCGGTGGCCCTGGTTGCTATCTGCGTAGTCCTCGGAGGTCTTCCGGCCGTAGTTTCGGCCCACCCGGGGATGGCGATTTCCCCTCCGCATCCCTCGCCGGCCTCCACGACGGTCATCACATCCTGCAACGAATCGGCACTCGCCAAGGACGTCGCGGTCGGGGGCACGGTTCAGTACGGCGCGAACTGCAACCCGGTCATGTTTTCGAAGCCGATATCGATCCCCTCGACCCTCACGGTGAACATTAGCTCGGGAGGCTACTCCGTGACCCTCAGCGGCGGATCGGCCACCCAAATCTTCGTCGTCCAGGGGGGTCACCTTGGCATTTCCGGCATTGGACTCGAGGAAGGGGCCGCGCACGGCAAGGCCGGAAAGTCCGGGGCAAGCGGTGGCGCCGGACGCGACGGAAAGGCGGGTGCAGCCGGCAAGATGGGTGCGACCGGGAAGGCCGGATCCCCCGGCAAGAACGGGACAGCCGGAAAGAACGGTACCAACGGTACGTCCGGGACGGTGGGGAAACCGGCAGAGGGCGGCGCGATCGACATCCAGAGCGGAGTCGTTGTCCTCATCGGCGATACGTTCACGTTCAACTCCGCCACGGGCGGCGTCGGAGGTAACGCGGGGAACGGCGGGTCCGGAGGCAACGGAGGAAACGGCGGTCCCGGAGGGACGGGTGGAATTCAACTGGACCCGAGCGCGAACGGACCTAAAGGCGGGAACGGCGGCAACGGCGCAGCCGGCGGTGCGGCGGGCTCCGGGGGCGCGGGCGGAGCGGGCGGTGCGGCTCAGGGCGGAGCAATCTACAACTCCGGAAAATTGACACTTACCGACGATACCTTCGAGTACAACTCCGTCCATGGCGGAGCCGGCGGGTTGGCTGGCTACGGCGACCTCGGCGGAACGGGCGGATCCGGGGGCTATGGAGGCCCGGGTGCTTCGGGTGGTTCGGGGACGACCGGCGTCGGCGGTAACGGTGGGGCGCCGGGAACGAACGGCGCGTCCGCGGCCGGCGGGCCGGGCGGAGCCGGAGGGAAGGGAGGACCGGGCGGCGCCGCCCAAGGAGGCGCGGTCTATAACAGCGGCACCTTGACCATTCATAACGGGACGTTCGAAATCAATTCCGCGGTCGGGGGCCTCGGCGGAGGCGGTTCCCAGGGGTGGCCCGGGGGCGAAGGGGGAGCCGGCGGCGGCCCGGCGTACGGCGTCGGCGGGGGAGGTTTCTATGGGTCGTACGGCGGCGGCGGTGGGAGCCCTTCGGGAGGCGGCGATGGCCAAGCGGGCGGCAACGCCGGGCCCACGAAAGCCGGCGCGGCTGGTTCGGCGAGCGGTGCGGACGCCAATGCAGGTCAGGGCGGTATCGGGGGGTCGGCGCAGGGAGGTGCGATCTATAATCTCAAGACTCTCACATCGACGGACACTACATTCTTCGGCAACTCGGTCAGGGGCGGCGCCGGAGGTCTCGGCGGTTCGGCCATTGGGGGCACCGGTGGTGGCACGGGCGGAGGTGGCGATTACGGGGGTGACGGTGGACCCGGCGCTGGGGGCATGAGCAACTCTGGCCCCAGTCCATCGGGGGGGAACGGGGGTCCGGCAGGTGCCGCAGCCGCGGCCGGCAACGGTGGTGACGGTGGCCCGGGCGTAACCTCGGGACTCGCCGGCACGGGCGGGGCGGGCGGCGCGGCAGAGGGCGGCTCACTGTTCAACAGCGGCAGTACCGGCGTTCTCACGATTTCGTCCGGAGTCATCTCGTACTCCACGGCGACCGGCGGGACTGGAGGGGCCGGTGGGTATGGCAGCCTTGGAGATCAGGGAGGGCTCGGTGGCGACGGTGGACGCGGCGGCACGGGCGGCGCGGGCGGCTTCGGACAGAGCAATAGTCCCACGTTGGCCGAGGACGGAGCCCCTGGGGATCCGGGCACGTCCGGAGGTCTCGGGGGTACCGCCGCGCGGGCCCTTGCAGGGTCTTCTGGTGGGACCGGCGGATCGGGGGGCGCGGCGATGGGAGGGGGAGTCTATTCCAACGGAACGGCCACCGTCAAGTCGGAGCAACTAGACTCGGATTCGGCCGCCGGAGGCACTGGCGGGACCGGCGGCGAGGGAGGTGCTGGAGGCGGTGGAAACCAAGCCGGCGGCGGGGGTGTCGGTGGAGATGGCGGGTACGGCGGGTCCGGCGAGGGCGGCGGCCTCGGCGAGCCGGGCGGTGCCGGCGGAATCGGCGGAAACGGAGTTAACGGCATTTCCGGCGGCTCGGGTGCGCCGGGTGGCCCAGGCGGTGCGGGGGGCGCTGGTGAGGGTGGGGGAGCCTATCTCAGTGGAACATGGTCTCTCACGAAGACCGCATTCGATAGCGATTCAGCCCTCGGCGGAGCGGGCGCGCCGGGCGGCAACGGCGGGTATGGCGGGAACGGTGGTCCGGCGGGGTCCGGAGGCGAGGGCGGTAACGGTGCAATGGGCGGGCAAGGAACGACGTCCGCCGCCAGTGGCGGGGTCGGGGGGAACGGAGGTTCTGGCGGAAACGGTGGACCGGGCGGCAACGGCGCGGCGGGCGGCCTAGGCGGGACTGGCGGGAACGCAGAGGGCGGGGCCCTCTACGAAGCCTCCCCGCCGACCGCGACCAGCGGCGACTCCTACACTTCGAATACTGTCACGGCGGGCGCTGGAGGGGTGGACGACTGCTCGGCCGGAACCGCCTGCGGCGGAGCCGCCGGGACGGGCGGGGCGCTCGGTGTGGGCGGCGCCGGCGGAACCGGAGGAATGAACGGCTACGGAAACGTTTCCGCGGCGAACGGATCAGCCGGGACGGATGGAGTCGCGGGTGCCTCGGGGAGCCCGGGCACTTCCGGCGCGAGCGGACCCCCTGGCATCGCCAAGGATCCCAATCACAACTGAGTCCAGCGCTTCGTGAGGTCGTGGACTCAGCAGCTGCGCGGTTGGAGACCCGACCCGATTGCTAGTCGCTGAACTGGGGGGACTCCCCGACGATCGAGCCCCGGCTTGACGGCCGGGTCGGTGGATCCGCGATGAGTCTCCTAGTCAACTCGCCCATCTCCGGCGAAGGGGGGATGCGACTTCATCTTCCCCTCAATTAGAGCTTCAACCCCAGCCGTCCCACACCCGCTATTCTTCACAGGTGCCCTGAAGGTCGGTAGGTGATGGCAAGGACCCCGTTCTGATTCCTGATCAGGTCAACGACTTTCATTTTCTGCGAGGCGAATTCGCCTTCGAAGAGGCGCGTGCCGACACCCGCGACTATCGGGAATACCATCAGGTGGAGTCTGTCGACAAGACTGTTCTGGATCAGGGAGCGAACGAGAGAAGGGCTCCCATGTACCCCGATGGTTTTCCCCCGCTGTGACTTGAGTTTGAGAACGGCCCTTCCAAGGTCACCCGAAACCACCGTCGCGTTGCCGGTAGTACCCCAGGGGACTTGCTTCAATGAATTGGTCACAATGTACTTTCGCACCGAGTTGATGTGATCAGCAAACGGCTGGATCCTAGAGGACGGCCAAAACTGAGACCATGCGTCGTACGTCTTGCGGCCCAAGAGCATTGCGTCTTCTTGTGCGAGCTGCCGGGCCATGTCCTTCGCAGCCTTACCATTGGACATCCGAACAACGGAATCGTGTACCGCCTCAAATGTCACCACTCCATCAAGAGTAATGATCAGGTGCGCTACGACTTCTCTCATCTGCTGGACTCCTCTATCTGTCGAGGCTCCGACTCCGTGCCATCTTTGCTCATGGAATCCTCTGATCGACCGCCTCGGGCTTGACCCGACAGGAACTTCGTGCTAAAGCGGATTCGGGTCCCCGCATCGAGGTGTTGGCAGCAACTCAGCAGTCATGCTCCTCAGAGAGTGTGTGCAATGGGCATTGCGCCCAGGATTCTGCATCAACGGATTCGCGGAACGATGTCTGGTCCCGAACCGCACGGGGAACCTACCGGCTGGAACGCGCACCTAAAGCGCGATCCGGCGCTGAGAGGCTCATGAAGTCCTGGACTGCCGCACCCTTTCAGGAGGCCATTCGGGAGGCGATCGTACTCGCTGAGGCCGCCGTGGCGAGTTACGCACGGCTTGCTGAGGTGAGCGCGGCCTATCGCGTTGACCCCTCTCAGGATCCCGGGTATCTTGAACTTACGACGCCAAGCGGACTTTGGCTCGGGGCTATGGACGTGTCTTTCAGACTGCGAATATCTCTCGACTGGACGGCCTTTGCGGTCTGGCGGCAGTATACACTGCTTCCGGGGGGCGTAAGCCAGCCGACGTTTCCTGTCCCCAAGAAAGTGACTCACAGCCTATCGGAGGCTCAACTCAAACTCAAGAAGAGATTTCCGGGTCTGGCTACCGGAAACCCTGATCTCCTCCGGTACTTCGAGGGGGTCATTGAAAATTCGGATGGGTCGTTCGACTGGCTCCACTGCCTCCACGAGCTTGTGGACGAGATGAAGCACCGAATGCCAATGCGGCAGGCACTTCGAGTTCAGCCAGGGGCGACACCAGCGTCATCCTCTGGGAGTGCAGCCCCGAATCCTCGGGTACTTCTTGCGGCTGAGACCGCATTCGAGGGATTTCCAGACGTTCTCTCTGTTTTCGATAAATCCCGCGCCGGTGTTCTGGGTGCGATAAGAGACATCTCGCGAATGGTTGGAGTCGGTCTCGCCGTTCCCCCTGACGGTCCTCTCAAAGCCCGCTCCGAGCTGTAGTCCGGAGTCCAGCGTCGGGTGAGTCGAGTTCCGAGGACTACCACGACGGCGTCTCTGGCCCGACCGTAACCGCGCGTGTCGCAGAACCTCGTGAGGGGGGAGGCGTGCGGTCTTGCGTCGCCAGGATCCGAACGACGGGTGCGGGTGGCTGACCCGGTTACCCCACGGTTTCGCAACCACTGGCGAACTAGAAGTAGGACCGTCGACTGCGGCCCCGGGACATGCCCGAGACCCCCTCGAAGCTGCAGCGCGACGCGGCCCGCAACATCGTGACCAAGTACCTCAAGGTTCGATCGGGAGAGAACGTGATCATCGAGTCATGGGACCACACCATGCCTATGGCCTCGGCGATGGTCGATGAGGTCCGGCGCGTGGACGGCAATGTCCTTCTCGTCCGTAACGACGAGGACTCATGGGGGCGGTCGGTCGACCGGGGGCAGCTCAAGCTGCTTGGCAAGTCGAGCGCCCCGGAGTGGGCGGCGTTGAAAGCCGCGGATGTGTACGTGAATTTCTGGGGTCCGGGCGACTCCGAACGGATCGAGAAGGATTCTGAAGATGCCCTCGACGATGCATTCGCGTGGAACTGGCCCTGGTACGCGGTCGCCCGGAAGGCCGGGCTCCGCGGGGTGCGAATGACCGAGGGGTTCGTGACGGAGGGACGGGCCAAGAGGTGGGACCTGGACCGCACGCAGTGGGAGGAGCGCGTACTTCGAAGTTGCCTCGTAGACCCGGGAGAGTTGGCCAGAAGCGGAGCTCGGCTCGGCAGGGCGATTGCCCGCGGGAAGAAAGTGCGGATCACTCACTCCAACGGAACCGACCTGGAAGTCGCCTTGGCCCACGTCGCTCCGCGCTTGACCGACGGGAGACCCCGCCCCTACCGCAAGGGAGACCCCCCATCCGGCATGCTGCAGCAAGTCCCCGCCGGAACGCTCGACGTGGCCCTAGATTCCAAAGCCGCCGAAGGGAGCTTCCACGCCAATATGCGGACAAATATCTGGTGGAACTGGCACGCCGGAGGAACGCTCGAGTTCGCCGGCGGTAAGCTGACATCGTACTCATTCCAGTACGGAAAGGAACGGTTTGCCCGTCAGTACAAGAGCGGCACGGCGGGAAAGGACCGTGCCAGCGCTCTCAAACTCGGGCTGAACCCTGCCGTCAAGGACGTCCCCAACTTAGAGACAGTCGAGGGCGGATCCGTTTCGCTGCAGATCGGGGGGAACCGGTTTCTGAGGGGCACCAACGGATCGAATTTCTTTACGTGGTTTTCACTCGCCGGCTCCGAGATCGCAATCGACGGGACTCCCGTCATCCGCGCCGGAAGGATCCTCTAGGGCCGCATCCACCGTCGGTTTGCGGCGCATGAATTGATTGCTGAGTGGATCCGCTCAAGCCGCTAACGAGTTGGATGCGGTCGGCAGGTCGGGACCTTCTGGCTGTCCAAGCCTGCTATCTGGAGTTCGTTCGACTCGAACTGCATGATGGGTGCAGCGGGAATTGCACTCGCTAGCTGCCCGAGGGTGAAAGTCTCACTCGCTTAACGCGCTCCCGCCGTCGGCCGCATGCGTCCCTTTCTAGACCAGCGGGGTCCCAGCCCGCCGCGTCAACTCGTGCCGATTGCGGTCATGTAGAACCTGCCCGCTAACCGGGTCTTCGAGATGTGAAGGCCCATGCCGCCAACCCAAGACCGCCCAAGATTAGCAGTCCGCTGATGATTTCGGCGCTGAGCGGTCCGACTCGAGCATAGATTAAGCCGCCAAGAACGAGGATGACAGCGATTGGCAACGGCCAGGTCGCACGTAGCCGCACTCGGGTCTGGACGTGCGGCACCCAGATGAGACCGTTGCCTGTCCCTCCGAGTCCAGAAATGACTAGGCCCGGGTGCCCTGCGAGAAATCAACCGCAGACGCTGACGCGAGGGCGCCCGTGGTTGCAAGGGGATTCGCACACAACAGCTGTCCGAGAGTGAAAATGTCGGTCGCCGATCGCGGCCCGGTCGTCGGTCCCACGCGCAGTCTATTAGGCCAGCGCGGTCGCGGCGTCCCGCGCGGGCATCATAGCGGCATGGCGCCCTCGTCGCTCGCGCGGGTCCTCGGGCAGCCTTCGCGCTCACTCCGTGTCGAAACCTGGGAGCGGAGCTCTCATGCGCTTAGGGCGCTATGGACCTCTCCGACTCGGTTTTCTTGCGCAGGTCCTCGCCGGGCCGCCGCGTGCCATTCCGAGCACTGCGTGCGAGGAGGATCCGCCGCGCATTCGATAGGCACCCACGGGAACAAGCGATCCCGATCTCGGGAGTGACCGTCCCTGGTATTCCACCGCTATGGACATGGGTCTATCCCTTCGGCAGCGGCCGGTTGGGGAATTTATTGCGGAAGGCGTTCACCAGGAATGTCGGGCGCACTTCACACGCGTCGCAGATGGCTGTCCACTCGTAACTCACGGGAGGGCGAGCGTCCAAGGTCCCCATAGACCTGCTGACTCGCAGCACGTTGCGAGCCCGCGCGCCTAGAGCGACCTTGCACTCTAGTGGCCGCTTACTGGGCGAACCCGTCCTACGATTCCTGGGCCCTGCATCCCCGATGGCCTGACGCCGTTCCCTCGCGCCTACGTAGAACTGGCCGCGAGGAGGGTATTGAGGCAGCTTGTTCGAACTCAGTTTGTCTGGCTCACTCGATCCGTGCTGGATTATGTGGGGGTCACTCCCACGCGTGTTTGTCTCTAGTTAGCGGTTCGGTCGCGACTACAGCGTGTCCAGTACGGTACCGGATCTAGCAACCGAGGGGAAGTAAGGTCACGCCGGTAGATGTCCTCCCGCGACTCACGTTCGCGCGGGGTGCGTCGCGTTTTTCGCCCGCGCTCCTCGCGGTCGTGTCCTCGGACGCGCGCGTCCCACATCAAGCCAGCGGGGACTCGCTCGTTCGGCGCTCGCCTGTAGCCGCTCCCTGCGTCGCGCGACCCACTCCCGCGGCGGAAAGCGTAACCAACACCCGTCCTGGCGGATCTCTGCCGCCCGGCGCGTCCCGCCTCTTGATTCGGAGACCATGTCGCGTAGCTTCAACTATGATGGCGTCGAACGCATCCTTCGGAACCGGGGTCCAAGGTCCTCGAGTAAACTTCACAATGTAATCAAACCGGCGAGCGGTCCCATCGTATTCGCGGTCCGGGAGGGCAGTTCTATCGTAAATGCTCAGCTTGAACGCGGGATCTGTCCATCTCATGGCTACGGATTTCTGAACTGGGGATCCATCGAAGAAAAGCGATTCGGCCGTCACAATGAGCCGCCGGTATGCCGGTCGAAGTGTAACAGAGGACAGCCACCCTTGGAGGGCGATGAATGTAGACCCGATGACGAGAATCAAGGGCCCCACGTAGAAGTCCGCAACATGAGTCGGCGGCGGTAGAACGAGGAGGTACACCCCGACTGGAACGAGGAGCGCGAAGAAGATCATCCCCGCCCGTATGTAGTTCCTGCTGAATCGGGAGTTCTTGTCCAGCTTCGATGCGAGTTCGTCCAGGTCGAAGCTGACTCCTTCCCTTGACCGCGTCTCGCGAGCCTTAGGAGCCACCTCTGGAGGAGTCCCGCGTGAACTATAAGTCGCGGCCGGCACGCGTCTCTCGGGTGGTCCGTGAACGCCTGGGTCTCGCTTCGCGTCCCACGCGCTCATCGCGGTCCCATCATTGACCGCGCGAGCGCCTGACGAGGGTATGGCCTCGGTGCTACGTCGGTTCTGAGGTCTGCAAACCGGCCGCGTCCCCGTTCGATTCGATGTTCTCCTACACTCGCCATTCACAATCGATTAGAGCGGACGTCCTCGGGACCTCACGACCTACTGCCATGACCCGAGATTCCTCCTTCAATCCGATCCCTCCAGCGTACTGGGACGACGTCGCCCAGAGTTGGGGAAACCAGGTATAAGAGAGGTCGGGGGCGCACCAATTTCAGTATTTCGAAGCGGATCTGCTCATCTCCTCAGTCCTGAAGCGAGGCATGCGAGTGCTGGAAATCGGCTGCGGAGCCGGTAGCAGCACCTTGGTACATGCGAAGGAGGTTCGCCGACTGGTGGCTACCGATGTTTCCCGCGGGATGGTAGAACGAGCGCGTGGGAGGACTGCGCGCCGATCGTTCGCGGACCGGACGCGCTTCGCACTGGTCGACGCCGGTGATCTCCCCTTCCAGGATGCTTCGTTTGATGCGGTGATTGGACGGGGGGTCGCCCTGAGCTACGTACGGGACCCCCGTCAGACGCTGCGTGAGATTCGTCGGGTCCTAGGTCCCGGTGGACACGTTGTGATCGACGCGATGAACGAAGGATCGTCGTCGTCGTCGGGTCGCGGGTTTCGCGCTGTCCAGAGCATCGGCGGCAAACCCGCATGCGTCGACCAGTCTAACCAAGGCAGGTTTCAGGTCCGACGGGTCTTCTACCTCCGCCCGAAAGCGCGGTTGGCGAGGTTGGCCCGTGGGTCGAAGGTCTTCAAGTCACGACCGCGGGACCTCCCGCGGCAAACGCTGCGCGTGGAGCAGATGCATGCGCGGCACTTCCCGCAACGTACACTCCGCCGATTGGCTAAGGACGCTGGACTTTCGACGGTTGAGATCGTCCCCCTGGGTCAGATGTACCTACTGCTTATGAGCGAGAACAAGGAGCTGCGCGGGTTTGTTGCTCGAAATCGACGCACCCTTTCGAGATTGGCCCTGGAACTTCGAACGCACTTCAGGGCCAGCCGTGGCTTTCATCTGATGTTGATAGCGACCAAACCTCGCGTGTGATCACGATTTCGTCACTTGTCGTAAGTCCCGCGCGCTCATCGCAGTCAAGTCATCGACCGCGCGCGCCGGCGGCGAGGGGCGCCCTGCCGGCCCACTCGAATGGCGGCAACAACTCAGAATCACGCCCTGTACGGGGCGTAGATGCTGACGTAGGCCCGCACGCGATCACGTTGCCGGCTCGAAAGGGAAACCCGAGTAGGCCCTGGACCGCGAGAGGAGAAACAAACTACTTCGCCCTCCCGCTGAAGGACGTCCTTCCATGGGTAGAACTTGCGTCGCACCCCGAAGTCGACCGTGACGCCGACCGAGCTGAGGCCAAGCGTCTGCGGACATGGGACAGAAAGGAAGTACAGCCCGTTTGCCGGAACGGCGATTGCCGCGAGGATTCCGCACCAGACCAAGATCACTAGGTGGGCTGGTCCCGAATGCGCCGGGATCGCCAGCTGTGAGATGAGCTGCCCACATTCAGCGCCCCGAAGAGGAAGGCAAAGTTCCCGAGGGAGAACCAAGTTTTGGAGCCGCCCTCAACCCACTCGCTAGGTGGAGGGGGTTGTTGCATGATAGTCCGCATCCTCCCGGTCCGTATCATGATTACCTTGCTCGTGTCCGCGCGCCGCTGGTCTCGCGGCCCCGCGCCCTCCTCGGTGTCAGCTCATCGAATGCGCGCTCTGGTTCTCGCGCGCGTGACGTATCGCCGGGACCTGAGGTTCAAGTATCGGGAGAACAATGGCGGTATCGAAGGAACCGCCGTGCGCAGAGGGATCAGGCTGATCCTCTCCATCGCAATCGTGGTGGTTTTGACTCTACCCTACAGTGTCGCTCAGCTCCAGACGGCGGCCAGCGCTGTCGGCCGAATCACCGCGAACTCGACTGCTCTATCAGCGAACTTTCTTTCACAACCCACGCCTAAACCCGGCTATTCCAACGGCAACGATGCGTACCTGGACAACTTCACTATCTCGGAAGGTGCCGCGACGGGGGGCCCGATACTTTGTGCTCCGTTTTCCATCATATCCTTCTCTGCGTCACCTAACTACGGCAATCCCCCGCTTAGAGTGACGCTGACGGTGGACACGAAGTGTGGGCTTGCGCCGTACGCAGTGACATGGACTTTCGGGGACGGAAACGTGTCGACACAGTCTGTCGCAAACATTTCCTACAGCAGTGGCGAAGACAGCTATGCGGATTTCATCTACAATCATACGTACGAGTACATCGGCGCGTTCATCCCAAAAGTGTCCATCACCGATAACGGGGGATCGAAGAATTCCGCGTCGACGCCCGTCTACGCTTCGTTCGTTCCCAGCTTGTTTTACAGCTTCTACAATGAGTCGAAACTCATCCAAGATGGGAAGAACGGATCAGGAACCTCGATTGGCCTAGTCGAGGAGTGTAACAAGAACACCCGGACGTCCGAGTATCAAAGCGATCTCAACCAGTTCGACGCTGAATTCAATCTGACTCCGACTACACTCTCTTACTTCTTCTCAGGGGGCAGCTCATGTACGAGCGCCGGCACGGAATTAAATGGCAACGAAGTAAGTTTGGACATCGAGTGGGCCCACGTCGCCGCGCCCGGCGCCAAGATCTACGTCTGTCTGGACACCCTAGATACTGTTTCCGGGCTTGAAGCGTGCGACGCTTCATTCTATCAGAATCGTACCAGCTACCAGAATCTGACTGTCTCCAACAGCTGGGGGTTTTGCGCAATCGATAACGATTCGTTCAAGATTCAGGGATGTACGAACGCACCGGACCCCTACGTGAGCACATGGAAGTCGGCTGAGCAGGCGGGAATCAATATGCTCGCATCTGTGGGCGACTACGCGGCAAACGCCGCTTGCGCTGAGGCTGACTACGACGCTTCGAACAACTACAGTATCGCGGTGGGTGGAACCACCGTGACCGGGGTCGGATCTTCGGGATCCTACGGTTCAGAAAAGCAGTGGTATAACGTAACCACACAAGGACAAAATGGATGCAATGTAAATCCGTCGGGCAAGGCGCCGCTCGAACACCCGGGCGAGACCGCCGGGAACAACCGCTACTACAATGCAACTTCATCTCAGTATGCACTTTTGGGTGATACGACCCGGTACTTCCCGGATGTGAGTATGGTCGGCGACCCGGCCACGGGCGTGCCAATCGTATTCGGCGGAAATTGGACGATTGTCGGCGGAGATTCAGTCGGCTCACCCGTATGGGCTGGAATCCTTTCTGTCCTTATTCAAGCTAGGGCACCGGGCCTATCCGGATTTGCTGCTTCCTTTCTCTACTCGCACCCAGCCTGCTTCCATGAGATCATGAACCAGGTCGGGAACCGAGACGGCTTGGGGTCTCCCGACGTCGGGTGCCTTTCGAAAGCCTAATGGTGTCCAGCTCAACGTGACTCCTCGGAGAAGTCGACCCCAGGCTCTCCATGGCCTACAAGTACGGGTGTGGACTTGATTTGACTGGCAGGTTCTCGACCGAATGTCATTGTTACGCCGTCTTCCTCCGATAGCGGTTCTCGTCGTGTGCTTGGGCGTCCTGGTAGGCGCCTCTCTAGTCGTTGCGCCGGGCTCCCAGCAACACATCTTCCCCGGTTCTGACCGACCATCTCCGGGTACTGGAGCCAACACCTCTCCACGGTCGGTATCTCCTGGGACAGGAGAAGAAGTTTCCGCCGATAGACCAACGGCGGACGCTCCTCAACTCGGCGGACAGATGGGCAACGTCTCGCATACTCTCGACCTGGGGAATGGTTCGCTCTCTGATGGAAACTACCTCCCTCCGACGTGTGGCGGCTACGACGCACTCGTCGTGAGTCCCGTCGTGAATCAACTGTTCGTCTCATGCGAGGGGGCGGCGGCGGTAGTCGTCTTCAACGCGACATCCGGATCGCAGGTCGCGTACCTCGATGTGGGTCAGGATCCGCTGGGGATGGTGTTTGACTCGTTCAATCAAGAGATCTACGTGGCCGACTCCGGATCCAACAACGTTTCGGTTCTCTCGACGGCAAACGATACGGTCTTCGCCGCAATCCCCGTCGGTAGCAGTCCCGCCGCCATCGTCTATGACAACTCAAGCCAACTTCTGTACGTTTCAGATACTTCGTCAGGGAACCTATCTGAGATATCCCCGCAGACCAACACGATCGTCGGGAACGTCGTGCTCAATTCGAGTTCTGAGCCGGGAGCGATTGCCTACGACCCATCGAACCAGGATGTGTACGTCGCACAGACTGGAACAAATAGCCTAGGGATCGTATCGACGAGGAATGGGTCCCTGGTTTCCACGCTGAGACTAAACGGTGAGCCGACGGCCGTTACGTACGACTCCGAGAATCAGGATGTCTACGTGACCCTATCCATATCGACCCAGAACTCTAACTCCGTTTGCGTCGTGTCTGGATTGACCCAGCGGGTTGTGGACGAAGTTGCTGTGGGTTTCGAGCCTTCGGCCGTTGTCTGGGACCCGGTCAGCGGCGAAGTGTATGTGTCCAACGCCGGCTCCGATAACGTCTCGGTACTCAACGGCACTACGCAAGATGTCGTTGGCGCAATTGGGGTCGATCTCCAGCCGCAGGCCATGGCAATGGAGAGCGACTCGGGATACCTCTTCGTGGCCGACTACTACTCGAGCAACGTCGCGGTAGTCAATCTGACGGAGATGGAAGTAATCGGTTTCCTTGCTTCTGATACCGGACCCGTTTCAATTGCTGTGGATAATTCCACGGGAAATGCCTACATAACGAATTGGTACACGGGCACTCTTTCGGAGGTCGATAGCGAATCCGGTTCGTTACTCTCGTCAGAATTCCTTTGGCCATCGTTACAGGGCCTCGCGGTAAACGACTCTAGCGGTGATGCCTATGCGTCGTGCGAAGCATGCAGCGCCGTCCTCGCCGTTAACTCCTCCGGAAGACCGGTGCACTCAATCAGGGTCGGGGCCCAGCCTGAGGGACTTGCTATCGACACTAGCGGTGGGAGAGTGTATTCGGCCAACTGGGAATCGAACAACGTCTCAGTGATTGACGCGAACACCGACGCGGTGACGGGCACGATTTCATTGGCCGGCGGAAGTCTCGGAGGGGGCGGACCTGTTGGGGTCGCGTTCGACGAGTCGAGCGCAGATCTATACGTCGCGGTTCATGGAAACTTAAACTTCAACCCGGGAAACGTATCAATCATAAACGCTGCCACGAATGAAATCGTTGGCGCTATCACTGATTGGGGCGGCCCAGGGCCGAGCGACCTACTCATAGACACTGCAGCGAACGCGCTCTACGTAACGGATGACTATGCCAACGTCGTATGGGTGTTCAATCTCTCCACCGACAACCTGATCTCGGTCGTTCCGGTAGGTCAAGCCCCTGAAGGCATCGCGCTCGATCCACTGAACGGATACCTCTACGTATCGAACAGCGGTTCGCAAAACGTCAGCGTCGTAAACGCGACTACCGACGCCGTGGTAGGCTCCATCACAGTGGGCGAGATGCCCACCGGGATCGCCTTCGATTACTCCAGCGGGGACATACTAGTGGCAAACTACCTCTCCAGCACGATCTCCATCATCAGCGGTCCAATGGACCGCGTTGCCACCTTCACGGAATCCGGCCTACCGTCGGGCACAAGTTGGTGGGTGAATGTGACGGGGCAAGCATCACAGGTCTCGACAGGGGCGACGATCGGTATGAACCTCTCTGAGGGAACGTATCCGTACACAATCGCGACTTCAAACAAGGAGTTCGAAGCGAGTAGCGGCACGCTAGTCATGAACGGAACCACGGCCTTTGTGAACGTCACGTTCACCGAGGCGACTTTTGGAGTGATGTCAACCGAGACCGGTCTTCCGGCCGGAGCGACGTGGTATCTGAACGTGACTGGCCAGCCATCCGTGCCCTCGATTGCCCAGACGGCGATGATCGATCTGCCGAACGGCACCTACGCGTACGGGCTCGCGACGGGCGACAACCAATACCAGCCGATCCCCGCGACTGGAGGGTTCACGGTCGAGGGAACTGCGGTCTTTGAGTACTTTAAGTTCTCACCAGTCGTGTTCGGGTTGAACTTTACCGAAACCCCGCTGCCCCAAGGCACGAACTGGTCCATTGAGCTCGTCGGAAGCGCCTCCGCGATCATCCTTGAATCATCGCTTGGGAGCGCGTCGCCCGTAACGGAGACGCGATGGTCGGACGGTGCCTCCACCATCCAATTCTACGTCTCCAACGGGAGTTACACGTACACTGCCTCCGCCTCCGGGCACCCGAACATCTCAGGCCAGCTATCCGTCAGAGGGGAGATACTCGCTCCCGTGACGGTGACGTTCCCATCCTCGTCCATGTCCTCGGTCGGGCTCCCCACGCTTGACTATTTGATTATCGGAGTGGTGGTTGCCGCGTTTGTAATCGTGGTGGTGGCGATCCTTGTTCGCCACAGGGGAAGAACCCCTCCCGCTCCTCTAGCGTCCTCTCCACAGCCCGGGCGAGGCTCTCCGCCGACCCCTCCTTAGCTGACACACATCGGATCGACCTCGAACTCCGCGTGTCGCACGCGCTCATCGCGGTCACGTCATCGACGGCTCGGTTCCTACTTCAAGCTCGCGGCGAGCTTCGCCCGCCGTCCCCTCGCTCCCTTCGGCCGCTCGGTGAGCATGAAGAGGGCACGGTCCGCCTCGCGCCTCGCACCGGCTCTCGGCGAGCCTCCGCGCTCACTCCGTGTCGATGACCGCGATGAGTGCGCAACGCGCCCGCGAAATCGCCGTCGCGGACCGACTCGCGTATTCCCGGTTGGCCAAGAAGAATCTAACCCACATCGCTCTTGGGTCTGTATGGCTGACGTGCCTGAAATGGTCCAGACCTGTCGGCGCAGGGCTCGAGAAGCGTCGAACTATGTATGGACTCGTACCAAGGGAATCCCGCCCGTTGTACCTGCGCCCCTCGGAATCTTTTGCCTGATAGTCGCCGTGATCTATGCGTTTTCGTTTGAGGTTCTGGGTCCTCAAGGGATACTTGAATCGCTGACTTTCGTCAAGAGCAGCGAGCCACCGGCCACGATCGCCTTCGTCTGGTCGATGGTCGTCATCGTGCCCCTGTTTCTCGTCGTGGCGATACTCGCTGCCGCGGAACGTCGCATCGGGGTGGGGAAACCGGGAGTACGAGTAGTGACATGGCTCGGCGGCGGTCGCGATTACACGTGGGTAGGGCTCCAGCCCTGGTCGGCCCGTCCTAGCGGGAAGTGGACCATGCTCGCAGGGCTGGCTGCTCGGTCGAGCTGGCTCACGATGTTCTATGGTTCGGCAACACCGCAGGACATTCTACGCTTCGAGAGATCAGGCACGCGAGATTCTCGCCCATCCGAACGCTAGGATCGATATGTTTCCAGCAGTCTACTGGACGTGGACCGGTTTGCCGGTGCCCCCGTCGGTTCCCGGTAGGCAATCATCGGGGTCGAGTTAGACCCCATGCGGGTGCGGAGACGCCCAGAATCGGTGGTCCTTCGACTCTCTCGGAGAGCGACCCTCGTGAACGGGCCTTCCCCGCCCTTCCTC
>Ga0070761_10000751_pt1 | contig 20547 bp, 20 predicted proteins | sample HubBroMetageREF1_FD_66724 | JGI IMG/M metagenome (GOLD analysis project Ga0070761, IMG submission 66724) | Reference soil microbial communities from the Hubbard Brook experimental Forest, New Hampshire, USA - Hubbard Brook CCASE Soil... | ecosystem: Environmental > Terrestrial > Soil >... | reverse complement strand
TAAAGGGACCGATCAGCGTGCCATCGAGCTTGAACGCCAGAAGCGCGCCATATCCATTCCCATTGATGCCTGATGCACTCGTAACAAGGATAAGCATTGTAACCACGCTCCTACGGCGGCGGCGGCCAAAAGCTCTCGCTGCGAGGATTATAGGCGCTCAAACTTGCTGTCCGGGAACGTCGCCTCCCTAGCGACCATTCTGAAAAGCCGTCTGTCCTCTGTTATTGAGGACAGACGGTCAGCATCCGATCCGAGATACTTTCTGCAGTTTCATTCCCATTGATGGAGTCAATAATTATGTACGCTGTCACCGGCGCAACCGGCCACCTCGGCCAACTGGTTGTCGAGGCGCTTCGCAAACAAACGCCGGCGAGCCAGATAGTCGCCCTGGCACGCGATCCCGCGAAAGCAAGCGAGTTGAACAAGTTCGCAGGTAGCGTGCGTCCCTTCGACTATGACAAGCCGGAAACGCTCAGGTCTGCGCTCGAGGGAATCACGAAGCTCGTGCTTATTTCTTCCAATGCGATGGGCAGGCGGACGGCACAGCACAAGGCCGTCATCGACGCCGCAAAGGCCGCCGACGTTGAATTGATCGCTTATACGGGCATTCTTCATGGTGAGAAGTCGCCGATCAATCTGAGGAAAGAGCATCAAGAGACCGAAAGGCTCCTAAAGCAAAGCGGCCTTCGTTACGTCTTCCTGCGTAACGGCTGGTACATCGAGAATTACGTCGCTTTTCTGAAGCCCGCGCTCGCGAACGGCGTCTTTCCCGCAAGCGCCGGCAACGGCCGGATCTCAGCGGCGGGCCGTGCCGACTATGCCGAAGCGGCCGCCTTATCACTGATCCAGGACGACGGCTCGACAGAGCGAGTCTATGAGTTGGCCGGCGACAGCGCCTTCACGCTCAGCGAGTTCGTTGCGGAGGCCTCACGCCAAGCAAATAAGCCGATCCAATACAAGAACCTGCCCGAGCCGGAATTCGCGGCCCTGCTGACCAAGTTCGGCCTACCGCCTCACCTGGCCGCGGATGTGGCACAGTCCTCCTCTGTCACCGCGCAGGATGCGCTGTTCGACGACAGCCGCGCCTTGAGCAAATTCATCGGCCATCCCACGGCGTCCTATAAGCAAGTGATCGCCCACGCATTGAAGGCGCTGGCCTGAACGAGCCAAACTGAAAATAGCCGCTCACGAGCGACCGCTATTCAGGATTGGCAAATGGAAAAAAGCTGGCCCCGCGACGATATTCCAAGTTTTTGATATGCTCGCTGCCGATACGTTACGACGCTGCTCGGCCCGATCCCTATGTCCTCAGCAATGATCTCGGCCTTTTTGCCGGCCAGCATTCCAATGCAGACTTGCCGCTCCCTTTCAGACAACACGGTGAGCGGCAGTGGACACTCGGGCGGATTCAGCCGCAGGAAATGAGTGGCGAGTGTCTTCCCAATCAGGCGGTACGTAGTACTGCCGACTCGATCGGGTAGCTGGGAGGAATGCCCTGTGATGTCGCCCCCAAAATATAAATTGAGAACCATTCTGAGGGAGTCTTGGACAACCAGGACAGCAACCTTCGTGCGGAAGCCCGGTGCATCGAAAAACATCCTCAAATATCGAGAACTGATGCGAGGAAGCAGATCTTCAAGGTGCTCCACGGCACAATCATTCTCCGCCATCGCCATTACTTGCTCGAACAGGGGATCGTCACGAAACCATCCGTCGAGATAGGTAGCTGCCAGTGCCGTGCCCTTGGCTTCAGACAGGAAATTCCGGTTCAGGAGACAACTGACCTCCTCAGGACGATAGGCGAATGCCGCGACTTGGCCGGCACCGGTCAATCTCACGATCTCGATGAACAGATCCGTGAATTCCTCGCTGCCGATAGCAGGGACACAGTCAGAGACGGCATCGATCAGTCGTTCTGTAAGCGAGTCATCGCCGTACGCCCCGCTTGCGGCCGTTTTTAAGCCCGCGCGGCGCCCGAGCTCGCGGTTCGCAGCGGAATAGGACCGCGGGGCCGAGCGAATTGAATGCAATGAAAGGTCCTTCGCGATTTGAAGGCCGATACCCTGATTGGTGCGGGCGACGAGTGCGACAGATTTATTAGGCATGGGTGTTCTCCTATTGAATTTGATGCGTTCGCCAATCTAGGCGGCGGCACGTTCAGCGACCGGACGGCGCCGCAGGCTTGCCTGGGTCACGGCGGGTGGCGCATAGACTGCGCCCATCGGTCCGGCATCGACTCCGGGCGCAACGACCTCGTCGATTCGGTCCAGGATTTCGTCGCTGATGACGACGTCGGCGCCGGCGAGCACGTCATCCAGTTGCTGCATGTTACGCGGGCCGAGGATCGCCGAAGTCACGCCGGGGTGCGCCATCACGAAAGCCATCCCCATGTGCGTCAGCGACAACCCAGCCGCCTCCGCAATGGGAATGAGTCGCTCGACTGCGTCCAGGTTGCGCTCGTCGGTCATTGCCCATCCCGTAGGTCTGGCATACCGGCAGCACCTCGCGTTCGGTGCTGCGGTTGAGGATCGAATAGGGCGGCTGCTCGGTGCGAAAGCGCGCCAGGCCTCGGCGTTCCGCCATCCACTGAGCTTCCACGATCTCGGATGCCGGGAACGTCGACGATCCGATCGCCCGGACCTTGCCGGAGCGCATCAGATCGGTGAGGGCCGACAAGGTCTCCTCGATGTCGGTCTCGGGCGAGGGCCGATTGACGATCTCCTCCGACTCGCCGCCCTATACCTGTCGGCGGTGTCGATGAAGTTGATGCCAAAATCCAAGGCTTTGTGGATGATGCGGATGCAGTCGTTGTGGTCGGGATTGCCCGGTCCACCGAACATCATCGCGCCCAAACAATAGGGGCTGACTTTGATGCCCGTTCTTCCGAGTGCACGGAACTGCATGTTCTTTCTCCTGTGTACGCCGGTGAGTGCTGTGCGCCCTTGTAGAAATTAGGCGATCAGAAGGGGCCTTGACCATCTGGCCGTCTTGCAGCCCCGCCCGCCGGTCGACCGCAGAGGCCTGTCGAATGGCCCGAGCAAGCTGTTACCGCAGACGTCCTCCAGACTCGATTCAACGCAAAAACAGTAGGATCCCGGACTCCAGAATGATTTCGGTGTGAAACTCCACCGTCGTTCGCATTGATCTATCGAGATGTGACCTTCGATCGGCTGGCCGCCTTCGGATGCGACGCTTACCGTATGCCAAAGCAAGGCCCAATCCATCGGTCGTGGAAACCCAAGATCGAGGGATTCGCGACTCTTCGGTCTAGGCAAGCGGATGCTCCACTGTTCAACCGCGATGCCTTCGCGGACAGCTGCCAAGACGTGGAACGTCTTGCGAAAGCTGGTACGTAATGGCCGACCGGACATGTCCAGCATTCCCGAGTCGATCGCCAGCGTGTACTGCCGACCTTCTTCAAGTGGCGGCCCCAGCGCTCTATTGGGCCCGACTCCGCGCTTCAGCCTCCCCGGATCTAGCAGGATCGTGAGACACGTCATGCTCCTATCCCAGAGCTCAAGGGGCGGCCGATACAGCACGTCGGGTACCGGCCGGCCGGCTGCGTCGAGAAGCATAATGTGCTTCTCCGCCCAGCCCCGCTGCATTGGCTCGGAGAAGCACGCATAGAAACGCAGCAGGTTCTCCGGTAATGCGTCACTGGTGGGAAAGACTTGCTTCACTCGGGCGCGAGGCCCGCGAATCTCTCTCGGGATCGAGAACTCACAGGCGAGAGATTCCCGGCACTGGGGGAGACCGATCTGCCGGGGCTCGAACGTGGCGCGGAAGCGGACTCCGGGTTCGAATGGAAATCGCGGAATGAACCGAACGCCGTCCTCCAGTATGTAGTAGCGGCCCGCAACGTCCGGTAGATCGTCGGCTGCCCCTTCAGGTACTCCAGGCCCGATGACTCTCACTCGAAGCATCGCTTGCAGAAGCCGATCTGACTCTGGGCACGCGACCAGCGAGCCGATCACATCGGGGGGCAGCTTATGAATACCAACGAACCACGAACGCGGCTGACGCGGATCACCGTTAATCGTCAGCGTCGGTTGCTCAGTCATGAATGATCGATTTCGTTGCGATGCTTTCGATATTCGAAAGGATCCGGTCCATTCGGCCAGTTCATTTCCGACATGCCAAATCGGCGATCGAAGAAGTATGGAATCATGATCGTGCCCAGATCCAATCGATAGGACGTCCTCGGGTGCCGCCAGATCACAACCGCCCATCGGGGATTGAGAATCGCCATGTGCTCGGCTCGAATTGGCAGATCGCGCTGTGTGCGACCGAGACCCCCTGGTCCGAAATCGATCGGACCACCGGTCGGTTCAGCCTGCGCGGATTCCAGATCTGAGATTCCGATGCGCGAGGCGCTGCGCACATCGATGGTGACCAGCAGATATTCCTTATGCTCAAACGGATCAGTGAAGGTCATCATGTCCAGCGGATTGCTGCCATAGCCGAGTTCCCCAATCGTATCCCCTCGAACGTGCGCCCCGTCCTTCAAGGAAGCGATGGGAAATCGCACGAGCGGTGTACAGCCGTAGACAGCGAACAGGTACGGCTCTCCGCGAACCTCGCGGATCAGTTGTCGGACAATGGGCGCGCGCGTCTCAAATTCCCCATGCACCGGATGCCAGATCTCCACGCTACTTGTGCCCATTCGACCATTGAAGGGGTACGGGATGCGATGCAACGTCGAGGCAAACCGCTGATTGGAAATCCCGGTGACAAAAATCTCACCGTTGTAGTATTTGAGGTCCGTGATCGCGTACCTTTGCTGCGGCTCAAATTCAAGCGTCGCTTTCTTGTCGGGCTCATTGGGTAACGCCACCTGAGAGTGCGGGATGCTCTCGAGATCCAGAACCTCTAGATTGCCATGATTTAATTTCACGATCGCCGGCACGACATCGGTGCCACGACCGCGTTCGGCCGATATGAAAATCTGCTGAGAAGGCTGATGGACGATCATGTCGTTAACGACGATATTATCGACAGTAGTACCTAAGAGGGCGGCAAGCTTGTAATCAAGACCGAGGACCAGATCACGACCCTCGAAGTTGTGGAAATTGCCCAGCTCGATGCCTGTTTGGGGCGTGATATCACTCGCCCGCAGCGCGAAGGCATGGATCGCAGCGCCACTAATGTCGGCAACGAAAAGCACATTGTCGGCTCCGAACGTGAGCGCGCCGGCTGAATGCAGCGGACTGCTTGCTTGCGGCAGAACGGCCCCGACTGCTTTCGCAACGGCAGTATCGGACCCGCTGAGGACGCGCCCAGAGAGTGCAAGTCCAAGCGATGATATTGCGCCGAATCGCAGGACCTCCCGCCTCGACGCGACAGATACGAACCGATCTTTCATCTCTATCTCTCCTTATAGGTTATTGAGCTCGGGACCGGCGAAACGCAATCAGACATTGCCGCGGAGGCGAGCCAACTCGGTGTGCCACGAAGGTCGGGCAGAGAAGCTCTACGGGAGCACAACGATCTTCCCCCCTGCTTTGTTCTCCTCCATGCAACGATGCGCTTCGACGATTTGGTCAAGCTTGAAGACCTTGCCGATGTGCACGGGCAGCTCGCCCGCGGCGATCTTCTCGATTAAGTCCTCCAGTGGAGTCAGCATGAAGTCCTCCGTGCCTCCATCGTAGGTGGTCAAACTGACGCCCGTCGGAATCACTTCCATGGGACTGAAATGCTCGAATGTCCATTGATTGCCGACCATCCCGGTCATACAGACGATACCGGTCTGCTTCGCGCACTGAAGCGAGTCCGCAAGTGTCGTCGTGCCCACCAGTTCGAGCACTTTGTCGACGCCTCGAGGAAAGACTTCCTTGACTTGCTTCGCGATGGTTCCGCTATCGATGAACACTTGCACGACGCCGCTATCACGCAGCAGCATCTCGTGCTCGGGCCGGCGCGTTGTGGCAGCAACGGTCGCACCGTGGTCTTTTGCGATCGCCGCTGCCGCCAGACCCACCGAGGTGGTACCGCCTCGGATGAGCAAACGCTCTCCCTTTTCAAGGCGCAGCGACTTGAAAAGCGATCCCCAGGATGTCTGGAGCATCTCTGGAACCCCTCCCAGTATCTCCCAGGGCAAAATCGACCGGATCACTTGTATTTGGCTCGCCGGCACGCATGTGTACTCGGCGTAGCCCCCATCGAACTGTCGACCCATTCCGCCCATCGCCGCTGCCACGACCTCACCAGGGCGATACTCGTTTCCAGGTGCTTCGGCTACTACGCCCACTGCCTCGATGCCTAGGATGCGAGGGAATTTCACACTCGGCGAAAAACCTTGCCTGGTGAACATCTCCGAACGGTTTAGACCGAACGCCTTCACCTCGATAAGGACCTCACCGCTTTGAGGCACGGGCAGAGGTCGCTGCTCGATCTTAATGACCTCGGGGCCACCAGGTTCATAGACGACCGCCGCCTTCATGGTTTTCATAGCCGAGAGATCCCGTGTACCTTGGCAATAAGCGAGAGCATAGTCGGGGCCGTCTCATAAGATTAGAGGGCAATTCTGGAAGGCAGCGTTCAGGAATTGGGAGGACGATAGATGAGCGATCTCAACGCACTGGTGATCTTCTCAGCGGTGGTCGAGGCCAAAAGCTTTTCCGAGGCGGCACGACGCCTAAAGTTGCCGCTTGCCACGGTCAGCCGGCGCATTGCCGACCTTGAGGAGGAGTTGGGCATAAGGCTCCTGGAGCGGTCTACACGCAAACTGCGCCTGACGGATGTGGGCATCGAGGTACTCGAGTACGCACAGCGCAGTGCAGAAATCCACGAGGCGGTGGACAGCATCGTATCGAACCACCGGGCCACAGTGACAGGTGTGTTGCGCCTATCGGCGCCCCCAAACATTTCCGACTCCTTTCTGGCGCCCCTCCTGGGCGCCTTTCGCGCCGCTTATCCCGAGGTGCGCATTCAAGCCTTGATCACGGAACGGTATGTCGACCACATTGCAGACGGCGTCGATCTGGCAATCAGGTTGGGACCCCTCAAGGACTCATTACTCATCGCGCGCCCGATACTCAGATACCGCCACCAACTCGTCGCTAGTCCGGATTACCTGAGAAAGGTGGATCCGCCGCGAAATCCCGGGGACCTTCTGGCACATCGGATCATCACATTTTCCTATTGGAAGCCGGAAACATCCTTTACGTTCGAGCACGTCGAGACCAAGGCCCGGGAGACGGTCGCCTTGGTTCCACACCTGTCAATGAACGATTTTGCCGGGTTGACGCCCGCCCTGATCGCGGGCGAGGGTATAGGCGAACTCCCACCCGTCGTCCAGCCAGAACTCGTGCGTCAAGGCCGACTGGTGGAAGTAATGCCGAATTGGCGTTTTCCTACGTATGACCTCTCGCTCGTGCACCTGGGCAATCGCCTCGTACCGCGGCCGCTACGCCTATTCAAGGAATTTACCGCGCAGATGGCGCCAAGAATATTCCCGGACCTACCGGCATAGATTGACCTCAAGCCATTATCTCAAAGCTGGAAGAACGCTTCTCGATTTGCCCGGCTAGTTGCGTCGTGCGGGATGGTTATGATGGATCTGACCGGTTGAGCATTGGAGAGGTGTTTCATGAAGACGGCGATCATCGGACTGGGGAATATTGGCAAGCAGGTAGCGCAGAATCTGATAGCTGGCGGCGAGCAGGTGATCGTCGCCGATCACGGCATCGCCAAGACGCAAGAATTCGCGAAGGCTACCAGTGGCAAGGCGCGATCCATGCCCGTAGCAGAAGCCGTCGCAGAAGGGGACACCATAGTGCTGGCGATCTCGTTCGACGCGATCAAGCTATTTCTCTCCGAGTATCGGAACTCCTTATCCGGGAAGATTATCGTGGATCCCTCTAATCCGATCGCGCCTGACGGCGCCGGGGGATTCAAGAAGATCATCCCGCAGAACCAATCCTCCGCCCAGATCATCGCCGGACTCCTCCCACCGGGTGTGCCGCTCGTCAAGGCGTTCGGGACTCTGGGCGCCGCATCCTTGAAGAGCGGAGCGCGCCGTTCCCCCAATCCCAACGTACTGTTCTATGCAAGCGACGATCGAGATGCAGGTAATAAAGTAGCGCAGCTCATCAGGGCGAGCGGTTTTACGCCGATTCGCGTGGGCGGTATCGATCAGTCGATCCGCATCGAGGTATTCGGCGATCTGCACGAGTTTGGCAAGCTGGGAAAGCTCGTCACGGAGAAAGAAGCTACGGCCTTGGTGTAGCGTCTGGAGATGGACTCATGGCCGCTCAATTAACGGCTCGTCACTGGATCGATGGCGCGTGGATCGGTGGCGGACAGCAGGTGCAGAGCCTCAATCCCGCGAACGGCGAAACTATCGGCACCTATACTGAGGCCGACGAAACGGTGGCGCAGCAAGGGATCGCAGCCGCGCTCCGGGCTTTTCGAGATACGGATTGGAGGGAGGACCGGCGCCTGCGAGCGAAGGCGATTAACGAGATGGCGGACTGCTTCGAGGCTCGTAGCGACGATCTGGTCAAGATTCTTTCGCTCGAGAACGGCAAGATCGAGGCAGAAGCACGTTTTGAAGTGACCATGGTGCCGTCGAAGCTGCGCTTCTACGCAGCTCTCGCGCTCACTGACTTCGGCCGCGCGATGGAAACCTCACCCGGCCGCTACACGATGACACTGCGGCAGGCGGCGGGCGTCGCAGGCATCCTGGTGCCGTGGAATTCACCCGTAGTGCTGTTCATTCGCTCGCTCGCTCCGGCTCTGGCTGCCGGATGCACGACGGTGAGCAAGTTGCCCGGATTCACAGCGCAGACCAACGCCCGGATATGCGAGGTCTTCAGCGAATTAAAGACCCTGCCCAGAGGCGTGATCAACGTCTTTAGTGAAGTGAACAGCACCGCCGCTCGAGTGCTCATCGATTCGCCCGACGTGCCCGTCATCAGCCTCACTGGAAGTTCCGCGACCGGTCGGGCCATCATGGCGCAAGGCGCCAAGCACTTGAAGCGGTTCGGGGGCGAGCTAGGCGGCAAAACACCAGTCATCCTGTTCGACGATGCCGACCTCGACAGAGCCTTACCGAAGGTCGAGAAGGCGCTCACCGTATTCGCGGGCCAGTTTTGCATGACGGGGAGCCGGTTGCTCGTGCACCGCCCCATTTTCGACGCAGTCCGCAAACATCTCGGTGCACGGCTCGAGGCCGTCAAGGTAGGTCCTGCGTCTGATCCGACAAGCGACATGGGCCCGATGATCAACGTTGCCAACGTTCAGCGCGTCGATGGCCTCGTGAATACGGCCATCGCGGCCGGCGCCAAGGTAGTCGTGCGCGGCGGTCGCTTTAAGGAGGGGCCACTGTCGAAGGGAGCGTTCTACCGACCCACGCTGCTCGAAATCAACGACCAGTCACTCCGAATCGCTCAGGATGAAGTGTTCGGACCCGTGCTGGTCATGCAGGCCTTCGATACCGAAGAAGAGGCGGTAACACTGGCGAATGACTCCCAGTATGGGCTATCGGCCTCGATCTGGTCGACGAATGTGGATCGACCCCTGCGCATCGCCCGGAAGATCGAGGCGGGTACTGTGTGGATTAACAACTGGGCGATCGTCTACGACGAAACCGAAGAAGGCGGCTATAAGCAAAGCGGCGTTGGACGACTGAACGGCGTGTCGGCCCTCGATGACTTTCTGGAATACCGAACGATCATCCACGAAGTCGAACTGGCAGCGAAGGCTAAGTCCTCCCGAGCCAGCTCATGAAGGCCGCGATCATTCGATGCCGTCTTGGTCCACAACTCTCTGCTGGCGCAACGTGATTGGGCATCCGCTGCTGTTGCTTGTATTGATGGCGGGGTCGACCCTCGCCGGGGAGCTAATCATGAATACCCAAGAGCGACAGGTCTCAACCTCCGCAGAACTCGTTGCGAGCGCCGCCGATCCGGGCATCGCCGGCATCGTAGTGACAACCAATCTGGCCGGGGTTCCTACTTTTCGCCTCACACCCGGCAAGACACTCAGAGGCGACAATCCCGGAATCACCGTGAGCTTCGCCCCCGGACAGGATGGTGTAGAGCTATCGACCGACACCCGAATCGAGAGCCTTGAGCTGCGCACCGAAGTCGACCGACGTGCGATCTTCAACGACACGAAGGTTTCGAGCCTCGGTCGGTTGATGCTGCGCAATGTGCGCACGATTGGTGTGATACAACTGCTCGCGCATGACAAGGTGATCAGCGGTCACGTCGAGGCCGAGAATGTGGACATCGTATCGGCGGATGCGCGGGCCTTCGGGGAACGTCCCAAGGGCTATGGCGTTGAAGTCATCCCCGGCGCGTTTGTACTCTGGAATCAGCAGAGCGACCCCGGCGTTACGATCACCGCAGACCTGACGGGCATCTCGGTTGGCCGAGCCGGCGCACCGGTGCGCGGCAGCGGCATTTTCGTCAGCGGTGCCGGTGATGCGGGTGGACGACTTAGTATTCATCGCCTGGAGACGGGTGCAGTCTACTGCGATGGCGGCATCGCCCAAGGCACGCCGGATCGGATCACCGGTGGGGTGTTCGTCGTATCAGGCGCCTTCGTCGATCAGGTGCACAACTTGGGGCCGGTCACCACCTATGGACCCAACGACATGGTGCTCGATAATTGGGGAACGGTCGTGCGCTGGACCGCGGATGACAAGATCACCTCTTACGGCCCGAGCGGGATCGGCTTCGTCAACTTCGGCATGATCGATATGCTGGAGGTAAAGGGGATCGTCGAGACCTTTGGTCGCGGCTCCCGCGGATTCAACGTCTACGCGGGGACGGTAAATACTGCGCAGTTCGAGCGCGTCATCACGCATGCCGATGGCGCGGTCGGAATCCAGATCAGTCAACCCATTGGCGAGATCACGGTGCGCCGCGGGATCGAGACCTTCGGCGGCACCGGCGACTCCCTCGTCAAGGGAGTCGTCGTGCAATTGCCCGCGATCGCGCTCAGCGTCAAGCCGGGCGGCTCTGCTCGTCGGATCGCTGTTGCCGGCGGCGTGGTGACGCATGGGACAGGCATCAGCCCGCTCGAGATACACGGCGGGGTGGATTCGCTGGAGATCGCTGGGGGTTTTGCGGCTAGAGGCGGCGGCTTCGAGAAGCTCTGATAAGGCGGGCTCGCGACCATAGGTCCGATAAACATGAGCTAGTCTGGGCCGCTCTTACCGGGTGGCTATAGTCTTTCCACTAGCCAGCGTCCTCTCAATGCGTCGATCCGGCAGAAACCACATGATGGGTACGATCACGTAACAGGCAATTGCGCCCCATGGCTTAGCGAACGCAAGGCCAACAGCCGTCATGTACAGCGCCAAGGATATTGTGCCCTTCTTGTCGGCGCCGATCGACGAGGCGAGTAACGAATCCTTGCCGTGGTGAGCAATGAGGGCCCGCGTCAGGATGAAGTAGGCGATAGCGGCCATCAGCATGTCGGCTCCATAGAACGCCAATGGCCAGGGAGCCAAAGGATGCGCACCCACCCACGCAGTGGTAAAGGGGATAAGCGACAGCCAGAACAGTAAGTTTAAATTCGCCCAAAGAATTCCCCCAGCCAGGTGTTGTGCTGCCTGGAATAGGTGATGATGGTTATTCCAGTAGATGCCTACGTAGATGAAACTCAACAGGTAGGTGAGCAGAACCGGGATCACTGGCTGCAAGGCCGCGAGTGTGTCCCCTTTTGGCGTCGGGAGCTGTAGCACCATGATCGTTATGATAATGGCGAGCACCCCATCGCTGAACGCCTCGAGTCGGCCCTTGCTCATACCCACCATCTGACTGCTCCGCTACGACACCGCACCAAATCGCTCACTCGTGCAGCAAAGTTTGCCAATTGTGCGGAACGTGATCCGATCCCGCATGCTGGGTATTCTTCAAGTGCACTGCACTTGCGACGGTGTCGGCTCGATCCAGGTTGCGGCGGTCCCACTGTGCTGCGTCTGCCGCAGCCGAGTATGTATCCTGCAAAAATTCGAGCACCGTATCGACCGGATCGGCTGCCACTCTGGCATCGTCGTAGTCCAGAATGAATTCCCGCAGGACACGATCGAACCTCCCTACGCCACGCAACTGCGTTTGCTCGAGCCCTTCGGGCACGGGCGCGGCGTAAGCGTAGAAGGCGGCTTGTCCATAGCCCCCGTTGCCCGGCCAGAATCCGGCGCTGATCACTTCATGGGAGTACGCCTCTGCCTGGATTGCATCGGCATCAGGTCGAGGCGGCGCCGCTCGCCCATTGAATCTGGTCACGGCAAGGTCGAAGGATCCCCAGAAAAAGTGGACCGGACTGATCTTGCCGTAGAAGTTAGTCGAGAACCTCTTAAACAAGGTGTCTGCAATGCGCAAAGCGTGCCAAAACCGGGTAACGGCGTCCCGATCGTAGGTGCAATGCACTGTATCGAGGTCGCAGCGGATGGGTGCAACCACTTCGACGGGCATGCGATCGATGTGTGCTGAAACGCCGAGTTTCGAGAGGATCTCGACGAATTCCTTGAAAAAAGATGCCACTGGAACCGAACGCAGCGCGATTCGGCCGGTGGCTCCGCTACTGACTCGACAGATCAATTCATGCGACAGCAGGTCGAATTCGATATCCAGCAGCATTCCGCCGTCGACGGGCATCGCTGAAGTCGTCAGGCCTCGAGCGCTCAGATAGAGAGTCGTGTTCCACCAATGATTTTGGACCGGAGTGAGCACAAGCCGTGTCTTGCCCACGACCTGCATGCACATGTGCAAGGTCTCGGCAGTATCCTGCCACTGCTGCCACTCGAGTTCGGGCCACGCGCCCAGATCCGGCATTGCATTCAGCATCATGCACCTCCTCGAACTCCCCAAGGCCCGCGCGCTGACCCCTTAATGATGCTTTAGCTTTGTGGGGGATTGGTGGGCGAGAAGCTATAGCGCGCGATGCGCCATTTTCCGTCGCCCCCTTTGTTCAGAATGAAAAGCTCCTGGTTGGCCTCGGCGAGGGTCTTGCCGATCGAATGATGGTCGGTGGTGCCCGCGGAGTTCGTTCTGACAAATGCCCATTCCGGAGTCATCTGCACCAGTTCGGCGATGTGAAATTTCACATGGAAAGTGAGTTCCTTAAATACCGCATCGTAGGCCTTGCGCACAGCCGCTTGGCCGATCGAAGACGGACTATATGGAGCCATGAAGACCCCGTCTTCCGTATAGAGGGGTAGTACGAGAGAAGTCTTCCCGCTATTCAACGCCACGTTGTACTCCGCCAGCGCACTGCGAATCGCTGCCTCGTCGGCCGCCATTCCATCACCCTGCGCTCGGGCTAACGCGCAATAGGCATCAATGGAAAGCATCGCCATGCCTAGCCAGACCGATCCGCCTAAACACTTTCTGACCATAAGACACCTCTTGTCGCTTCGCATCTCACCAAAGCGCCGAACTTCCGGCACCTGTCCGAAGATCTAGAGAACCTCAAAAATGCTGTAAACGGGGCCGTCAGCCAGCCTGTTGCCGACACCTACACTAATAATGCGATTGATCCAGTCGTATTTCTTCGCGCTCGTCTCGAACATCGGACTCATCCGGAAATAATAGCTGCTGGGGTCCGGCGCTTCGCCCCTGTCGAGTTTTTCCATGACCTCAGGGGGGCCGGCACGGAGTACCGTATACGTCATAACAATGAGCGCGCTGTCGGTTGTCCGCAGTATCAGCCGTACATCGAGCTTTGTGCACGAGTCCTTTCGTACCGTCTGCCAGTCATTGCCGCTTACAACTTCGCCCGAAAGACGCTCACCCTCGAACGAACCTCCCTGCACCACTCCGATGCGGCGGAATCCGTTCGGCGTATCGCCAACGACAAGTAGAGGCGGCACCACCTCGCGCAGCACGAACAATGGGCGCGTCGTCACATTTCGAAGCGATTCAGGAAGCCGATTCAATGAAGTTGACACCGGAATATCCTCCCTGAGCCGATAATTGACATCCGGCAGCTCACCTAGCCTTCTCACAGAAAGTCTAGCAAGGCCTTAGCTAGGGCTTGCGGCTGCTCTTCCGGAACGAAGTGACCCGAGTCAGGAATCACGACGGAGGTGACCTGCTCGAAGTAAGGCCGGAGCGAGTCGCCCATGGTCGGTATCGAGTGCGCACCCCCTACCGCCAGCAGTCGTATCGGCAGCTTGCTTATGAAGTGTCGCTTGTTGAAGTCCATGTCATTGAGAATGTTACGACAGTAGTCGAACGCGGCATCCATCCGCCCATCGCGCGCGAAGGCCTGAACGTATTTCGCGACGGTGTCCGGCGGAATTGCTCCCGCCTTGTAGACCTTCTCTTTGTACCACCAGCCGACGAACGCATCCTCTTTTCCCTTGACGAGCTCCGCAGGTAGATTCGGGAGCATCATGAAGATAAAGTTCCACTTGCGCTTGTAGTCGGAAAGCTGGATATCGTTCGTCAGCGTAATGCCGGGTATTCCGGCTTCAATCAATGTCAGCGATTTAAAGTCTTTGGGGAAGAGGAGCGCCCAACTATATGCCATCCAGGCGCCAAAATCGTGAGCGACAACGTGGAGTGGTGTGCCCAGTCCCGCCACGAATTCATGAAAGACCTTCGCCACGTTCTCGGTGGACGCGGGTGCCGAGAGGATTCCCGAGTCGCCAAAACTCGGTAGGTCTGCAGGCACGGCTTGGAACTTGCTAGATAACAGCGGGACCAGCAGATTCCATGAAATGCGTGTCTGCGGAAATCCCGAAATCAAAAGCACCGGCTGGCCCTTTCCGACGCGATCGAAAGCGATCTTCCTCGCTTCCGCCTTTAGGTCCAGCGGCTCCGTGCCATGCTCACCAGGTTTTGCAACGGTCGCGCCTGACTGCGCCCGCGCGCCCGTTGCGCCCCAATCCAGCCCAAGCCCTACGGCGCCGGCAACCGCCAGACTACACTTGAGGAGATCGCGTCTAGCAGAATCGGGGCCACCCGTGACGGACGCGCTGGTGTGTCGCGCGCGCTGATCCTTGGAAAGTGACATAAGCTACTACCCCCTTTTGCGCGGGCACTCATCCCTGCCCGGGTTAAAACCCAACACTCAAATACAACCGCTGCGCGAGACGCACCGACCTGGTGTGGATCACATCTGCTTCAGCGCGAGCCGACGTCCCACTCCGCATAGACGAGGGCCGTGCGACAGTGACTTGAAGCCCAGATGTCCACGCCTTCAAGCTTCGTGATCCACCGACTCACGATCTCTTGCGCGCACTCATCCACCTCGTCTTGAATCAGAACGCTCGCCACGGCCCAGGTGTTCTCACGGCCATATTTCTGCACGGCTCGATTCCGCCATGCTTCGTGATCCTCACCTAAAATGCGCGTGATGGTCCCCAGTACGTCATCCGCGTAGCGCTTCGCGACCTCAACGTCCTGCCTCGTCGCCGGCGTGCTGTGGTGACCTGGCACGATCAGGTCGAAATCCATACGCAGGAGCTCGTCGAAGAGCTTCAAGTACTCATGCATGTTCATGGTCAGATCGAGATTCATGAATGGTGTCGCCCCAGCGGAGAAGGCATCGATGGCGATCACGACCTTCTTGTCGGGAATCGAAATCATGAGATCCCCCTCGGGGGAGTGCCAATGGCCCAGTTTCATGACGGCGGTGAGCGAACCAAGTGTGTACGTCTCGCGTTCTCGGAATACGCGAGTTGGCACGGGGCGATGCGGATCGTGCATTTCGCGCAGAAACGCCGCGGTTCCTTCTTCTGCCATGATTTCGATGCCGGGGTGCTCCTTCTGAATCAGCCCTGCCCCACCGATATGGTCCACATGCTGGTGCGAGTAGACGAGCGCGACAACCGGCTCGCTCGTAGTTTCCGCCACCGCCTGGGAGATGTGTTGGGAGAACGAAGGTGGCGCATCGAAGAGCACCACGCCCTTCCCCGTGGTGACGAACACCGACTCATAAGCGCCTTCGGTGATCATATAGACGTTGGGTTTGAGCTCCTGCACAAAGAAGCCCTTATGAGGATCGATCACGGGTGCGTGCGCCATAACCTGCGGAAGTAGCGGCACGTAGTTGGGCAGCGGCTGACTCGCAACGCTCGCGGTCTTGGCCCGACTAGATTGGACATCTGCCGCCCGCGCACCAGGGCCGATGCTGAAGATAAGTGCGGCTGCGATGACTGCGAAGCGAGTGTCGAGCACGATCTTCCTCATAAAGGACCTCACTGGCGGCTTCTTGTTGAGTCCCGCGGATGGGCGTTGCGTCAGATGACGACCGTTTCACCGTTCGGGTCGCTCCTAAAGGTCCAGCTGCCTCCGCTCCGAAAGGATGCCCCGGTCGCAAACGTATCCTCCATGAACTGAAGGTAGGTACAGCGCCCGCTTTCGCACCGCGCGAAGACCGCGAATGGACTAGTGACGGTCTTGCCGAGTGCGGTTGACTTGTAGGTGAAACGCCCGAACATCGCCGCAAACGCATCCGACCCGAAGAGCGCCTCAGTTTCAAACGACACGACCTCCCAGAAGCGCGCGACATCTTTGAACGTCTTCACGATGCTTTCGGCCCCGCGGGAGGTACCCGCCCATGGCATGATCTTCTTTAGATCCGGGTTGTTGTAGTTGAGCGATACATAGGTCACGTCAGGAGCCACCAATGAACGCACATGTTCAAGATCGGTCGGTTTTTCGAGGATGGCGGATAGGATCTCTTGAGAGCTGCGCATGACGGCGCTCCTGATGACTGAAGGATGATCGCTAACACCGCACACCCTACACGCGCGCCGCCGCGATGATTAGCCGGCCTAGCTTGGAATAATCTTTCCAGAATTGAGAAAAACCGAAGGAACCAGTCTAGCGGTCCAAGTCTTACGTCCCCGATTAGCCCGTTCTCAAGACGAGGAAAGCTGATGTCGCCGACTGCGTCCAAATGGCTCAAAAGTAGGATCGCGGACTCGCCCAATCGAGATTGTCCCTGTGTCCCTCGCGCGATAGGGTGAGCTATCCGGGGATCTACCCCGCAAGCACCGGGATTTTGTCCCCCGTGATTGACATGGATCTCAACTCGCTAACCATTTTCGCGAAAGTCGCGGAAGTGGGGAGTTTTTCCGAGGCGTCTCGCCGCCTAAGCATGCCGATCGCGACCGTTAGCCGTCGAGTAGCTGAACTCGAGGATCAACTGGGAGTGCGTCTGCTGCATCGTTCGACCCGAAGCCTTCGCATCACCGATGTCGGATCGGAGGTCCTGGAACATGCGCGGCGCGCGGTGGATGTTCGCAATGCCATAAGCGGCATTGTGTCCAATCACCGGTCTGGTGCGTCATACGTGTTGCGATTGTGCGCCCCGCCCAACATTAACTCTTTGGTAACAGCCTTGGTATGCGCCTTTCGCGCTTCTTATCCCGAAGTACGCGTGCACGTCGACGTCTCGCTGGATATCACTGAACCGATGAAGGAGGGGGTCGATCTGGCCTTCCGATTCGGCCCGCTCGAGACCGCGACGCTGGTCGCACATAGGATCCTGACCTACCGACATCGACTCGTGGCGAGCGCCGCCTACGTCGCACAACATGTGCCACCCGAGGAGCCCGTAGACCTTCTGAATCACCGACTCATCGCATTCTCACACTGTTCTGGATGGAAGAACTGGGACTTTGTAAATACTGACGGTGTGCAAGAGCAAACCTTGAAATTCTCGCCCCATCTTTCGATGAACGATTTCGTGTGCCTCACAGCGGCGCTGCTGTCCGGAGCGGGAATTGGCGATCTTCCACCGCTGGCGCAACCCGAACTTGTTCAAGAGGGCAAGCTTGTCGAAGTGATGCCGCGCTGGCGTTTCCCGGAACGCAATCTTTTGCTGCTGCATCCGGCCCGCCGCCAGCTTCCGCGGCAAGTCGCTATGTTCAGAGCGTTCGTGGAGCAAATGGCTCCGGCCATTTTTCCGGCGCTTCCCGCGTGACAGAGAGAAAATGGATCGCCGATGCTTTACACATCCGAGGAACCCCAGCGTTGCCTGGCGAAGGCTGCCCCGATTAGCCTTGCACTTCAGAATCGTACGAGCATATCCTTTCGAGGCAGGAGGCGGCAGCGCAGGATTGCATCACCGCGACTAAGGTCCACCTGCCCTAGAAGCCGGGACCGAGGAATGGCATGAAAGAGAGTTCGCCCATCAAAGTGCTGCTCGTGGATGATCATCCAGTATTCCGCGAAGGGATTGTTGCGGTACTGCAAGGCGAGGAGGAGTTCCTGCTCGTCGGCGAGGCGGCGAACGGCGAGGAGGCGACCGAGTTCTTTCGATCGGTTCGCCCGGACGTCACACTGATGGATCTGCAGATGCACGGCCTGAGCGGAATCGAGACTATCCGTCTCATCCGAAGGGAATTTCCAGATGCACGCTTCGTGGTATTGACCACCTACTCGAAAGACGCGCAAGTGTTGCGGGCACTGGAGGCAGGGGCAGCTGGATACTTATTGAAGAGCGCACTGCGCAAGGAATTACTGAATACCATCCGGGCCGTACATGCCGGCGGGAAAAGCATCTGTCCCGAGGTCGCCACAGAAGTCGCGAAACATATTTTGGACGATGTCCTCTCGGAGCGAGAAATACAAGTGTTGAAACGAGTGGCGGGCGGTACTGCCAACAGAGTGATTGGGTCCGAGTTGGGGCTGACCGAGGCAACTGTCAAGAGTCATTTGAAGAGCATTATGCTGAAGCTGGGCGCGAATGACCGCACTCACGCCGTCGTGATCGGGATCAAGCGCGGAATTCTCGACGGTTGAGCAGACTGAGACGGTGACTATTCACATCGCAGACTCACTATTCCACCAGGGTCTGCGAAACCTGTCCCCAACCCGGCGATAGGCAACGCGTGCGGGGACTTTGAGTTCAACTTCCGTTCCGCAGCCGACCTGGCTCCGGATATCGAGCCGCGCACGTAGCGTCTCGGCCCGCTCACGCATTCCCGCGAAGCCCCAGTGTCCCGGCCGGTTGCCGGCCTCGAGAATTTCCGCCTCGATCCCGCGGCCATCGTCGCGCACTCGAAGGCTCAGCTCCCTGCGGTCGTAGATAACCTCCGCATGGATTGTGGTTGCCATCGCGTGACGAAAAGCATTCATCAACGCCTCGGAGGCAATCCGAAGGCACTCCTCCTGCACAAGTGGGTGGAGCGATCGAGGGTTGCCGGTTGAGAGGAAGCGAAACGTGGCGGAGTGTGTTGTGGCGAGTTCCGCGCCGACGGCTCTGATCGCCGTCGGCAGATCATCCCGCGAATTGCCGGAGATCCGCAAGCCCTGCAAGTGATCCCGTCCCTCCTCACAAATCTTATCCGCAGTCTGTAGCGCCGAATCAATCAACTCGCTGGCCGGCGATCCCGGCGGTATCTTCCTTGCCACCGCGTGAACTTTCAGCGTCAAGCCTTGGACTCCTTGCAGGAGTGTGTCATGCAGCTCGCGGGCTATGCGCTCACGCTCAGCTTCGCGTATGGCAAGACGGCCTCGCTCACGCGCCGTGAGCTGGCGTATTCCCACAAGGTATACCCCCGATAGGACTGCAAGTGCACATACAGCACATAGCATCTTGAAGCTGCTAGTCTGAAGAAATGTGGGTGGGAGATAGGTGTCGAGCGAAGCGCCCGCCTCGTTCCATACTCCGTTCTCGTTCGCGGCCGCGACGCGGAAGCGGTACCGGCCGGGGCCGATGTTCGTATAGAACGCCTGACGTCTTGTCCCGGCATCCTGCCACGCGGTGTCGAAGCCCTCCAACCGGTAGCGAAAATGGATGTTCTCGGGCCGCGTGAGGCTCAAAGCCGTGTAATCGAAGCGCAGATCCTTTGTTCCTTTTGGAAGTTGCAACGGGTGGTCGGCCAAATATTTCTGAGTTCCTGCGGTCGCCGAGAGAATCGACACGGGCGGCGCCATCGTATTGCGGTGGATCTGCGCCGGATCAATCCACGCGACTCCCGCCGAGCCGGCGAACCACAATCGACCATCGGTTCCCTGGATCAGGGTCGGCACCGGGCGCACCTGCTGTGCAGCGCCCGGAAAGCCATCACCCGCATCGAACAATTCAAATTGAACCCTATAGGTCTTCTGCCGCAAGGCATTTGCAAGATCCGCGGCAGCAATGCGCACTGCCCCGCGAAGACCGTTCAGCCACAAATCTCCGCCGCTGGTCTCAACGATTCCGGTCACACCTTCCAGGATGCTCGAATCACTCACACTGAGCGGATGGAAGTGCTCGCCATCCCGGATGGCCACCTGCCGGTCGCCGGCAACCACCGTGTGCCGCCCAGCGTGGATAGCGAAAATTGCGCCAAAGTCCAGGCCGTCCTTGGGTCCGAAGATCCTTGCCATGTCGTTTTCGATGACCGCGATCGTGCCGTCACCGTAGCCGATCCACAATCTATCGCTCTCGTCGCGCGTCTGGATCTGGGGACGCGCATCCGGGAGAGCGGCGATATTGCCGTTAAGTTCCCAAGTGGCATCGCGCAGCTGAAAAAGTTGCGATCGCACGATCGATACCCACGGCACGCCGGCCGCATCGACAGTGAGAGCGTGTACCTCTTGGCCGCGTGTGCTCTCCGGCAGCTCCGGAAGCCTCACGAAGTGATCCCCG
>Ga0070761_10000750_pt1 | contig 20570 bp, 15 predicted proteins | sample HubBroMetageREF1_FD_66724 | JGI IMG/M metagenome (GOLD analysis project Ga0070761, IMG submission 66724) | Reference soil microbial communities from the Hubbard Brook experimental Forest, New Hampshire, USA - Hubbard Brook CCASE Soil... | ecosystem: Environmental > Terrestrial > Soil >... | reverse complement strand
GTCCCACACGGTAATCCGCTTCGACATGCCCGGCAAGCTGCGCCTGCGTGAACAGGACGGCCTTCGTCCGCATGGCGACGAATAACGGCGACTGGTCCGCATAATGCGGCGAATTCCGGTCCAGCGTCGCCGACCCAAACTGGTGAATGCTTTCCGACGTCAGCTTGCCGTCCTTGTCCCAGGTCACGAACATGACGAAAGTGTCGCCGGCCATTGCCGTCAACGTGCCGTCCGATTGCCGCTCTCCATAGACGCCGCGAAAGATATCCGGGCCGCCATCGATGGCCAGACTGATTGTGCCACGGCGCAGGCGGTTCACCTGTCCCCACTCCGGATCGAGCCGCCCGAAATGCGTCTTGAGCGTGCGGATGGCCTCCCGCAGCGCATTGATCGGCGGTCTGGGCGGCTTGCCTTCCAGTTGGGCGACGATCACCGGTTCAATGGTCAGGACGGCGAGCGCCGCGCCGCGGTTCGCCACATCGGTTTGGCGATCCCAGCGCTGCAAGATTTCGTGCGCGTGTTGCAGGTCGGCGTCTTTGCCCGGATCGATCGCCAGCACCTCGGCAAAGGCCTGCGATTCGGACGAACGGTCGCTGTAGGCGAGGTCGTATTTATATTTATGAAATGCCTCCGCCGTGATCCGCGAATCCGCGCCATAGGTCTCTATCGCGCGCCAGGCGCGGTTCGTCATATCGGTCTGAATCCCGAGCGTCGGTGAAAAGTCTTGCGGCTTCAGGTCGCCGGACGGCGCGGTCGCGTGGAACGGCGTGTTGTTTGAATTGAAAACGAAGCCGGATGGCGGATTCCAGATTTGCGGTTCCTTATCGAAGGGCAGATAGCTGCGCCAGATCAGGTCCGACCGGTCGCCGGGCAGCAGGCCCCGCCAATCGAGGCCTTCCTTCCGCACGGGGAACGCGCCGTTGTAGATATATCCGATGTTCCCCTTCTCGTCGGCATACACATAGTTGAGGCTGGGTATGGCCTGCAGCCGCATGGCCGCGCGCCATTCCTCGAGATTGGCGGCTTTGTTGAGACGGAAATACTGCAACGGCGCCCGCACTTCGCCCATACCGGCATAGCGGATGGCGAATGCTCCCCGCTCCGTCTTCATCACCGGTCCCTGCTCCGCGTAAAGCACCTCGCGATGCACGGTCCACACCAGCGGGCCCCAGATCTTCACGCGGATCTTGGCGTCGCTCTTTTGGAAGTCCCGCCACTGTCCGTCCAGCTTGTACTGGTTGGGGTTCGCCGGATTGACCACCAGCTTGTAGACATCCACCAGGTCCGGCTCGTTGACGGTGTTGGCCCAGCCCAGATGCTGGTTGTGGCCATGCAGCATGAACGGCGACCCCGGAAAGAAGCCGCCGGCGACGTGCCAGCCTTCTCCACTTTCGAGCACCGCTTCATACCAGGAGACCGGGCCGGTATACGGTTGGTGGGAATTTACCAGCAACCGTGTGGCTCCGTCCGCCGCGCGCGAGGGCGCTACGGCGACGGCGTTCGAGCCGACCGGTAGGGGCCTTTTCGTCCACAGGAAAGCGTCTTTGCCGTTATTAGAGATGGCGCCGCCTTCCGGGCTGGTCAACTTCAGCAACTCGTGGTCCAGCCCATAGAAGAAAGGCAGCTTGAAGACGAAGCCGGCGACTACATCCTTGCCCGTGAATGGAAGCAGGCCGCGCATCACCTGGCCCGGATGCAGAGCTGCGTAGTAGTTCACGCCGTCGGCATAAGCCTCCAGCACCTGCCGCAGATCCTGCGGAAGGTCGCTTGCATATTTCGCGTCGACTGTCTCCCAGACTCGGAATAGGCGGACGAGATAGTCGGTGACGGCGGCCTTGGGCCCTTCGGTCGCGGCGAGTTGCCCGCGCACCGCCAGCGCCACCTGCTGGATGGTGGCGAAATCGTCTTCGGAATGGGCAAAGGCCATGCCGAAGGCAACATCCGCGTCTCTAGGGCCAAAGATGTGCGGCACGCCGAAGTTGTCGCGCTCGATGCGAACGTTGTAGTGTCCCGCCTTGGCGATCAGGCTGGCCGAATCGGGCGGCGCAGGCTGGCTCAGCCGGTCGGACACAATGAGGAACGCGGCGGCGCCGATCAATAGCAGCACCAGCGCGAGAGCGCCGATCTTCACATATCGCATGAATAACGAATCTTACCGCACAGGGCCGATGGAGGGATGCGCAATGCCTGGCCACCGCTTGGTCGACGACTACGGCGCAACGCTGAACACCGTGCCTTGCCCCGTCGTCCCGCCCCATCCGGTCGTGCCGAATAAAGCTCCGGTTCCGCTCAAGGTCGGCTGAGCGAAGGGATAACAGCCCTCGCTATCCTGGCCCGTAAAGCGGTGGAGCACCTGCTCGGTCCAAACACCGCCTGCCGTTGCCGGCGGCGTCAATTGGAAAACCGTGCCGCAGCCGGTGCTATTACCACCGGTGCTGGTGGTGCCGTAGAGATTTCTGTTCGCGGCCAGCACGACGCCGCCAATTGGAAAGGCTCCGTCACTCCGGCCGCCCCCCGCGAAGTTGTAAATGATCGTTTCCGTCCACGGGCCACCCGGCGTTGCCGGCGGGTTCAATTGGAAAACGGTGCCGCAGCCGCCGGGTTCGATCCCAATCGCTGCACATGCCCCGGAACCACCATACTCAGTTGTGCCGTAGAGCGTTCCGTTGGCGTCCGCGGCAAGCACCGCCTCCGCATGGCACCCGTCGGTGGGCGCGCCCTCGAAGGTATGAATTGCCTTTCCCGTCCAGGCGCCACCCGCGGCACCGGGCGGCGTAATCTCGTCGACCGCGCCGCAATTCAAGGTGCTCGACGGACTGGAATAATAGGCGGCGCCGTATAGCGATCCGCCATAAGAAATCAGGCCATCAAAAATGGCATTGCCCATCGAGGGCGAAAAGGTGAACAGCGTTTGCTCTCCCCAGCGCCCGCCCGGCGCGGCGGGCGGTCTGAGAACGAACACGTCGGTATGGTAATATCCGTCGGCGACTGTGCCGTAGAGCGAGCCGTCCGGAAAGGCGGCGAGCGGCCCAGTCGGATAGTTTTGATTATCCGGACGATGAGCATTGAAGCTGTGGATCGTGGTCTCCGTCCAGGTTCCGCCCGGAGCAGTGGGCGGCGTCAGTTGTATGACGCCACCGCCTCCACCCATCCCGCCGAACACGGCGGTCGCATACAGCGCACCGTTGCCATCGGAAACCAATCCGCCGGATGGCTCAGCGAACGCCCTACGTACATCTGGGAAGCTGTACAACACGGTTTCGGTCCAAGCCGATCCTGCAGGCGTCAATTGGAAGATCGTTCCCGCCCAGCCCGGCGCACCTCCGAGAGAGGTGGCGCCGTAAAGAGAGCCATCGTTGCCGAGGATCATACCGCCTACCGGTTGGTATCCATCAGTACCGTTAAAACTGTAAATGGTGGCGAATCCCGCAGTTTGCGCGACGTCCGCGCGCGCCGTGAGAATCGCCAACGCGAAAAGGCAAGCAATAATATACCCGTTGGCTTTTGCCCGTTTAGCGATCGGCATTGATTCCCTCATCTCCCGCCGGACGGCTCAGGCTGAACGGCGCAAACGATTTTATCGACCGACATTATACCGTCTGTCACATCAATTCAGAGTCGCTCAGGCTAGCCGGATGAAAATGGGTACTGGTACCGATTTCCGCCCCGCACGGTGCCCATTCATTGACATCCACCGCCAATTCGGCAAGAATCACATCAACTGGAGGAAGTTATGACTCACCGGCAAAGAGCACTTGCAACTGGCGGAACACTTTTCCTGGCGCCCCTGATCTTCGCTTCCGGCGCGGCGGCCCAGACATTGACCACCCTTTACAACTTTACTGGCGGTAACGACGGAGGCGATCCCCGGGCGGCTCTGGCGATCGGTACTGGCGGAGTGCTTTATGGCGCCGCTTGTGCAGGCGGGACGTCGAACAATGGCGCGGTGTTCTCGTTGACCCCGCCTGCCCCCGGCGGCTCATGGACCGAGACCGTGCTGTACAGTTTCCCGGGCGGTAGCGAGGGCGGGTGTCCCTACAGCGTCGTGATGGGCAGCGGCGGAGTACTCTACGGCACTTTTAACGGCGGGACCACGGGCGGCTACTATGGTGCTGTGTTCTCGTTGACTCCCCCGGCGTCTCCAGAAGGTACTTGGACCGAAACGGTGCCGTACACCTTCCCGGGCGGCAGCGATGGCCAAACCCCCGTTGGATCTCTGGCGATCGGCGATGGCGGAGTTCTCTATGGCACGACCAGATTCGGCGGAATTTCCGCCGACGGTGGGTACGGTGTGGTGTTCTCCTTAACACCCCCATCGTCTCCGGGCGGCCTCTGGATTGAAACCGTGCTCCATACCTTCGATAACGACCGCTCGGGAGCCTATCCTACGATGGGTGTCGTAATCGGCAAGGGCGGAGTGCTCTATGGCGCCACCCAATACGGGGGAACTGGGGACTGCGGCACCTGCGGCATCGTGTTCTCTCTGACACCGCCTAAGTCTTCCAGTGACGCTTGGGTACAGAGGATAGTGTACAGCTTCAAGGGCGCTCCCACCGACGGAAGCCTTCCCACCAGTCTGGCGATCGGCAGCGGCGGAGTATTCTACGGCACGACGGAATCTGGGGGAATCGGCCGTTGCGAAGGTTGCGGCACGGTGTTCTCGCTGACCCCACCGGCCGCCCCAGGAGACGCGTGGACCGAGGCTGTGCTCTACACTTTCTCGAACAACAGCAACGCGAACAGCTACCCAGGCGTAGCGATCGGTCGGGGCGGTGTGCTCTACGGCATAGCCTACGAAGGCGGCACCGGAACCAATGCGGCCTGTGTTTTCGGAAGCTGTGGAATGGTCTTTTCGTTAACCCCAACGGGCTCCGGGGCAAGCGGCTCCTGGACCGAGGCAGCGCTGCACAATTTCGGCGGCCCTCCCACCGACGGAGCTAATCCCGACGCGAGTGTGGTCATCGGCGGCAATGGCGTCCTCTATGGCACGACCACCACTGGCGGCGCCTCAAACGCCGGCACCGTTTTTGCCTTGAAGCCGTGACTCCGCCGACTACGCACGGCGCGCTTCGTACGCTCTCAGGTGAGTGTAAACAATTGGCAGCAACGAAGGGCCACGCCGCGCCGGAGCAGATCGCCGACGATGTGGTCCGCCTTGATCGGAGCGCCATTTCAATATCGCGCAGCAAGGAGCCGGTGAACGGCGATCCCGCCGCGGGGAGAGTCGGGCGGATGCGATCGAGGAATGCCTCGCGTGGCGGGAAGTTCTGGGCCGGCGCAACGGCGCGTCAGGCGCGTGCTGCCGGCCAGATCCAGCCGATGTCGAACATTTTCCACCGCCGTAGCGCTTCCAAGGCGCGGATAAACACCGCCTCGCCCCGTCCTAATTGGATGCGGTGGCGATCGGCCGTGTAGCCGGGCGGCCGACGCCAGCTTCCTGGTAGCTCCTTGCTCGGGATAAGAGAACGGCTGAGCGCGTTGATACTCAATGAATGCGCAGATCCGGTCTCGAGATGGCCTGTCCCACAGAAGCACCTCAAGATTCGAGCGCGGCGTTCAAGGTGATTTTCGTGTTGAAGAGTTTGGAAACGGGGCAGCCCGCTTTGGCGTTGCCGGTAGCCGTATCGAAGGCGGCCTGACTGGCGCCGGGGACCTTGGCCTTCAATTCGAGGTGGCTTTCGGTGATTGCAAAACCGCCTTCGGCCTTCTCCAGCGAGATCGTGGCCGTGACGTCGATACGCTCGGCGGTTAGACCGGCGGCGCCCAGTTGCCCGGACAAAGCCATGGCGAAGCAGCCGGCGTGCGCGGCGGCCAGCAGTTCCTCGGGGTTGGTGCCGACGCCGTTTTCAAAGCGCGTCGCGAACGAATATTGAGTATTGGAAAGCGTGCCGCTGGCGGTGGATACGGATCCCTTGCCTTGTTTGAGATCGCCTTGCCAGACGGCCGATGCATTACGTTTCATGAATCCTCCTTGGTCTAAATTTTGGACTAAATTAGTGGATGCTCATGTTGCCCAAGGGGATACGGAAATTACGGATTGGGCGAGTGAACCATATCCATCCCATCCATCCCGGGCGGCACAAGACCGGCGGAAAAGGTCGCCGGATCGCCGTTGGCGGGGATCAAGGACCAGGCGGTTTCGCGATCCGTGGGCTTGCCGAAATAAAAGCCTTGCGCATACTCGCAGCCAAGGGCCTTCAGTTGCGCGAGCTGTTGGGCGGTCTCCACACCCTCCGCGATTATGTCCATGCCCAGATTGTGGGCGAGCTCTACAATCGTGCGGATAATTCCCGTGCCATCCCCATCCAGGCCGATGCGGCTGACAAAAGTGCGGTCGATCTTGAGGGTCTGGACCGGCAGGTGCTGCAACTGGCTCAAGGAGGAATAGCCCGTGCCGAAATCGTCGATATCCAGGCCGATATGCAGGTCTCGCAGGCGCGCCAAGAGCGTCGAAACGGCATCCGAGTTTCGCATCATGGTGCCTTCGGTGATCTCGAAACTCAGCCCGAATCCGCGGCTGCCCGGCCAGCTCTGCCGCAGGATCCGCTCGATTTCGTCGATCGAGCTGGATTCCCCGAATTGCGCGGGCGAAAAATTCACATGCAGAGTCAGAGCGCCACCGCGGGGCAATAGCGCGGCCCCCGTGGCGGTGAGTAGCCAGCGCTGAATGTCCCGGCAGGCTTGCTGGAGGATCCAATGCCCGGCCGGAACGATCAGCCCGGTTTCCTCAGCTACGGGGATGAATTCCGCCGGGGGGATCAGGCCGCGCAACGGATGTTGCCAGCGCACCAGGGCTTCGAAGCCCGCAATGGCGCCGGTGCGTAGGTCGACAATCGGCTGGTAATGCAGGCGCAGCTCATTGCGCTCCAAAGCCCGCCGCAGATCCGTTTCCACCTGCAGGCGGCCGACGGCGCGCCGGCGCATGCCTACGTCGAAGATCTCGAATCGGGCTCGGCCCGCCGCCTTGGCGCAGTGCAGCGCGGTATCGGCGTCGCGCATCATGTCCTCCGCGCGCTCGTAGCCGTTGGCGCTCCCGGCGATCCCGATGCTGGCGGTGACAAACACTTCGTGCCCATTCAGGGAGAACGGCGCGCGCATCTCCGCGCCAATTCGCTCGGCCACCGAAACGGCATTGGCGGCTTGCCCGATCTCCTCCAGCAGCACGGCGAACTCATCGCCGGCCAGACGCGCGACGCCGCAGTCTTCTTGAAGCCGCGCGACGGTGTCCGCGGCGCGCAGCTTGTCCCGCAGCCGCCCGGCGAGAGCCTTGAGCAACAGGTCCCCAGCCTGGTGCCCCAGGCTGTCGTTGACATTCTTAAAGCGGTCCACACCCAGCAGCAGGATCGCGAACTGGCACGTGGGGCGCCGCTTGTACAGCTCGACACGGCGTTCCAGGCGGTCCATGAACAGCAGACGGTTGGGCAGACCGGTCAGCGGGTCGGCAACCTTCGCCGCGGTGATGTCGGTCTGCGATCCGGCTATGCGGATGGCATCGGTGGTTTCATTCCATATGGCCAACCCACGGCTCAGCACCCACCGATAGGTGCCGTCCTTACAGTGGATGCGGTGCTCGCATTCGAGCAGCGGAGTTTCGCGCCGGCAGTGCGCCGCAATGGCGGCTTGTAGGCGGGGGAAGTCGTCCGGATGCACCCGGCACAGCCATTCGTCGGGCCGGCGGCCGATCTCGTCTTCCTGGTAGCCCAGCATCTCTTTCCAGCGGGGCGAGTAGTAGATTTCAGCCTTTTCCAGATCCCAGTCCCATAAGCCGTCGTTGGCCCCACGGGCCGCCCGGGCGTAGCGCTCCTCGCTCTCGTGCAATGCCGTGGACAGCGCCTTTTGGGACAAAAGAGTGCGAATGCGCGCCAGCGCCACCGGCATGTCCACCGGTTTGGTGATATAGTCGTTGGCGCCCATTTGGAGAGCTTCCACGATGCTGGCGCTGTGACCTTCCGCGGTGACCATGATCACCGGAAGCTGGGTGGGAGAGTGACGCTCGCGAATCGCCTGCAGCACCTCTATGCCGCTCATACCGGGCATACGGATATCCAGCAGCACCATGTCCGGCGCCTGCGCCCGGATGGAAGCCAGCGCCTGGGGCCCGTCTTCGGCCAGCAGCACCTCGAAGCCCTGGCGCTGCAACCGGCGGGACAGCATGTCCCGGTTGCTTTCTTTATCGTCTACAATCAAGAGCGCCATTTCAGCGGTTATCCTCCGGCGGCGTCGTTTAAGCCTGGGACGCCCGGTTGACATCCCCTTAATAGATCGGCAATTTCGCCGGCTAACCCCATACCCGGAAAGTCCCCTTTCCGCAGGATGCGCCGCGCTACGGTGCTCAGCCGCAACCTTTCCGCCGCGTTCACTTCCCGCCCGGTCAGCACCACGATAGGGATCTGCCGGCAGTCCTCGATCTGGCGCAGCGCGCCGATAAAATCGAATCCGTCCATGCCGGGCATAGTAAGATCCAAGACAATCAGTCTCGGTTTTTGCCGGGCGATACATGCCAAGGCGGCGCGGCCGTCGGGCGCTTCGAGGACACTGCCGAAATGCTTTTTCAGGCCGCGGACGGCGACATCGCGCGAAACCGGATCGTCATCCACTACGAGCACCGGCCCAGCCAGCTTATCCGTCCGGTGGCCGTGAAGGATGGCTGCCAAGCGCTCCGGTTCCACAGGCTTCTGCAAGAAATCGGCAGCGCCCAACAAACAGGCACGCCTGTGTTCGTCGGAGACGGTGATCAGGATTACGGGGATCTCCGCCAGTTCCGGATCGGCTTTCAACGCCTTGAGCACCTCCCAGCCGTCCATGTCCGGCATGAAGACATCCAGGGTGATGGCGGCCGGCTGAAGTTCCCGCGCCTTGCGCAGCCCGTCGTCGCCGCTGCAGGCTACCGCTATCTGGAAGCCTTCGCGTGTCAGGGAACGCACCATCAGGTCGTGTACCGTGGGATCGTCGTCGATCACCAGCACAGTGTTGGCGCGCGGCTCTTTGGCGGCGGACACCATGCCACCCGCGGCGGGCGCGCGCGGCGGGGGTTGCGCCAGCGGGCCGCGGTCCGGGTGACGTGGCAATCGGATGGTGAAGGTGGATCCCTTGCCAGGCTCGCTGGCAACGGTGATCCCGCCGCCCATGAGTTGACAAAACCGCTGGCTGATGGCCAGTCCCAAGCCCGTACCCTCGTAGCTACCCGTCGTCGAGGCGTCCACCTGTGAAAAAGGTTGGAACAGTTTGTGCATCTGATCCGCGGGGATGCCGATTCCGGAATCGCTGACGCGCCATTCGACCGCCTCGGAGCCATCCACCGTGACCGGGACCACGTCCACCCCGATCGTGCCATTTCTGGTGAATTTGCAGGCGTTGCTCATCAGGTTGTAGAGGCTCTGCCGGAACTTCACCATGTCCACATGCATGGCGGGAAGGTTGGGGGCGCAGTACACAACCAGACGGTTGCCGTTCTTGTTGGCCAGCGGGGCCATGGCGCCGGCTGCGTCTTCCAGTATTTGGGCGGCCGAGGCGTCCTCCCATACCAGCTCCGTTTTGCCCGCCTCAACCTTGGACAAATCCAGCACGTCGTTGATCAGCGTGAGGAGGTGCTTGCCCGCCGCGGCGATGCGCGTGAGGTCCGCGATCGACCCGGCGTCGTGGCGGTCCCCGGCGTCCTCGAGCAACATCTCGCTATAGCCTATGATGGCGTTCAGCGGAGTGCGCAATTCGTGGCTCATGTTGGCCAGGAATGCGCTCTTGGCGCGGCTGGACTCTTCGGCGGCCAGCTTGGCGGCCAGGGCTTCCTCCTGCGCGCGCTGCCGCCGCTCGATCTCCTCGCACAGTTCGCCGACCTGCCGTTCAAGCGCGCTCCGGGCCTCGTGCAGATCCAGCGTGCGGGCCTGGATTTGCCCCATCATCTCGTTGAAGCTGTCGACCAGGAAGCCGATCTCGTCGTTGCCGCGCTTGGTGGCGCGCAAGGAATAGTCCCGCTCCGTGGAGACGCGGCCGGCCATCTCCGCCAGGCGCAGCGTCGGTTCGGAGATCACCCGTTGCAGCCTGGACGACAACAGCAGCGCCGCTAGAGAGGAGATCAGCAACACTCCCAATACGACCCCCGCATAGCGCTCCAGACGCTCATACATATCGTCGAGATTTCTCTTCAGGTAGACGGTGCCGATCCAATCTCCATCGAAAACCACGCGCCGAAACAGCACCAGATGGCCATCCTGAAACTCGGCGCCCTGCTTGCCCGGGAGGCGCGGCAAGTCCCGCCGCGACTCGCCCCGTACGAATGCCGCGAAGGGCCGCCCGTCTTTCGTATATATGCAGGCGGCCACCAGATGCGGTTCGGCCCGCAGCGCGGCCAACATCTCGCCGGCGGACCGGTGGTCGTCAAAAGCCAGTGCCGCCGTGCTGCTGTCGGCGACAATCTGTGCCAGGGTGGTCAGTTGTTGCGCAGCCGTCTTGCGATACGTAACATGATCGTAGGCCAGGAACGTGAAGCAGGCCAGCATCAGCGTCACGGTACTCGTCACCATGGTGATGCCGATCAGTTTGCGCCTGATGGAGATGTCTCGAAACGTCCGCATGTCAATTCCGCGCCTGCGGGGGATCCTCCCGCCATACGGTTGCCAGCCGCAGCAGCTTCGAGCTGACTTGGAGACCGGCGCGCTCGGCTGCGTCCAGGTTGATTTCGAAGCGGACCCGGTTTCCGTCGCGCAGGAAAGCGATGACGCCTCCCAGCCTGGAGAACTGGACCCGCTCGCCTATGGTCAGAACAGGCGACCGCCCGACGGACTGCAAGATCCGAGCGACCTCTTTCCGATCGGAGGCGCCGACCAGAAGAAGCGCACAACCCTGCGCGTCCGCGCTCGAACCGAGCCTCCGTACCACAAACGGATGTCCCTGAATAGTTTTATCCCGCAACGCGGCAGCCAGCACCAGGGCCAACGCGTCGTCTCCCAATACGCCGGCCACCACCGGAGCGCCGCCATCGCCGAGCGCCTTGTCGGGCCACTCGACGAATTTGGTGAAGTTATAGATCATGGCGCTCTTGATCTCGTTTTCGGAGGGCGCCGCAGCGAGTGGAAACTCGTCGGAGTCTCCGGCGGCCAGCGATATCCCGGTCAAAAGAAGCGACACCACGCATCCCGCGCCGCGGCGGCGCTTTAGCGCGTCCATGTGACCTTCAATTGGACGGCGCGCCCCATCTCGCTGGGCTGGACATAATCTGTGGCGGCGAATTCCAAATGACGGCCATTCAGCAGATTCTGGCCCGCCGGGCAAGCGGCAGCCAGGAGTATCGCCAGCGGTATCGGCCTCCGCCACCGACCGGTGTCGCGCGCGCGCAATGCCGCGGAATCCGTCATTACCACGCCTATCGGCGTCCGGCGTACCGGACTTTATGGCGCAATCATGCGGAAATCGAGAAGGGGCGGATGCGCGAAGGGCGATCTGCGTTTGGCTCACAGGCGCAAGCCCACGCCCATCGCTGCTATGCTCAAATTGCCAATCCGCAGGGGCGGCCTCCACTGGACCGCGCCCTGCGATATACTGTAAGAGCATTTTGACTCTCATCTTCGCGTCGGGACAGGTCTAAGGGGGGCTGCGTGAGTTGGCCGCAACCCCCTTTTGTGTTTGTCGCGCCGCGTCGCGGGAGATCGATCTGCACTATCAGAAGAGGAAACATCGAATGAGAGAAAAAGGTACAGTGAAGTGGTTTAATGCAGCCAAAGGATACGGCTTCATCCAAAGGGAGAACGGAGAAGACGTCTTCGTGCATTTCTCGGCCATCCAGACGGAGGGTTATCGGAGCCTGGATGAAGGCGCCAGTGTGGAGTTTGAAGTAACGCGCGGTCCGAAGGGGCTGCAGGCGGCCAACGTCACGGCCGGCTAGTAGCGCGCGGGCGGGGCCGCTCCGATGAAGAAACGATTCGGGGCGGTCCCCCGCAAGGCGAATCCTTACGGAGGTTTATGAGTAAAGAAGACAATATCGAAGTTACCGGTACCGTTTTAGAGAAGTTCCCGAGCGGCAAATTCAGCGTACAGATCGACCATGACCGCGTGGTCCTCGCTCATCTCGCGGGACGCCTCCGCCGCAACCGCATTCGCGTCCTGGCGGGCGACAAGGTTACCCTGGAACTATCCCCCTACGACCTGACCAAAGGCCGCATCACCTTCCGCCACAGGTAAATCCCCCTTATCCCGGCAACCCCCGCATATCGGTGCGCTATATTACATACAGTACCGCCTGCGCCATGCTAATAATTTTAGAATTAGAATAGAGTTTGGCGTTCTTTGGGCACTACTATCACAGGCCGGTCAACAGTTCTTCGCAAAATGCCCCTTGAGAGTGCCGCTGCATCGGCGTAACTGGCTGCAATTAGGGTGATTCGAGGCCCACATGAACGATGAGATGATTCCGGAACGCCCCTCGCGGCGCGCAAAGGGCCGCCGCCCCAGTATAATGAAGGCTGAGGGATCAGTGGAGCGCAGCAAGAGCACCCAATCGTCCGGCCGGTCGCGGAAGCCGGCGGCCGACCCCGCCGAGAACTTAATCGCCGTACTATCCCAAAAGGTGGTCGGGCAACCCGCTGCCACCCGGGTCATCGTCCCCTATATCCAGATGTACCAGGCCGGACTCGCCCCCGAGGGCCGGCCGGTTGGCGTCTTTCTGTTGCTGGGGCCCACCGGCACCGGCAAAACCAAGACTGTCGAAGCCCTCGCCGACGTCCTGCATGGCTCCGAAAAGAACGTCCTCAAAATCGACTGCGGCGAGTTTCAGATGGAGCACGAGGTGGCCAAGCTGATCGGTGCGCCGCCGGGCTACCTGGGTCATCGCGAGACGCAGCCCATGCTCACCCAGCAGAAGCTGAACGGCGTCACTAGCGAGAAGTGCAATCTGTCTCTGGTCTTGTTCGATGAAATCGAGAAAGCCGCGCCCTCCATGACCCGGCTGCTGCTCGGCGTGCTCGACAAGGGGATTCTGCGCCTGGGCGACAACACCATCGTGAATTTCGAGAAGAGCCTGGTCTTCCTCACCAGCAACCTCGGCGCCCGCGAGATGATGCGTGAAATCAACCCGGATTTCGGTTTCCAATCCGTGAAATCGCCCGATCGCGCGGATCTGACCGGCAAGCTGCAGAACATAGCGCTGGTGTCGGTGCGCAAACGCTTCTCGCCGGAATTCGTCAACCGCATCGATTGCATCATCACCTATCAGCCGCTCACTTCGGACTCGCTCTCCACCATCCTCGACCAGCAGATCGCCGATTTGCAGAACCACGTGAACACGCGGCTCGGCGCGCGGTCGTTCACGCTGGAAGTGCCGCCGGACTCCCGCCGGTTCCTGCTGGAAAAAGGGACCAGCGCCGAGTATGGCGCGCGCGAGTTGAACCGCACGATCCACCGGCACCTGACGCAACCCCTGGCCACCCTGGTGGCTACGTCTCAGGTAAGTCCGGGCGCCCGCGTGCGCGTGGATCTGGCGGCCGATGGCGAGAGCCTCCGTATCCATTCTCTCGAAGGCGACGATGCCCGTGCTCCGGCGCATCCCACCGTGCTGCTGGTGGACGATAACCGCGATCTGCTGCATTTTCTGGAACGCCTCATGGCGGATGCCGGCTGGAAGCTGCTCACCGCCGAATCGGCCACCGAGGCCCGTAAGCTGGTGGCCGCTGAAAAGCCCAACGCCGCCCTGCTGGACTACATGCTGCCCGACGGCAACGGCGTCGAACTGGGCGTCGAGTTTCTGCAGGCGCAGCCGCGCATGCTGGTGATCATGATGACCGGCACCATCCTTCCAGCGGAAGAAGAAGCCTTGTGCGAAGAGCATAGCTTTCCGGTGCTCCGCAAACCTTTCCTGGCTTCCGATGTGATGAACCAGATTCGCAGCCGCCTGAGCGGCGCCGCCACCACCACCCGCGGCGCGTAGCCTGGGTGGCATCGCGGCTCCGAACGCCGACGAGTGCCAAGCCGGGCTTGCCGTCCGAGAGATCGACCTCCTTGTCCGGCAAGCCTGATTCGGCCGGAAGAAGGTATTTGGCGCTAATCACGCGCCCAGTGCCATTGTTGAGTCCGGCGAACGGCAAGTACCATGCCGGCGTTATGCTGGTGGCGCTTGCCGTGGGATTGCAGGCGCTTGCCCAAGGATAAAGAAAGTCTTGCCACCGATACGAGTTGCTTGTACGCTCTTGAGCACATGGGCCTTTTCTCTCACGTCTCAGTATTGTTTTGACTGAATCTACTTACCGCAACGGGTTCAGGAGGAGTCGCGCTGCTTAGCGGCAACCCCTCTCGTCATGACGAGAACAGACTGAAAAGGGTCGCCATTTCATTGACTATCGTTGAGGTTATCTGCTATCAATTAACAGATTATGCTCCCGGACAGAGCCGAGCGCCTTTGCAACGATATCCTGTTAAGCGCTTCGCCAGACGTCAACGAACGCTGTGTCGCCTGGGATCTTCTTCACGATCATCGTATTTCCGCTCGGCGCGCGAAACATTGGGAGGGGCACGCCAGCGCGGCATTGGATTACTCCCTTGAGGCGGCCATACGCGTTTACTTCGACCTGGTTCTCAAGAGGCCACAAGAAACCTATCGGAGCACGTTAAATAGGGCCAATATCCCCTCGATTAGTGATTCGGAACTTCCCGCCCCAGGGAAAATGTTGGTCCAAGTTCTCGACCTTACTAGCAGGCGTTCCATGGCGATCTGGCAATTTGGTAAGGATCTGGGATTTACGCCACTTGGGGGCCTCGATTTGTCACGGCCCGACGCATTGGCGGCGGACCTTGACGACCTATTATCGAAAATGCCGCTGGCTGATCAGGTACCTCTCATGGATGCATTCTTTGCAGCACAGCGTTTGCATCTTGAAGGTGGAAACGCACAGGGGCCGGTCTGGGTGGCGCTCTGGGACGACTGGCGCGACCGCATCGATCCGAACGAGCCGGAGTCCTGGGCCCGTGCGGTCGGCCTCTCGAAGGAAGCGGTCGGCCGTTGCTTTGCAATCCTGAAGTATCCGGCACGGAGGGCGGGCGTGCTGGTCCGCCCCACACAACTCGAGGCGTCCTGGTACGGCCGACACTTCCCGTCTCCGCCGGCCTGCGCTCTCGGTACTGGAGGCCGAATCATGCATGGCGACCCGGCCCGGATCGTGCCACCTCTTCAGGAGTACATTCATACACCGATCCTATGGTCGGTGCAGGACTGGCTCCTGGCTGACATCCCCGTGCGGTCCACTCGGGCAAAAGTCGGCTCGGTCTCAAGCCTGCGGGCGGATCGGACGGCGCACTGGCAGGCCCTCGGCGTGGAGGTCGGCACAGCCGAGCTCACCTCGTGGATGGACGACCCCAATGGCTGAATATATCGTTTGCAATATACTCGCGAATCTGCTAGTATCGGATTTTGGCTCCTGGGGGCTGACGTGAAGCTCTGGGACTTCTTCCGTCCGCCGGAACGGAACGAGATTTCCACATGGGCTAGAAAGGAAAAGCTGACGCCAAGGGAGCGAGGCCAGTTGAATCAGAAACTCGACCGGCTTGTGCAATTAGGCTTTGAGACGGCACACGGACTGGACTTCCTGGACGGTCCTGTCCTCCATCAGCGCCACATTTACAAACTCGTGATCCATGCCGGACGGATGCTCCGGCCAATGCTATGCCTTGGCCCATTCGAAAACAAGGAAGAAATGACGATTCTGTGTGGCGCTTTTGAGAAAGACGGGACTTTGGATCCACAACCCCAGCGGGCGGAGCAGAATCGGCAAACGATCATCGACCAGCACAAGTTCGGAGTGGAGTATCGGACAGCTCATGAGCGATTCTAAACGGCAGTTGGCAAAAGAGTTTGCGGAAAGCCGGGAGTACCGGGAGTCCTACGCGGAAGGCTTCGCAAACGACTTCATCACGACCCAGATGAAGCTTCTCCGCAAGCAGCGAGGCTTGAGCCAAGCGCAGCTTGGCGACCTCATAGAGAGTAACCAGGGGCGAATCTCGGTATATGAGAACAAGGAATACGGGCAGTGGAACGTGGAAACCTTGCGCCGGGTCGCCTGCACGCTGGGCTGCTGGCTAAAGGTATCGATGGAGTCGTATGGGACCCTGCTTGACGAGGCGGATCGTTTTAGCGCCACGGGACTCCTGCGTCCGGCGTTTGAAGACGACCCGGTTGTCCGCCGATGGCTACGGGAGGACGGTCCTGCCGACGATCCGTTTGCTCCGGCGCGGCGCCTCCTTGCGGATTGGCTGGCGCGGGACACGGCCGATTTTCAACCACTTTGCGACTGGCTGCAGGGTATCGGGCTGCCGGGCTTTACCGAGGGCGAGCAGGAGTTTCAGTGGATTCTCTGGTCCCTCCCGGAGGGGGACGATGCGAAAGCCATTCTTGCCGATCGCATCGCGGCTCTGATTACCGATCGGGAGATCGATGTCCGGCCGATCGGGTGGCGTCCCGAGGCTTTGTTGCGGAACCTGTTTATGCTGGCCGCCAATCTGGGACAGGAGAGTAAGCTGCAGGGGCCGCTTGATCGCGTGTATCTGCGTGAACTCGACCACAAGCGCGAGTTTGGGGACACTCGCATGAGGCGCGAAGCATTGGCCGCCCTTCGAACCGCCCTGGAGCGCAATCAGGCCGACTCCCGATGGGAAAAACCGGTCTGGATGGAATTTGTGCGCGAGGGGCGGCACCCGTTCCTCCCCGGCGCCGTGCAAGCGGGCATTGACGGACTCATTCACCTTCAGCCAAAGAAGGAGGACCTCGCGTACTGGACCCGGCTTGCGGGTGCGGTAAGGGAAGTGGAACTGCGAATGTACCGTGAGGACCGGGTGGCTCCAGGTAAACAGCCGGATGTCATTGACGAGCTCAAGAACTATATTGGTACGATTTTGGACTATTGGAGCGAGCCTTCGGCGGCCACTTGGCTCCTCAGGGCTGCGCTCTCTGTGGGCTGGATGCCCGAGGCCTTGTCCGCTTGGAGTTCTGCCGTTCTGGAGAAAACGTGGGACAAGCCAATCCGAATGGCGCCCGCACCTCTTCGGCGGGGAGTCGTAATCAACACTCTGTTCGAAGGCGTGAACTATGAGAGCATGCGAAACCAACAGGCCCCTGCGAACGGCGGGGAAAATACTATGATCGAGCTAGCCAAGGAGCACCTCAGCCCGAGTGTGATTCGCTTGAATGAGGCTGCGTGGATGGCTCACCCAGGTAATGGATCAATTTCCTGAGTACCGGCTCGTAGCTCGGCCCCTTTTGCAGGAACTCGACTCCCTGTTCCTGTAACTGAGGAAAGCTTTCCCTGTCGTGAATCGTGAATATGACGCTAGGGATGTTTTTTTCCCGGAGTTTCAGTCGGCAGCGGAGGCCTCCGACGAAGAATCCTTGTTCCACAACCTCGCTCGGGGGGGCCTCCATCCGCGGTGACGGATCAGTCCACCGCAACATCATATCTACAAGCGCAACCTTGTATTCACAGTCGCTCATCTCAGGAAACCTCCGGTGGAACTCCCGTTCGGTGGAGATCTTGTCCACGACGGCGTCTGGGTAGTTGCGCACGATCAACTCCTCCAGACGCCTGGACTGGATCGAATCATCTTCGATGATCAACACCTTGCGCGTCTCTGCCATATTCAGGCCCGCCTCAAATAAATTCTGATTTCGTTCGTGCCGGATGCGTCGGTCGGAAAAACCTGCAGCCGCCCATGCATTGATAGCAAGAGCTTCCGGGTCAACCAAAGACCAATTCCGGTCCCCTCCGGGTGCGACTGCTTTGCCTTTTCGCCGCGGTACCCGCGCCTCGTTCCAATGTTAACCGCTTCCGTTCCGCTGATCGGCAGCCCAGTGCTACGAAATGAAAAGAAAACCTCGGTTCGATCAGCCGCGCGGCCGCCGGATACCGTCACCCGAGTGTTCGGATAACTGTATTTCACCTCGTTATCGAACAAGTTATCGAAGACAAGCTCGAGGTGATCGCCATTCACCCGAAGCGGCCCCATCTCACTTCCCCAACTGTCGTCGACTGAGAAGTCCAGTCTCTTGTCCAGAGCCTTGTAATTGTAAAGGTTGCGAGCGGCCCGGTGCAGCTTCTGAAACACTTCGTAGGGTCTCAACACCTCTTGCGTTGCCGCGGGCGGGTTCTCGTGGGCGAGCTCGACGAACAAGCGTAGATTGCTGGCAATCGAACTGGCCCGCCGAGTGGCTTCCATGATGATGCCCGCCAGTTCGGACGCCCTGTTCGGCGCTTGCAGAAGTATTTCGGCATACGTGGACGCCACGTTTATTGGCGATCGAACCTGGTGCTGAAAATCCAGCAGCAGGTTGTCCTGTTGCCTGCGAGCATCTTCCATGGCGCGCAACTGCCGCCGCAACGTCTCATACAAGGCAAGCTGGTGAGCGATGAATCGCGCCACCGTCTCTACTGGCCCTCTTAGGTGCGGCTGCCGCTCGTTGGCCATCAGAAGTACTCCATGCGGCTCATCTCCTACCATGATCGGCGCGAGCGTGAAGCAGCGGCAATCCAGCCAGTGGGGAAGGGCGTGGTTGCCGGTCGCTGAATTCGGGACATGGACTGTCATCCGCTTCTTCCATGCCACGGTGAGGGCATTTTCTCTACCATCGGGCAGTTTTCTCGTTGACAAGGGAACGACCGTCTCCCGCACCCCTTCCGTCGGCAAGTTCCCCATCCGCAGTTCACGCGCCAGTTCCAGCGCGTCTTCGTCGGGTCGCTTCATCCAAACCTGAAACACCTCTACCTCGGGTGTCAGTTTCTGGCAGGCGCTGAGGGCGAGGTCGATGATCTTGGCCGCCTCCTCCTCAGGATGGGCAAGCTGCAGCAGAGCTTCGCGGTTGCTCTCGCTCAAGGTTGCCAATAGTTTGTGCAGCCTGGTGTTTTCACTGGCTTGGTTCTGCTCGTAAAGCCAGTGTGTCCACCAGTCGCCAATGAGGTCCGCGACCGCTCCAAGCGTCTTCGTGAGATCGTCATCGAAATAGTAGGGCCCCTGAAGCGGAATACAGCAGCGAAGAGCTCCCAACACGACGTTCCGATGCAGCACCGGCACGCAAACATAGCTAAGGGGCGGCATCGTCCGATCCGCCGACAGCGGGAATTGCCGCGCTGCCATCTGCACGATTCCGCTGTCATCCTTCCAGAACATCCCGGGGTAAGCGCGCTCATACCAGGCGCGGTCGTCTTCGTAGCGCCCCATATCCAGAATCTGAAGCGGCTTTCCGAAACGTAGCACCCACCCGGTTCCACCCTCATCTCGCCTGTATGAACGCTTCGGCTCCGCAGTCCAAGTCCACTTGGCCGCCATCCGGTCGAAATGGTCCGGATCAATGGAAGGGTCGCCCAGATATAGAACTGTCTCCAGGTTGTTGAAACTCTGGCTGATCGTTCGGATCACCGGTTCGAGGGCCCTCCGGGCTAGAATCTGCACCTCCGCCAGAGTCGTCGCGTCCGGGTAATGTGCATGCCGCAGGAATTCCTGTACCCTCATCATCAGGCTGGACGATACGCTGGTCTGAATGCCACCGTAGATTGCTGGAAAAAGAGCCGCCCCCCGCCGCATCGAAACAAGCTCCCGCCCCGATATCGGCCGAACCTGCCGGTAAAAAGTCAGGGCCGAGTCGAAAGCTCCCGAAGCCTCGCCATGCAGTTGGAGAGGAACTGTGGCAAAAGACGAGGTTTTCAACCTGCCGGGCGCCTCGGGGTGGTGGACCACTTCGGGCCTGTACTCGCGGCGAGAAACCATAGCCGCGCCTTGGAGAATGGCTTGCCCGCTAATCGAATTCATTGGGATCGAAAAGAACGGGGGCTGCGCCTGATCCCGGAAGTACTCGCCTTGAACGAACAGTCGGCGGGACTCCACAGGCTTGACGCCGTGGGCTAGTTCCCAAAGGATCGCTCCATAAATATGGAAGTGCGACACGTACACGCGTAACACATCACGCAGATTCGAGAATTTCGTGGCCTGTCCGAGTTGCTGGATCAGAGTAGCAGCGAAAACGGCATCCGCCGATTCACTTGGCTTTGCGCCTCTCTCCATACCATAAACAGTATGCCATGTCTAAGTGCCCTTTCAACAAATATCTTCGTGTCTACGTGTTTATTCTCCCCTCTGGAGATCTGCTCGCTCACCGCAAGCGTATACCAAGAAATCTTTCCACGGATTACATGTAATTGAAATACCAGTATGGCCCCCTCCGGCGCCCCCCAGGCCCTCGACATCCCCGCCTTCCGCAAGCTCTGGCTGGCGACTCTGGACAGCATCTCGGCGATTTGCTGGCGCGCTTCGCCATCTTCAGCGAGATGACCTTTCGCATGCACGCCTCCGCGCGCGCCATCACCCTTGGCGCCGTCTTCTTCCTGCTGCCCCTTGGCCTTCGTCGGTCCCGTCGCCGGAGTCTTCGTTAGACCGCATCGGCCATCCGGTGATCGGTTTCGTGATCCTGTCGATTGCCGCCGGGCCATTCTCCATCAGCGCCTTCGGCTCGCTGATCGCCGTGTACGTGCGGGACGTGCAGCACGCCAACTCGTTTTCGTTCGGAGTGTTGGAATCAGCCGTCGGTGGCGACATGCTGGCCGGCGGAT
>Ga0070761_10000749_pt1 | contig 20613 bp, 17 predicted proteins | sample HubBroMetageREF1_FD_66724 | JGI IMG/M metagenome (GOLD analysis project Ga0070761, IMG submission 66724) | Reference soil microbial communities from the Hubbard Brook experimental Forest, New Hampshire, USA - Hubbard Brook CCASE Soil... | ecosystem: Environmental > Terrestrial > Soil >... | reverse complement strand
GATCGAGGCTTCGGCAGCTGCCGTCATGCCGCGCAACCCAAGACGAAACGAACGCGCGCCCGCGTGCATCGAGCAATTCTCCGTCATGCGTGTGTCTTCGGCATGTTGCACGACAGCGAAATTCAACTCCCCGCCCAGCACCAGCGCCGCGCGCATAATGCCGTCATCGAGAATGGGCTTGCCGTCGTCCGTCACTGCAATTGCCCCGGCGGAATGCAGCGCGCGAAAGTCAGTGAGCGTGACGCCCTTGCTCGCTCGGGTCGCGGCCGCGACCGCAAAAACATTGATCACCGCGCCGCGTTCCGGCTGGCGCAACCACTCGATCCACTCGACCGAATCGACCACCGGAACCGTGTTGGGCATGGTGCAGACAGAAGTAAATCCGCCAGCAGCCGCGGCAGCCGTACCCGTCGCAATCGTCTCTTTATGCGTCTGACCGGGCTCGCGCAGGTGAACGTGCAGATCGATGAAGCCCGGCGCGACGATGAGCCCGCGGGCATCGAACTTCTCGTCCGCGCCGCCCTTGATCTTGTTGGGCGCAGCAACTTCGGCCACCCGGCCATCTTTCAGCAGCACGTCCATGGGCGCGTCAATACGAGCCGCCGGGTCGATGAGCTGGCCACCTTTGATCAGAAGACTGCCTGTGGAGCGTGAAGTCACGTCTCTCCTTAGTTCTTCACCCTATTGACTTGGTTCTCTCTGTGTCCCTGTGATGCACGGTTTTTCATCGCATCTTTCCCATCGCCCGCGCCAGAATCGCCATGCGCGTGGGCACGCCGTTGCGCACTTCCTCCAGGATGCGCGCCTGCGCGCCGTCCGCAACTTCGCTGGTCAGTTCCAGACCGCGAATGATCGGGCCGGGATGCATCACGATGGTATCTTTCTTGGCCATCTTCAACCGGGCCGCGGTCATCTGGTAGCGCGCGATGTATTCCGGCAGATCGATCTTCAGCCCGGAAAGGCGCTCTTTCTGCACGCGCAGCAGCATGACCACATCGGTGCCGCGCAAGGCGTCTTCAATGTGCCGGGTCACGCGCACGCCAGGCGCCAGCGTCGTCGCGATGTCGGGCACCAGTTCCGCCGGACCGCATAGAATGATCTTCACGCCAAACTTGCTCAACAGGTGGCACGCCGACCGCGCCACCCGGCTGTGAAAGATGTCGCCGACAATCGAGATCTGCAGGCCTTTGAAGGTTTTCTTGTTGCGCAGAACCGTATAAGCATCGAGCAGCGCCTGCGAGGGATGCTCGTGCAGTCCATCGCCGGCGTTAATGATCGGTACATCAACGTGTTGCGCCATGATGTGGGGCGCGCCCGCGTTGGGGTGGCGGATGACGATGACATCGGCGCCGACCGCGCGCACGGTGTATCCCGTGTCCAGCAGTGATTCTCCCTTTTCAATACTCGACCCGGCGGATTGGATCAGAATGGTATGAGCGCCCAGCGATTTGGCCGCGATTTCAAACGAGCTGCGAGTGCGGGTGGAAGCCTCGTAGAAAAGAAGAAGCACCCGCTTCCCCTTGAGCAGAGGCCGCGGCTTGTCCGGATTCATGCGCCGGGCAAACTTCAGAAGTCTCAGGATCTCGGCTGCTTCCAGGTGCTCGATGCCAAGCAGGGAACCGCGCGCTGGATTCATAGTCATCGGACAGTCCGTAGTGCAAAGCGATTCGTATCGGGGCGCGCCTTCAGGCGTGCTGTAAGCGGCAGCATTCTGAAAGCGCCTTCAGGTGCTGGGGCCGGATGTTGGACTTCACCACGGGCTCCTAAGCTACAGTTGCCTGCTTTTCCATGAGCAAAACTTTCTCCGCGTCATCCACCTCGCGAAGTTTGACCTCAATAATCTGATTTTCCGTGGTCTGCACCGTTCGTCCAATGAAAGCCGCCTCAATCGGCAACTCGCGATGGCCGCGATCAATCAATACGCACAACTGCAGGCGCCGGGGACGGCCCACGCGAAACAGCGCGTCCATGGCCGCACGGGTGGTGCGCCCGGTGTAAAGCACGTCGTCAACCAGCACCACCGATTTATCGGTGATGGGGATTTCCATCTCGGTTTTCTGCACCACCGGTTTGGAATCGAGGGTGACCGAAGAAAGATCGTCGCGATAAAGCGTAATGTCGAGCGTGCCCAGCAGCACCGGCTTCTTTTCGATGCGTTGGATAATTTTCGCCAGCCGCTCCGCCAGCGGAACTCCACGGCGCCGGATTCCGACCAGAGCCAGATCTTCGACCCCGTTATTTTTCTCCAGAATTTCATGCGCCAGCCGGATCAAGGTGCGCTCCACCTCGGAAGCCGACATCAGCTGCGCCTTCTGGTGGATTTCGACGGGATGCCCTGGCGCGTGTGAACTCATAAACGCTGCATCATACGCGTGCGGAAAGATGAGAGCAAGGCCGACCGCACGCAACGGAGATTCGGTGGAGGGACGGGCGCCTCGCCCGTCCAACGAAGCGGGGGCCCACGGCTCTCCACTGACGGCCTTGAAATTACACGCGGGGATTGCGCGGTCGCAGAAACACCGAAGCCAGCGCGCCGCCAACCGAGGCAAGCACCACGCCAATGATCATCATAAAAAAAAGGCCGATGACCAGCCCAGCCGGGGTGAACAGGCTCCGGATGCTGGCTTGAATGTCGGGGATTGAAGCGTCGCCCCCAACCGAGTGAACAAATCGTGTCACCGAATCGATGTATTCCTTCTGGCGATGAAGAACGAAGATCCAGAGGGCGAAAAAAAAGGACTGGACGGCCACCGCCACAACTCCGGCTGCGCCTCCGATACGCGACGCGAGCGCAGCAGGAAGGACGAACCCACTTTCACGGCGGTAAAAAAAGACTGCCAACGCCCCGGCCAGCACAATGGCGACAAATGGAACGAGCATTCCGAGGAAGAACCCCAACACGCCAGCCTTGAGTGCAGCGCGGACGGCGACTCGACTGTCCATCGTGCTTCCGGCAGTCATCATTCCGGAGGTCACGTTTGGCCGACCAAAATACCCGCTTTGAGGAATCTCCGGAGCAAGCACATCCGGCGCGGGATTCAAGCCCACGGCAATTTCAGCATCCGGAATCGCCACCTGCACGTGGATTTGCGGAGCGCGGCATTGCGGACAAAACGGCCGCCCGTCTTCGACCGCCATCCCACATTGCTGGCAAGGGTGCTCCACGTCTCTGAAGCTAGCGCACAACGAACCGGAGAGCAAGGCAGGAGAAACATCGGATCGTGGAATGACTGAGCGATGGAGTCATTTTGGATCGTCGTCCCATCGCCCAATGATTCAATGTCTTCGTTCAGATCGTGTCGTCCTTGCCCGTGCGGATGCGGACATAAACCAGCGCAAAGCGGGATCCCTGGCTGTTGGGTTTAACGGAAACGATATGCTGGTTCCCCTCGGTTCCAACTTTCAATTCCACCGAGTCTCCGCTGCCGTTGCTCCCGCACGACACCGGCTTCGATAAGTCATCCTTGTTGTCGTAGTCCTTGTGGCCCCCGTTCCAGCCGCCATGACATTGGATGGGCTTGCCGTATTTCGGCAGCTCCTTGTTGTAGTAGGCGATGATTTTGTCGGGAGCGTCATCGGAGATAAATTCCGCGGCCACCACTTTCAATGCAAATCCCGGCACCGAAAGGTTTACATTGGCGCCCTTATCGCCGCCATCATCTTTCGGAGCGGGCTTGGCCCCGGGATAAACCGTCAGCCCGGAGTCGCGTATATCGGCCTGTTCGCTGACGTGCAAATCACCCACGGCTGATTTGATGTCAACCTGCTTCTCCCCATCTTTGGCATTGTCGTTCGTACGTATGCTGCAAGCGGGGAGGACGCACAGGGTGGCAAACAGCGCACCCAGGGAAAGTTTTGCGACAGCACTTCGGCTGAACATTGCCAATCTCCTGACCCTCTAAATCGCGTCGTCCTTGCCCGTGTGCACGCGGATATAAATCAGCGCGAAGCGGGATCCATGCTCCCTGGGCTTGAAAGCGACGACGTGCTGGTTCCCTTCAGTTCCAACCTTCAACTCCACCGAGTCCCCGCTTCCGCTGACATCACACCAAACCGGCTTGGAGGCATTGGCGGGGGAGACATTGACGTTGAAGTCCATTTTCCACTTGCCACGGCACTGGATGGCTTTGCCATACTTCTGCAGTTCCTTGTCGTAGTAGGCGCTGATTTTGTCGGGAGCATCCTCCGAGATGAACTCCGCAGCCACTACTTTCAACGTGTATCCCGACACCGAAAGGTTTACATTGGCGTTCTCCTTGTCGCTGTCCTCTTTCGGAGCGGGCTTGGCGCCGGGATAGAGCGTCCAACCGACGTCGCGGATATCGGCTTGCTCGCCAACGTGCAGATCCCCCATCGGAGACTTGATGTCAACGTTCTTGTCGCCGTTCTTGCCACTGTCGTTCGTATGGATGCTGCAAGCGGGAAGAACGCACAGGGCGGCAAACAGCACCCCGAGCAAAAGCCTTCCCATAGCATTATGGCTGAACATGGGAGGAACCTCCTGGGCTCGGCTGCGCTGAGCTGGGCCGGGCGGGGCGTTCCAGGCCTTCGCCTCGCGAGGCGATGCCTGGAATCATCACCGGCAGATGACCGCTGATCGGGATCTCGCCGAAGATCGCCTTGACCACAGCTGTTTCCGACACGGTTACATTGGAGAACGCGCACACATAATTCTCGATAGCCGGGAAATCCTGCACCACGTAAGGATTACCCATGGCAAGTACGACCGTACGATCCGCGGCGCGATCGAGGATCGCCGTGAGCAAAGATCCGGTGGCACTGTCCATGGCAACGGTATTCATCAAGCCTCCGCCGGCAGCACGCAGAGCTCTGCCCGCGCTGGGAACCACATACACCGCGGCGATCACGTGCCCGGCTGCTTCCACCGCTTCCACCACCGTCGGTTTCATGCCGGCGGCCGAGCGCGCATCGAGGTAGATGATGCGGGCGTCAGGCACACGGGCTAGAATTTGGCGTTCCAGCATACGTCCGGAGTCGGTGCGCAGGTCGTCGGAAAAAATCACCGCGACCAGGCGGTTCGTCTCCTCGATCACGGATTGATACGGAAGCGCGTCCTCTAAAGTTCCAGAAGACGCTGCGAAAGACTGCAGCGGGATCACCTTCCCGTTGTCGCGCACCAGCGTAATGGCTTCGTCGGCAACACGTTGGCCGACCTCCACATTTTCCGGTTTCGCCACTTCGCTCGAGAGTTGACTCAGGTCCACCAGCCGCGCCTTGGTCAAGCCGAGCGAAGCCTTCAGTTCCAGAATCTTCCGCACCGAGTGATCCAGACGCGGACGGCTGATCTCGCCGCTCCGCACCGCCTCCAGCATCGAGCGGTAGCTGGCGTCAAGATTGGCCGGAATAATCAGCATGTCATTGCCCGCTTTGAAAGATTCAACCGAAGCCCGGCCAATGTCCTTCGCATAGATGCGCGTCAACCCCGCCATATCGAGTGCATCGGTCACCACCAGCCCTTTAAATCCCATTTCTTCTTTCAGCAGTCCGTCTACAATCGCGCTCGAGGTCGTGGCCACCCGGTTGGGTGCGGGGTCAAGCGCGGGAACGGTTACGTGCGCCACCATCACCGAATCCACGCCCGCGTCGATCGCGCGCTTGAACGGTGGCAACTCGACCGCGTCAAGCCGCGCCCGATTCCCAGTTACTTGAGCCACCCCGAGATGGGAATCGGTAGCCGTGTCGCCGTGTCCGGGAAAGTGTTTGGCCGTGACCAGCATCCCGCCTTCGTGAGCGCCCCGGATGTACGCCGCGACAAAATCTCCCACCTCCTTCGCATCGCCTCCGAAAGAGCGCGTGTTAATGATGGGATTTGCCGGATTCGAATTCACGTCCGCGTCGGGAAAGAAATTCCAATGCACGCCGATGGCGCGCGCCTCGAGCGCGGTGATGCGTCCAAAGGCTTCTGCATTTTCAGTTTTGCCGGTCGCTCCAAACGCCATGGCATGGGGAAAGATGGTGGTGCCATTCAGACGCATGGACACGCCGCGCTCGAAATCGGCCGAGACGATCAGCGGCAGCTTCGATGTTTTTTGCAGCCGGTTGAGCAGTTCGGCGGCAACCGAGGGCTGGCTCTTGAGCAGGACCGGACCATCCACCGGAACGCTCATGACCAGCGATCCGACGTGATATTTGCGGATGTTGTCGCGCAGTTGAACAAAGATGGGATCGGCGTCATTCAGGAATTGCACTCTCACCCAGATCGCGAAGAGCTGGCCAACTTTTTCTTCCGGCGTCATCTTGCGCAGTGTCTTGTCGGCCCACTTCTGCCCGGCTTTGTCGGCATGGATAGGACCGGCCTGCAGAAAACGGTCTTTGCTCTTGTCTTTAGCAAAGCAAAGCGCGGTCGCGAGCAGGAACGCAGTAAGAAGAAGATTTCGGAGCATGCAGTTGACAATAACAAAAATGGACGGGATCGTGTTGCAGAGAGCTTGTGGAGAGACGGCCGCCCTCGCCCGTCCGCTCTCAAATCTCGGGTTCGACAATTGCCATGCCTGCCGCCTGAATCGCCGGGTCATCGCCAAACCCGGCCAGCCACTGCACATTCGGTTCTCGCCGAAACCATGTGCTCTGGCGCTTGGCATAGTTACGATGTGCCTGCTGCGCCGCCGCCAGCGCCGCTTCTCGATCCGCTTCGCCACGCAAGAATTGCAGCGCCTGCTTGTATCCCAACGACGCGAGCGGGCGCGCTTGCTCGCCATATTTCGCAAGGAGCCCTTTCGTCTCGGCGATCAGCCCCTCATCGAACATCTTCGCGGCCCGCCGGTTGATGCGCGCGTAAAGAACTTCGCGCTCCGGATTGAGTCCGAGACGCAGAATGCGAAAGCCGCGCAGCGGTTCGCGCCCCTGCTGCCAGAGCTCGGTCATGGTTAGGCGAGAAGGCTGCCGCGAGCTGAGACACACTTCGATCGCCCGAATCACCTTGGGAACGTCATTGGCATGAATGCGCTTCGCCGCCGAAACGTCCAGCCGCCCGAGGATGCGATGCAAGTGCTCGGCCCCGCGCTCCCCCGCACGCGCGCGCAGTTTCTTGCGCAGCTGTTCAGACCGCTGCGGCCCAGGAAAAAGTCCATCGATGAGCGCGCGAAGATAAAGTCCGGTTCCTCCGCTGACGATGGGCAAGCGCCTGCGCTGCGCGTTTTCACCGAGAGCTATCTCCCGCAGAATCTGCCGCGCCTGGCGAGCATATTCTCCCGCGCTGACGTCGTCGAGCGGATCCACGCAATCCACCAGATGATGCGGAACTTCCGCGCGCTCCGCCGCACTGGGCTTGGCCGTTCCGATATCAAATTCGCGGTACATCGCAACGGAATCGCAGTTGACGATTTCGCCGCCGAAGCGCCGTGCGATCGCCAGCGCCAAGGCCGTCTTCCCGCTAGCCGTCGGACCAAGCACAGCCACGACCAGCGGCTCGCGTGGCACCTTCGGCACCTTCAGCGCGCGCTCCAAGGAATGTACCGCCAGTAGCGGACGATGGTGAGAATAAGCAGCAGAACCGCCATAAGAAGCAGTCCGGTGGCTTCGGCGGCATAGATGGAATGGCGGCGCTGATGCCGATGCTTGTCGTCCTGACGCTCGTTGTCAGCTACCGGTTTCGACGGAACGGGGGCGTTCACGCGGTTATTGTAGCCTTTTCCTGGACCGCTAGCCGTTCGTCCTTAGTCGATGGTCGCTAGCGGTCACAGTTCGCAAGCCCGTTGGCGAACATCGGTTGCGAACGACGAACGACTAACGACCATCGACTGCCTGGCTGTACACTACGGGCGCGCCGTCATGCCCATGCCTCCCTCCAACCGCGAAGCCAGGCTTCTGCGCTTTGGCGTTTTTGAAGCGGACCTCGATGCCGGAGAGTTGCGCAAGAGCGGTGCCCGCATCCGGCTCCAGGAGCAGCCGTTTCAAGTCCTCGCCGCCCTGCTGCAGAATGCCGGTCAAGTCGTCACCCGCGACCACCTGCGCGAAACCATCTGGCCCGCCGACACCTTCGTCGATTTCGATCACAGCCTGAATACCGCCGTGAACAAGATTCGCGAGTCGCTCGGCGATTCCGCATCGAGCCCGCGCTTCGTCGAAACCCTGGCCCGCCGCGGATACCGCTTCATCGCTCCCGTCAACGGCGTCACCACCGCATCCCCGCCCGCGTACGCCCAGGATAACAATCCGGCAACTTCGCCGTCTGCGGCTAAGACCGTGTTGCATCCCGAACTGCACGTGCCGGTTCCCCGGCGCGGATTGGTACGCGCGCTCTTCGCGTTGATTCAGGTGATGTATCTCATCTTCTACGTGAGCGGTCTCGCTCACCTGCGCGATGCGGATCGCGTCGCCAGCAGCTTTCTTCCAGGCTGGAGAGCTCTGTTCATCGTGGGCGCAATATTGGTGACGGGAGCAGTCGGCATCCCCCTGCGGTTCTACCTGCTATCCGCGGTTGCCTTCGATTTCCGCAAGCTGGGCGCGACCTTCAGCCGGCTTTTTCCATTTGTTCTGGCACTCGACCAGCTCTGGGCCATCGCGCCGTTCCTGCTGCTGCCGCAAATAGGCGTTGGCTTGGCGTTCGCCGCGACTGCCGCTTTGCTATACGTGCCTTTCTCGGAAAGAACCTTGGTGCGGATGGCTTACAACCCAACAGACGAGGCGGAATAGTTTTTCTATTCCGCCTCGAATACCGGGAAGACCCTAGGCCTATCCACCGACTATGTTCGGCCCCTCGCAGTTACGTATTGTCCCGAAGAAGTAGATGGCCGCCAGCAGATGTTGTTTAAGACCTCCGGCGAAGCCACGGACAAAGAAACTCGGAAAGCCTGGGGCGATGTCCGCTCTGACCCGGCCGGGATTCTGCGGATCCATGGCCTGGCACGCGCTCGGATCATTCGGAAAATCCAGAAACAAGTTTACGTTTACAAGCTTGGTGAGATCGCGGAATGCTTCTCGCGCATGGAGGTGGCATGGATCGTTGGGATCGCGGTCATGGACCGGTTCGATTACAAAATTTATGGTTGGTGTGTCCACCCGAAGCAGGAGCGGATTGAAGGTGCCGCTATCGGGAGACCCGGCCAGGGAAAAGCCGTTGAGCGTGCCAACGCTGTAGCGCAGCGAAAGCGAGGTTACATAGTCCTTTTCTGTGGAAGCATCGGGCGGATATGCGGAGCCAGCTCGGCTGCGATAGTGAGTAGCAGCCACATATGCGTCCGGTTTGGGCAGGCGAATCGCATATCGCTCCGACTTGCTGTCGAGCACATGCTGAACGCTGACCGGGTCAATTCTGGCCTGCAGAATGTTGGGATCGATAGTGCCGCTTGCCGGTCCGGTGCGAGCGGGAAGCGAGAGTTCGTAGACTCCCGACGTCAGTTTGTTGTTCCAGGTCTGTACGGTCAGATCGCGATGGCTCTTGGTTTTCGGCGCGAGCGCAATCACGCTGTTGGCGTCCATGGGATCGGCAGCGAAAGCCCACGGACCTTCGAAGACCACATAGACTTCGTGCACCGCTTCTTCTGACGCAAGTGCGGTCGTTTTGGTTTCGTGACGGGTGACGAAGAAGAAGGTTGCGACTGCGGCAAACGCCAGCGCAACCGTCTTGCTCGTGAAGCAGCGGGGGAGTTTCATTGGTTTCTCCTTTTCTTGGGGATTAGCTTCCTAGAAATTAGCGCCGTCCGTACGCTGCGAACGCCGACCAGTAGTAAGGATGGGATGTGCGCGGGTCGGCCAGCATTTTCCGTGACGTCTGCCGGATGGCATCGGAAACGGTCTGGCCAGACAGCGCATTGTGATAAAAGTCCTCTACGAATCCCCGGGTTTCAGCCGAGTCCACGGCCCACCGGCTCGCCACCACATGGGGCACGCCTGCACGAATCAAAGCATCGGTGACGCTGTCGAATCCGCTGGAGCCGCCGCTGCCGGATGCGGTGTTGCAGGCCGAGAGCACCGCCAACTCCAAGCTTTCGGGGCGAAGCTGCCGAATAGCGGCCGCATCGAGCAGCCGCACCGCATTGGCTTGCCCGGGATCGCCTTCCAACATCAATCCCGTCCTTTGCGGAGTCGAGAGCGAATGTCCGGCAAAGTGGAAAACTGCCGTCTCCCGAAGTTCGTTCCGCACGGCGCTGAGCGTAGCTTCTCCGCCTTTGAGCACCCGCGCGGAATGAAAGCCGCTGGCGACAGCGTCGGCTTCCGCAGCCACGTCGGGCAGAGGAATCAGACCATCCGCCGGCGATGAAGCGGTGGTGCCCACCACCAGAGCCGGCGAGTCTGCCGAAATGGCGATCTCGCCGCGCAGCCGCATTTCGGAATCCTGACCGAGAGAATGAACCATCGGCGCCCGCTCGATCAGATAGCGATCCTGCGCATCGAGCAGCACCTCAAAGGGCACGCGGGACAGCCATCCCTCCGCCTCGATCACCAGCGTGCGTCCCGGCGCGAGGTGTTGTTCCACCGGAGCAATGAGCGCCCCGTACAGGCTGCGTGCGTCCCGGCGCAGCGCGATCAACTCGGAGCTGGGATCCGAACACTGAGTGCGGAGATTGGCCGCCAGCTCCTGCAGATCCTGCAGTTCCTGCGGTGATTTCGCAATCCAGTTCGCGCTCACTCCGCGGTCGTCATAGACCCAAATGGCGAGTCCATCGGGCAGCTCCGCAAAAGCGAGAACCGTCTCGTGGAACAGAAGAGGAAGTCGTGCGGGCAGCCGGGACGGCCCGGGCAGGGATTCCGACATGCCGGCACCCGGCGTTCCCGCACGCTGCGGCGCTCCGAGATACCACTCAAATACATCGAGCGATTCCTGTTCCCGCCGCTGAACCAGTTCTGCTTCGGCGAGCCCCAGATACACCGAAGCCGCGTTCTTGCTCCAGCGGGTTCGGCTCTCCTCGGAAGTCAGGGACGCCAGGCTTTGCTCGGCCAAGCGCAGCGCGGGACGAAAATCCTGTTCCGCCTCCGCGGCATGATGACTGCGGAGTTGCACTTCACCCAGAGTGGAATAAAATATCTGCCCAAGAACACGATTGGAAAGTTGCCCGACCTCGTCCTCTACTTGAGTCAAGCGGGTCAGGGCCGCGTCGAACGCGTTTTGGCCCGTCTCCACCTGAGCCGTCAGGATTTCGCTCATGAGACGGTTGGCCCGCGTAGCCTCGGTCTGCGGGGCAAGAAAATAGAGCCGGGCGGCTTCCTCGTAGTTGCGTTCGGCCAACTGGGGCTGATGTGCTCGGCTGGCCGCGTTCGCCACACTGCTGTGGGCTTCGGCGCGTAAGGGCAGATTTTCCCCGCCATCGATCTCAGCCGCGGCTTCGCGCCAGATCGCCAGCTGCAGATTTGCTTCATCGGACTCGGCGGCAAGAGCTTCCTCGGCATAGAGGTTATAGCCCCGCATGGCGGGAAATTGCCCCGACCAGTAACGTTGCAGGCCAGCGTGAACCAGCCTCCAGACGCCCGGTCGGTCACCGGTGTCAAGTTTGCTATCGGCGATAAATCCCAGGGCTCGCAGATACAGAGCGTCATAGCCAGACTGCTGCGCGCGGTCCTGGACACGACGCGCGGTCTTTTCGTAGGCGCCGAGATCGCCCAGCAGTCCCGAGCAGATGCTCTCCTCCAATCCCAGCTGAATCTCTACCCAGGGATACGAATAACGTTTCGACTCCCCTCCCGCGGCCCTCGACCGGCGCCTGCAATCTTCGCTGCGGCGCGAGATCTGGTCGGCGAACGACTGCTCAAATTCTGCGCGCAACGCCCCCGCGGCGTTCCCCGAAGAGTGAAACAATTGCTCGGAAAGCTCGGCCTGCTGGCGGGAGACGCCGTACTCACCCGCCTCATTGGCTTGGACCGCGCGGGCGAGCGCGGTTACGGCTCGCGGAAAATGTGGCGCCGAGCAACCACGCAGAAGATCAGCCAGCCATTGGTCGTTGTGTTGCCGGCTGGTCAGGTCCGCTAAAAAAAAAAGCGCCTGCGAGGCGCTTAAATCCATCTTGGCCCCGGTGGCGGGAAAAGCCTGGGGCAACCAGGAGCGGACGGCTTGGTGCAGATATTGTTCAATGCGCTGGTCGACTTCGGAGCGTAGGCCAGCGTCGAAACGTTGGTTGGAACTCAGGCTGGCACTGTTGGCCATCGCAGCCAGTTCGGCGGGAGACAGCAGCGGCGCCGCCTTGCTGCCATGCTTTTTCAACGCTTCCCGGACTGCGTCGGCCCGGTTGCGGGCTTCCTCCGCCCACTGCGAGCCCGGATCCACGCGCAGGTAATGCTCCCAGTCGTCGAGGGCTCGCTGATACAGGAACATATGTTCCGAGACAATGGCACGGTTAAAAAGCGCCACCGCATCGTCGGCGTGCAGCTTCAATGCCTGACTCAGGTACTCGTACGCAGCGCCGAAGTCTTCTTCCCGGGTCTCCTGCTGGGCGCGCTGGAAATAAGCGGTGGCCAGATCGGTCAGGATCGCCGGCGAATGCGGCTCCAACTCCAAGGCGCGGTGTAAAGCCTCCACCGCCGCGTCGTACTTGCCTTCAAGCACGTCCGCTTCCGCCTGCGCCTGAAGCCAGGCAGGATCCGAGGGATGGGATATCAGTCGGCTGGCAATCAGCGCTTCCGCCTTTAGCAGCGCCGCCGGACGGCTGGTAAAGGAGGCCGCCGGTCCACGCGACACGCGCAAAGGTGCATAGCCCGCGCCCGCGATCCTGAGTTCAAGGGTGCGCTTCTCGGTGTAAGCGCTAGCCAGGAGCTTTTCAGCGGCGGCGGGCTGGTTCTGATGGATTGCAACCCAAGACCCCAAGCCAGCCATAGCTAGAAGCGATGCGCCGGCCACTGCCAGACGTGGAACCGTCAGCCCCCGCTGCCACCAGCGTGTTGATTCCCGATCCGGCCCCGAATGCTGTGTCGCGGTGATGCGCCGGACCAGTTTCTGCTGCCACTCCGCGCTGGCGCTCGCCAGCGTCGCTACATGCTTCCGCTCCGCTGCAGTGATCTCGCCGTTCAGACCGGCCCATTCGGCCATCGCACCGCGCAGCAACGGACCGCAATAATCACAGCGGCTGGCATGTTCGACGCAGGCCAGCGTCTGGTCGCTTGGCGTCAGCCCGCCGGCAAGGTCCCGCCACACCTCCGAGCCTGGACAATCGCCGTGGGGCAACACGGACTCAGCCGATCTTGTGCTCTTCAGCTGGCGATCCTGCGACGCCAGCTCCTCAAATAGTTCCCGGCAAGGCGGGCAGACGCCGAGGTGCGGATGAACATCCGTTGCATCCAGCGGTTCCGCGCTCCGACGGGACTCCTCGAGCAGTCTCGCCAATTCCGCGGTTCCAATGTGGTCGTTGGGATTACCCACCAAGATTAGCTCCCCTATCTTTTGGAACGATTTTTCCGGTTCAAAACCTTCACTTCCCGGTGAGGGCTTGAACTTATTAGGTGAGCGCGAATCATGATCGCCAGGCGCAGCAGCACGCTTTCCACCCCCTCGGTGGTCAGTCCGATCGATGGGATGGCCGCGATCTCACTGGCGGTATGTCCTTGCCGGTGGCGAAGCCAGAAGATCATGCACTTTCTTTTCTGATCCTTGCCCGCCGTAACCAGTCTGAGAACCTTTTCAACCTGCTCGATTTGAAGGCGCCGGCTCACCGCGTCAAAGCTGTCGATGGCGGCCGTTTTCGAATCGATTCGGATTGGGTCGCTGATCGCTTCGGTCTGGCCCGCGCCCCGCTTTGCGGCCAGCGCCGACTTGAAATGATCGTGGACGACATTGGCCGCAACCACCTTCAAAAACCCATAAATGGAATCTTTGTGCCGCGGCTGGAACGACCGCAGTAGCCGGCTATCGTTCTCGCAGAGCTTCAGGTAGGAATCCTGGATCAGGTCGTCCAGTTGCGGACGTAGCGGTTCGCCCCAGCGGCGGGCCGTCTTCAACACCGCAGCGGCAATCACCACGTGAAATCGCCGGATGAACTCCGTCCATGCTCCCTCGTCTTTCGACCCGGCGCAGGCTCTTACCAATTCTGTCGACGAGAACTTAGCGTAGCGCACCACGGGTCCACTCCAAGCTGCGGCATTTTACATCAGTCCTGCCACTTGTGCTGTGATAAGTTCATGAAAAATAGATGGATTTGCCGTTTGGCGTCGAGGCGACATTTTGCCGGGATGGTTCGAGGGGTTCGCGGGACGGGTTCGAAGCGATAAAACGAATTACGACTTACCGGCACGGACTAGGCCAGCAGTTTCGCCGCTTCCTTGGCGTAATACGTCACAATCATGTTCGCTCCCGCGCGGCGGATACAGAGCAATGATTCCATCATCACCCGCTCCCGGTCGATCCATTGGTTGCGCGCCGCAGCCTCGATCATGGCGTACTCACCCGATACCTGATACGCCGCCAGCGGCAGGTCGAAGCGGTCCCGGGCCGCGGCAATCACGTCCAGGTATGGCATCGCCGGCTTCACCATGATCATGTCCGCGCCCTCTTCAATGTCCAACTCGATCTCCCGCATCGCCTCGCGAATATTGGCCGGGTCCATCTGGTAGGAACGGCGATCCCCAAACTGCGGAGCCGAATCCGCCGCCTCGCGGAAGGGACCATAAAAACCAGAAGAAAACTTCGCCGCGTAGGAAAGGATCGGGGTATTTTCGAAGCCCGCCTGGTCGAGCGCCCCGCGAATCGCCCCGACTCGCCCATCCATCATGTCCGAAGGGGCGATGATGTCCGCGCCCGCCCGCGCCAGAGAAACTGAGGTCCGCGCCAGCAACTCCAGGCTGGCGTCATTCACGATCTCGTACTCCGCCGTGGCCGCCGGTGGCGCCGCCGCCGCGCCCAGCGATTGCGGCCCCGCTTTCATCCCTTTCACGACGCCGCAATGCCCATGCGACATGTATTCGCACAGACAAACGTCGCCCATCACCACCACGTCCCGCACTTCGCTCTTAATGGCGCGCGCCGCCCTCTGCACGATGCCATCCTCCGCCCATGCACCCGTGGCTACTTCATCCTTCTTCTCCGGGAGCCCGAACAGGATGACCGACAACACTCCGAGCGCACGCGTCTCGCGCACTTCTTTTACCGTCTCGTCCACCGAGAGATTGAAGACTCCCGGCATCGAGCGCACTTCTTTCCGGATTCCCGTCCCCGGGCAAATGAACAGCGGATACACGAAGGATTCTGGCGTCAGCCGGGTCTCGCGCACCAGGGCGCGCAGCGTTTCGGTGCGCCGCAAACGACGCAAGCGGTTAGCGGGAAATGCCATGAGCAGCAATTCTAGCAGGCGAGCGCCCGATCGCCGTGACGCTCATCACAGGGCAGAGTCGAGACGATTCATCACGCGGTCCCCGCCCTATTTCCCAAGGTGCGGCGGCGGCCTTCTCACCGGAGGATACTTGCCGTGATGATCCAAATTCACCCAACCCACCGAAGAGTGGAAGATCGGCGGACCGCCCATCCTGGCTGCCGGGAAGTGAAACTGCACGTTGATGAAAGCTTCCTGCTGAAATCCTGACGGCTCAAACGCCGTGCTCCTCACCAAATCCATCGCCGCGCGGCTCAAGTCCCGATCGGTAGTCTGCAGCGGCTCGGCGTCCAGCACGCTGCCATCCTGCGCATCAATAATGGCGTGCACGATCACGGGTTGAAAGTAGCTTGAAGTCGGCCCGTCGGAAGGATCGACGCGCATCGGCAAGCGCGTGGGCGCCGAGAGCGCGAACGTCCCGCCGTCATCCACCATTTCCGCCGTCGGCTGGAACAGATTCGGATCGATGTCGGACACGTCCTTCAGGCTCTCCACCCGCGCCTGAACCGCGAGACGCCCTTCTTCGAATATGGAGATTTGCCGCGGCAGAGTGTGCCCATGAAACTCCGCGGCCCCGTTGTAGTCGTAGACCGCGTAAATTCCCGGAGCTACGGACCAGGTCTGCAAGAGGCCCGTTGCCGGATCCATGCAGTCTTCTCTCTCGACCCACGAGCGCGGCGCCGGATTCGGCGGGAGCGAATGGCTGAGCAACAGACACGAAACCGCTTTGCCGTCACGCTCGACATTCGCGGCCCGAATCATGTACTCGGCGGTGCCCTGCCCGATCGGCCGAAGCAGAGCGGAACGGACCAGCTGAACGCGCAAAGGAACCGCTTGGGAAGGATCCGTGCCGTAGACGCGACCGTCAGCCCCGATACGAGTCAGCTGGAAATCCCCCAACTGCGCCGTCCAGCGCCAGTGCGATCCGCCGTCCGATATCACCTCCATCGTCCATTGCCCCTCCATCTGCGCCGCGCCGCTGCTTTCAAACGAAACCTTAAGCGCGTAGGGAGAGGAGATGTCATGCAGATCGAGGTTATGCCGAGCGCGATCCAGAAGATCGAGTGCGGCTGAGCGATCAGCCGGTTTGGTGAGCGTGTGCGGCTGGTGCGTCACCATCTCGTGCGCGTCCGAAGGCGGACCATTGGTCTGAGCGGAGATCGCCGGAACGAAGATTCCAGGAATGCACACAAGCGAGGAAACGAACAATCCAAGAAAACGGGTGGCGGTTTGCATCGGGCCTCCTTAAACCAACTGAGTTGAAGCAGGGGACCGTCCGCCATTTTAATCAACTCTTGTCGCCGGGCGCAATCCCCCGGACACCCCCAAACCATCAATTCCAATGATGCGAGTGCGACCAGATTTTCTGGATATCAAAGCTAACGCCGCGGCACAGATAGATCGGCGTGTTTTCCTCGCCCATGCCAAAGCGCTCGGAGTGCTCAAAAGCCTGAAACGAAGCGCAGTTGTCGCGCACATCGTCAAGGCTCCACTGGATCACGACGAGGTTCTTGTAAACCTGTGGCGGCGGGCCCCAGTACCAATGGTTCTGGTGCCGCGAGTAGGCGGTGGGCAGCCCGAGCTTCGGACCAAACAAATTAATCGCCCCGGCTTCGCCGTAGTTGCCCGCCCAAATGCCGGTCTGGGCGCGGTCATCCGGTGGCAGCGAGTTGTAGATGCCGGAGACTTCACTCGCCATCTCAGGCCATCCGAACTGGTCGGCAACCGGTTGCGGCAACAGCGACTCGTGTTTCACCTCCGCCTTGGAGGGTTTGAAGTGAAGAGCGTTTTGATAGGCGAGAAGCCGCTCCGGCGGCAGCATCCAGGTCACCAGCGGGATGGCGGGAATCGCCGCGAGCAGGATGATCGCGACCACGGCAGCCCGTGTCCAAACCGCGCGGTTCGCCAGCCACCCCTCGAACACCACCGCGCCGCCGGCGAAAACCATCGGATAAATTGGAAACACGTAATAATTCTTGCCGTGCGCGACTTCCATCAATACGAAGAAAACTGCAAACGTCAGGCCGAGCACCCGCCAGCGCCGGTCACGAAGAAACCAGACCAGCCCCGAAAGCCAGAGGGGCAACAGGATTGGGTGCATGTCGATAATCTGCTCCTTCACGAACGCAAGCGGTCCGAGCACGACGTTCTTACCTTCGCGCCGGACGTTCGCCAGGTCCTCGATCGTCGGGAAGTGATGCTGGATTTGCCAGATGATGTTGGGCAAAAACAACGCGAGAGCGATGCCGCCGGCGATCCAGATCCACGGCCGAGCGAACTCGCGGCGCTGATCTGTCAAAAGCAAGGCCACGGTGACTGCAAATCCAAACGACACAGTAGAGTGCTTGTTTTCGAGCCCCAGCCCGGCAAGCACGCCGAACCATAGCCAGAGCCGCGAGTCTCCGGTACGCAAGATGCGAGCGACCACCCAAATGCAGCCCATCCAGAAGAGCGGCTCAAACGCATTCATGGTGAGCAGGCTGTCCGTGATCAGAACGGCGGGGCAAAGCAGAATGGAGAACCCCGCAAGAAACTGCGCATAGCGTCCGCCGCCAAGTTCACGCGCGATGAGCATGGCGAGCGCAATGAGTGCCACGCCCGCGAGCGCGGGAAGAATGCGAAGCGCCCAGAGCGATCCGCCCATCCATAGCGCGACCTTGGCGTAAACGGCGATCAGCGGCGCGGCATCGACGTAACCCCAATCGAGATGGCGCGCCATGTCCAGGTAATAAAGCTCGTCGCGAAAATAGCCGTACTGCCGGACGCTGGTGAAGATGTGCAGCAGCAGCTTGGCGGTGCAGAGAGCAATCAGAATGCCCGTTGCCAGAGGCGGAAGCACCGAAATCTGTGCTCGCTCGTGATCGGAGCCCAACCGAGCAGTGCTAGCAGCCGCCATAACAGGTTTGTGCCCCCCGCGAGCGCTTCGTTTTTCTTCCCAACACTGTTTCAGAACGTCTTGGCAGAATCCAGCAGAATCGTGACCGGGCCTTGGTTCACCAATTCCACCTGCATCGTTTCCTGAAAGCGTCCCGTCTCCGAGCGCAGGCCGGCGGCGCGGATTTTCTCCACAAAATATTCGTAGAGTTCGCGCGCCTCGTTAGGCGGAGCGGCCGCGTCGAACGATGGCCGCTTGCCGCGCCGCGCGTCCCCGTAAAGAGTGAACTGCGAAACCACCAGCAGCGCACCCGAAACCTCGGCAACGGACAAATTCATCTTGCCGCCCGCATCTTCAAAAACGCGCAAGCCAGTCGTCTTCTCGGCAAGGTAATCCGCGTCCGCGCGCGTATCTCCCGCGCCCACGCCCAGCAGCACCAGCAGGCCAAGCCCGATCTCTCCCGCAGTCTCGCCGCCCACAGTCACTCGCGCCCGGCTCACGCGCTGCACCACGGCGCGCATCTAACGGCTGGCCTCGCCGAGAAGGGACTCGTGTCCAGCAAGCGCCTGCCAGCGCCGGTCGCGGTAGATGAAGACATCCGTGAAGCGGACCCGGGCCACCACCTTGCCCGACCCATCCACCAAAGTAGCCAGTCCGCGCGTAAACCCGGAGTTGCCCTCCACGTGCGCTCGCATTTCCGAAAGATGATTCACCCCCGGCTTCCGACCTGGTATGTGTTCCAGCGTCTGGCTGCGGGAATGCAGCGAGCCATCAACGTCGGCGTCTTCAAATTCGTCCGCCAGCAGGCAGGCAACGGCAGCAGCGTCCTTGCGGCTGAGCGCCGCGGCCCAATTCTGTTCGAGTTCGATTAGCGCAGCCTCGGTCTTCGGCTGATTCTTTGGGCAATCGGCGGCATACGCGGACGACGCAACCGCCAGCAAAACAGCAAGCAGGGTCAAGATTTTCACGTCCAGATCGTGACACGACTTCGGCGAAACGAGCAAGTGTGGTGACCGGGCTCCGCCCCGTCCCGGCACAGCTCAGCCCAGCTTCCTCCCATCGATTTCGCGTTTGACCCGTTTCGCCACTGCTCCTACAATCCCAGTGCTCTGCAGAATCTGCTCTTCCGGGGTTCCGAACATGCAACGGATGTCTCGAAATAAATTGCTGCTCCACAGCGTCGGCGCGATAACCCTGGCCGCAACCGCCTTCGCGCAACCCGCGCCCGCCGCTCATCATCACGTCGTGATCAAGAACGCCACCGTGATGACCGTAACCCACGGCAACATCACGAATGGCTCGATCTACATCAAAGACGGCAAAATCGCCGCCGTTGGCGAAACCGTGAACGCGCCCGCCGACGCGATCATCATTGACGCCGGAGGCAAATACCTCACTCCCGGCATCGTCGATTCGCACTCGCACATCGCGCTCGATGACGACGTCAACGAAGCCACCAGCCCCATCACGCCGCACATGATGATGAAAGATGCCTTCGATTACCAGGACAAGGCCATCTACCGCGCCCTCGCCGGCGGCGTCACCACGTCACTGTTGCTGCACGGCTCGGCCAACATGATCGGCGGTCAGGCCGTCGTCATCAAGCACAAGTATGGAGCTTCGCGCGATGACATGCTTTTCCCCAATGCTCCCGGCTCGATCAAGTTCGCCAGCGGAGAGAATCCCAAGCGCGTCTATGGCAGCCGCGATCAGCTGCCCTCGACCCGCATGGGCAATTTCGCGGTCCAAAGAGAAGCTCTCGTCCAGGCGCAGGACTACATGCGCGAGTGGGACAGCTACAACGAGAAGGTCAAGCGCGGTGATAAAGATGCCGCACCGCCCAAGCACGATCTGAAGCTCGAAGCCCTCGCCGACGTTCTGCGCGGCAAACTCATGGTGCAGATCCACATCTATCGCGCCGACGAAATGCTCACCGAAATCGCCATGGCCAAGGAATTCGGCTACAAGATTCGTGCCTTCCACCACGCGCTCGAAGCCTACAAGGTCGCCGACCAGCTCGCAGCCAACAACATCGCCATCGCCACCTTCGCCGACTGGTGGGGCTACAAGCAGGAGGCGTGGGACGCGATCCCATGGAACGCCACCATGTCGATGCGCAAAGGCGTGCGCGTCGCCATCAAGAGCGACTCCGAGGATTACACCCGCCGCCTGAATCAGGAAGCCGCTAAAACCATGCGCTACGGCGGAGCCACCGAAGAAGAAGCCCTGAAGATGATCACCCTGAATGCCGCCTGGATCATCGGTGTGGATGACCGCGTCGGCTCGATCGAAGTAGGCAAGGATGCCGACCTCGTGATCTGGAATGGCTATCCGCTCTCCAGTTACGGCATCCCCGAAAAAGTTCTGATCGATGGCGAAGTGTACTTCGACCGTGCCCAACCCGGCCTGGGTACAACGCACTATAAGGAGGGGGAATAATGCGGCGCAATCCCGTGTGGCGCGGACACTCCTGTCCGCGGCCTTTGA
>Ga0070761_10000746_pt1 | contig 20667 bp, 12 predicted proteins | sample HubBroMetageREF1_FD_66724 | JGI IMG/M metagenome (GOLD analysis project Ga0070761, IMG submission 66724) | Reference soil microbial communities from the Hubbard Brook experimental Forest, New Hampshire, USA - Hubbard Brook CCASE Soil... | ecosystem: Environmental > Terrestrial > Soil >... | reverse complement strand
CAAAATGGCACGAGGCACAGCGGGCCGAACACGAATGCTGGACGGGAGTCGCCGCGGACGATAATGCTATCTTGCAAACTTTGACAGACAATCAGGCACTTGCATCACGCCTGAGGACTTTGTTGCCCAACCCATCCCGGACGGCCCTTGAGATAGGAATCGGAAGTCTCGGAGTGGGAGTGGTTGGATTTTTGCCGGAACTCCCTGTCCGGATCGGCATGGATCCGCTGCCGCCGCTTCGCCTGCAGTGCTCGGAAGTTCTTCACGATCGAGTCCACGCGCTCCGGAAGTCGGTCCCCTACTTGGTTGGGACCGGCGAGAGTATCCCCCTCGGAAATGAGAGCGTGGATGTAGCCATTTGCTGCAACGCTCTGGACCATGTGCGGGATGCAGGAGCAGTGCTCGCTGAAATCCTGCGAGTGGTCCGACCCGGCGGAGGACTTTTCATGGAAGTTGACACATTTTCGATTACCGGGCTCCTGAAGTGGCATTTTTGGACCAAATGGCGACATGCAACTGAGATCCTGGTCCGAGCGCATCCTTACCGCTTCCGCGAAGGGGACGTTTCCTCCTTACTAGAGATACATGGTTTCGAAAGCGCGCTGACGGCTGGTCATTCACGCCTGAGCGGGATTCTCGGGAAAAGCCGCCGATCACTTTTTTGGGCCTTGCGTCGATCACACTCGCCGGGCCGAACCGAGCTCAACGCGTGACCCGATATTCGCCGAGAGAATATTGGACGCAGCTGGCGAGAGATTTTGCCCAGGACGATTCCACGGGCTTTGCGCCAGTCCTTCACCCGGGAACTCCCTATTGGTTTAATGAAGCCATCGACGGCTTACAGTTCAGAGCGTGGGGTCGCGTTCTGGATCGCTGCAAGCTCGGCAAGGGAGCGCTCTTGCTCGACGTCGGTTGTGGTACGGGGCGCTGGCTTCGGCGTTGCGGGCAACGCGGGCTCTCTGCCGTGGGAGTCGACCAATCACTCGCCATGCTGCACCTCGCCCGGCAAAGAGCGACCTTATCGCCACTGTTTGCGGGGGAGATTCAAAATCTCCCTTTTCTCGATGAATCCTTCGACTGCGTATCGGCCATCACCGTCGTGCAGCACATTCCGCCAGAGCGGCAAGAACAGGCACTTGGAGAAATGGTTCGAGTCTTGCGGCCCGATGGATACTTGATTCTCTTTGAACTAATTCGCGGGCAGGGGCCGCACGTTTTCTCGCGAACGCCAGCCGGTTGGGTTTCCGAAGTTTCTACGCTGGGACTGCAACCAGTTCTTTGGTTCGGTCAAGAATTTCTTCTTCTCGACAGGCTGCTAGTGGCGCTGCAACTGCGCCTTCGCGGCCTTGCCGGGCGGCATGCTTCTCAAACCTTACCGGGCAAATTGCAAGGCGGGGCCGATCGTTCAGGATTGCCCCTGTTCGCAAGACGGCTCTATTGGATGCTTCGAAGAATTTCGGTAGTTTCATCGCTATTAATAGAACCTATTGTTGAAAGAATCTGCCCCAAGACACTCGCGACGCACGGAGTCTTTCTCTTTCAGAAAAAGAAGGCGACGGGATGATTGTTGGACTCTTCCCTGAACTCCTCGCTGCCGGCGGTGTGCAGAGCGCTGGGCGGCATACTGCCGCCATTCTGTCGGAGATTGCGGCTGAGCGCGAAGCACGCTACCGTCTTCTGAGCCTGAATGACCCGATCGGTGAGCATGAGATCTACGTAGGGGACTCGCGTTTTGACTTTCGGGGATTCAATCGAAGCAAGAACAGATTTGTTATCGCCGCGATGAAGCTCGCCTTCGAGCAACCTCGCGTCACGGTGGCCGCCCATCCGAACTTGGTCATGATCGCTACCGCGATGAAAATCGTCTCTCCCGGGATGCGCCGGATTGTAATGAGTCACGGCATCGAGGTATGGAAAGCACTACCACATCTCCGACGATGGGCCCTTCGTCGTGCGGACCGCGTGCTTGCTCCCAGCACCGATACGGCGAAAAAGCTAGAACTTGTGCAAGGTGTGTCCGCCGAAAAGATCCGCCGGTTGCCGTGGGGCCTCGACCCGGACTTCATGGCCCTTGCGAAAAACCCTGAGGCGCTGCCACTCCCGCCGGGATTTCCGGAAGGGAGGGTTCTGCTTACGGTCGGTCGTTGGATGGCAAACGAGCGCTATAAAGGCGCTGACAACCTGATCCGTGCTCTCCCGCCTCTGCTCGACCTGGTACCCGATCTTCACTTGGTGGCTATTGGTGAAGGCGATGATCGTCCTCGCCTTGAAGGAATAGCCGGAGAGCTTGGAATCTCGGGGAAAGTCCACTTTTTGAACTGGATTCCGAAAAACGAATTGGCGGCCTGCTATGCATGCTGTGATATCTTTGCGCTTCCGAGTAGCGGTGAAGGATTCGGCTTCGTGTTTCTTGAAGCCATGGCTTTTGAAAAACCAGTTGTGGGCGGGGCCCACGGCGGCACACCCGATCTGGTTCAGGACGGGCTCAATGGATTTCTGGTTCCACACGGGGACACCGAAGGGTTGACCGGCGCGCTCGCGAAATTGCTCAAACAGGAAGACGTTCGCCGCGGAATGGGACGCGAGGGTCGTGCGCTCGTCTTGCGCCAATTCCGCTTCGAGAATTTTCGAATCAGACTCAAAGAAATCGTTGCCGAGATGGGCCCTTCCTAAATTTAATTTGGGAGGAACGGCCTTTTCTGTGCCCAAATGGTGATCTTTCGAATTTACATCTGACTTACTTTTCGTTCTGGTTCCAAATGAACATTTCGGAAATTCCCGAACAGAAGTATCCTAAATTGATCGCAATTGTATCTCTGGTTCGGGGGTCTTGAAATTTGGGAAGTCTTAGGGTCGGGATTCTTGGATCTGGATTCATCGCTCAGCATAAACACCTACCTGCCTGGAAAAGAATTGGGGACAAGGCTCGTGTAGTCGCAGTGTGCGATGTAAATGAAGCCCAAGCAGCGCAAGTCGCTCGCCAATTTGGTGTGCCCCAGGTTTATGCGGATCTAAGGCGCATGCTCGCAGTAGAAAAATTGGATATCTTGGACATTTGCACGCCCCCGCGCACGCATGCGACCCTCGCCCTGGCCGCCCTTCAATCGGGAGCCCATGTCCTGATCGAAAAGCCGATGGCGGTGAATACTGAGGAATGCGACGCCATCATTCGTGAAGCGGGACAAGCACAAAAGAAAGTATGCGTCGCTCACTCCGACCTTTTTTATCCATCCTTTCGTCGTGCGCGACAAATCGTAGCGAACGGGGAGATTGGCGACCTCAGAGGAATGCACATCTTCCTGTCGACCCCGGTCGATTACATTACCTCCCGCCCAGAGCACTGGGCTCATCGTCTCGCGGGAGGCGTGCTCGGGGAGACTGGCCCACACGTAATTTACATGACCCTCGCATTCATCCGTCGTATCTTGGATGTTTCCGTGAGTGCCCGAAAACTTCTGCCCGAGTTTCCCTGGTCACCCTATGAAGATTATCGGCTGGAGTTCGTTGGCGAACACGCAACAAGTAGTGTCGTTTTGACCTACACGTCCCGCTGCTGGGCAGCCCGGGTGGACCTGTGGGGAAGCACGGGTCTGCTCCAAGTGGATCTGGAAACGCAAACCGTGGTCTTGCATCGCAGACCAGACTTGAGACCGTCCACCTTAGGTTTCTCGACGGTACGCGAGGCGGCGCAAATGATGCGGGGTACTTTGGGAACCGCTGTAAGCTACGCAACGGGGCGAATGGAAAATACCCATCAACGCCTGGTCAGGGAATTCGTCGAAAGCATCCTCGAGGGGAAACCTGTCCCCGTCACAGCAGAGGAAGGCCGCGAAGCCGTGCGTGTCATGGATCTGATTGTGCAGAAACTCAATTCCCCGGCGGCCTGAAGACCATGTGCGGCATCTCTGGCATCGCAAGCAAGCGCCTCTCACCGGGAGAAGTCACAAACGCAATCGCGCGCATGACTCAGGCGCTTCGCCATCGGGGTCCGGATGGCACCGGCACGCGAACCTTTGTTCCACCAGATATTTCCTGTCCGGTTTCGTTAGGCCACAACCGTCTCGCGATCATTGACGTTTCTGCGGGGGGCCGAGAGCCTATGTGTAACGAGGATGAGAGTGTCTGGCTCGTCTTCAATGGCGAAATCTATAATTTCCCCGAACTGAGAACAAAGCTTGAGGCTCAAGGACACAATTTTCGTTCCCGCACGGATGCCGAAGTTATTATTCATCTCTACGAAGAGGAGGGACCGAAGTGCGTTGCCAAGTTGAATGGCATCTTTGCCTTCGCGATCCTGGACCTGAGGCAGGATCGTATCCTGCTGGCGCGGGATCCGATCGGGGTCAAGCCACTGTACTATTGCCGGACAGCAGATCACTTCCTTTTTGCTTCCGAGATAAAAGCGATTCTTGCTTGCTCGCTGATCGGAACTACTGTGAATTGGCAGGCGATATCGGATTATTTTACGTATCTGTACGTACCGGGGCCGGAGACAGCTTTTGAAGGAATCCTCCAACTCCCGCCTGGCTATTGCCTCGAGTTAAATCTCCGTGATCTCTCAGAGCGGCTCGAACGGTACTGGTCTGTGCGGCGTCGCGAGGAAATTGAAACTGTATCTTACGATGACCTGAAATTCCTCTTACGCGATCAGCTAGCCGCTAGTGTGAAGCGTCAATTGGTCAGTGATGTGCCGCTCGGGGTATTCCTCAGCGGAGGTATCGACTCGACTATCGTCGCGGGCTTAGCCAAACAGCAAGACGCGCAGATCCGCACATTTACTGTCACTTTTGAAGGCGACGAATATCGTTTCTACAACGAGGCCGAGACGAGTCGAGCCGTCAGCCAGCATCTTCGTACGGATCACCATGAATTAGTCGTTTCCCGGTCTGAGCCAGAAGATGTTCTTGATCTAGTCGAATTTTTCGATCAGCCTTTTGGCAACCCCACTTCTTATCTAATGTATTTACTCTGCCAAACGGCGAGGAAGCAGATCACCGTTGCGCTGTGCGGGGCCGGCGGGGATGAACTCTTCGCAGGTTATCCTCGATACAGCGCAGTGCGGCTTGCCCGTCGACTGGGCTGGATGCCGCGATCAATCCTGCAGTTCGGATCGAAGGCCCTCGAAATCGTACGCGATTCATATCGAACCATGCACCTGAAACGAGTTCGAAAATTCCTAGAGGGTTTGGACTCGGACTTCTGCGTGCAGTACGCACAGTGGACCTACTTTCTGAATGAAGAGAAGAAAGCTGAACTTTTGCTGCGATGCCCCGGAAGGTCACATCCTCAGGATCAGCTTGCGGCTTCCCCCCGAATCCTTCGGCAGGCGCTGGAAGAAAGCACGTTAAAAGACGTAGACAACCAAATACTGTACATGGATCTACGAACATTTCTGGTCGACAATATACTTGAATACACGGACAAGATGAGCATGGCCGTAGGGCTCGAGGTCCGGGTACCGCTACTCGATCCAGAGTTTGTCGACCTTAGCTTAAACACTCCGTTCGCCTACAAGGCACGATCTGGAACGCCAAAAATGCTGTTAAGAGACGCCTTCGGCGATTTCTTCCCTCCTGTCGCTCTTGCCGCGCCCAAGAAGGGATTCAACGCTCCATTGGCTCATTGGATTGTCACCGTATTCGATTCCTATTTTGAAGCAAGTCAATCTACGCGGCATCCTCTGCGGAAGCAATTGGGAGACGACATTGGCATATCGTGGAGGGAAGGAATCCTCGATTGGAACTTTATCGACCGCCTCCGGCAGCAGCACCGCCGAGGGCAACGGGACAACTCTTATGAACTTTTCGCCTTCATCGTGTTCGATGTCTGGTGGCGTAAATATGTGGCGCACACCTCGCCCATGCGCTTCTGGTGATAAGGCAAGAGTGAACATGCGAATACTCAATATTTCACAGACCTATCATCCGTACTTGGCGGAGGGTGGCCGCCCCACTAAGGTATTGACGATTTCCAGGAAGCTCTCGGAACGGGGACACCGAGTCACCGTACTCACTGCGGACCTTGGTCCGAAAGGAGCAGTTCCCTTCCCGGCATCCATCGAGCACACGCGTTCGGGCAGACGAGCAGAACACGAGGGCGTGGAAACGATTTATTTGCGGACGCGCCTCAGATTTCGCGCCCTCACATGGAATCCCAGCGTGATGGATTTCGCAAGGGATCATCTGCATTCGTTCGACTTAGTTCACATCTACGGTTTTTATGACCTGCTAGGACCGGTTGTCGCCTTTTTCTGCCGACGCCACGGAATCCCGTACGTAATCGAACCGTTGGGGATGTATCGCCCGATCGCTCGAAGTCTCCGCCTGAAACGCATGTTTCACCGTTTCGTTGGAAGCAACCTTGTTCGAGGAGCGCGTTTCTTGATCGCGACGTCGGAACAAGAAAGAAAGGAACTTGTGGACGGCGGGGTCAAAGATTCATGCGTTGTTGTACGCCGAAACGGAATTGAGGTCCCCGAAAACCTCCCGAAGCGAGGAACTTTTCGTCGCCAGTGGGGAATCCCTATAGATATGAAAATGGTGCTGTTTTTCGGGCGACTTGTTTCGAAGAAGAGCCCGGACCTCCTGCTCAATGCCTTCGCCCAGTGGCACCGAGGACGAAGTTGCCCCGAGGATGTTATCCTTGTTTTCGCAGGCCCTGATGAAGGAGACGGTTTTGTTTCAAAGCTAAAGGCGTTGGCCGAACAGTTCAATATGAAGGAGCGGATTCTATTTGTTGGGCCGTTATACGATGACGCCAAGTGGTCCGCGTATCGTGACGCGGACCTATTTGTACTTCCCTCGCAAAATGAGAACTTTGGAAATACTGCCGCAGAAGCGGCTGTTTGCGGAACACCCATGATCGTGACGGACCGCTGTGGAATCGCTCCGCTCATTGGAGACGCAGGGCTCGTGATTCAGCACGATCTCAGAGAGCTGCAACTTGCCCTGGGGAAACTTCTCGAAGACCCTGTGCTTCGCCACCGCTGCCGCGATGGCTGTGAGGATTTAGTCCGCAATCTCACTTGGGACGACCCTCTCGACGAGTTAGAGAGGTTGTACCGACGGTGTGTCTCGGGAGAAAATGCGCGATGAGGCGCCATCCTGTCTACATATGCGTCTGGTACCTTGCAAATGTTCTACTGGCGGTCTCGATCTTGTTGCTTGTTTGCGCGATGGTCTGGGAATACTCGACACGGAAATACTTGGAGGGTTTCTCGGACGCAGTCATTCCTCTCGAAGCTTCCCCAGAGCAAAAGGTTGAGGCCATCCTATTGTGGATGGAACACGGACCAGCCCGTATGAGCGCATTCGGTGGTTCGCTGGAATATCAACATCGGGATCCCGCCACAACCCTGAACTATGATCAACTGCTGCGAGCTTGCGGAACTGCGACAAACGCCTTCGTCAACTTGTCTAACATCAGTCGTGTTCCAGCCCGGCGTCTGCTACTTATGGGTGGGAATTGGAGCGCGAAACATGTGGTAGCGGAAGTGCGTTTGGACGGCCGATGGGTTGTCGTTGACCCGACCTTTCGGGCCATGTTCCGCGGTGTCGATGGTCAACTATTGACTCGCGAGGAGCTGCTTGATCCTGATACCTTCAAACATGCCATCGAGCGCATTCCTGGATACCCTCCAGTTTACTCCTTTGAGAGGACAGCTCACGTTCGGGTTCCCAGGTTGCCCTACGTTGGCACGCTGTTTCGCACCTCGTTGAATCGACTATCTCCTGATTGGTCAGATTCAGTTTTCTGGAGCTTGCTGTTCGAGCGGGAATCGTTTGCCGCGTCGGTGTCGGCGATTCTTCTCGTTGTCTTCCTTCTTTTGGCTCGGCTTGCCCTCCGCTGGTTTGGAGAACGGCGCTTGGGTATTCAGATGTTTCGCGCGCGAGCAAATCTGGCCGAAGCCAGTCGGGCTTTGATCCGGGGCCCGTCCTAGCGGTGACTGCCGGTAGCTGACCTTCATCGGAGTCGGTTCTCCATGCCTCTGCAGAAGCCATTGGCGGCGTCGTTGAGCTCGAATTCAGATATGGAGACAAAAAATGAATAGATCTTGTCTCTTGGTCTATACAATCTTGGCCGCCTCAGCGGTTTCCGGCGCCGCGAGGTCGCAGACACTAGATCAATCCGCCAGGAAACCCCCTCCAGGAAATCAAAACGGGACAATTTGCTACACGGCTGCGTGGGGCAAAGATGTAAACGACGGACTGTCTTGGGGCTCGGCCAAAGCCACAATCATGGCCTGCTATGATGCGTTGCCCCAAAAAGGCGGCACGATCTTCATTGCCCAAAATGGCAACGGCGACGCCGGAGCAGTAGCGGCAAATGAAGCTCCTGGAGGCGGCATTTGGATAATGGGGGCGAACGATCCGAATTATAACAACCCTGACTTTTTTCCACCGAATGGGCCGTGGCGACGGCTAAAGGCTCCCTCCGTCCGATTCGTCGGCGTGGCATCTTCCTCACAGCAACAGAACGGGCACAAGGGCGGGATTGTGCACATAGGCGCCGGGAGCTCTCGGGACAACAACCATCCGTGTATTTGGCTTTCGGCGACCGCCGGATATTTGTATTTCGAGAATCTCGGATGTTTCTACCCTGGCCGCGGCATTGTCATCGGGGAAGCTTCAAATCACGACCGCAGCGGAATAGGAAGTGTTTCAGGCGAATATTTTGAGAACGTGGGCTCAGGCAGCTCGAATGTAGCGAGCCTCGGGCCGACTGTCGACATCACGGGAAGCTCTTTCTGGCTTTGGTTCGATCATTGCATGTTCGAGGGAAATTACAAAAACAGCGTCAAGGACAACAAGCGCGCCGCAATCCTGATGGATGGCATCGGGAATAATGGAGTCGGATTGACATATCTCACCAATCTCAATTTGAATGGTGGAGGAATCAAATACGTACCTGGTGCCAGCCCTGGACAAATCGATATCCGCGTTCTTACCGAGGAAGGCAACTACACCCAACCTATTCCTCCAGCCGTGTGGATCACCGGCACGAGCGGAAGCCTCTTCCACCTCAGTCAGGTTTTGGTCGCGGATCCCGGGCCCGAAGCCCCGCCGGCGATCAAGATCGATTCCGGCAACCCAAACGACGTGCTTGTCGACACCGCTTCGGCCAGCAACGGTGCGCCAAACGTCGAGGGTCCGGCGACAGTCTTGAGCCAGTATGGCGGCATGCTGCTTAACCAGACGGTGAGTCCAATCCAGCAAGGTCAGGATGGCTTCTTCAATTATCATGTGATCGGGCAGATCGATGCCGCGCGTCGGAACTTCGGACCCACGGTCGTCCGCTTTGCAAATCTTGCCCCGCAAATGCCTTCAGGATGGATTAAATCAGTCGCATGCGGTTCAGTTAACCTAACCGTAGGTGTTACGGGACCAGACGGGACGAAGAACGCCGCGGAGGCAAGCGCCACCTGTTCCTCGCCGTTCAGCGCCATTGATTTTTACCAGCGGAGCCACAGCATCAGCGTGGGAGATTTTCTCATCGCGGGCGTATGGGTTCGATCTGTCACCAAGAACGGGTTTGCGGGAAGCACAACACAACCGATGTCGGCGGATTTCACCGGCGTGAAGTATACGGCTACGGGCTCTAGTCATGGTTCGATGAACGAAAATAGCGGGGAATGGTCGTGGGTTTGGTCCATTCAGAAGATTAAAGTGACAAGCGCCAACACGGGCCAGCTCAACTTCGGGGTCACCGTCGCCAAGGGAAATGCAATTCAAATGTTCGCTCCGGTGCTCATCCACGTCCCCGCAGGAACAGTCTCGGATAATGAAGCGTTTGAGCTTGCTCTTAACCTTCAGACATTTCCAGACTCCGCTCCCGCTGGAAGTGTAGCAATGCTTCGCGGGGAGGACCTATTGCTCTCGTCCCATCTGAACCAACTGACATCGAACGGTGACCTGGCTGGGAAGATTTCGATCTCCAACGGGGTCACCGGGACTAAGAACTTCGGCCAGCCCTACGCATTACCGCCAGTCTGTGTCGTGTCGCCCACCTCGAATCCTGGAGCAACGTCTTGGTGGGTAGCGACGACTACAGAGGGAATGACCATCAGGCTCAGCGCTCCAAGCACGGTCTCGTTTGACTATACGTGCCACGGAAATCCAAATTAGGTCCGCTTCTCGTCGTTTTTGCTACTCGAAGTGCCGATGATCTTGCCGAAATGCTTCGACTCAGCAACTTCTTTGCTTATCGTAGGGAGTTCGAATCGGGCGGCTTCGTCACACGCCAACTCTCTTTTCACACATCGAAGACCACCGCAGGATGTCGTAGCTGCTTCTGGCTCGATGCAAATGTCTGCCAGTTCATAAGGCTGCATATTCACGTCACCCTTAACGGATGACAGAATTGTGGCGATAAGTGAAGTTCCTGGAATCAGAGTTCGCGGACCGACTACTCTGATATAAACTGTCACTCATTCGACGAGTTGAACGGACTTCCCACGCTCGTCTTAGACGCGTCGGAAGGCGAGGCCCAGGTCAGCCGGGTCGAGGAGTGGCGATCAATGTGGCTGTACGCACGCGTTACGGGAGTTGGGCATGAATCCAGTTTTAAGCAGCAGCTCTAGATCCAAATTAGTAGAGTCCATGCGTCAGGACTGGGACACACGCGCGCGCAAGGACGCCTTCTTCTACATCGCGTCGTGGCGGAAGGACTGGAACGAATCCTCCTTTCTCCAGTCAGGTGAAGACGATTACAAGCATTTCGCCGCAGACGTACTCCAGCGACATCAATTTTCCCCAGAAGGCAAGTCGATGCTGGAACTTGGGTGCGGGGCAGGGCGAATGACGCGAAGCTTTGCCCAGCGATTCGACCACGTACTTGCGTGTGACGTGTCGGAGGAAATGCTCGAACGCGCGCGCTCTTTGCATCGTGAGATTTCCAATATTAGCTGGCTGCAGGGCAATGGTGCGGATCTCACGGGAATCCCAAACGGTTCCGTCGATTTCGTTTTCAGCTACCTCGTATTGCAACACCTTCCTTCCAGTGTTCTGTTTCACGCATACGTTTGTGAAATACTTCGGGTGCTGGCCAGCGGAGGCATCTGTTTATTCCAGTTCAACGGAACGACTGAGCAAAATATGAACTGGAAGGGTCGAATGGCATGGAGCTGTCTGAATTCTCTCTGGGCGTTGCGACTTCACGAAACTACTAGATCCGTTGCCGCCCTACTCGGATTCGATCCGGAGATGGCGGGGAGGACATGGCACGGCGTAGCGGTCAGGCCTCAAAGTGTCGTTGAAACAGTCGAGAAACATGGAGGGTTTATTCTAGAACAGTCTGGACAAGACACGCCGATAGCGTGGTGTTGCGCGCAAAAGATGTCTCAAGGCGGTATGCAGCGATAATGAGCTCCGAGATAAATAATACACGCAGATGTACACCTGCATCCACACGCCCGGGACATTTGCTGATGTAACCTTGCTTTTCGACAGGTGCTACGGCTAGTGCGGGAGATCTTGCAATCGTTCTAGCGAGCGGCGGATCGCAAATCGATTGCGACGATGTCGCGCTAAACGTGGTCTAGACTCCAGAGCCAGCTTCTTACTTGCTCGTGTGCGTTGGATTGAGATCTATGGTTGTGTTCTTTAGATACCGTCGGACAGCAGTTTCCTTTTAGGGGCCTGTTTTGACGATCAGACAATGAGGTTTGATCGAAGCATCGCCAAGCGTATTCTAGGTGCCTTCCAAGCTAGGAAGTTCGTAAACTCGCGCTTTTGTGCACCTTTTCATGGCAGGAAGCACACAGAATGATCAGGTTTTCCACATCATCGTCCCCGAGCGCACTCCGAAAACACAGATGATGAAGTTGTAGTTCGCTCGCGCTGCCGCAATTCTGACATTTCCAGCCATCCCGGTCTAAGACTTCGCGACAAAGCTGTGCGTAGGCTTCCGGCTCTAATTTGACTCTTGGGCCTTCGGGAATCCTGCGCTCATGCTGTTTCTTTTAGCCTATGGATCAATTCAATGCGATCGGGGCGCGGGAGAAATTCAAGAAGGCGACGCACCGAGGCAGAAAAAACTTCCGCATTGGCCTCTCCCAGAGTCGTACCTGCGAGAAAGTCTGCGCAAATCATCTCCAGGCAGTAGTCACGCTCCTTTTGGCCCCCGAGCATCAACGAGGCCATTTCCCGTGCTTGCTCGATGACGGCCAGCTGGCTCTTGTAGACCCTGAAATAAAGTATTTCCGACGCCTCGGTCTCCTTGCCTGTTAGGTGTCTCGCCACTTCCCGTTTAAATTCCTCCCTCGGCAGCTGCTCGTGAATCGCCATCAGGTAATACGCCTTCCGTCGGGATTCGGGGAATTTCTTCTCCAGAAACTCATCAAAGGACTTCATATTGTCGACTCGCCAGTATTGTCCTGCCAGCACTTCGCAGACGTAACGGCCCAGTTCCACGAAGCGCGTTTCTCGCTCGCGCTCCGTCGTCCGTTCCCAATGCAGAATCTCGTCGAGCTTCTCCAGCACGAACAAAGCCCGACGTTGATTCAGTTTCGGTGCCATCGGTGGCGGACCGCTAATCTTCAAATTCGTCAATCCAATCAAGGTCGCTCGCTCGAGGCCGGCGAATCAGTTTTGCATCCAGCAGCTGCTGATCCCCCAAGCAGATCCCCAGATGGGAGCAGCTCACACATCCGTTCTGGGAGAAACGGATTCCGCTGTGCGGAAGGAATTGGCCCGCTTCAATTTGATTTGCGGTTGTCTCAACCAGCTTTTATGGAACTTGTCAGGAGTCAGGCTGCCGCTGGTTACTGACGTAGAAATTCAAGAGAGACTTTATTGCGTTGGCGGTATCACAATCACCAGATGTTCAGCGGATATTGCTGGGTGACAGCTCGGCACGGCGCCGTTGACCACAATAGAAGGTCCTTTAGTTTTACGGCAGGTTGTCGACGGATGCAAGATTCAAATCGGCTGCCCCGCGGCTCTGATAACCTTGCGCGGAACATTTGGAGCCGTTAACCAGCAGCGCACAGCGCTATGTTGTGTGCTGTTTTGCACACCTCCGATCGCAAATCAGACAGAAACTGTAGCCCGTCGAACTTCGAATCAAATCGTAATGAAGCGCCCTACTATCGAGCAGGAGAAAGACGCTCACGACCATCCCGTGCCTACGACTTCGCCAATTCGCGTGCGAAAAGCGACGCAGTATCGGGCCCTGTTGGAAGCGGCGCCTGACGCCATCGTGGTCGTCGATCAATCCGCCACAATTGTCTTGGTCAACGCGCAGGCGGAGAGTCTTTTTGGCTATGGTCGCGCCGAGCTAATTGGCCAACCCGCTAAAATGCTAGTGTCCGAGAATTTCCGAGATCAACATATCCATCAGCACTCGCGCTTCCTGGCCGCTCCTCAGGAACGCCCAGCGCGGGCGGGCCTGGAGCTTTTTGGATTGCGCAAAGACGGCACCGAATTCCCGATTGAGATCCGACTAAGTCCATTGGACACAAAAGCGGGAGTATTGGTTTCTAGCGCTATCCGCGATATCAGTGACAGGAGACGGACCGAAGAAGACCTTCGCAGGTTAGCCTCGATCGTTTCGTGTTCCGATGACGCGATTGTGGGCAAGACCATGGAAGGAATCATCACCAGTTGGAACGCCGCGGCAGTGCGAATCTATGGATATTCAGCAAGTGAAGCCATTGGGCAGCCCGTTACTATGCTTGTTCCTGTTGGGCGCTCGGATGAAGTTCTGTTTCTGCTGGAACGTCTGAAGCGGGGCGAAACCGTCGATCATTTCGAGACTGTTCGTGTAAGAAAAGACGGGAAACAAGTCCAAGTTGAAGTCACTGTGTCGCCCATCCGGGACGCTTTGGAAAGAATCGTGGGTGCCTCCACGATCGCCCGCGACATTTCCGTGCGCAAGGAGGCTGAAAAACACCTGATGCAGATGGAAGCCAGGTATCGAGGCCTATTGGAAGCGGCACCGGATGCGGTAGTAGTAGTGAACCAGGACGGAGAGATTGTTCTTTTGAATTTTCTCGCGGAGAAATATTTCGGATACCAGCGTGATGAACTTATAGGGCAGAACGTGAAGCACATCATTCCGGAGGGCTTCGTGGAGCGATTGGCCACGCACGGGATTGGAATCCGCGGCGATCCAGTCGTGCCGCAAATGGGGACGGGCATTGAACTCTATGGGCGGCGCAAGGACGGAAGCGATTTCCCCATCGAGATCATGCTAAGCCCACTCGATGTCGTGGACGGGATTCTGATCACGGCATCGATTCGCGATATTACGGAGCGCAAGCAACGTGAAGATGAGCTATCGCGCTTGGCCGCCCTAGCCGAAGATCGGCTGCGCGCGCTCTCTGAAAACCAGGAACAACTCCAGTTACTGGAAGAGATCGCAACTTCCTCGAACCAGGCGTCTTCGGTTGGGGAAGCGATGAAATTTACATTGGACCGAGTGTGCGCCTACACCCGTTGGCCAATCGGACACGCGTATTTCGCTCCAGACGGAAATACAGGGTCAATTGTTTCAACGAATATCTGGCATCTCACCGATGTTGATCGGTTCAATCAGTTCCGCGAAGTGACCGAAAGGACAGATTTTCGTCCTGGAACGGGCCTGCCGGGGAGGGTTTTAGCAAGCCGCGAACCTGCCTGGATTACTGATCTAACGGTCGACACCAACTCTCCCCGTGGGCCATCGGCGCGGCAGGCGGGTTTGAGATCCGCCTTCGCCTTCCCCGTGCTGAGCCGCAACGAGGTCGCGGCGATCTTGGAGTTTTTCTCCGAAACTGTTTCGGAACCCCAGGCCGCATTTCTCCAGATAATGTCCCAGATCGGCACTCTACTTGGACGAGTAGTGGAACGTGTGCGTGCCGCAGAGATACTCTTACATGATGCGTTCCATGATCCCCTCACCGCTCTTCCCAACCGCGCACTATTTCTGGATCGTCTCGGGCGAAGCATGGTCCGAGCGGAGCGACACAGCGACTATAATTTTGGAGTACTCTTTATCGATATCGATCGTTTCAAAATTGTGAACGACAGCTTGGGACATCCGGCAGGCGACGATCTCCTCATTCAAGTTTCGCAGCGCATTCTGCGCTCGCTACGGCTGGAAGACCTTGTTTCGCGACCAGCGAGAATTTCCAATCCACAATGGAAACCGAAGGATGACACTTTGGCCCGACTTGGGGGCGATGAATTCACCGTTCTTCTGGACGACATTCGGGACCCAAGCGACGCCATCCGCGTCGCGGAACGGATACAGAGTTCGTTCGCGGAACCGTTTCTAATCTGTGGCCAGGATGTTTTTACTACCGCCAGTATTGGTGTCATCGCCAATTCCGCCCATGCCACCGCTGTCGACGTGCTGCGGGATGCAGATACGGCAATGTATCGCGCGAAACTTCATGGAGGGTCTCGCTGCGAAGTTTTCGACCAAGCGATGCATGAACATTCAGTGAATCGACTTAACCTGGAGACCGACCTACGAAAGGCTCTTGAAAGGAAAGAGTTTCGCGTTTACTACCAACCAATCATTGCGCTGCGGACTGGATATATTTCCGGTTTTGAAGCCCTATTGCGCTGGCAGAGACCAGAAAAGGGGCTCGTTTCGCCAGCAGAGTTCATTGGTTTGGCTGAGGAAACCGGCTTGATTGTCTCGATTGGAAAGTGGGTTTTTAGGACAGCCTGTGAACAAGCCCGTCAGTGGGATCTGGAATATCCTCGGGAGGTGCCATTGACGATGAGCGTGAACATTTCAGCTCGACAGTTCATGCAAGAAGATCTCGTGACGCAAGTCGAAAAGATAGTGCGGGAGAGCCAGGTCACACCTACAGCCATCAAGCTGGAAATCACAGAAAGCGTGACGATGGGTGATGCGGAAAGGACGATCAAAGTGGTCAATGAGCTTAAGAAGTTGGGACTGGGGTTCAGTATCGATGACTTTGGAACCGGTTATTCGTCGCTCAGCTATCTGGGGCGTTTCCCGATGGATACTCTGAAGATTGATCGCTCATTTGTGAGTAACCTGAAGAGCAATCTGGAAAACCGCGAAATTATACGTACTATTATTGGCCTCGCTCGGAATCTGGGAATGAATGTCGTTGCTGAAGGAACTGAAACGGCAGAGGAGATAATCTATTTGAAAACTCTCGACTGCGAGTTTGCTCAGGGGTATTTCTTTTCGAAGCCTGTCGATAGCATCGCGGCACAGGTGCTTCTACGTGAAAATCCAAGCTTTGCGGATCTCCAATCGACAGTGCAGATCAGCCGGTAAATGTTTGACCTCAGCGGAAACAAAACTAAGTTGACCCCACGGCAAGTGGAGTGACCCGGAATCGTCTTCCAGTGTCGCGGTAGGGACGGCAGCGCGACGCTTGTGCGCAACTGGAACCGCCCTGCAAGGTGTTGGCGTTCACAAGAATTTCTTCGACAAGACAATCCGTTCGGCGATTCCGTTCAAGCAATTTAGATCCACGGAGAGTTCAGGATATACTCTCAGCTCGCGATCTCGTTTGCGCTGTGCATTCGTCGATCGGACGCGCTTCGATCTATTAAAATCTATTCTCCAAGGGGATCGTGTTTCGTGTGCGGAATCTGCGGCGCCATCGGATTGGACCCGAAACTAAACAGTGAGTCCGTCGTACGCCGTATGCTCTCTGCGATTGTCCATCGCGGCCCTGATGAAGAAGGATTTCTCGCCGCCCCACCAATCGTCGTCGGCTCGCGGCGCCTTAGCATCATCGATCTTCCCGGCGGCTCTCAGCCCATCTGGAATGAAACCGGCACGCTTGCGGTCATCTTCAACGGAGAAATTTACAATTTTCGCGAGCTGCGCAAGGAACTCGAAGCCAAGGGCCACACGTTCCTCACCCGCTCCGACACTGAAGTAATCGTCCACGCCTACGAGCAATGGGGTGAACAATCCGTCGCCAGATTGCGCGGCATGTTCGCGCTCGCCATCATCGAAATGCCCCAGGGCCGCGGCGGCCCCGCAGCCGCAGTTTTCCTCGCGCGCGATCCGCTGGGCATCAAGCCGCTCTACTACGCGATCGGGGGTGGCGGCCTGCTGTTTGCATCCGAAGTGCGCGCGCTCCTTGCCAGCGGCTGCATTTCTCCGCAACTTTCTGACGCCGCGGTTCCCTCGTACCTGCTTTTCGGCTCCGTCTGCGAACCGATGACCATGGTCGATGGCGTTCTCTCTCTTCCGCCAGGGCATTCCGTTAAAATCCACGCCAACGATCCGCGCCGCCGGCCCGAACCAAAGCTCTATTGGAATTATGCGAAAGAATTTTATCAGGACGAGGTCACCGAAACCGGAACCGCTTACCAGGAGGACTTTTCCTCCGCGGCCACCACTGTCCGTTCGCTGCTGGAGGACGCCGTTCGCAGTCATCTGGTCGCCGATGTCCCTGTCGGCATATTTCTCAGCAGCGGCCTCGACTCGACCGCCATCGCCGCGCTCGCCAGCCACATTCAAAAAGGCATCCACACTTTTACCGTCGCATTTCCCGACACCGAATTCAGCGAAGCCGAAATCGCGCGCAATACCGCGCAGCGCCTGGGCACCGAACATCGTGAAATGACCCTCTCCAGCACCGATATGGAGTCGCGCCTTAATGAAGCCGTCGCATCCTTCGATCAACCCAGCATGGACGGCATCAACACCTACTTTGTCTCCTGGGCCGCCCGCCAGGCCGGACTAAAAGTCGCGCTCTCCGGTTTGGGCAGCGATGAACTTTTCGGCGGCTACACTTCTTTTCGCGCCACCGCGCAAGTAACGCGCCTCACCACCATGGCCCGCTTCTTTCCCAAGCTGGCCCGCGAGCTTGCCACGTCCGGCATCAAACGCTCGAAAGTCTATCGCGGCTCCCCCGACGCTTTTCGCAAAGCCTTTTCCGCCTGGCTCGATCCCGATCTGCTCCCATCGCCGTATTTTTTCACGCGCGCGCTTTTCACACCGCAGACCGTCGTCTCGCGCCTGGGTGACGACTCCTCCACGTGGGACGCCATGCTCTGGTCCCGCTGGCTATCGGAAGCCACGCGCCAATCGCGCCCTATGGATCGTTTCACGCGCATCTCCTGGCTCGAACTGCGCTCCTATCTCGTGAACACCCTGCTGCGCGACACCGACGCCATGAGCATGCATCACTCCCTCGAAGTCCGCGTGCCCTTCCTCGACGCTCCGCTCGTCGAATATGTTCTGGAACTGCCCGAAGCCATCAAGCGCAATCCCGCACGCCCGAAAGCCTTGCTCGTCCAGGCGCTGCAGGATTTGCTGCCGGATGAAATCGTCAATCAAACCAAACGAACCTTCACATTTCCCTGGGAAACCTGGTTGCGCGGAAAATTGGGTGAACGCGTCGCAGTCGAGTTAGGCGATTGGTCGCCGGCTCTCGAATCCCGCCTGGATGGCCGATTCGCGCAAGCCGTCTGGAAAGATTTCCTCCGCGGCCGCACCACCTGGTCCCGCCCCTGGAGCCTCTACGTCCTAAACGAATGGTCCAAGCGCAATCTCCGCGTCCCCGAAGCTTCCGCCGAGCCCACTAAAAAGACCGCCGCAGCCCACGTCGCCTAATCCCGAAACGCGTCTTGGTGGCATAGGCCCGCCCGCCGCAGGAGGGCAATCTTGCCCGTGCTCCTTCTATTGCCGTTGTTAAACTGGGATGCGCTCGGAAATCCAACCGCACGCCGCTTGCAACTTTGATACTCTTCGATGGGTCAGCAATCGTTCATCTTCTCGTACGTGCACAGCAATTAATCCATCGAGGTCCAGCGCTTGCCCGAGAATCTCAAAACCCAAAGTGCCGCGCCGCCATCGGGACAAAACGCCAAGCGCGACGAACTATTTCTCCTCATCAATTCCCTGAATCCCATCATCACCGTCGAAACCACCGAAGAAGAACGGCTCGAAGGCCTCCTGCGCTCCATCTCCGTCCAACTCGTCGTGCCCCTGTACCGCTGGAGCGTCACCACCGGCCTCGCCAAGTCCACTGGCGCGCCGCTCTACGGCACGGACCAGCCCGAACAGGCACTCGCCAATATCGCAATCATCGAAGACGACGCCATATTCCTGCTCCGCGATTTCGCGCGCTATTGCGATAACGACCGCATCAGCCGCCGCCTGCGCGATCTCGCGGACAAGTTCCGCACGGCGCGCCGCTCCATAGTGATTTCGGCAGCCTCCATCGAGTTATCGCCGGAGCTGAAAGGTGATTCGGTGCCGTTTCAATTGGGATTGCCCGACGCAACCGAACTAACCCAGTGCGTAAATCAGGTGTTAACCGAAACCAGCCGCGATCGTCGCGTCCTGATGACTCTGGACGCTCCCTCCATCGCGCAACTCGCGCAAAACCTCGTCGGCTTGACCAAAGACAACGCCACGCGAACGCTGCGCCGCTGCTTGTTCGCGCGCGGCGTAGCCGATGCCGCGCTTCTCGATGCAGTGCTCGACGCCAAGCGCGCTGCGCTCCAGGCGGACGGAGTGCTGGAGCCGGTTCGCCGCGATACTACGTTCACCGATGTAGCGGGGCTCAAGCATTTGCGCGAGTGGGTTGATAAACGCCGCAGCGCGCTGACCCCCGAAGGCCAGCGCTTCGGCCTGGTGCCGCCCAAAGGCGTGCTGATTACTGGCGTGCAAGGCTGCGGCAAAAGTATGGCCGCGCGCGCCATCGCCGGGGAGTGGGGCATCGAACTCGTGCGCCTCGACGCCGGCTCGCTTTACGACAAGTACGTCGGCGAAAGCGAAAAGCGCTTGCACAAAGCACTGGAACTCGCGCAGAAACTCGCGCCCGTCGTGATGTGGATTGACGAAATCGAAAAAGCCTTCGCATCCGCCGGCTCCAGCGGCGACGCCGACGCGGGCCTATCCCAGCGTCTCCTGGCGACTCTTCTTACCTGGATGCAAGAGCATCAAAGCAACGTCTTCCTCGCGGCGACCTCCAACAATATTTCCAGTTTGCCGCCCGAGATGCTCCGCAAAGGCCGCTTCGATGAAATTTTCTTCGTCGATTTACCTGACCAGGAAGTGCGCGCCGCTCTCTTCGCCATTCACATCAAAAAACGCGGCCGCGATGCCGCCACATTCGATCTGCAGAAACTCGCCGCCGCAAGCGATGGTTTTTCCGGAGCAGAAATCGAGCAAGCCATTGCCGCCGGCCTCTACACTGCGTTCAACCAAAAACAACAGCTTTCGACCGACATCCTCCTGGCCGAAGTTCGCAACACGCAACCCCTAAGCGTAACCCGCGCCGAAGACATCCAAGCCATAAGAGCCTGGGCGAAAGACCGCGCTGTCCCTGCTGACTGAAGAACTCCGGTGGATCGCGCTGCTGCGCGGTTCACAAGGTTTTGACTTTGTAGCGGCTGACTTCAGGCGGGCGCCTTGTCACACTCACGCCAAGATTCTGAAAGTCGCGGCACGAGGGTTCCGCAAACTCGGCCTCGACGGGATTGGTGTGGCCGATGTGATGAAACAGGCTGGCATGACCGTTGGAGCTTTTTATAAACACTTCAAATCGCGTGACGAGCTTGTAGTCGAGGCGCTAGGCACGGCATTCAAGGATCTCGACGCTTGGGAGAAGCACGCCGAAACGCTGGCTCAGCTGCTCGAGAACTACCTCACCGAATATCACCGTGATAACCCTGGAGCAGGTTGTGCCATGGGAGCATTGCTAGGAGATATGAGCCGCGCAAGCAAATC
>Ga0070761_10000742_pt1 | contig 20758 bp, 24 predicted proteins | sample HubBroMetageREF1_FD_66724 | JGI IMG/M metagenome (GOLD analysis project Ga0070761, IMG submission 66724) | Reference soil microbial communities from the Hubbard Brook experimental Forest, New Hampshire, USA - Hubbard Brook CCASE Soil... | ecosystem: Environmental > Terrestrial > Soil >... | reverse complement strand
ACCGAGCCTTCGGCCCGAATGGCGCGCCGACTACTTCGCGGCAAACATCGGCGACCCGGACGGATACAACATCGAGATTGCCTATAAGCCTTGGCTCTACAAATAACAAATAAGAGGTACGAACCATCAAGCAAGGTACCCGATCTCGCTCTAATGCTGCGGCGGCTGGTCGAACGCCCGGATTCAAAACTAGGCATGTAACCGACCTGGCCGCCCAGGTTCAGACATCTTTCGAATCATCATTTCTCTTGGAGGGAACATGACAAAGAGCTATCCATTTGCCGTTTTTGGCGGTGAGTTCAAAGGCAAGCGTGTGCTCGTGACCGGTGGCACGAAGGGTATAGGGGAAGCGCTTGCACGCCGCTTTGCATTGAGCGGTGCCTCGGTGGCCACCACCGCGCGATCTGAGGCAGCTAACGGCCAGGATTCTGCTCTCTTTATAAAGACGGATATCGGAACGGCCCATGGCGTCCAAAACGTCGTCGATTGCATTCAGCGAGAGTGGGGTGGACTCGACATCTTGGTCAATAATGTCGGCGGAACAGAAACAAAAGCAGGCGGATTCGAGGTGCTCTCCGACGAGGACTGGCAAAGGATACTGGAGGTGAATCTGCTCGCTGCCGTCCGCCTGGACCGCGCTTTCCTTCCCGGAATGATCGAACGAAAGTCAGGAGTCGTCATTCATATCTCCTCCGTCCAGCATCGTCTGCCGTTCTCCAATTCGACGCTCGCCTACGCGGCGGCCAAGGGAGGGTTGGCTACTTACAGCAAGGGGCTGGCCAAGGGTGTCGCTCCGAAAGGTGTGCGCGTGACGATGATTTCGCCCGGCTTCATTGAGACTTCAGGCGCAAAGGGAATGATCGCCGACATTTCAAGAAGCAGCGGCATCAGCGAGGACACTGCACGTCAACGGATTATGGACATGCTTGGAGGCATTCCCATCGGCCGGACAGGCCGCCCCGAGGAAGTGGCGGAGCTGGTAGCCTTTCTTGCCTCAGACCGAGGCGCGTTTATCAGCGGGGCTGACTACATTATCGACGGTGGCACGATTCCCACTACTTGATGGCCGCGTTTCACGGGCGACAGATTGGGTTCGCAGGCTTACGGATGTTTCTCGTAGCTGCTCCGGGCCGAAGCGTCGGCTATACAGAGGCAATCGACTCACTGACGCAGAGCGCGCGCCAATAAATTGTCTCGGCCTCGGGGTTCAGTCCAGCCTTGAAGTGCCAAAGGAATTGCGTCTGACGGGACAACTTGAGTTCTCCTCCTGCCAGTGATATTTCAGGGCTTGAGATCCGTGAACCTGGATTGAATCAGCCACAGCATGACTGCAAAGACCATCGCGGTCGAAACTCCAAACAGGAGCATTCCATTCGCCGTTTCCAGCGGACCCAACAGTCTCCAGGACGGCGACATAAGGAAATCACCGTAACCAAGCGACGTGTAGTTCACCGCTGAGTGATAAAAGGCGGTTCCGAAGTCTGAAAACTCCCCGCAGAGCATGAACAATAGCCCCCAAAATGCAATCTCTAAGAGGTGCGTGAGAGACGCGTACAGCACGACACGAGCAAAAATCCCCAGATCGGTCCAGGGCGTGCCGACATTACCGCGCCTTCTTTCACGACGAATAAGGCTGACCGTAGCCCTGAGTGGCAGCAGATAAATAATGATAGTGCAGCCTAGAGCGACCAGGCTGAGCCCAAGGGGCGCAAGGACCGAGATGCGGTGGATTTGTATCATGCTGCTGTCCAGAACCCCCACTTTTCTCTTGCAGTTGCTGAAATGCGTGCATCACTCCGAAGTCACGTGAAACGAAGGGATCATTGCCCGGATGTCACGATTCTCGAAAACCCGGGTTTCGCGCTCCGATGTTTTCTGGACGACGACGTTCAGCATGGCACGCGCCAAATCGTCGGCCCGAATCACCTGGTTGGGGAACAGCAGCCGAAACGCAGGATAGATCGCGCGTAAGAGGCGATAGCTGAAATTCGGCTCCTTCCGGGGCTCCACAGGGTAGATGTAGGCGGGCCGGAAGACATAGACGCGCGGGAAGCCGGCCGCGAGTAGAGCCTTCTCCGCCTCTCCCTTATAGCGCGCGAAAGGCATCCGACTTCGGCCCGTCGGGTCCGCGCCCTTGCCGCTCAACAATGAGAACGCCGCTTCGGGACTGCCGGCGTGCAGAACTCGCGCGAACTCGATCGTGTAGTCCACGGTTATCGTGCGAAGCTCGGCATCCGTCACCGCCCCGGTGTAAGCGCCCAGGCAAAAGGCCGCTGCGTCCTGAGCCGAGAGCACCTCCGCAAGCGGGGAGCAGTCCGCGAAATCTTTGTGCAGAACCTCGATTAGCTTGGGATGTGAGATGGCGAGTTTCCTTCGCACAACAGCCGTCACACGTGCGACGGAGGGGTGGTCGAGGGCGTAGGCAAGGGCATAGCCACCAACCATTCCTGTCGCGCCCACAATTACCAGCCGTTTCTGGCTTGCCATCGGAACGTTCATCGAGAGTCTCTCTTATTCCACAGGAGGTTCACGACGCCACCCGGTTGGTTGGCCTCATGAAAGTGCGCGCCCCTCGATCCAATCTACATACAACTGGCGCTCCGCAAAGAACCATGTGCCGTCGACCTTCACGAACGTGTCGTAGTAGCGGAGCGCAGCGATCATCAGCTGTCGTTTTTCAGCTTCGATGGTCAGGTGATGCGCCAGGCAATACGCTTCCCCCGTGCCTCGATCAGCCGTGAGCGTCAATATGGTACTTTGTCCAACGAAGTGCATTGTGGCGGCGTACTTATTGAGATCGGCGAACACGGGAGCGAGCGCCTCGCGCGAGTGCAGCTCCTGTGAAGGCTTGGGATCTTTCGCGTTCATGTAGACGACAAAGTGGGTGTCCGCGGTAAACAGAGCCATCTGCCCCTTGGCATCCCGACGATCAGCGCAATGTGCGTAAGCTTCGACGAGTTCCCTGATGGTGAGCCGGTCCGCGGCTTCAGCTGGTGAGATGCTTACGTGTTTGCTCATTCGTAGATCTCCATTTGTGATTTATCCGAGCGCCATCCCGCGGCACCTTCGACTCTCGGACGAGGCCGTCAAACGTAGTCGGCGGAATGCCTCAGCGCAGCGCAAGCTTGTCTCCGATGCGAAATTCGGGCTCATTGTTGGAAAACTGGCGGCGGACCGCTGACACGGCGCCACTTCAGTCGAACGTTTACCTCTACGCGATTGGCGATCTTGATGAAAGGGATGCCGCTGGTCATACCGTAGTCTTTGCGATCAAAAGCCATGGTGCCGTCGAGGCTGCCAGTTGGTGTTCCTTTGCTATCGCTCGTGAGAGTGAGTTTCTCCGTCTTGGTAACGCCGCGAATGGTGAAGTTACCCTCGATGTCAAAAGTGTTTGGGCCGGTCTGAACGATTTTGGTCGATTTGAAAGTAATCAAAGGAGATTCTTTTGCGTTAAAGAAATCCTTACCCTTCAACTTGTTGTCCTTCATCTGGCTTCCGGTGTTGACGCTCTCCGCTTCAATCTCGATATCTAAGACGGCGCTTCTGATATCCCTCGACGAAAACTTGATGCTTGCATCCCACTTCTCAAACACACCTTTGATCGAAACGGAGGAATCGACGCCAAACTTGATACTGCTTTCGCCGGGCGTAAATTCGTAGGTCGGAACCTGTGCATAGCTAGCTCGCGGTGACACGAGAACAGCCATCAGACATGCCGTAGACGCAAGCACACAGCCAATTCGTGTGCTCAGGCGACTTCGTTCATTGCCTCTGCGTGACCAATTCTCGGTGGCTGTAGACATGTCCGCCAAAACCAGATATTCACACTTATCGACGGCGTCCATTTGATTCCTCCATGTAACTAGCCGATGTCTTCGACTCGACCTTTGGCAAGCTGAAATGAATCGTAAGCCTCGACGAGTTCCCGCATAGCGAGGCGATCCGCGGCTTCCACGGGAGAGATGGCAACGTGCTTGCCCATGAGTTGGTCTCCTTGTTGAATTCGTGGCGGCACGACAAGAGTGGTCAGTCGCACGGTGCTCATCTGCTCGCTGCAAATCCGTTGGCGTTGACTCGTTTTGCAAGTTTTGCCGAAGCTTCGATGCTTAACGCTCTCCACTCGCGAGGTGAGCCGGGCAGATCTGTCATGACCTCCAACTGTTGAAGCCAGTCCTTTGCGGCGAGCGTGGCTTGTTCTGGTCCGAACAGCTCCGCCACTGCACTGAAGAACGCGGACAATTCTCGTTCCACCCTAACTACTAGTTCGGCGCCAACGGAATTCCCATTCTGGTACGGTTTGTTATGTGAGAGTTGCTTCATTGCCGCGTGGCCTCCCAAGTTTTCCGAATCGGAACGGTCTGTCGGTAAATCGGCGGAGCGAATCTTGCCCAGATTGTCGCTGTGGCTGAACACTTTGAAATCCGCCGCCGCAACACGACTCGTTTGTTCCAGAACGGGGACGAGACCTGACCTCTTACGTGTTATGTGTCCGAATTTCCGGGCTCGACGGTCTTGATCAGCCACTGTCATCGATTTGACTCCCGAACCTCTTAAGCTAACCTTCGAGAGCAGCATGAATGGCCTCTAGTAAAACTGTGTTGTCGAAGGGCTTTGCCAAGAACTTCACTGCTCCATCACACATGGCTTGAGTCTGCATCTCGGTGTCGCCATGTGCCGTAACGAAGATGATCGGTATGCAGCATCGCTCCGCGTTGAGCTTGGTTTGCAGTTCAAGGCCGGACATGCCCGGCATGCGAATGTCTGCGATTAGGCACACAGCCTCGTGTTGAGCGCCGGAATCCAAGAATTGTTCCGCGGAGCCGAAGCAGAGCGTGGATAGTCCTTCCGATTCGATCAGATCCTGCAGGGCAATTTGAACCGACCTATCGTCGTCGACGATCGCTATGAATCCTGAGCTTTGCTGGTTGCTCATGCGCGGAGCCTAGCCGTAATCGCAGCGCGTGCACAATTGGCTCTTAGTCGTACGAACTACCACTTTGGTGGTAGTTGACTAGAAGGCAGGACGGAGCAATAACCCTGGCTACAGATTCGAACCGCCCTACTTACGAGGAGAGAGTTTCAGCTTATCGGCCATGCGGACCAAGTCAACTACCGATCCAGCCTTCATCTTGCGCATCGCGTTGCCTCGGTGGATCTTGACCGTCGCTTCGCTCGTTCCGATTTCCAAAGCAATCTGCTTATTGAGCATTCCGGAGATCACCAAATTCATGACCTCCTGCTCACGTGCAGTGAGGGTGCGAACTCGTGCTTGCAGGTTGTGGATTTCAGATTGTTGTTCCCGAGCTACGCGGTCACGTTCTAGCGCCTGGTGAATTGCGTCCAGGAGATCCTGATCTCGGAAAGGCTTGGTGAGGAATTCCAAGGCACCTGACTTGAGCGCGCGGACGGACATGGGGATGTCTCCATGCGCGGTGATAAAGATGATGGGGATTTGTATACCTGTCTCAGTCAATCGCTGTTGGAAGTCGAGGCCGCTCATCTGCGGCAGTCGCACATCAAGCACCAGGCAACTCGGGCGGTTCATACGTTTCGCACGAAGGAAATCCTCACCACTTGCGAAAGATTCAGCGCGAAGGCCAACGGACTCGACAAGGTCATGGATCGCCTGACGCAGACCACGGTCGTCGTCGACGATGAATACCGTGGGAAGCGCTTCCGTCGTCACGCGCGTGCCTCGGCTTTGGCAGGAAGGCTGAAACAGAAAGTTGCCCCTGGTCCCAGATTGGGAGTGGCCCAGACTCGGCCGCCATGGGCCTCGACGATCGACCGCGTAATCGCCAAACCCATACCGGTCCCTTGTGTTTTTGTGGTGTGGAATGCGTCGAAGATTTGTTCCGCACTCTCAGTCGGGATTCCAACGCCGGTATCGCTGATAGAGATCGTCAATTGATTTTCGGGAGCAGTTCTAGAGGCTATCCGCAACTCGCCACCACCGTCCCTCATGGCCTCGATCGCGTTCAGCATCAGGTTCATGAAGACCTGTTGCAGTTGTACACGGTCGGCTAGGACGTTGGGCGTGTCTTCCTGCAATTCGGAACGAATCCTTACTGAATAGCGAATGGCTTCGGTCCTGAAGAGATCGCTCATTTCGCGGATGATTTCTTTGATGTCGACCACCTCGCGCTTGGGCGGCGATCCTTTCTTGTAGAAAGAACGCAAGCGGTTAATAACCTCTGCCGCGCGGTTCCCGTCCTGTTCAATTCTGGCCGCTGCCGCTCGAGCCCTCGCGAGATCCGGTGGGTTACGTTCGAGCCATCTCACACACGCACTTGCACTCGTGATGGCAGCGGCGATGGGTTGCTTTATTTCGTGAGCCAAGGCAGCGGCCAGCTCTCCCATCATATTGAGACGATTGATATGAGCGAGCTCTCCTTCTAACCTTCGCAGTTTTTCGTGCTCCTGCTCGGCTCGCTTTCGTTCGGTGATGTCTATCGTGGTTCCGACATAGTCGCCGATTTCTCCGGCCGGATTGTGATGTCCCAGAGAGCGAAAAAATCGGATGTTGCCATTGTCCGCGCGGCAGATCCGATACTCGATGTCGTAATCGGTTCTGGTTCGGATAGCCTTCTCAAGCGCATCTTTCACGCCCTGCAGGTCTTCCGGTTGAATCGTGGCGAAGAAGTCTTCAAATGGAACCTGCGGACCGCTCAGTTCGAAGCCATGCATCCGAATTGTTTCGTCCGAAAGGTGAAAGTTCTGTCCGGTAACGAAGTTGCACGCAAAGCTGCCGATGTGAGCGAGGCCTTGCGCCTCATTGAGGTAGGCGCGCTCCCTGCGCAGTTCCTGAGTAAGCAGTTCTTGCTCGGTTACATCCATACCGGTACCGAGAAAGCCTTTGAAGACTCCCTGTTCGACAACCCGCATGCCCACGCAGCGAACGTAGCGCATCTTGCCTTCGGGACGCATTACGCGTGTTGTGACGTCGCACCCGCGTTCCTCTTCCAGCATCAACCGGATCGCTTCCGCCATTGACGATTGGTCTTGCGCGTGGATGATCGTCAAAAACTCCTCAGTGCTAGGTACGCCTTTTTTCGGGTCGAGACCGTAAATTTGGAACAGTTCATCGGACCACTGGCACTTCGTCCCATCGGATGTCCAACTCCCCATGCGAGCTAGACGCTGGCCTTCTCGAAAATGAGCTTGCGTCAACTGCAAGGTTTCCTCTGCCCGTTTGCGATCGGTGATGTCCTGCACGGTGCCAAACAGTTTGTAGGGCCGTCCCGTCGCGTCGCGCTTCGCATCACCCGGCACGAAACTCCACCGCTTTGAAGTTAAAGCGTGGACCGTGCGCACCTCTCCGTTAGGACGAACGATTCGAAATTCAGCATCGGGGCGAATTCCTGCAACAAGGTCCTCATCAACTCCCCCATATAGGACCTCGCGGTCCTCAGGGTGGACCAACGACTGTACCGTCGCTAGGTCCATGGGACGTTCTTGCGGGCTTAGGCCAAAGATACGATAGGTTTCGTCCGACCAGACGATTACGTCGGTCGCGAGATCCCATTCCCAATGGCCGACGTGGGCCACGCGTTGAGCTTCTTCCAACCTGGTCTTACTTTCCTGAAGGTTTCGAGACAACTCTTCGAGTGCCTTTTGCACGTGCTCATCCGCCATCGCCATTTTGAGAACCTCAGGCTCTTTCCGACCGAGCGTCGAATAACTTATCCCGTCGGCTTCTCGCCTTCAAGGTCAGGCATCCTGTCGGAGATGAAGGTAGCAATGGCAGCCTCCGCAGAATAGAAGCCCATTTCAGGATCGACGCTGACGGATCCGCGTCATCTCAATGAGATATTCTTCGACACCCTTTAGGTTTTTCGATTTTGCGTTCATGATTCTCTCAAGCCATACGCCATCTGCCGCAAGTCTTACGACGCGAAGCTCGATTCGCGAATCAGTTTTCGAATGTCTCTTGAGGCGTTCGCTCAGCCAGTTATTCCATACCCGTCCAACCTGATCTTTAGAGGCCATCAGACTCAAGAGCGCTCCCCAAAGTTTACGTTCCGCCCCACCTTCCGAGAATGCGGCCCTGATGTATGCACGAGTAAAGCACCCGTCGGAATTCACTTCCTGCGCCATCAGTCGGTCAAACTGCTTGCCCAATCGCGTCAATAGCATCTGCATCAGCTCCGTCAGCAACGTCTCTTTGCTATCGAAGTGATGGAAGAAAGCCCCCTTGGTAACGTCTGCCAATTCGCTCACCTGGTTGACGGTGACATCAGCCATGCCCTTGGTCGCAGCGAGCTCGCAGGCGGCATTTAAGAGGGATTCTCTAACGAAGAGAGGGTCCTTCTTTTTCCTGTACGCGTTTTTTACTTTAGTCGCCTTCATTTTCGAACGTCTCCTCAATTTCTCAAAATTGTATTCCATTGGATGAGCCAGCGGCACAAATAAAGTGCTTGCTTTGAAAGATACCGTATGGTATCTTTGGGAAGCTCTGCAAAACGATGGATGGTGCGGATCGTATTTGGAAGGGCAATTGTGAAGAACAACTTGTGAGGCGAATCATGAGCGAGACGAAGACTGTCGTTGACCCAGAATTAGCAGTGGCTCACCTTGTTTTTAAAGTGGCTGACCTTAAGAGCAGTTGCCAATTCTATTCGAATCTCGGCCTTCCTCCATTGTGGATTGAAGAACAGATCGCAATTATTGAATTACGTGGAGGCACTCATCTTCTGCTGTTATCAGTTGACGAGCTGGCTGGCGAAGACGTAGCGGAGAGTGTGACGGGACAATTCCATAAAAGATTCTCTGAGCGATTTGACCTCATGATTGAAGGCAAAGGCCTGGATGAATTGAAAAAATATCGGTCGGAGTTAATCAGCCGGGGAATCGCAGCAGGAGAAATCCCTGATGAAGCTGTTTTTGGACATTATCTTTTTTGCATAAAGGACCCCGATGGGAACGGTATAACGATTTACACTAGCCACGCAAATTAGCGATCAGAGAGCTCTGCCTTCATCGGCCCTCTTGTGATTCCCATTCAGAATCCTTACTAAGGCTGAACCCCTGCTTGCTAGGTAGGGCTCTCGCTCGCAAGTAGGCCGTGCGACTTGGAAGAGCTTTGCAGTCTGGCCACCAAAAACTGTCTCACAATAGCGGTTCACTCCATCCCACTTCCTCAGTTTGTCAGCGCGTCGAGCCGACCTGGGCAGTCGAGTCGCAAGTGTGCAGTCGCTGCGAGAGCGATCTTTATTTGATTACTTCTCTCAAGAACTCGACTGTCATTTGCCACGATCTTGATTCCGTTTGTCGATGCAGTCCAGCTTCGGGTGTCCTCTCGCCGAAAGCCCCTTCGCCCGTAAAACTGTGTTTCGCGTCACTGTAGATGTTAATCTGCCAGTTCGCCCGGGCGTGTCGCATTTCTTCTCGGAAACCGATCACACTTTCCAGTGGCACCACAGGGTCGGCATCACCATGCAGGACGAGGATCTTGGACACCACAGTTTTCGGTTGCGCAGCCATGGGCGTGGTCAAAATGCCGTGCAAGGAGACGACACCCCGTAACGGACCGCCGGCCCGAGCCAACTCGAGAACGCCGCACCCACCGATACAGAATCCGATAGCCGCGAGGCGATCCGCATTGCATTCCGGCCGCTGTTGAAATGCTCTTAGACCGGCCGAAAGCCTGCGGCGAAATCGCAAACGATCATTGAGGAATGGCCCGACAACTGTCATCGGTGATTCTGGTGGAGCTGGCCGAACACCGGATCCGAACAGATCGGCGACGAAAGCGGCGTAGCCCAGCTCCGCCAATCTATCTGCACGCCTACATATCGACTCGTTGACATTGAGCCAGCTGGGCACAACTAGGACGCCCGGCAGGTCGCGCGCCGAATCAGGTGCGGCTAGGTAGCCCTCCAGAGGCAGCTCCTCGTCAAGGTAACAGACCCGTGTTCCCATCATGCGATTAACTCTCCGCTCCTTCGTTCAGGATGCGTACCCTCGAGGAACTTGTGGACCGACGTTACGGCCGTCGCGCCGTCGCCGATCGCAAAAGCCACGCGCTTGGGACTGCCGCTACGGCAGTCACCGGCAGCGAACACGCCGGGCAGGCTGGTCTCCACAGAGCATGGCGGCCTGGGTTCTTTCCAAACGGGCAGAACTGCAACCTCCTGGCCGGTTAGCACGAAGCCCTGATCGTTTCGCACAATGGACGTGGGGAGAAAGTCGGTTCTCGGCTTTGCTCCGATGAAAACGAACAGACCGGAAGTAAATTCCTCTTTTATTTCCCCGTTTGGTTCGCGCACACGTACGCCCTTAATATGTTCGATGCCTTCGATTCCAACGACTTCCGAGTTGTAGCGAATTCTGACTTTCTTGTTCGCCAAGACTCTTTCCGACAGGTAGGCAGACATCTTTCGCAGATCCGGGCCACGCACCAGCAGAGAGACTTCGTCGGCGGATTGGGACAGAAACATTGCGGCTTGGCCAGCAGAATTACCGCCGCCAACTATATGGGCTACGGAACTTCGACAGAGTCGAGCCTCAATATTGGTCGCGCTGTAATACACGCCAGCGCCCTGCAAGGTATCGAAGCCTTCGACGTCCAGGAGTCCGTAGGACACACCCGCAGCGACGATCACCGATTTCCCCAGCACGTAATCGCTTTCGATGGTTCTCACTCTGTAGAGCCCATTACTGCGTCGCTCCAAGTTGGACACCGTGCTCGGGACGTGGAAGTCTGCTCCGAACTTCAAAGCCTGAAGATAGATCAGATGAGCGAGATCGCGGCCTCCGATGCCGTTCGGAAAACCGGCATAATTCTCAATCCGGGATGTCGAACTGGCCTGGCCTCCTGGCCCGAGGCCGTCCAGGACGAGACAGGACAGACCTTCCGAGGCTGCGTAGACTGCAGCTCCCAGACCCGCCGGGCCCGCGCCCAGAATCAGAACGTCACAAACTGAATTCGGCAGCTGGCCGCGAAGACGAAGGTGGTCGGCCAACTGAGCGCGCGTTGGCCCTTCAAAAAGGACTCGACTGCCGTGAGTCACGACCGGATAGGACTGAACATCTTCCCGGATCTGCTCGAGTTTAATTCTGTTGTCGTCGAGAGACGTATCCAACCATTCGTGCGGCACGCTGTTCCGGAACAGCAGTTCCACGGCTTCGAGCGTTGTCTTATCGCCTTTCCGTCCAAAGATGCTCAAGCCGCGAAACTTCGACTTGAGGAGTAATTCCCGCCGGCGCTGGTACGATTTCCAGAACCTTTCACCCAACTGTGGTCTTCTGCTGAACAAATTCCGAAGTTGTTTCGGCGTAAGTCGAACTGCCTCGACAGAGGTCTCGGCTTCGACCGAGATGATCGAGGGTCGGCGCGTGAGCAGATCGATATCGCCGCTGAAATATCCGGCGCCGTAGCGTACGAACACCACGCGCTCGCCGGTCGAGATGTCGACGGCTCGTACCGTGCCGGAAAGAATTACGTAGCTGTTGAACGGATAATCTCCGGCAGAGACGAGTGGATCATTTTCAGCAATGGCACATCGTTCCCCAAAAGGTTCAACCTCAGCCAGCTCGGTCGCATTGAGGCGAGGATAGGCAACCGGGTCCGAGAGCGGGTCGAAACCAAGTCCAAAGAAATCCTGCGACTGATCTGCCCCTGGGAACTGTGGGTGAGAACTCGACACGTGTCACCTGGCCGGATACGCCGAGGAACTCTCCAGACACTCACACCACGACGACAACTCGTCCGCGCCTCACCGGATGTTCCACAAGCTCGTGCGCGCGCGCGATATCGGCTAGCGGGAGTCGTTCGCCAATATCGAAGCCTGGCCATCCGGCCTCAAGCGCAGCATTCAAATCCCGCGTTGCTCGCGATTTCGCTTCCTTCGGGAAATCATCGCTCCCCAGAAAGAACACACGAATGTTCTTAAATACCATTTGCCAGAAAGGAATCTTCGGGGCGGCGTTATCGGTGGCATAGCTCGCGATCGAACCGCCCTGCTTCAGGAGTTCGACGTCGGCTTCGATGTTGGCCCCCAACGCCACTTCGACGATGTGATCGATGCCGTCGGGAGCCAGTGCTCTTAGGCGCGACATCAGTTCCTTATCGCCGACAATCACTTCATGGGCGCCAGCGTTCTTTGCAGTCGCTTCGTCCGATGAGGACCTCACCGTTCCGATCACCCGCGCTCCTGCGAAACGCGCGAGCTGAACTGCGCATGCACCCACGGAACCTGCCGCTCCTTGCACTAACACGCTCCGCCCATGCACCGGACCAGCGACATGAACGGCTCGGTGCGCCGTAATACCAGCTATGCCGAGACAAGCGCCTTGCTCCATCGCCACGCCTCCCGGCAGAGGAGCAACCTTATCTACGGGGACCACCGTAAATTCCGCAGCGGTGCCAAACGGACGATAAGACTGCGCTCCGTAACACCACACCGAGCGGCCCATCCATTCTGAAGGAACGCCCGCGCCAAGCTGGTCCACGCGGCCAGCGCCATCGCTATGCGGAATCACACGAGGATACGGCATGCCGACGCCAAAGGTGTCTTGGCGCTTCTTGACATCGCCCGGATTGATTCCAGAGGCAGCGATGCGAATGCGAACCTCCCCGGCCGCCGGAGTTGGGTCCGGCATCTCGCCAACCATCAGCACTTCACGAGCTGCCCCCTGCTTTTCGTACCATGCTGCTTTCATTGCAGTCCTTAATGTCTCAAATAGCTATGCGTACAAATCCAGCGGACCCGTGGTCATGGTCGTTTGTCCGACTTCGATGAGGTACCCGTCCGGGTCGCGCATGTAGCATCCGAACTCCGTTGCATGGACTTTGGGCTCAGTGATGAATTTCGCGCCCCGCGAAGACCAAAGGTCCTAGTAGCGCCGGATATCAGTCACGCGAAGGTTCAAAAATACGCTTAGAACGTTTTGATCGCGCGGCGGCGAAGCGACCACTTCAGGCTTGTCGTCGGTCGGACCGCCGCCGCCGTTGATAGTGAGCCAAATGTTCCCGAGGCGCAGAAACGTCGGCTCTCCCTCGCGCAGTACGGTATTCCGAGGACATCGCGATAGAATGCGATGGAGCGCTGCGTGTTTGCAACGATAAGGGTATTCGTCACCACAAACTTCAGTTCAGCACCCCGATCCGGTCGGGATAGCGACATGCCACCTCCCTTTCTGATTGCGTGGAAAGAAGTGTTTGGGGCATGAACACTCCGTCGGATGCACAGAGCTTCATCGCTGCATCGGTATCGATGCAACGCGTCTTAATACCGGGCAAGTATTGCGGCAACAGCCTTTTTCTTTGCATTCGTGATAGCGGTCCTTCGCCTGTGACGGCGTCTCCAGCCGGAATGTAGGCGGGCCACGTCTGGTTGACTAGCGGGTGAAACAGCAAATGTGTTTTCCGAATTTGGGATAATCTTTAGCGAACCGCGCCGCTGAGTGGTCTTACTATGTGCGGTGAAGTCCTTCGGGAGTTCGGTTTACGCGTCGGAAGGTCACGTGACCACAAATAGGACCATCGCGTCGTCACATGAGACGTGCCCTCCCGAATTGGAGATCATCGGAGTTGGAGTATCGTGATGACGGACCTGAATTCCCTCATGATTTTCGCCAAAGTGGTTGAAGCGAAAAGCTTTTCGAAAGCGGCGCGCCTCTTGAAAATGCCCACCTCAACCGTCAGCCGTCGCATTACAGATCTTGAGGAGCAGCTCGGTGTGCGCTTGCTCGAACGTTCAACGCGCAGCCTGCGGGTAACTGATGTTGGTTCCGAAGTTCTCGAACACGCTCGCCACACCGTCGCGCTCAACGAAGCGGTCGGCAACGTCGCTTCCAACCACCTGTCGAACGTCTCGGGTGAACTGCGGCTTTCTGCGCCACCCAGCATCTCCGACTCGTTGCTTGCGCCGCTGATCGGTGCGTTCCAAGCCTCGTATCCGAACGTCCGAGTACAGGTCTTCATCACGGACCGGATTGTCGATCAAATCGCCGAGGGCGTCGATTTGGCGTTCAAGGTCGGGGAACAACTCAAAGATTCGTCGCTCGTCGCACGCAGAATCCTGACCTACCGTCACCAACTCGTAGCGAGTCCAAGCTATCTGTCAAACTGCAAGCGGCCACAAAAACCTCAAGACCTACTTAAACATCGCCTCCTGGCCTTCTCGTTTTGGACTCCGACAAAGGCGTGGAACTTCGTCCACACGAACGGGAAAAAGAAGGAAACGCTGACGTTCCAGCCTTTCCTTGCGATGAACGACTATGCTGGCCTTGCGACTGCATTGCTGGCTGGTACTGGCATCGGCGACCTTCCGCCGTTGGTGCAGCCTGAGTTGTTGCGCGAGGGACGGCTCGTCGAGGTCATGCAGAAATGGCACTTCACCGTCTTTCATCTCTGGTTGGTCCATGTGGGCAATCGTTACCTTACACGGCCCGTCCGCGTGTTCAAGGAATCCGCGGCCCAAATGGCGCCGACTCTCTTCCCCTCACTTCCCGCCTGAGGGACCGATATCCTGCTATCGGCGATTTCGAGCGCATCAACTGCCACAGTAATCTTGGCCCTCCACGGGAAATGCGATAAGGCGGTGAAGGTTGTCCGCCCGTCCAGTTTGCTGTTCGCTCAATCCTTATCGTCCCACCGGACGTAGATTAGAGCAGCGCGCACATGGCTCGGCAGCCAAACATCGACGCCGGCCAGGCGATTGATCCACCGAGGCTCAAGTTCAGCAACAGAATCTCTTGTGACCCTATCCAGCAAAGCCTCAAATATTAGGAACTCATTGTCGGGACCAATCGTCTTGGCAATCTCAGCATCGAAGGCTCTTTCATTCAAGCCGTTGTGAATTCGCTTGACGGTCTGGTAGACGTCGTTCGTATATTCCTTGGTAATCTCGACATCCTTCCGCGTTCCTGTGTCGGTAAGGTGGCCACCGATGAAGTTGTCGAATCTGTAGGCGAGGATCTCGTCGAACATCTTCAGATATTCGTGGAAGTTGGTCGATAGGTCGAAGTCCTGAAACGGTACGTATCCCGACGTCACCGAGTCTACGGCCATCAAGAATTTCGCCTCCGGGACATAAATGAAAAGGTCGCCTTCGTTGGAATGGTAGTTATGCCGAGTGAGTTCCACAGCCTTGCCGCCAAGCTTAATCGTCTTCGAGGTCTTGAACGTCTCCGTGGGAATCAGGCGATTCGGGTCGTTCATTTCCTTCAGAAAGTCGCTGACGGTATCGAGGGCGATAATTTGCAATCCCGGGATGTTTTTAAACGCGACCGAGCCACCAATATGATCTTTGTGGATGTGCGAATAGACCAGCATCTTGATGGGCTTGTTCGTGACTTTAGCGACGGCTTCTGGAATGTGTTTGCCATAACTGGCCGGCGCATCGAAAACGATGACGCCCGCCTCGGTGACAAGGAAAGCGGATTGCCAACCGTTGTCAGAAAGTGCGTAAACACCATTTCCGAAATCCTTCATCCCGTATCCGACTGCAGGATCGATGTTCCAGTACTTAGCCCTCACCGCCGGTAGCACGGGAACGTGTTCGTGCAAAGCTTCCGGTGAATCTGTCCCAGCCAATGCGGAAGGTTGTTTCGGGGTAGGCTGTGACTCTTGTGCGAATGAGACTTGACTTCCCAGCGCGACAGCGAGCATGAACAGAAGTGCCAACTTTCTCATTTCTGGTGCTCCTCTTGTGACGCCGAGCGCACATTATCGGAACAGCCGGATTCGCACTAGATGGCAAAGCTGAAATTAGATTTCCAAATTTGCAATAATTTCGATGAGAGAGGCGAATAAAGGTCAGCGGATGCAGAACTACAAATTCCTGAACCAAATTGTTCTTTGGAATGTGTTCTTTGCCATCATTTGCATTCCCACGGCCGGCAAGCTGATTGATATCATGGGCGTCCCCCTGTCGATTTCCATCTACTACTTTCCTTTTGTCTATATTCTTGGCGATATCCTGACCGAAGTTTATGGTTATGCAATCGCCCGGCGAGTCTTGTGGTACTGCATCGTCGCTCAGCTTCTGGCGATCGCAATTTTTGAATTTGTGATTCTCTATCCGCCTTCTGCGCTTATGACAAACAATCGATCGTACGTTGATGTGCTGTCTGCGGCTCCGCGCCTGGTTTTATTTGGCACTCTCGCGCTGTTCGCTGGCGACATCGCCAATAATTACGTCCTGGCAAAAATGAAGGTGTGGACTGACGGGCGTTATATATCGGCGCGTTTCGTGACTTCGACTTTATGCGGACAAATCGTGAATACCACCGTCTTCTATATCTTCGGTCTTTGGGGGATGATACCGACACACGTATTAACAAAAAGTATCGTCGTCGCAAGCCTTACAAAAGTCAGCGTGGAACTCATCTTATTGCCGGCAACACTCAGAATATCCTGGTGGCTCAAAAGGATGGAGAGGGTCGATTACTTCGACAGCGCAACGAATTTCAATCCGCTGAGATTCTAGCCTCGCCGTGCTCCTCCTCACCCCTTGTCAATTCGCATCGTTGCGGGTACTCCGAAGTCATTGCGGAGCAATAAAATTCTCCATGCGGAGGCCTGAACTGACGACCTTCGGCACTTTATTTCGCGCACCCGATCACCCGGCTTGTGCTCTCACGGTGCTGGGGACATCCGACAATTCCTACCATTCCATCAATTCCATCCCGTGCTCCTGCGTTGCCAACGCGTTCGGGCACTTCAAAGAGTCCTTCCTTTGTTTTACGTTTTCAGTGTTTTCAACAATTTCGGGGCGTCTGCTTCTCACTCGAACTACGAAAGTGCCGCGATGAGCGTGGCCGGAGCTAACACAGCTTTCACGTTAGCGGTTGCCGCGTAGCTTGAATTGCCTGGTTGAAGTAAGCTTAGCGAAACGCAGCCGGGACACATGAAACCGGATGGACGCTTTTCCAAACGCGGGGCGTTCATGAGTAAACTGATCCTGCCGGAGACAAGCTTTTGGACGTCGAGACGGTTCGGACGAGTCGCTAATGAACAAATCATCGCCATCTGCCTCGCAGGCTGTTATGAACGGACAGCTAGCAAAGAGCGCCGGCGCGGCGCTTTCTGCTGAGCCGCTGCTCAACATTCTGGAACTGATTTTCGCCGGTGCGCCACTTCAGGACGTGCTGGCGTCGATTGCGCGCCTCGTCGAATCGCAAGTCGAAGGGATTCTGTGCACGATCTGGTTGCCTGACGAGGACGGCAAGCACGTTCGGTGCGCGGCGGCGCCGAGCATTCCGAATTTTCGCGACCAGGTTGGAGTGATGGCGATCGGGCCGAAGGGTGCGTCGTGCGGCACTGCGATTTACCGAAAGCAGCCGGTCTTCGTGGACGACATTCTGACGGATCCCATTTGGGACGATTACCGGCACATGGTGATTCCGTTCGGGATTCGCGCGGTGTGGTCGCGTCCACTGTTTGGGCGCGACGGCAAGGCGCTCGGCACTTTTGCGATGCACTATCGCGAAGTTAAGAGCCCGCAGCCGATCGACGTTCAGCTGATCGAGAACGCAAGCCACATCACTGGAATCGCAATCGAGCGGCACCTGAACGAAGAAAAGCTGCGCCACGAGCGCGACCGGCTGAGCTTACTGCTGGAAATAACGAACAGCATGAGTTCGAAACTGGACCTTTCGCACTTGGTTCAGGCGCTGTCGACCAATCTGCTGAGCGTGACTCGGTGCGATTTCTGTGCGCTGCTTCTTCCTGCGTCGAACGATGAACTTCGCGCAACGATCCTTTACAACCCCCAGAGTCGTGGATTCTTGACGGACGAAACGCTGGTGCCAGTGGGCGGAACAACGTGCGGTAGGACCTTCCGCACAGGGCGCAACGAACGCGTAGACCGGCTCGAAGATCTTCGCGACGATCCCGAGACCTTCGGCAGCGCCGCCGGACACCCGTTCTACGAGCGGATGAAGGCCGAGGGACTGATGTCCGGCTGCGACTTGGCGCTCGTGGGGCGCGCGGGAATCGTGGGTGTGCTCGCGGCGCTGAGCCGGACGGAGAAGGCGTTTGACGATGACGATTTTGCTTTTCTCGAACAAGTGGCGCGGCAGGTGGCGATCGCGGTTGAGAACGCGTTGCATTACGAGAGAGCCACGCAGGACCGTGACAACGAGGCGAAGCAAAGACTGTATCTCGAGCAGGAGATTCGTTCGGAGTTTGGATCAATCGTCGGTGAGAGCGCAGCGCTGAAGGAAACGTTGACTCTCGCGTCGGTGGTGGCGCCAACCGATTCGACCGTGCTGATTCAGGGCGAAACGGGAACCGGCAAGGAGTTGATCGCGAGGGCGATTCACGAATCGAGCAGACGGAGGGACCGCGCGTTTGTGAAGCTGAATTGCGCCGCGATACCGCTGGGGCTTCTCGAGAGCGAGTTATTTGGGCACGAAAAGGGAGCGTTCACTGGAGCGATTGCTCAAAAAGCGGGACGCTTCGAACTGGCAGACAAAGGCACACTGTTTCTCGACGAAGTGGGAGACATTCCGCTGGAGCTGCAGGCAAAACTTCTTCGCGTTCTGCAGGAGCACGAATTCGAACGACTGGGCAGCAACCGAACACACAAGGTCGATGTGCGGCTCATCGCGGCGACGCACCGGAATTTGGCGTCGATGGTGAAGCAGGGAACGTTTCGCGAGGACCTTTATTACCGGCTGAAGGTGTTCCCGGTAACCCTGCCTGCGCTACGGCAGCGAGCGGCTGACATTCCGACATTGGTGCGACATTTTGCGGCGCTCTACGCGCGGCGGATGAACAAAACGATCGAGGAAATCCCGGCAGAGACGCTGGAGGCGCTCGTGCGCTACCGGTGGCCCGGGAACGTCCGCGAGCTCCAGAATCTCATCGAGCGCGCGGTAATTCTCTCGCCGCACTCGGTGCTCCGTGTGCCGATTTCGGAGCTGGAGTCTTACTCACCGCACCGGACGGTTGAGCCGCCGCTAACGGACCTTGCGCAGATGGAGCGCGACCAGATCGTTCGCGCACTCGAAGCAAGCAACTGGGTGGTCGGCGGTAGGAACGGTGCCGCGGAGCGGCTGGGGACGAAACGGACGTCGCTCGTTTACAGGATGAAGAAGCTGCGCATCAATCGCAATCAGTCACAGTAATTCGACTTTTTCCGCGGCATTGAATGGTCCCACCAGTTCGCCTAGATCTGAGAAACGTCGTGACGAAAATCCGACGCTGACGAATTTTCGTCGCGGATTCGTCAGTCTTCCAAAGATGAGCGTTCTTCCTGCTTAGTCGCCATCTCTTCGGTTTCAAATGACTTAAACAAGACCGCGCCACCACCGAGGAAGTTGTGCGGTTTTGGTGTGGCGGTTGCACTGCGGTCAGAGATTTGGAAACCCAGGAGCGAATATGACGAAAACCAACGCAACGAACGGGCAAGGCTGCTGCACACCGACGACGATACACAACGTCGACGCCGACGGCGTGAATGTGTTCTATCGGGCTGCGGGAGATACGTCCGCGCCGGTCGTGCTGTTGCTGCACGGATTTCCAGCGTCGTCGTTCATGTTCCGTGAACTGATCCCGCGCCTCGCGGACCACTACCGCGTGATCGCGCCGGATTTGCCGGGCTTCGGATTTACAAAAGTTCCCGCGCAGCGAAACTACGTCTACACATTCGACGCGCTGGCGAAGACGATCGACGCCTTCACTGACGCTCTGAAGCTCAAGCGGTACGCGATTTACGTGTTTGACTATGGCGCGCCGACCGGATTTCGTTTGGCGACCGCGCATCCGGAGCGGATCACGGCGATCGTTTCGCAGAACGGCAACGCGTATGAGGAAGGACTTGGCGACGCGTGGGGACCGATCCGCAAATATTGGTCCGAGCCGACCACTGAAAACCGCGAAACGATCCGCAAGGCCATTCTGAATCTGGACGGAACGCGCTGGCAGTACACGCACGGCGTGGCGAATCCGGACAGCGTGCCGCCCGAGTCGTACACGCTGGATACTGCGCTGCTTGAACGACCGGGCAACAAAGACATTCAGCTCGACCTGTTCCTGAATTACGCATCGAACGTGAAGCTCTATCCGAAATTTCAGGAGTATTTCCGCAAGTCGAAGCCGCTGCTGCTTGCGATCTGGGGGAAGAACGATCCGTTTTTCATTCCGGCCGGGGCGGAGGCGTTTCGCAAGGACATTCCGAAAGCGCAGGTTCAATTTCTCGATACGGGACATTTCGCGCTGGAAACGCACGTGATCGAGATCGCCGCCGCGATGAAGGAGTTCCTCGATAACGCGGTGAAGGCGGCCCAAGCGGGCGCTGGTCGATAGCGGAAGCGGTGGCCTACTGGCAGTGGAATGTCGAACGAATCCGAACGAGAAAATAATGGAACGTCGGAAGTTTCTCGGAACGCTCACGGCGGCATCGCTAGGTGTCGCGCTGGGAGGCAAGCTTGTGCGAGCGGAAAACGCGGCGCAAGCCAGCGCGAGTCCGGCAGCGAAGTCACTGAAAGGGAGTCGATTTCCTGAGAACTCGACAATCGTGCTGGTACATGCGGCGTGGGCCGACGGATCGTGCTGGAGCAATGTGATTCTGCCTCTCGAGCGGCACGGGCTGAAAGTGGTGTGCGCGCCGATCCCGCTGACGTCACTCAGCAACGACGCAACGGCATTGAGCTGGGCTTTAGAACAGACTGCTGGTCCTATTGTTCTGGTGGGACATGCTTACTCCGGTGCGGTGATCGCCGCGGTGAAGGAGGAGCGAGTGAAATCGCTCGTTTATGTGACGGCACTCGCGCCGGATGAAGGCGAGACGGTTGCGAAGGTGTT
>Ga0070761_10000740_pt1 | contig 20824 bp, 15 predicted proteins | sample HubBroMetageREF1_FD_66724 | JGI IMG/M metagenome (GOLD analysis project Ga0070761, IMG submission 66724) | Reference soil microbial communities from the Hubbard Brook experimental Forest, New Hampshire, USA - Hubbard Brook CCASE Soil... | ecosystem: Environmental > Terrestrial > Soil >... | reverse complement strand
GGCCGTTATGACGATGGTTATTGGGCGGAGCATGAGATTGTGAGTTTCCTGCGTCGGTTCTAACGAATGGAGTTCCAGGCGACGAGGTTCTGATGGATGCTGACTTCTCGATCGAATTGGGCCGGGATGATCCGGTGTTGGATTTTCCCTGGAAGGATCCGTCGGGCAAGCTTGCCTATGTTGACTTGAAGAAAAGTCCGGAGTTATTGGCAGAGTTGTTAACGACGATCGAGGAAGCCGTAAAGGTTCCCGAGTTGGGGGAATTTCTTCAAACGCTGAACTCAGCGCGAAGCCTGGTACAGACGGCGAAGTGCGATGCCTGGGTGACGATGGAACTAAACGCTGAGGAAGAAATCTACAACGCGTCGCATAAGTTCGCGAGTTATGTAGACGCGGTGTTTTCTAACATCGACGCGCGCTTATCTTCATTAGATGAATCCTTATCCACTCACGAAAAGTTTGCCAGGAAGCTGGTTGAGTTGTTGCGGCGGACGCCGGAGACTCCCTCGTCGGCGGAAGTTTGTGTGAGGCGATGTTACTACGGAACGGATGGCGGCGTCCGGGAGGGTTTTTACTTCACCTTATATGTGAATGGCTACGGCAACGACGAAGCCGGCGCGCGCTTGAATTGGGGAGTCGGATTGAAACTCGTGGGAAATGCGATCGTGCAGTTGTCGGCGAGTGGGATGGGGTAAGAGCAACGTGCGCTATACTTAGCCGCTAAGATATCCACTGCGCAACCGTGGAATGGCAAGGCCGGAGGTTTCGTGCAGAAAAGTTATTCTCTATTTCTCGTAACGCTGCTGCTGTCTCATGTGTTGTCAGGTCAGACCGGAAACAATCAAGCGACTGCTGCTCCGTCTGAGCAACAGGCTGCGCCGCCAACGGTGCCGCAGCAGCCGGCCGAAACCTCTAACTTCATTTCCGCTAAAGGATTCGTACTGGAGGACGCAACGCCGGTAAAGCTGCGAATCAACCGCACGATCTCGTCCGGTGATTCGAAGGTTGGCGATACGGTGGACTTTGAAGTCTTGCAAGACGTCAGCGTAAACGGCACTCTGGTTATACCGAAAGGCGGATTGGCCTATGCGACTATAACCGAGGCCCAAGCAAAGCGCCGGATGGGTCGCGCCGGGAAACTTGATATCAACATCGATTATGTGAAATTGGTAACTGGCGACAAGGCCGCGCTGCGCGCCATAAAGGAAGTCCAGGGCGGTAGCCATGTCGTTGGTATGACAGCCGGAATCGTGGCGACCAGCCTGGTGTTTTTTCCTGCCGCGCCGTTTTTTCTGTTCATGCATGGGAAAGATATTACGATTCCCAAGGGCACCGAGATTACAGCCTATGTTAACGGAGACATGAAGCTCGACCTCGTGAAGTTTCAGCCGCCGGCGCCCCGGCAGACAGATCTAAGCGCGGGCAATCATGATCAGATGGTCAACTCCTCTTCTGCGAAGCTGCAGATCGACTCCAACCCGCCGGCAGCGGACATCGAGGTCGACGGCAGTTTTGTTGGCAACACGCCTTCCGACGTTCAGGTTTCAGAGGGTGAGCATACGGTTACCGTCAAGAAATCAGGATTCAAGAACTGGGAACGTAAGTTGAAGTCCAGCGCCGGCAGCAGCGTGCACATCAGTGCCGAACTGGAGAAAGCCGACAACCCATAAGCGAGTGCCGTCCTCCGCAGGAACCAGACCTACGCGGGCTGAACCCTTCTTATCATCTTCTTCCAGTCAATTCCTTTCCAGTCGATTTTCGTGCGCAGCAGCGAAAGGATAAGCATGAACAGACAAATTTCCAGCAATCCTCGCGAGGCTGTGGGGATGGATTCGGCTCTTTTGGGGAGCAGCGAGAAGCGTCCGTAGACGAATTCTATGTGGACCCAGTAAACCAGCAGGGACGTCTGGCCTAGTTGAATTAGTGGGCTGAAGCCACGAGCCCCGAGGCCCCAACGGCACCAGGCATAACTCAGAAAGGCAATTACTAACAACATACCTACGCGCATCATTAGAAAGTTCGGGCTGGTGTGCCAGTAATCGTAAGTCGAGTAGAGATGGAATGAAGAGTGGTCGAGTTGGCGCGCTGCCAGGATGGCTATGGCTCCTACGACGGCGAATAGGGCTAGAGGCTTTGCCATCTGATTGCGAGCTTGGACTTTAATTGCTTGGTCGTTAATTGCCCGGTCTTTAATTGAAACATCGATTGAAACATCGCTGAAGAGGATGAATCCCGCGGCCAGGCCGGCGAAGGCGAAGGCGGCCCAGGGAAAGAGAGGGAAGAGCCACGGCTGCGGAGCGCCCAGGTTATGGCATCCGTCGATGTAGGATTCGAGCGGCCAGGGCAGCCAGGTTGGTCGCCAGGTGGTGTAGAGAGGCGGAGTTAGCAAGGCGATTAGAGCCGCGGCAGCGATGGCTGCCACGGCTATGGCGAATCCAGAGCGGTCATCGCCACCGACAGAGGCCGAGCTGCGCTCGGCTTGGACGGGCGTGGGCGCCCGTCCCCACACATACAGGACCATGCCGCAAAGTAGCGCCATTAAGATCATAGATAGGCCGATGATGTTCAGTACGTCCACGCGGAGTAAGTCCGACCAAGGAGCCCATCCCCAGGCGATAAGAAACTCCTGCAGACGGAAGAGGAGTCCGAAGGCGAGGATTTCGGCGCCGTGACGGGCCATGGTGCGGGTGATCTCGGTTGGAGTCTGGCCTTTGCGCATGAGTTTATCGGCGACCAGGGCAAAAGAAATTCCGGCGAGAAAAAGAAAAAGCGGCGCGGGCAGCGTGCCCAGGCGTTGCGACGCGTTGAGGAATCTGCCGTTGCGGGCATCGCCGCCGAGCCAGGCGTCGTAACAGTGCGTCTGGAACATCAGGACGCAGGCGAGGCCGCGCATCCAGTCGATCCAGGCAAGACGGGAAGAACGAACCGAGGTCACGGACGAGAGTGTAACGTGTGGACGGGGCCGGGGCCAAGGTGAAAGGCGACGGGCGAGGTTGTCGTTGTCCTGAGTTCGCCGCAGGAACCATGTTTTTTTATATGTCCAGCCTCCATCTGTCCGGCTAGGTTTAGCCGCGCACGGCTTGGCGTGCTAGCATTTTCCTGGAGGTGTTACAGTCATGCGCGGGCATTTGGTGTCGGCAGCATCGCCTCCCACCCTTGCAAAGAACGCAAGGGTGGGGCACCCTCACTTGCTTTTCGGGGAAGAGACTCTACCGTGAAGCGCAGCTTCGCTATCGGCGCCGTTATTTCCAGTCTGCTGATCGCGGGCTGTTTCTCGCCCCAGGCATTCGCCAAGGACGAGCCTCCAAAATGGATCGAAGTGCATTCCACCCATTTTTCTGTGATTACCGATGCCGGGGAGAAGCGCGGACGCGAAGTTGCTTTGCGCATGGAGCAGATGCGGGCGGTCTTTGGACAACTGATACTGAAAAATAAGCTGAACATGTCGGTGCCCATCACCGTCATCGCGCTGAAGAGCGACAAGCAGTACGGCTCGGTTGCTCCGACGAAACAGAATATGGCGGGCGGATTTTATGTGCCCGGGCCGGATCGGATTTACATCGTCCTGAATCTTTTTGAGGCCGATCCGTGGCGCTCGGTGGCGCATTCACTGGCGCACTATCTTTTGAATTACAACTATCCTCCGGTGCAGGGCTGGTTCGACGAAGGGCTGGCGGAATACTTTGGCTCGATCTATATCGGCAAGGGAGTGGACATTGGGGGCGATCCGGAATTGCAGCCGGAATGGCACGAGAATGCCTTCGATGATTTGAATCCAATGGTGCGGGACCCAACTATACCGCAATCGCTGACTCAGCTGGTGAGTTCTCCGGTATGGCTCTCGATGGTGGACCTATTCACCATGAAGCATGACGAGTCGGGGACGCGCGAGGGGACGCATAACACGTTGTACTACGCGCAGGCGTGGATGGTGGTCCATTATTTGGTGAACAAGAACAAGATGCCCGAGGCGGGCGCTTACTTTGATCTGGTGGTGAATCAGAAAATGCCGGTGGAGAAGGCGATGGCGCAGGCGTTCGATATGTCGCCTTCGCAAATGGAAGACGCGGTGAAGGCGTATTTCAAAACGCTGAGCCCGCTGGGCATTGCGCTCGATCAGTCGAAGAAGCCGATCGTACAGCCGATAGACAACCAGCAACCGGATCATCTCTCGCTGCCGTTTGGCGCGGACGATATCGGGATGGCCGTCAGTCCGGTGAAGGATGAGGCAGCGCAAGCGGCGATCGACGACGTGATGGCGCGCATTCCGGAGCATCGCGATCAGGCGCTGCACGAGTTGCAGCAGTTGACGGCCGATCCAAAAGATAATGAGGCGGCGCGGCGCGCGCTGGCCTGGGACGATATTCGCCAGAAGAAGTTCGACGCGGCCGCCGATGAACTGGAGAAGGCCACGGATTTGAATCCGCAGGACCCGTGGATCTGGTATTACCGGGCGGTGCTGAAGTATCGAAAGGCGCAGGCTACGCGGCAGCAGATGCAGGGACTGGCCAACATGATGCAGGACTTGCGGGCGGTAATAGATTGGTATCCGGACTTAGCCGACGCTTGTAACATGCTGGGAATGGCGCGCGTGGAAGGCGGGGGAATTAACTCGGCGCTGGAGGCCCAACGGCAGGCGATCGCTTTATCGCCGCGAAATGCGGAGTACCAGTTCAACCTGGGACAGATTTATGTTGCCGGGAAGAAGTGGGATCTGGCGCGGGAAGTGTTTACGCAGCTGAAAGCCGGCCCGGATCGGGTGGCGGCCGCGGCGTCGAAACAGCAATTAGAAGATTTGGAGACGCTGCAGAAGTATGGAGTGCGTCCGCAGCGAGCGGGTGAAGGCGAGGTGCCCGCGGGCGCGGCCAGCACTCCTTCGGCGGCCACGGCAACCGCAACAGCCTCGCCTGCCAAGTCTGCGAGCGCGGCACAAGATCAAGATGAGGATGCTGACGAAGCGCCGAAGCCGGCTCCCGTCAAGCCGGGCACGACCGGGCCCATGCAGTTTCTGAAAGGCAAGATCGTGAGCAGTGACTGCTCGAAGCCTCCCGAAGCTACGGTTACGATTTTGAGCGGCATGACGACTTACAAGATGCATGCTTCGGATTACAAATCGCTGGTGGTGGTTGGGGAGGACCAGTTCTCCTGCGAGTGGAAGAACCGGTTAGTGTCGGTGAACTATCGCGCGGTGGGCAAGCACGAAGGGGAATTGGTGTCGATCGAAGTACGCTGAGTGGGGGGAGCTGGCGCAGGCTTCAAGGCAACTGTGGGTTAAAGCGGACGACGGTGCCATGTGGACCGACGGCCCAGCCCTTGTTGGCGACAAAGTTGGCGATAAAGCTGGCGGCGTTCAGGTTGAGCGTGCCCGTGCGTGTCCAGTGGACGCCGGCATCGTGGCTGATGTCGGTGCCGTTCGGGCCGATCGCGGCAAAATCGTCATCCGATAAAAATACAACCCCTGAGCGATAGCCTCCGGGCTGCCGCTCAGCAAGGCGCCAGCTTGCTCCCGCACCTTTGGAGTAGACGGCTACTTTGGTCGCCTCGGCCGGTTGCTTGTAATCGCCTCCGACCGCGACGACGTAGCGGTTATGACAGGCGAGGCTGAAAATTCCGCTAGACGCATTGCCGCTCGCCATGGGAGTTTCAATCGCGGTCCACGAGCGTCCGCGATCGGCCGAGTGAAAGACGCGAGCAGCGGGTCCGCCGGTGCCGAAATAAATATCGTTCTTGCAGAGTGCGATCGAGGTCCCGCTGGCGGCGAACGCGCCTTCGGCGCGAAGAGATGCGGGCATCCTGTCGCGCGGCAGCTCTTTCCAATGTTGGCCGTCGGTAGTGGTCAGAATCAGGAACTTGCCATCGACTGGATCGCTCAGCGCGAAACAGTGAGTCATGGAATCGCACGCGAGTGAGTCGAGAAAGAAGCCGGGTCGTTTGTCGGTGTACTGCAAAGCCCACGACCTGCCGCCGTCGGTGGTTTTGTAGATTCGGGATTTATCGCCATCGCCACTCGACATCAAATAGGCGATGTTAACGCCGAAGGCCTCGATATCGCGGAAGTCGAGATCAGCTCCTCCCTCGACGATGAGTTGCTGCCACGATTTGCCGTCGTCAGTTGAACGCAGGACCGTTCCTTTCGTACCGGACGCCCACACGACGACCTTACCGGCGCTCGTCTGACTCACGCTGATGCCGCGCAAATTGCAGTCGAAGCCGGTGCTCTGTATCGGCGGCGCCTGAGCCAAAAGAAGACCAAGGGCTGAGATGCCGGCGAAAATGCCCGCGAGGATTCGCACCCGGTGGATTGTAGAACACATTTCTAGAACAGCTCGACGGGAACAAGCGTGCGGACCACTCTGGGCATGCGCAAGCCGCCAACCCTCAGCGGCTTAAAGCCGAACTCATTCGCAGCGGCTTGTGCATGCCTGAAGGCATACCCCGATACGAGACGCGCGCAAAATGTGCGAAGATGGAATCCGGGAGAGCAAGCCGATGGAAAACCCGCTCAAGCTTAAACGCATTCACCACGTCGAATTCTTCGTTGGCAACGCCCGGCAGGCAGCCTACTTTTACCGCAAGGGGTTCGGCTTTTCGCAGGTTGCCTACAGCGGACTGGAAACGGGCCAGCGTCAGCGCGCTTCTTATGCCATGAGCCAGGGCAAGGCGAATTTCGTTTTGACCACGCCGATCACGCCCGACGATGCGGCCGCTGAGCATATCCGCAAACATGGCGACGGCGTGCGCGATATCGCGTTGGAAGTAGACAACGCCGACGATGCCTTTGAGGAAGCAGTACGCCGCGGAGCCCAGCCCGCCGAGGAACCGCATGACATAAAGGATGAACATGGCGCCATTCGCCGCGCCGCCGTTCATACTTACGGCGACACGATCCACTCGCTGATTTCATATAAAGATTACAAAGGGCCGTTTCTGCCGGGGTACATGGCGGCGCCGCTCGCTGGGGACGACTGCGGCATTCTGCGTATCGACCACATCGTGGGGAATGTGGAGCTCGGCAAGATGCAGTACTGGGCGGATTACTACACGCGCGTTTTCGGGTTCCATCGTTACATCACGTTCGACGATAAAGATATTTCGACCGAGTACAGTGCGCTGATGAGCATCGTAATGTCGGACGATTCGCACTCCGTAAAATTTCCCATCAATGAACCCGCCGCGGCGCGCAACAAGAGCCAGATTCAGGAGTACATCGAAGCCTACGGAGGAGCCGGCGCGCAGCATATCGCCCTGCAGTGCAAGGATGTGATGTACACGGTAGGGAAACTGCAGCGCAACGGGCTCGATTTTCTGCGCGTTCCCGATGCGTATTATGATCTGCTGCCATCGCGGGTCGGGCCGGTGGAGGAATCGCTCGGCGAGTTGCGCTCGCTGGGTGTGCTTGTGGACCGCGACGACGAAGGCTACCTGCTGCAGATTTTCTCGAAGCCGGTGGAGGATCGGCCGACCGTGTTCTTCGAAGTGATCCAGCGCAAGGGCAGCCGCGGGTTTGGCAAAGGAAATTTCAAGGCGCTGTTTGAATCGATCGAGATGGAGCAGGCTCGGCGAGGGAACCTGTGAGCATGACTAACGCGAGAATGACTAGCGCAAGAACCGCGAATGCAGAATCAAAGACGAATGCGCCAGTGAAGACATCGTTGCGTTATCAGTCGGGATTCGGCAACGAGTTCGCCAGCGAGGCAGTGGAAGGTGTGCTGCCGCGCGGACAAAATTCTCCGCAGAGAGTTGCGCATGGCTTATACACCGAACAACTGAGCGGCACGGCATTCACCGCACCGCGCGGCGTCAATCGCCGAACGTGGCTTTACCGTATGCGCCCGTCGGTGGCGCACAAACCATTCGAACCCATCAGTCCGAAAATGCTGCGCAGCGCGCCGTTCGACGAGGTGCCGACACCACCAAATCAATTGCGTTGGACTCCGATTCCAATTCCACCTTCTTCCCGGCCCACCGATTTCATCGACGGCCTGATCACCATGGCGGGCAATGGCAACACACATACTCATGCGGGCGTTGGCATTCACATTTACGTGGCCAACACTTCGATGACCGATCGCTTTTTCTACAACGCCGACGGAGAGATGTTGATCGTGCCGCAAACGGGCCGCCTGCTGCTGCGCACGGAGATGGGCATCCTCGAAGCCAGTCCCGGCGAGATTGCGGTGATTCAACGGGGAATTCGTTTTCGTGTCGAACTTCTCGACAAAGAAGCGCGAGGTTACATCTGTGAGAACTACGGCGCGCTGTTTCGTCTGCCGGATCTGGGACCGATTGGCGCGAACGGGCTCGCGAATCCGCGCGATTTTCTGGCTCCGGTAGCGGCGTTTGAAGATCGCGAAGGCGATTATCGGATTGTGACCAAGTTTCAGGGAAGACTCTGGGCGGCGGCCATCGATCACTCGCCGCTGAACGTGGTTGCATGGCACGGGAACTACGTGCCCTACAAATACCACTTGGCGAATTTCAATTGCATTAACACGGTCAGCTTCGACCATCCCGACCCGTCGATTTACACGGTGCTGACTTCGCCGTCGGAGATTCCAGGCACCGCCAATGTTGACTTCGTAATCTTTCCGCCACGCTGGATGGTGTCCGAGCATACCTTTCGTCCGCCGTGGTTTCATCGCAACTTCATGAACGAGTTCATGGGCCTGATCCACGGCGAATACGACGCCAAGGCGGAAGGATTCGTTCCCGGCGGCGCCAGCCTGCACAATTGCATGGCCGGCCACGGACCCGATACCGAAACTTTTGAGAAAGCGAGTAAAGCCGAACTGAAGCCAGTCTATTTAGGCGACACCCTGGCCTTCATGTTCGAGACGCGTTTCGTATGCCAGCCCACAAAGTTTGCCCTGGAGACTTCGCAGCTCGATCATCAGTACTTCGAAGTTTGGCAAGGATTGCGGAAGAAGTTCAAGGGGTCGGGCGATTAACGTCTTGTCTGTTAAACCACTGGCGTGTTTTTAAGCGTGTCATCCTGAGCGAAGCGAAGGACCTATGTACTCTGCGGGCGTCGGCAAAATGCATGGGTGCTTCGCTTCGCTCAGGATAACAATGCAGAGTCGTGAAGTAGGGTGATGAATTTGCAAACTTCTCACGCAACGCGAAATTCCGCGGACGCGACCGATGCCGCCAGCGTTCTGCTGCGCGACCTGATCGACTATGCGGGACTATTTCCTCCCGCATCGTTAGCGATGGCGTCGTCTGTAGCTAACTACGACGCATACTGCCGGTCAGAATGGAATTGGATCCTTGGGCGTTTCATCGTCCCCGCCGCGCGGCTCGGCGAGTTCGAAGAAGAGATTGGCCGATTGCCAAGTTCAGCGTCCAAAGCGAGATCCGCGAACTGGCGGCTGTCCGTTCTGCTGGGCCCTGATCCGGTTGCAGATATCGCGCGGCTTCGCGAATTCACTGCTCGCGAATTCAATGCGCGAATGCCGAATCCCAGTTCCGGCAGAGCGGCCGTCGTCGAATCGGTTGAGGTGAAGGTTGCGAGTGCGGAGGAAATCGCGCGACTCTCGGAAATGATTCCGGCAGAGCTCGTGATTTATTTTGAAGTTCCGCTGTCCAGTTGCGCCGAGTGCATTGCGGCGGTGGCCGCCTGCGGACGCAGAGCCAAGATTCGAACAGGCGGTGAGACGGCCGATAAGTTTCCCGCTTCCGCGATCGTGATTGAATTCATTCGCCTGTGTGCGGCAGCCAGCGTGGCTTTCAAAGCGACGGCGGGACTGCATCATCCGTTGCGCTCTGTGCACCGCTTCACGTATCAACCCGAGAGCGCGTCGGGAATGATGCACGGTTTTATAAATTTGTTTCTGGCAGCGTCGTTCTTGCGGGCGGGAATGGAGAGCGAGCTCGTCATTCAGTTGATCGAGGAGCAATCGGCGCAGGCATTTCACTTCGATTCGGATGGAGTCGGCTGGCGGCAGCATCGGCTCAGTCGAGACGAAATCGCCGCGGTGCGACGGGACTTCGCAGTTTCGTTCGGATCGTGCTCGTTCACCGAGCCCATTGACGACCTGCGGTCTCTACACCTCTTGTGAACAGTCTGCTATGAAACCGATTCTCGACGAGACGCACGATCCGGAAGCGCAGAGTTGGGTTGAGTCTGCGAACGTTCCAGACGCGGATTTCCCTATTCAGAATCTCCCCTTCGGCATTTTTCGGCAGCGTAACAGAAACGACCCGACAGTGGGAGTGGCGATCGGCGACCGCATTCTTGACGTCGCTGGGGTGCTCGGTTACGTGGAAGATGACCGGGTGGAGTTAGCCGTGCGAGCTTGCGCAAGCACCGCTTCACTGAACGCACTCATGTCGCTCCAAGCCGATCCTCGGTGCGTTTTGCGCCGGCACCTTCATGCGGTTCTGCGTCAAGAGGCGTCCGCCTCCGATCAACGGGCCGCATCGCGCCATCTCTTCGCCCAGTCCGATGTCGAGATGCTTCTGCCGGCGGTTATTGGTGACTACACCGATTTCTACGCATCGATCTTCCACGCCTCCAACGTCGGGAAACTGTTTCGCCCCGACAATCCGTTGTTGCCGAATTACAAATACATCCCGATTGGTTATCACGGGCGTGCCTCGTCACTGGTCCCGTCCGAAACTCCGATCCGCCGTCCCTCTGGCCAGACGCGCGATGGCGATGCCGCCCCCAACTTCGGTCCAAGCAAGTCGCTCGATTACGAAATGGAGCTGGGATTTTTTGTCAGCGCTGGAAACAAGCTGGGGGAAACCATTCCCATCGCCGAGGCGGAAGATCATATCTTCGGAATCTGCCTGCTGAACGACTGGTCGGCGCGCGACATTCAAGCCTGGGAGTATCAGCCGCTGGGTCCTTTTCTGGCCAAGAGTTTTGCGACTTCACTTTCGCCTTGGGTGGTGACGATGGAAGCGCTCGCTCCATTTCGCGCGCCCGCCTTCGCGCGCGCGGAAGGCGATCCGCAGCCATTGCCTTACCTCTTCGACCCAAGCGATCAGGAGCATGGCGGTCTCGACTTATCGCTGGAAGTTTCTTTGCTCTCGGCGCGGATGCGGCAAGATGGCATCGCTCCCATGGTGTTGGGCCGAAGCAATTTTCGCGACATGTACTGGACCATGGCACAGATCCTGACCCACCACGCCAGCAACGGCTGCAATCTGCGCGCCGGCGATTTGCTGGCCAGTGGAACCGTGTCGGGCGTCGACAAGACCGCGCGCGGATGCCTGCTCGAACTCACCTCGCGCGGCAAGGATCCGCTGACGCTGGCGACCGGAGAGCAGCGAAAATTTCTGGAAGACGGAGATGAAGTCATCCTCCGCGGATTCTGCGATCGCGAAAGCTTCCGCCGCATCGGACTGGGCAGTTGCCGCGGAGCGATTCTGCCTGCAGTCGCAAGCTGACAACCTTCACGCAGCGAACCCCGTACGAACGCGGCTTGCCGCGTCTCCCGCCGCGTCCCAAGAAAGACGGGGCACGCCCCGTCTCTACTCGCGAAATTCGTTGTATAGTAGTCGCCGGCATAAAGGAGGAAACTTGAGCTCCCAGGCGAATTCGACTGTGCCGGAAAACTACGCGTCTCCACCGACCGCTCCGCCCACAAATGACGGCCACGGTCCCGCTGTCTTCGCCGGGTTCCTCGGATGGACGCTCGACGCCTTCGATTTCTTTCTCGTCGTCTTCGCGCTGACCGCCATCGCGCAGGAATTTCACCGCCCCGACAAAGACATCGCATTCTCCATTACGTTGACGCTGGCCTTCCGTCCCGTGGGCGCGTTCATCTTTGGATTGATGGCCGATCGTTACGGGCGCCGCATTCCCTTGATGATCGACCTCATTTTCTACTCCGTGGTCGAAGTGGCCACTGGTTTCGCGCACAGTTTCACTGGCTTCCTGGTGCTGCGCGCCTTGTTCGGCATCGGCATGGGCGGAGAGTGGGGAGTAGGCGCTTCGCTCGCCATGGAGAAAGTTCCGCCCCGCCTGCGCGGCTTTCTCTCCGGCATCCTGCAACAGGGATACGCTCTCGGCAACCTGCTGGCGGCGGGCTGTTTCTTCTTTGTCTTCCCGCGCTGGGGTTGGCGGCCGATGTTTTTTATCGGAGGACTGCCTGCGCTGCTCGGCCTCTTCGTCCGCTTCCGGGTGAAAGAATCGGAAGTGTGGAAAAAAACTCGCCATCCCAACTGGAGCGACCTGGGCCGCGCGATCTTATCCAACTGGAAACTGTTTCTCTATCTAACCCTCTTAATGATGATGATGAACTTCGCCTCGCACGGCACGCAGGATATGTTCCCCACATTCCTAAAGCGCTATTGGAGCATGAAGCCGACGCAGGTCGCGGCCATCGCCGCCATCTCCATGGTGGGAGCGATTTGCGGAGGCACGCTGATAGGCTGGTTATCCGACCGCTTCGGACGCCGCCGCTCGATGATCGTCGCGCTGGTCTGCGCCATCCTGCTGGTTCCGCTGTGGGCCTACGCTCCGTCTCTGGCGTTGTTAGTCATGGGAGCTTTCCTGATCCAGTTCATGGTGCAGGGAGCGTGGGGCATAGTTCCAGCGCATCTCTCGGAATTGTCGCCCGACTCTGTGCGCGGATTCCTTCCCGGATTTTCGTACCAGTGCGGCGTGCTTCTAGCCAGTTCGGTCCCAACTGTGGAGGCGATTCTAGCCGAGCACATCAGCTACGCCAACGCCATGGCTCTGACGGCGTCTGTGGTGTTCACGCTGGCAGCCGTGGTCGTGGCGTTGGGACGGGAGAAGAGAGGCATTCAGTTCGGGCTGTAGGCCCGCAGGAAATAACCAGTATAGTGGGTGGCCCGTTCCTTGCGTTTTGTGCAAGGGGCGGGTGCGTGCAGTGTCTAGCGGCGTAGTTCGGAACCCAGCCTGTTTATCTGGAAGCTACCATCGTCCGACTAGGCGCCCTGAGCCGTTGTCAGTCTTAGGGAGAATTTCCTGGGGAGACCAGCCTGCCGAGAAAAAGGCCGGGAAAAGGTAAAGGCTGTGACATTGGTTATGCTCTAGCCACCAACTCCTGCGAGGGAGCCAACAGCGTGGAGACATGCACCGTCACAGCCCTTGATGCGATCACCGCTTTCGCGGTCCCAAACCCCAACTGCCCCTCGCAGAGCCGTCGGTTTTTTCAGGTCTGGCTGCTCCTTCGGGTTGCCCCGCCAAGCTGATCACTCAGCTTACTTCGGACTGGCAAAGTTTTATTTAAGCCAACCCTTTCAGCCGTCGACGGGAGCAACCTTAGAGATTTGCTTGAAAATTGTCAACGCCCTTTTTTGGTGCAATCGGCCTTCTGCGATCCATCAAAATGCGGAAACGCAACCCGTTGAGTTATTGCCGCTTAATGAATGCCAGATTAAATTCTTTCCACTTTTGCACAGCAGCATCCACAGGCGCCCGAACGTGCCGCGGCCTCAGGTAGCCAAAAGTGGAACCACTTAAGCATCTTGACGCAGAGAAATTAGTCCCGCATGGTGATAAAGTAGCTTCACTGAAAGAATGTCGGCTCTCGTAGCTCACGTCGATGGCGGTTCGCTGGGGAATCCCGGGTCGTCGGGTATTGGAGTGGTGATTGACGGCTCCGCCGACGGGCCTATCAGAATCGCCCGATGGATCGGGCGTCAGGACAATAATGTCGCCGAATACGTTGCCCTGCTGGAGGCGTTGCACTGTGCCCTCGGGCTTGAGGCCAAGGCGCTGCACGTGTTTTCGGATTCCGAAGTGGTGGTCCGGCAGATGAGCGGCGAGTACAGCTGCCGCAGCCCGCGGCTCTATTCGCTGAATTGGATCTGCCGGAAACTGGCGCGTTCGCTCAATTTCTCGATCTCGTATATTCCTCGAGAGAACAATGCTGAAGCCAATCGTCTGGCCACCTCGGCCGCCCGCGTTGGAGCGGGGAAGCGGACCATTGAGGCATTGAATCATTGAATCATTGAGGCATCGACTCACTGGAACCTAATGATTCAATAGCTCAATCATTCAATGACTCAATGGCTTTAGACGGCTAGCTTCCGTTGACCTTCCGGAGTATGCTGCGTTGGCCAGAAATTAAGATGCCAGGCTTAACGCGAAATCAGATACGCGGCTTCTGGGCGTCGTGGGGAGGCTGGACGCTCGACGGCATGGATTCGGTTATCTATGCATTGGTGCTGGTGCCGTCGCTGCGCGAACTGCTGCCACGCTCCGGAATTGCGGCGACCAAAGGAAACATCGGCTATTACGGCGGCCTGTTGTTCGCGCTCTTTCTGATCGGATGGGGCCTCGCATTTCTCTGGGGTCCAATCGGAGACAAGTTTGGGCGCGTGCGCACGCTGATGCTGACCATCCTCTGGTATTCCACGTTCACTTTGCTGAGCGCCTTCGCGGTCAGTGTGTGGCAGCTGGCCATTTTGCGTTTGCTGGCGGGCATCGGCATTGGCGGCGAGTGGGCCATGGGCGGAACCTTTGTTGCAGAAGAATGGCCGGAGAATCGGCGCGTTGCCGGCGCCGGATTCATGCACACCGGATATTATTTTGGCTTCTTGCTGGCGGCGCTGGCCAATTACAGCATCGGAAGCCACCTCGGCTGGCGCGCCATGTTTGCTTTCGGAGGAGTGCCCGCGCTTCTACTGGCGTGGATACGGTATGGCGTGACCGAGCCTTCGCGCTGGATGCAGAAAGAGAAGGTGGTGCAGAGCTGGGCCTGGTGGCGTCCGCTGGCGACGCTCTTTAATCCTGCGTGGCGGCGGCGAACTATCTTGAATTCGTTGTTCATGCTGGTTTCGATTTGCGGTCTCTGGGCGGGGACGGTCTACGTTCCCACGGCCGTTACCGGGCTGGCCGAAGCCAGCGGCCGAGTGGGGCCGCAAGCGGCGCAAATGGCCTCGTATGCAACCATGCTGGTTGCCGTTGCCACGATTCTCGGTTGCCTTGCCATGCCCACTCTTGCCGAAAGATTTGGACGCCGCGGAGCGCTGGCCCTTTTCTTTGCTCTGATGATGGTGTTTATCGTGGTCACTTTCGGCAAAGTTTACTATCTGGGTGGAAACGGGCTGCCGTGGTTCTTTGTTTGTCTGTTTTTCCTGGGACTGGGCGGAGCCAATTTCTCCGTCTACACGCTGTGGTTGCCGGAGCAATATCCCACCGAATGCCGCGCCAGCGCATTTGCCTTTTCCACGTCCTTCGCGCGCTTCGCCGGAGCCGGAATCACGCTCCTGGTGGGAGCGGGCGTGGGCCACTACGGCTCCATCGGGACTCCGGTGGCGATGACTGGCATCGCCTTTGCCATCGGCCTGCTGCTCATTCCGCTGGGCGCGGAGACTCGCGGGCAGGCGCTGCCCTCGTAAGATCATCGGGCCGTTGCGTGTTCCACCACTCGCATCTTTGAATGTCGTTTATATGTCGGTCCGCTGCTCAGCGTGCCGGCTGAGAAACCAGCAGGGAAGATCGCCGCCGTGCGGAAAGAGACTGTGCACGCACGTCTGCTGCACGGGTGGATCGAAAATAAGCTCGGCCTTTCCGTCTTTATGCTCGATCGCGTCGTAGTGTTCGACGGTCACGCTGCCAAAGGGCTGCCGGTTGGTAGCCAGCCGATAGCGAAACACGCCATAGTCCGTGCCGTAGACGATGGCCAGCAGTACCAGCGCCGCGAGGAACGATCTCGCTGCGAACGATCGGGGAGCGGATCGGCGCGGCCAGGAGCCGGGTGGGTTGCCTGGTTCGTTACTGGATTTTTCCTCGGATTTGTCCTCGGATTTGTGAGGGGATTCTTCGCTTTCGAGCGCGGTCACGGCCTGAATTATACGCGTTCGCGAATCATCCCCGCGCTCGGAGTGTTGACAATTCTTCACAAAAAGTCACTGCCTATTTGCTCCTCCACACGTCAAAATGGTATTGGAGAGAAATGATAAGATGCAGCAGAAGCTGGGGGATAAAAGTGTGCCTGACGTTGCGTGTTTCCCCGGCATGTTTTCCGGAATGTTTCCCCGGAACGTGCGCCCATCTCCGCAATAGAGGCTGCACCGCTTCAAACTTTCCAGCGAGGACAGTCCGTCTTCGATACGAGATTCATCGATACGAGATTCAAGGATATGAGATTCGAGGCTTTGAGATTTGAGGAGTGTACGTGACGGAACAACAGCCAGGCTTGACTGATTCCAGGAAATTCGAACAACACCCAACCGAGAAAGCAAGCGCTCCCAAGAGCCGCTGGTGGATCTGGCTTCTCGCCGTGGTGGCGATCCTCGTCATCGTCGCGATCTGGACGCACCGCGGTTCCTCCGATGCGAAAGCCAGCGGTGACCCGGCCTCGCGGCCGGTGATGGTGTCGACAGCAACGGCGCACCAGGGCGACATAGGGATTTCTTTGAACGCGTTGGGCGCGGTGACGCCCGTCTATACCGTAACCGTGACCGGCCGCGTGCAGGGCGAGATTACGAAGGTCTACTACCACGAAGGGCAAATGGTTCAGAAGGGCGACCCGCTGATCGAGATCGATCCGCGGCCTTATCAGGCGGCCCTAACCCAAGTCGAAGGACAACTAGCGCACGATCAGGCAGTTTTGACCGAAGCCAAAATCGATTTGCAACGCTATAAGGATGCCCTCGATCGCAACGCCATCGCCAAGCAGCAATACGACGATCAAGAGCAAGTTGTGCTGCAGGACGAAGGCACGGTGAAAAACGACGAAGGCCAGCTGGCGAATGCCAAAGTCAATCTGGTATACACGCAGATCGCCGCACCGATTGCCGGCCGCGTGGGACTGCGTCTGGTCGATCCCGGAAATATCATTCAGACCAATAGCACGATTCCCCTGGTGGTGATCACCCAGTTGCAGCCGATTACGGTGATCTTCAGCATCGCGGAAGATTCGCTCGCCGCGATTCAACAGCAATTGCGCAAGGGAAAAAAATTGACGGCGGACGCATTTGACCGCGCGGAAAGCACCAAGCTGGCATCCGGCATGTTGCTGACTCTCGACAATGTCATCGACCCAACCACCGGAACCTTGAAACTCAAGGCCATTTTTGACAACACCGACAACGCTCTTTTCCCGAGTCAATTCGTAAATATCAGACTGCTGGTCGACACTCAGCGCAATGTGACTTTAATTCCTACGCCCGCGATTCAGCGCAACGCGCAGGGCGCTTACGTCTATGTGATCAAGAGCGACCAGACCGCTTCCATACGTACGATTACCCCCGGCACCACGGATGGCTCGATGACCGCGGTAGAGGGAGTTCAGCCGCAGGAAGTGGTGGCGGTCAATGGCTTCGACAAGCTTCTGGATAACGCGAAAGTTATAGTCCGCCAGCCGACCGCTGGCAGCGGCGGGGCGCCGGGTCAGAATCAAACGAGCCAGGGCAACGCGTCGGGTGCGTCGGGAGCCGCCAGTGGGAGCGGCTCCGGGAGCAAAAAGGGAGGCGCGTCGCAGTGAGTCCGTCTCGTCCGTTCATTTTACGACCGGTAGCGACGTCGCTTTTGATGGCGGCTATTCTGCTCGCGGGCTTCGTCGCCTATCTCCAGTTGCCCGTATCCGCGCTGCCGGAGGTCGACTATCCCACCATTCAGGTGGTTACGTTTTATCCCGGAGCCAGTCCCGATGTGATGGCTTCGGCTGTAACCGCGCCGCTGGAGCGGCAATTCGGACAGGTTCCCGGCCTCAATCAGATGACTTCCACGAGCTCCGACGGGAGCTCGATTATTGTTTTGCAGTTTTCACTCGAACTGAACATTGACGTCGCCGAACAGGAAGTTCAAGCCGCCATCAACGCCGCCCAAACCTATCTGCCTGCCGATCTCCCAGTCCCGCCGATTTACAGTAAGACGAACCCGGCCGACACGCCGATTCTCACCCTCGCGCTTTCTTCCAAGACCATTCCGCTGTCGCAAGTCGAAGATCTGGCGGATACGCGCTTCGCGCAAAAAATCTCTCAGCTGCCGGGCGTGGGACTGGTAAGCATCAGCGGCGGGCAAAAGCCTGCCGTGCGCGTGCGGGTGAATCCCACCGCGCTTTCCTCTTACGGCATCAACCTCGAAGATGTGCGGACCGCCTTGCAGCAGACCAGCCTCGACCAGGCGATCGGCAACTTCGATGGGCCGCAACAGGACTACCAGATTCAATCGAACGACCAACTGCTGACCGCGCCCGATTTCGAAAAAGTCGTCATCGCCTACCACAACGGGTCGCCGGTAACACTCTCCGATGTGGCCACGGTCAAAAATGACGTGGAAAACAACCGCCAGGCGGCATGGATGAACGAGACGCCAGCGGTCATCGTCAACATTCAACGCCAGCCCGGCTTTAACATCATTCAGGTAGTCGATCGCATCAAGAAGTTGCTTCCCGTCCTGAAGAGCAATCTCCCCGCCTCCGTTCAAGTGGATGTACTCACAGACCGCACCACGACCATCCGAGCTTCGGTCAAAGACGTCGAATTTGAACTCATGCTCACCGTGGCGCTGGTGGTCATGGTCATTTTCCTGTTCTTGCGCAATGTTTACGCCACCATCATTCCGAGCGTTGCCGTTCCGCTCTCCATTGTGGGCACGTTCGGCATCATGTATCTCGCCGGCTTCAGTTTGAACAACCTCACGCTGATGGCGCTCACCATTTCGACGGGCTTCGTGGTCGATGACGCCATCGTCATGATCGAGAACATCATTCGCTTCATCGAGGAGGGAGACAGACCGCTCGAAGCGGCCCTCAAAGGCGCGGAGCAGATCGGTTTCACCATCGTATCGCTCACCATCTCCTTGATTGCCGTGTTGATTCCTCTGCTCTTCATGGGCGACATCGTCGGCCGCCTTTTCCGCGAATTCGCCATTACCTTGAGTGTGACCATTCTCGTCTCCGCCGTGGTTTCTCTGACGCTCACGCCCATGATGTGTTCGCGACTTTTGAAAAGCACGCACGGGCAAAAGCAGAGTCGTTTCTACGTGGCTTCGGAGAACGCCTTCGAAAGCATCATTGCTTTTTACGGAAGAACTTTGAAGTGGGTGCTGCAACGCCAAACCGCAACTCTGCTTGTCGCCGCGGGCACGCTGGTGCTTACCATCATTCTCTATGTCATCGTCCCCAAGGGCTTTTTCCCGGTGCAAGACACCGGCATTATTCAAGGCATCTCGGAAGCTACGCAGTCCATTTCCTTTCCCGCCATGGAGGAAAGGCAGCAGGAACTCACGCACGTGATCCTGCAGGATCCCGCCGTGGAGAGTCTTTCTTCCTTCATCGGCATCGACGGCACCAACACCACCTTGAACAGCGGACGTATCCAAATCAATTTGAAGCCTCTGGAAGACCGCAAAATCAACGCCTCGGATATCATCCGGCGTCTCCAGCCCAAACTGGAAAAGATCGATGGCATCACGCTCTACATGCAGCCGGTGCAAGACCTCACGGTGGAAGATCGCGTCAGCCGTACACAATATCAGTACACGCTGGAAGATCCCGATCAGCGCGAACTGAATTTTTGGACGGCCAAGTTGATGGCCAAACTGCAAACCATTCCCGACCTTCGCGATCTGGCCACGGACCAGCAAACATCGGGTCTCGCCGCCTCCCTCATCATCGACCGGGTCACCGCTTCCCGCATGGGCATTACGCCGCAAGCCATCGACCAGTTGCTTTACGATGCGTTCGGGCAGCGCCAGGTTTCGACGATGTACACGCAGTTGAACCAGTACCACATCGTTCTGGAGACGGAGCCGGAGTTCCAGAAGAACCCGTCGAAGTTGCAGGACATTTATGTTCGTTCGGCTTTGGCTCCGACCACACTCACTACTGCCCCTACCGGCACTGGCATTATTACTGCGACTACGGCTTCCGGCAATTCCGCCTCCACTGCCGCGCCCAGCCCTTCGGCTTCGCCGAACACCTCTACCAGTTCCGGTTCGGCTAACCCCAGTGCCGTAACCACGGTAAATGGCGGCGGAATTCCGCTCAGCGCCATCACTAAGTTCGAGACCAGGAGCAGTCCCCTGTCCGTCAATCATCAGGGGCAGTTTCCCGTTGTCACTATCTCGTTCAACCTGGCGCCGAATGCTTCGCTGGGCGAAGCGACTAAAGCCATCGACGCGGCGCAGCAGGAAATTGGCATGCCGCTCAGCGTACAGAGCGCGTTTCAGGGCACCGCGGCATCGTTTCAGGCTTCCCTGTCGAACGAGCCGCTCTTGATTCTCGCGGCTTTGATCACGGTTTATATCGTGCTCGGCGTTCTCTATGAGAGCTACATACACCCCATCACGATTCTCTCGACCCTACCCTCGGCCGGAGTCGGTGCGATTCTGGCTTTGTTGATTTGCGGCCAGGAACTCAGCGTGGTCGCGCTCATCGGAATCATCCTGTTGATCGGTATCGTCAAAAAGAACGGAATTATGATGATCGACTTTGCGCTCGAAGCGGAGCGCAAGGAAGGCAAGCGGCCGGAAGAAGCGATTTATGAAGCGTGCCTGCTGCGTTTCCGGCCCATCATGATGACCACCATGGCCGCGTTGCTGGGCGGCTTGCCACTGGCGCTCGGCACCGGAATCGGCTCCGAGCTGCGCCGTCCACTGGGCATCTCCATGGTGGGCGGCTTGATCCTGAGTCAGGTGCTTACGCTGTACACGACTCCAGTCATTTACATCTTCTTCGATCGGCTCGCGCAACGCTTTGCTGCGCACCGCGCGCCAAGAACTGGACCCGAGGAGGTTCCAGCGGATTAATTCGGATTCATTGAATTCATTAATAAGATGAGCCTGTCTTCTCCATTTATTAAACGGCCGGTAGCCACCACGCTCCTCACCGCGGCTATTGCGATGGCGGGCGCAGTGGCGTTTCGGGAGTTGCCGGTCTCACCGCTCCCCCAA